>CAJDWU010000059.1_pt1 | contig 22310 bp, 20 predicted proteins | sample 7391771 | NCBI WGS metagenome assembly CAJDWU01 (sample SAMEA7055737, study PRJEB34461) | soil metagenome | biome: terrestrial ecosystem; feature: Peninsula; material: soil | place: Antarctica | collected 2016 | reverse complement strand
GTGCATTCCCATTATCAGCGTCAAACCATAATGCAGCAGCCCACTTAGCGGGGTTTCCAACCAGATCCCGGTAAGAAGTACCTGCCCGCCGGTGGCATCACCAGCGGTAATGCCGGATATGCTCCCCCCGCTCGGCAATCTCGCTCATCGCCTGGATCCCCACTTCGATGTGCTTGTCGGTGTGCTCCTGGAACACAGCCCTAGCCGAATCCCTAGTCTTGATCCCCCCACGCCTGAGAGGCAAGTCAGAAACAAGAAGCAGCGCCCCAATGGGGACCTTGCTGGCGAACCCAACAGAGAAGAGCGTGGCAGTCTCCATGTCAATGCCCAGCGCCCGCTCTTCGTACAGCTGCTGCTTGAACCTCTCGTCAAATTCCCAGAAGCGGTAATCGGTGGAGTGGACGACGCCGGTGCGGTAGTCGAGGCCGCGCTCCACTATGATCTGCGAGACGAACTTCTGCACCTTGAAGGTCGGTAGCGCCGGCACCTGCGCGGGCATGAAGTGCTTTGAGGCGCCCTCGTCACGGATGGCCGCCGTCGGCAGCACGAAGTCGCCCACTTGCAGCGACCGGTGCAGGCCACCACACATGCCGAGGAAGAGCACGCTCTTGGGGTCGGCCGTCGCGAGCACCTCGATGATAAGAGCCGCCACCGGCGAACCGACGGAGAAGTTGATGATCGTAACGCCCAGCTTCGCGCTATGGCGCGCCATCATCGCCGAGCCACGCGTCGTCACCACATCGTCCGACATGCTCTCGAACCGATCCAGGTAGTACTGGAAGTTCGTGAGGAGGATCTGCTTCTGCACCGCCTCGGGCCCAGCACCCGTGTAGCGCTCTAGGATCTCGCGACCTATGCGCCACTTCTCGGGGTTGTTGTAGATGAGGTTGTAGTTCAGTGGGCGGTCGAACTCATCGGTGTCCGGGTGTTCTTGGCTCTGCGCCGTAGTCGCGCCAAGGGCCTCCGAGACTGGCGCTTGAGCTGATTCCTTGTCGTTCTCCATGCATCATCTTATCGTCAGGCTCCCGGCGCGAGCCGAGCGCACGTGCTACCGCGATAGTTCCAACGACCGTGGCACCCGCCCCATACGAGCAGGGCCGAGCTACCTCAGACCAGAAGCGACCTCTCCAATGGCTCGAAGCGGGCGCTGAAGTGCCTCAGCACCGGCGGCGCCTCCACCATGCGCACCCCGCGCACGGTGTCACGCAGCCCGCCCACGTGCACCAGGACCTCGGCCAAGTAGTCCACGTGGCTCTGCGTGTAGGTCCGGCGCGGGAAGGCCAGGCGCACGAGCTCGAGCGGCGCCGCCTTCTCGCTGCCGTCCGGTTGGTGGCCGAACATTACTGACCCGATCTCGACCGACCGCACGCCGCCCACCAGGTAAAGCACGAGCGAGAGCGCCCAGGCAGGATAGTGATTGGCCGGCACGTGCGGGAGGAGCTTACCGGCGTCGAGGTACACGGCGTGCCCGCCCGTCGGTCGGATGAACGGGATGTCGGCGGCCAATAGCCTCTCGCCCAGGTACTCGATCGAGCGCAGACGGTAGCGCAGGTACGGTTCCTCGAGCGCCTCCTCGAAGCCCACGGCCAACGCCTCGAGGTCGTAGCCGGCCAGGCCGCCATAGGTGGGGAACCCCTCGCCCAGAATAAGAAGGGTGCGCGACGCTTGCGCCAGGGCGTCGTCGTTCATAGCAAGGAACCCGCCGATGTTCGCCATGCCGTCCTTCTTGGCGCTCATGGTGGCGCCGTCGGCGTAGCTGAACATCTCCTGCGCGATCTCGCGCGGCGTGCGGTCCTCGTAACCTTCCTCGCGCAGCTTGATGAAGTAGGCGTTCTCGGCGTAGCGGCAGCAGTCGAGGAACAGCGGCACGCCGAACAGGTCGCACACGGCGCGGACCTCACGGATGTTGGCCATGGAGACGGGCTGGCCGCCGCCCGAGTTGTTGGTGACGGTGAGCATGACGAACGGCACGCGCTGGCTGTCCTCCTCCAGCAGCACCCGCAACGCCTCCACGTCCATGTTGCCCTTGAATGGGTGCAGCGTCTCCGGGTGGCGCGCCTCCATTATGGGCAGGTCGACCGCGATGGCGCCCACCACCTCGATGTTGGCGCGCGTAGTGTCGAAGTGCGTGTTGCTGGGCACCACGTCGCGAGGCTTGAGAGCGGCGCCGCAAAGGATGCGCTCGGCGGCGCGGCCCTGATGGGTCGGGAAGATGTGCTTGAAGCCCGTGATGCTCTTGAGCACGGCCTCGAAACGGTCGAAGGAGCGGCTGCCTGCGTAGCTCTCGTCGCCGCGCATCATGGCCGCCCACTGCTCGCTGGACATGGCCCCCGTGCCCGAATCGGTCAGGAGGTCGATGAGCACGTCGTCGGCATGCAGGTTGAAAAGGTTGTAGCCGGCCTGCTTCAGCGCCGCCTCGCGCTCGTCGCGCGTCGTGAAGTGCAGCCGCTCAACGCTCTTGATGCGAAACGGTTCGATGATGGTGTGGAACTGCGGGTCGACTCGGTCTTGCGGCATGAGGCCTCCTGCGTCAGCGAAATGGCAGGCCGATGTGCAGGTGCGCTGCTCGGCGGCCCTACGGCGCTGATTAGCTATGCCACGATGATAGCGCCGCGGCGCTGCTCAAGCGCGGCGCCGCGGCGGTGTACGCCAGCCTCAGCCCAGGAGTTTCTCTATACGCCTGAGCGCTTCCTCGATCTGCGGCATGCCGGTGGCGTAGCTCATGCGCACCTTGCCTGGGGCGAGGAAGTCGGTACCGGGAACCACGGCCACGCGCGCCTCATCCAGCAGGCGCATGGCGGCGCGCTCCTCGTCCTCGTCTATCACGCTCGTATCGGTCATGACGTAGAAGGCGCCGGCGGGCTTGGGTGTGGGCAGCCCAAGCCGGTTCAGGCCAGCCACCAGCACGTCGCGCCGCTCGCGGTACGCCGCTCGCGTCATGGCCTGGAAGGCGGCCGTCTTCTCCACCTCGTTGAGGGCTGCCACGGTGGCATACTGCGCCAACGAGTTGGGGCCGGAAGTCACCTGGCTCTGCAGCCGAGTCATGGCCGCTATCAGCGCCTTGGGGCCGGCCCCGAAGCCGATGCGCCAACCCGTCAGGGCGTAACCCTTCGAGGCCCCGTGCACGACGAGCGTGCGGTGGGGCACGAAGCTGGCGGCCGTAGTGAACTCACCGTCGTAGACGATGTGCTCGTAGAGGTCGTCGGTGAAGACCCAGAGGTCGTGCTCCTCGGCCAGGTCGGCTATGGCGCGCACGAGCTCCGGTGGGTAGACGGCCCCGGTCGGGTTGGAGGGGGAGTTGACGAGGATGACCCTCGTACGGGGCGTGATGGCCGCACGCAACGCTTCGATGTCGGGCACGAAGCCGTCCTCGGCCTTGGCCGTAACGGCGACAGGCACGCCGCCGGCGAGCTCGATCTGAGGCGGATAGCTGACCCAGTAAGGCGCCACCAACACGACCTCATCACCGGGCTCCAACACCGACATGAAGCCGTTGTACAGCGTCTGCTTGCCGCCGTTACTGATCAGCACCTGGTCGATAGCGTAGGTCAGGCCGTTCTCGCGCAGGAACTTAGCGGCCACGGCCTCGCGCAACTCGGCGGTGCCCTCGGTGGCCGTGTACTTGGTGAGCCCCAGCCTGATCGCCTCGCGCGCCGCCTCCAGCACATGTTCGGGAGGCAGGAAATCGGGCTCCCCTGCCGTCATCGCTATGACGTCGACGCCTTGCCGTGCGAGTTCCTTGGCGCGGCCCGCGAAGGCCACGGTGGAGGACGCCTTGAGAGTCGTTGCGCGCTCGGAAAGCTTCGGCATGCTCAGCCTTTCAACTCGGGGAAGAAGATACCGATCTCGCGCTCGGCGGTCGCGGGCGCGTCGGAACCGTGCGCCACGTTCTCATCGATCGTGGTGGCGAAGTCTCCGCGGATGGTGCCCTGGGGCGCGTCCTTGGGGTTCGTGGGACCCATCATGTCGCGCCACCCCAAGATGGCGTTCTCGCCCTCGAGCACCATGGCGACGACCGATCCGGAAGTGATGAACGACACCAGACCCTCGAAGAAGGGCTTGCCGGCGTGCTCGCCGTAATGGTGTTCGGCCGTCTGGCTGCTGATCTCCATCTGCTTAAGCGCCACGATCCGGTAGCCCTTGGACTCGATGCGTGAGACGATATTACCGACGAGACGGCGCTTGACGCCGTCTGGCTTGACCATTGCGAAGGTGCGTTCGATACTCATGACGGTTGACGATATCACGCGTGCCGAACTGCCCTTGACCCTCCAGAGCAGGCCGCGCTAGCTGGCTGGAAATGCGTGTCTCACCTGAACTCGAGAAGCGGCTGAGAAGCGCTTATTGACCCTCGAGCTGGACCAAGTGGTTCAGGTCATGGCCCGCTAAGTACCTCACCATCTGATCCACGCTCTCGGGACCGCGCTCCGGGTGGACGGCTTCCGCCAACCAGTCCTGCAGCGTGAGTCCGGCCAGCCAGGCGAGGTTCCAGGCGCGCACGGCGCGGAACGCTTCGAGGGCCAGCGCCGGATCGAGTCGCCCATAACGCTCCGCCCACACGTCCTGGTCGTACAGAACGTGCTCTATCCCGGGCACGGCGACGGTCTGCCGTAGCCGCCAGGCGGTCGCTAGTTCGACGTCGGCAAGGTGGGCAAGCACGTCGCGTCGGCTCCACTTCCCGGGGGCGTACGGCTCGTCGAGGGCGGCCGCGCTCATGCCGTCGACGATCTCGGAGAGGCGCCCCGGGGTGGCCTGCAGTACCTCGATAGGGTCGATGTCTTCCAGAAGCGCCATTAGACGCCCATAGTGATCGCTCATAGGGTCACTACTCTAGCGCCTCACTCGTCGGGCAGCTTGGCCATCAGCGCCCCGGCCACGAACACCCGGTCGAAGGCCTGCACTACCTCGGGGTCGAACTGCGTGCCCGAGCCGCGGCGGATCTCCTCCGCCGCCTCCAGCGCCGTCACCGCCTTGCGGTGGGCGTGGTCGTGCGTGAGGGCGTCGAACGCGTCGGCCACGGCGAGGATGCGCGACTCGATGGGAATATTGGCGCCCTCGAGGTTGCTGGGGTAACCGTTGCCGTTCCACCATTCGTGATGCGTTAGCGCGATCAGTTCGGCGAGGCGCATCATGGGCGAGCGACTGCCCGTGAGCAGTTCGGCGCCGGCCTTAGCGTGCCTCTTGACCACCGCGTATTCCTCGGGCGTGAGCCGACCCGCCTTCAATAGGATGCCGTCAGGGATGGTGATCTTGCCCACGTCGTGGAGGCGCGCCGCGCGTAGGAGGAGCTCGACCTTGGCGGGTAGCATGCCCATCTCACGTGCGATAACGCCGCTGACGTGCGCCACGCGCCAAGTGTGCTCGCCGGTGTCGTCGTCGCGGTACTCGGCGGCGCGCGCCAGGCGCACGAGCATCTCGAGCTGCGAGTGCTCCAGTTCTTGCGTGCGGCGGCGCACGGCCGATTCGAGGCGCTCGTTCTGCTTCTGCAACTCCAGCTGGTAGTGACGCGTCTCGAGCAGGTTCCTGATGCGCAGTCTCGCTTCGGTAGCGTTCAGGGGCTTGGTCAGAAAATCCCTCACGCCACTTGCCAGGGCCGTCTCACGCAGTTCGGGCCGCACGTCGCCCGTGACCATCAGCACGGGGAACGTGTCTGGGAGCCGCGGACCCAGCTCCTCGAGCACCCCGAGCCCGTCGAGGTTCGGCATGTGCTGGTCAATTACGAGCAGGTCTGGCTGCTCTATGACGAAACGCTCCGCAGCTTGCCTGGGATCGTCGCAGACGCGCACGTCGCGGTAACCGGCGCGCGTCAGGAGGCTCCTCATGAGGACGAGAGCCGGCTCTTCGTCGTCAACCAACAGGATCCGCATGCCGGTAAGGTCCACCACGCGCGCATGATAAGGCGCTGATATCAAAGTCACAGCTAGGTTCTTCCCATCTCCCCCGCGGTCTCAACGGCCGGGCCGTCGACGAGGACTCACGAGAATGATAGGCAACTACCGATAACGGCGTTCTGACCGGCAGGTCTTGACGTTCACAAGAACGGCCGGCGGCGCAGAACGCCGCCGGCCGCACGCAAGCGCGTTTAGCTCAGGACCCGGCGATCAGGCGCGGACCCTCGCTGAGAAGCGTGTGCCACCAACCCGGAAAAACGCCCAGCAACACGGTGCCGGCCAGGGCAACGAGAATGGCGATCTGCGTCGGCGAGGAGCGGAACGCCGGCGGTTCGTAGGCGCTCTCGCGGAAGTACATGTACCCAACGACGCGGAAGTAGTAAACGAGAGCCACGATGCTAGTGGCGATGCCCAGTACGGCCAACCAGATATACCCAGCGTCGATGGCGGCCTGGAACACGAGCACCTTGCCCGAGAAGCCCCCGAGGAACGGGATGCCCCCAAGACTAAGCATGAACAAGGTCATGACCGCGGCAAGCCAAGGCCGCTTGCGCCCGAGGCCCGCGAAGCGTTCGAGGTCGTCACCGCGGTCGTTGGCATCGGTGACGAGGGACAGCACCGCGAAGGCGCCGGCGTTCATGAACGCGTACGTCGTTAGGTAGAAGGCCGCCGCCGGCACGCCGCCGTGATCCGGAGCCAAGAGGGCGAGGCCGACGTAACCTGCATGCGCCACGGACGAGTAGGCCAACATGCGCTTGACGCCGCGCTGCATGAGGGCGGAGAAGTTTCCGACCACCAGGGTCAGGGCCACCATGACCGCTAAGGCGGTGAGGAGCCACGGCTGGAGCACCGGGAACACGACCGTCGCCAAGCGGAGCAACGCCGCGAACGCGCCTATCTTGATCACGACCGTCATGTAGGTCACGACCACGGTGGGCGCGCCCGTGTATACGTCGGGCGCCCACTGGTGAAACGGCGCCAGCGCCGCCTTGAAGCCGAGACCCGCCAGCACCAACGCCCCGCCGACGGTGGCGAGGAGGATGAGGTTGCCCGAGGCAAGGGCCGCCGCGATGTCACCGTAAACGAACGAACCGCTGGCGCCGTAAACGAGTGCGGCACCGTAGATGAGCATGGCCGAGCCGAAGGCGCCGAGCAGGAAGTACTTGATGCCCGCCTCCTCTGACTGCCGGTCGCGCGTGCGCCACGCCGACAACGCGTACACAGGGAGCGACATGATCTCGAGCCCGAGTATCAGTGTGATGAGGTCGCCTGCCGATGCCATCACGACGGCGCCAAGCGCCGAGAGGAGCATGAGCGGGTAGTACTCGGGTTGGTCCATGCCGCCGCGCGCCAGTTGATCCCAGCTGACCAGCACGGCCACAGCGGTGCCCAACAGGATGACGAGTGTAAGGGTGAGCGCGGGCACGTCGCCTAGATATCGCAGGCCGAAGCTCGAGGCAGACTGGTCGCCCTCCATCAGCTGGACCACGGCGAAGACCATGGAAGTCATCAGGCCGACGAGGGCCACGGCCGCGGCACCACGCGAATCGCGGGTGAACAGGGCGAAGAAGAGGGTGACCGCCGCAGTGACCAAGAGGCCGATGGCCGGTGCCATGAGGGTCCAGTTGATATCGATCACGCCTGGGAAGGTCATGGTGCACCTCCCGCGTCGCCAAGCGTCTGCCCGGTGGGTGGCGCGGCCACCCGCTCAAGTTGCATGGTTGTGAGTTGCGCTTGGGTCTCGATGCGCTCCATGTGGGGTGCGGGCAGGAGCCCGAACCAGAGCACGCCCACGACCACCGGCAGCAGGACGTACATCTCGAGGGTGTCAAGCTCACGCACCCGCACGTCGGTCGGGCCCTGATAGATCTTCTGGTAGAGGTTGACGCCGTACACGCCTGCCGCGATGACGGTCAGGGTAGCGATGGCGGCGGGCCACGGCGTCGTCTGGAAGGAGCCCAGCAGCGACGTGAACTCACCCGGGAAGTTCGACAGGCCGGGCACCCCGATGAACGTGAAGATCAGGAAGAGGGAGAACGCCGCAAGCGCGGGCGCCGACTTAGCCAGGCCGCCGTAGTCGGCCATGTCGAAGGAGCGCCGGCGGTTATAGAGCATGCCGAAGATGAGGAAAAGGCCGCCGGTCGAGACCATCTGTGCAGCCAGGAAGTACATGGCGCCGTTCAATCCGGCCAGGTGCATGCCGAAGACGCCCACGCCGATGATGCCCATGTGCGAAAGCGAGCCGTAAGCGAGGAAGCGCTTGAGGTGCTTGCTGCCCACGGCGCCGAGCGCCCCGTAAAGCGCGGTCACCACGGCCAACGCGAGCAGAACGGGCGCCACGCGGGTGGCACCCGCAGGCAGCAGCGGCAACGCCCAAGCGAAGAAGCCGAACGAACCCACCTTGTAGAGCGATCCCAACACGTCGGCGGCTCCGGAGTGGTGGTTCTGCTCGTTGAGGTCGACGAGCCACGAGTGGAGCGGCCACAGGGGCAACTTGACGACCATGCCGAACGCCATGCCCACGAACAGCCACGTCTGGGTAGCCGCAGGGAGGTTCGGGGTGACCAGCATGAGGTCCACGATGTGAAACGATGGCGCGCCCGATAAAGTCTTGAGCGCCAGGATGCTGACGAGCATGAAGAAGGAGCCGGTGACGGCGTAAACGAGGTATTTGACCGTCGCCTCGCGGCGCCTCTCCCCACCGTAGATGCCGAGGAGCAGGAGGCCGGGGATGAGCGTCGCCTCCCAGAAGACGTAGAAGAGCACGAGGTCCTTGGCCATGAAGATGCCGTTGAGTCCAGCCAGCGCTACGAGGAGCAACGCAGCGAAGCCCGCGGCGCCCTTCTCCACGCGAGTGGTAGCCACCAACACTGCCGGGATCATCATGAGGGCCGCTGCGAAGGTAAGAACCGCGGCGGCGCCGTTGCCGGCAAGGCTGAAGCTCACGCCGATTCCGGGCAACCACTGCGCCTCGAAACCCCGGCTATCGGGAAGGAAGATCGCGAGCACGAAGGTCGCCACGCTCCCGGCAATAGCGAGAACGCGAGCAAGCCCAAGCGAGTTGCGCGTGAGCATCACCAAGAAGGCGGTCGCGAGCGGAACGAGGATCATCAGGAGGGCAATCACTTGAGCACCCCAACCAGGGCGGCAACCAGCGTGAGGCCGGCTGCGCCGAGCAGCATGGCGAAGGCGTAGGCCCTCACGTTCCCGGACTGCCACCGCCTGATGAAGCCGCCGAGGAGCGGCACCACGCCGCTAAGCCCGACGAGGCCGCGGTCCACCACCTCGCGATCGACGAGCGTTACGGCCTCGGCCGCGCCGCCGCCCGTGTCGACGAAGACGGCCTTGTACAGGGCGTCGAAGCCGAAGGCACCGCGAGAGGCGCCGGCAATCACGGTGTTGTCGAGGCGTTTAGCGAGCGCGCCCTTGCCGATGACGTAGACCCAGTAACCCAGGCCTAGGCCGATGAAGGCGACGACCACGGCGCCTAGAAGCATCGCCCACTCGGTGGCCACACTGGCGTGCGAGAACTCGCCCGCCACCGTGGAGTGACCCAACCAGTTCATGATCCGGTTGTCGGTGAGGAAGGCCGGCAGCCCGACGTAACCTGCGAACACACTGCCGATGGCCAGTATGACGAGCGGCGCGGTCATCACGCCGGGCGACTCGTGAACCTTCTGGCTTACCGCGCGGTCGAGCCGCTCGGGGCCCGCGAAGACGAGGTAATACCAACGGAACATGTAAAGGGCCGTGATGCCGGCCGTGATGAGGAGTAGCGCGTAGAGCACTCCCCCGCCGGCGTCTGCCAGGGCGCCGCTCGTGAAGGTGGCGGCGAGGATGGCGTCCTTACTGAAGAAGCTCGAAAGGAACGGCACGCCCGCGATGGCCAGGGTCGCTATGAGCGCGGTGGTGCCCGTGATCTTCATGCGTTTGCCCAGCCCGCCCATCTTGCGCATGTCCTGCTCTCCGCCCAGCGCGTGCATGACGGACCCGGCGGCCAGGAAGAGAAGGCCCTTGAAGAAGGCGTGCGTGAAGACGTGGAAGATGCCTGCCCAGTAGGCGCCGGCGCCAACCGCGGCGATCATGAAGCCGACTTGCGAGATGGTCGAGTAGGCCAGGACGCGCTTGATGTCCGTTTGGCCCACGGCCGCGATGGCGGCTATCAGCGCCGTCAGCACACCGACCCAGGCCACGGTGGCGAGGGCGGCGGGCGCCACGGCGTACAAGGCACTGGTGCGCGCGATGAGGTAGACGCCCGCCGTGACCATGGTGGCCGCGTGGATGAGCGCCGAGACGGGCGTTGGGCCCGCCATGGCGTCGGGGAGCCAGACCTGCAGAGGCAATTGCGCCGACTTGCCGGTCGCCGCCAGGAGGTACAGCAGGCCGATGCCCGTAAGCGCCGCAGAGCCGTAGAGCATCGTGGGCGCCAAGGCGTTGACGGTCTGGATGTCGAGAGTGCCGAACACCTTGAAGGTGAGGAACATGGCCACTAAGAAGCCGAAGTCGCCGACGCGGTTGACGATGAACGCCTTACGACCGGCACTGGCGTTGGCCAGGTCCTTGTACCAGAAGCCGATGAGGAGGAAGGAGCAGACGCCCACACCCTCCCAGCCCACGAACATGAACACGAAGGAGTCGGCCATCACGAGCACGAGCATGGACGCCACGAACAGGTTCATCTGCGCGAAGAAGCGCGAGTAGCCGTCGTCGCCGTGCATGTAGCCGATGGAATAGATGTGAATGAGGAAACCGACGCCCGTGATGATGATCATCATCAGGACGCTCAACTGGTCGAGGTGGAACCCGAGGGAGATGGTCAGGTCGCCGGCGCTAAGGAAATCCCAGAACCCGACCCGCACGGCCTCACCGGTGCCGGCGATACCGAAGTAGGCCAGGAGCGAGAGCACGAAGCCCAGGCCCACGGCCACGCTGCCGATGATGCCAGGCACGGGCTCCTTGAGACTGCGGCCGAAGAACGCGTTTATGAGAGAGCCAACGAGTGCCAGCGTACCTCCGCGAGATCGTCCACGTTGGTGCTCACGCGGTTACGGAAGATGGCGACTAGGATCCCGAGGCCCACCGCCACCTCGGCGGCGGCGATGGCCAGCACGATGAAGACGGCCGTCTGACCCTCGAGCGCGGTCAGGGAGCCGCTGGCCGCCCACCCGCGCGCGAACGCGACCATGGCCAGGTTCGCAGCGTTGAGCATCAGCTCCACCGAGAGGAACAACATGATGGCGCTGCGGCGGGTGAGCACGCCCACACTGCCGAGCGCGAAGAGGATAGCACTGAGCCCCACGTAGTATTCGGTCGGCACCATCAGTGGCTCCCCCGGGGAAGGTCGCCGGCGTGCTCTTCGGCGCCCGTCACTTTCAGGTACGGCTCGTGAGGCGCGCCCCGGGTTGCCAAGGTGGGCTGTGGGCGAGTCTCGGGAGCAGCACGCTGCACGAGACTGACTGCCGCCACCACACCAGTGAGAAGCAGCACGCCCACCAGTTGGAAGGCGAGCAGGTACTCGTTGAACAGGACTTCGCCGATCTTGTCGGCGTTCCCGCCGCCCAGTGCCGCGTTAATTACGGCAGCCTCCGGCAGCGGCGTGCGGCTCAGGAAGGCGACCGCCGCCACTGCGGCGGCCGTGACGCCACCGGCGACCCAGGCAGCTGGTTTGAGCCAGGTGAGGCGGTCGCTCAACCTCTCGCCGCCAACGTTGAGCAGCATGATCACGAAGAGGAAGAGCACCAAGATGGCACCCGCGTAAACGATGACCTGGATGGCAGCCAGGAAGTGCGCCTGAAGCGTTACGTACGTGACGGCCAGGGCGAGCAACGTGCCAACCAGCGCCAGGGCCGCGTGCACCGGCTGGCGCAGCGTGACCACGCCGACGCCCCCGGCTATCAATAGGACGGCCAGGATGATGAAGCCGACCACCCTAGTAGTCCACGCCTTCGAGCTCCGCACGGTGGTCCGCGTCGAAGCCTAAACGCACGTCCTTGCCCTTGGCCTCGGCCTCGCGGCGCTGCCACTTGCTGCCCTTGGAAATCTCCGGCTCGCCCTTGGCAGCCACCAACATGTCTTCCTTGCGGTAGACGAAGTCCTGGTACTTGAAGTCGGCCAACTCGAACTCGTGGCCGAGCACCACCGCTCCCGTGGGGCAGGCTTCCTCGCAGAACCCGCAGAAGATGCAGCGCAGCATGTTGATCTCGTAGATAGTGGCGTAACGCTCGCCGGCCGAGGTGGGGTTCTCCGGGTCGTTATCGCCGGCTTCGACGTAGATGCAGTAAGTGGGGCAGGCGGCGGCACATAGCGAGCAGCCGATGCACTTCTCGAGGTCCGTGTCGGGGTGGCGCAACAGGTGATGCCGGCCGCGGAAGCGCGCCTGCATGACGATCTTCTCTCGCGGGTACTGCACCGTGACTGGGCGCTTGAACAAGTACCCGAGGGTCAGTCCCATCCCCTTGGCGATGTCGATGACGCTCATGAGCTTGTACCTCCGTGCGGCGCCGCCTTGGCACCGCGCCCAGCTTCGTGGCCTCTCATGGCCTCAGATGACATAGGCGATCACCGCCCCGGTGACGAGCGCGGCTAGCAGCGCGAACTCGAACACGTAGAGCCAGCCGAAGCGCATGAGTTGGTCATAACGCAAGCGCGGCAAGGTCGCCTTGAGCCAGATGAAGAGGAACATGAAGATGGCCATCTTCAAGACCAGCCAGATTATCGGCCACTGGGAGATCCCTGGTATCAACGCGTCGAGGAACGCTGGCCCGCGGTAGCCACCGAGGAACAAGGTGCTGATGAACGCCGCGGCGGTCATCATGTTCACGTACTCGGCCATCTGGTATAGCGCCCACTTGATCGAGGAGTACTCGGTCAAGTAGCCGGCCACGAGTTCCTGTTCGGCCTCGGGCAGGTCGAATGGGGTGCGGTTGACCTCGGCCGTGCCGCTTATGACGAAGGTCACGAACGCCAGTGCCAGGCCGGGCCAGAGCCAGGGGCTGACTGACCAGATGCCCATGTCCACGATCTCGCGGAGGTTCAGGGTACCGGCCACCATGATCACTGCCAGCACACTGAGGCCCAGGCCCAGCTCGTACGAGATGATCTGAGCGCTGGAGCGGAGGCTACCGAGCAGGGCGTACTTGCTGTTGGCCGCCCAACCGCCAAGGAAGATCCCGTAAACCCCGAGCGACGTGGCCGCGAAGATGTAAAGGATTCCGATGTCGAGGTCCATGATCCACGGGTTCAGGCCGAAAAGGCTGCCTGCCGGCCCGGCGGGGATGGCCCCGAAGGCCGAGAGCGCGAAAGTGATGCTGATGGCGGGCGCCAACACCAGCACGAACTTGTCGGCCGCCGTCACAACCAGGTCTTCCTTGAAGATCGTCTTGATGGCGTCGGCGATCGGCTGCAGCCAGCCGCCGGGGCCGGTGAGGTTCGGGCCGTAGCGGTGCTGGAAGCGGCCGAGGAGCTTACGCTCTATCACCGTCATGTAGGCGAAAGCGCCGAGTAGCACCAGACAAAGCACGAGTGCCTTGAGGAAGGTCACCCACAGGGGGTCGTGGATCACGGGGCTACCTCGAGCCTGGGCTGCTCCACGACCGCGCCGGCCAGATCGGCTTGGGCGAGGCCCACCGGCTGGTCCGGGAGGCTCGGAACGGTCATGAGACCCTTCGGCACCGCGTCGGTGACGCTGATGACGGCCTGACGCCAAGTGCCACCGACCTTAAGTCTGACGGCGGCGCCGTCGGCTAGCGTGTGCTCGGCGGCATCTTCGGGGTGGACGCGGAGGAGCGAACCGCCGACCGCGGCGGAAAGATGCGGGTTGAGATGGAGGAACTCCGTGCGCGCCATGCTCGGCACGACCAACACGTTGCCGGTCTTGGCGACGGCCTCATGAGTCACGACCTTGGCAGGCCCCCGACCCTTGATGCGTGGGAGCGTGCCGACGTCGGGTAGCTCCGCCAAGTCCAGGTCGAAGCGCTTCTTGAGGTTCCTGCGGGCGGAGCGCACGCTGCGCCCGTCCAAACGCTTGCCCATCGCCTCGCCGATCGCCCTCACGACGCCGGTCAGGTCGGTGCTACTGCCTGCGTCGACGGGAGCGGCTCGCACCGGGAGGAACCGGCCCTCGAGGTTGACCACGGTGCCGTCGCGCTCGTAAACGCTGGCGGCCGGCAGGACCACGTCCGCCAAGCGCGCCGTGTCGGTGAGGAAGATGTCGTGCACCACGAGCAGCTCCTTACCGCGCAGACGTTCCTTGAGGTCCTCGTCCTGGGCAGGGTCGAGCTGCGAGAGGATGAGGGCCTTCGAGCCCTCGAGCATGCCCGCGTAGCCGTAACGCTCGTGGCTGGGGAGTACCCCCAGTAGCTCGAGGCCGTAACTGTTGGCCATGGGCCCGACGGCCATCTCCTTGACGCCGACGGCCTTGGCGAAGGCGCGGGCGGCGTCGGCGGCCTCACGGCGGGCGAGAACGAACCCGCCCATGATGAGCACGCCGTTCTTGGCCTTGGCAAGGCGGGCAACCAGAGCCCGTGCGCCTTCGGCGGTGAGGCCCGTGGCGGCTTCCTCGTCGGCGCCCAGCGTGGCCGTCTCGTCGCTAGCCAGCTTCGAGAGCGCGCGGAAGAAGGCTGCTTCCCCGCCTGCCGGGTAGCGAGCGGTGCTGCCTGCGTGCCGCATGAGGTTCACGCGATAAGGGGCCGCCACCGTCAGGATCTCGCGCTTGCGCGGCATGCGCTCCTTGAGGCGGAGGTCCGCGATGGGCACCCCGTGCGCCATGAGGGCCACCGGGGTCACGCCTTTGAGGGCGTCCTTGATGCGCAAGTCGAGGATGCCGGCCTCCTCCGTCACATCGCCCACCACCAAGATGGCGTCGGCGGTGGCGAGGTCGGTCATGGTGGCGGCCTCACGGCTGGCCATCAGGCTGGCCGCCGGGCGCGGCGCGTGATCGAGCTGCCCGGTGCCGAGCTCCTCGGCGAGGGCCATCGCGGCCACACCCTCCTCGAGAGTGGAGTCCGCACGGATCACCACGCCCACGTCCTTGCCGCTCAGGCCCTTGAGCCGCGCCACGATGAAGGCTGCGGCCTCCTCCCAGCTCACGGGCTCGAGCTCACCCTGGCGGCGAAGCAGGGGGGTGGTCAGGCGCTCCGTAGCCGCGCTGTATTGGTGGCCGAAGCGCACGCCGTCATCGATCCAGGTCTTGTTGACGTCCGGGTTGAGAGCCGGCCTGATGCGCTCGATGCGCCCCGTGCGTGCGTCGACGATGATCGCCGCGCCCGTGGCGTCGTCCATGCTGGTGGTGCGGATGTGGTCGTACTCCCAGTTGCGGCCCCTAAAGCGGCTCGAGGCGTCGAGGAGGGCGCCGACCGGGCACACGTCGATGATGTTGCCCGAGAAGTTGCTAGGTAGGCCAGGATCGGCGGTGCCGATGTAGGTGTGGTTGGCACGATCGATGAAGTCGATCAGCTCATCGCCCGGGACCTCCTCGAAGAACCGCACGCAGCGCTTGCAATGGATGCAACGCTCGCGGTCCAGGGTGATGAGGTCGGAGAGCGGGTGGTGCTTCTCCGTGTGACGCTTGTCGAACTCGAAGCGCGAGAGGCCGTCGCCGTACTCGTAGGAGCGGTCCTGAAGTTCACAGGCACCGCCCTTGTCGCAGACCGGGCAGTCGAGCGGGTGGTTGATGAGGTGGAACTCGACCATTCCGTCCTGTATGCCCTTGACCCGCTCCGACTCGGTGTCGATGACCATGCCCTCCATGACCTGCGTGGTGCAGGTGGCCATGAGGTTGGGGAACCAGAAGATCTTCGGCTCACCGGTGTCCTCGTCGAGGATCCAGCTGCCGTCCTTCTCCTTGCGCGGTGCCCCGATCCTGGCGAGGCACATGCGGCACGCCCCGATGGGCGACATGTACGGCAGCGAGCAGAAGTAGGGGACGTCGCCGCCCGCTGCGAACACGGCGTCTATGGCGCTGGTGCCCGGGGCGAAATCCAGCTCGATGTCGTTGATGCGTACCTTCATGCTTGCCACCAGTCGTTCTTGGGGTACTTGGACTTGCCGTTAGCCGCCAGGTACTCGTACTCGTCGCGGAACCACTTGAGGCTCGCTTGCACCGGCATGATGCAGGCGTCGGCCAGCGGGCAGAATGCATTGCCCCTGATGTTGCCGGCCACGCTCTCCAGCAGCTCGACATCGGCCGGCGTGCCCTGCCCCGCCAAGAGCTTCTGGTACATGCGGGGCAGCCAGTGCCCAACTCCCTCGCGGCAGGGGGTGCACTTGCCACAAGACTCGTGGCTGTAGAAGCGCACCAGGTTGTAAAGCGCGTTGACGATGCATTTCTCGCGGGGGATGACGATCACGCCGCCCGTGCCAAGCATCGAGCCGTTCTTGGCCAGCGTGCCGTAGTCCATATGCATGTCGAGGAAGCGGTCCTCCCACGGGAACATCGGGGTGGATGAACCGCCGGGGATGAACGCCTTTGGCTCCATGGTGGGCCCGCCGCCGAAGTCGTAGATGAGCTCGCGGAAGGTCGCGCCCATCGGCATCTCGTAAACACCGGTGCGCTTCACCGGTCCGGAGATCTGGTACAGCTTCGTGCCCTTGCTGTCATCCGTGCCCATGGACGCGAACCAGGCCGCGCCCTTGTTGATGATGTGTACGGCGCTCGTGAGGCTCGTGACGTTGTTGATGGTGGTGGGCCGCCCATACATGCCCGCCGCCGCCGGGAACGGCGGCTTGAGGCGTGGGGTGGCGCGCAGTCCCTCCAACGAGTTCATGAGGGCCGTCTCCTCGCCGCAGATGTAGGCGCCCGCGCCCCGGTGCAAGACGATGTCGAACGAGAAGTCGGTACCGAGGATGTTCTTGCCTAGGAACCCGGCCTCGCGGGCCTCCTCGACTGCCGCCAGCGTGCGCTCGTAACCGAGGTAGTACTCGCCGCGCACGTAGAGGAAGGCGGAGGTCGAGCGCATGGCATAAGCCGCGATGATCATGCCCTCGATCAACTGGTGCGGGTCGTCCTCCATGATGTAGCGGTCCTTGAACGAGCCGGGCTCGGACTCGTCGGCGTTGCAGACCAGGTAACGGGGCTTGCCGTCCGGTGGGGCCATGAAGGACCACTTGACGCCCGTGGGGAACCCGGCGCCGCCGCGGCCCCTGAGGCCCGAGGCCTTGACCTCGTCGATCACCTGTGCCGGCGTCATCTCCGTCAGCGCCTTGCGTGCAGCCTCGTAACCGCCATGAGAACGGTAGAAGTCAAGCTTGTGTGCGTCCTCCACGCCCACGTAGCGGTACATGGTCACCTCGTACCGCGGGTCGTGGCGGCTGACGATGGGCGCCGGCCTGGCATCGCTTGCTGGCTGGTCGCTCATCTCACCCCTCCCCTCGTTCGTTGCCGGGCGATACCTGGTGGTCGAGGGCCTTGGCCTTCTCGGGCCCCTCGGTGTCGCCGCCGCGTTCGCGCCAGGGGGCAGGCATCTCGCCCTGCCTCAGGGAATCGATCAGGTGCTGGCAACGACCGCGCCCCACACGCTCGAAGTACGTGTCGTTGACCTGCACGACCGGAGCGGTGCCGCACGATCCCACGCATTCGACCTTCTGCAGACTGAAGCGGCCGTCGGCACTGGTCTCGCCGTTAACGATGCCGAGCTCCTCGACCAGGAAGTCGTACAACTCGTCGGCGCCGGCAAGAGCGCACGAGAGCGTGGAGCAGACCTGGACATGAAACTTGCCCAAGGGCTCCTCGTGGTAGGTGCTGTAGAAGGAGAGGACGCCCTTCACCTCGGTGGCCGTGGTGTCGAGTATTGCCGCAATCTCTTGCACGCGGGGCTCGCTCACGAACAGTTCGGAGCGCTGCACCTCCCAGAGCAGGGGCATGAGGGCACTCCGGCGGCCGACTTCGGGGTAGCGCGAGAGGATCTCCGCGAGCAACTCCTGCTTGTCAGCGAAGAACGGGGTTATGTTCTTAAGTTCGATCATCGCCTCACTTACTTGTCTACGTCGCCCAGGACGGGGTCGAAGCTGGCGATGTTGATCACCATGTCGGCGAAGAGCCCGCCTATGCTCGAGGGCTCGAGTGACTGCAGGTTGGCGAGGCTGGGTGCCTTCACCTTCACGCGGTAAGGCATCGAGCCTCCGTCGCTGATCAAGTAATAACCGAGCTCGCCACGAGCGCTCTCGGTGGGCACGTACACCTCGCCGCGAGGCGGGTGGAAGCCTTCAGTGACCAGCTTGAAGTGGAAGATCACAGCCTCCATGGACTCCTCGAGTTCCTGGCGGGGCGGGAGGCTGATGCGCCGGTCGGGGTCCCTGAAGGGCCCCGGCTCCAGCATGTCGAGCGCTTGCGAGACGATCCTGCAGCTCTCGATCATCTCCTCGTAACGCACGAGTATGCGGGCGTAAATGTCGCCGTCCTCGTGCGTGGGGACGTCGAAGACGTAGTCTTCGTAGCCCGAGTAAGGGGCGGCCTTACGGTAGTCGAGCGCCAACCCGCTGGCCCTGGCACTGGGACCCGTGAGGGCGTAGTCGATGGCCATCTCACGCGTTATGACGGCCACACCCTGCGTGCGTGCCATGACGATGCTGTTCCCCATGAAGAGGGTGAAGTACTCGTCCAAGTGCTTCGGGAACGCCTCGAGCCAACTACGCACCATCGGCTCGAACTGCTCGGGGACGTCGCGGTAAAGCCCTCCCACACGGAAGGAGCCGTAGTTCATGCGCACGCCGGACACGAGCTCGAAGATGTCCATGAGTCCCTCGCGCTCGCGCATGCAGTAGAAGTACGGGGTGAGGGCCCCCATGTCGAGCATGGTCGTGCCGAAGAACACCAGGTGGCTGGCCATGCGGTTCAGCTCGGTGAGGATCACCCGGACGCGCTGCGCGCGCACCGGCACGCGGGCGTCCATGAGCTTCTCGACCGCTAGCATGTAGGCGAGGTCGTGCGCGAAACCGTGCAGGTAATCCATCCGGTTCGAGTACGTGACGCCCTGCTGGTAGGTGCGGTTCTCCATGGTCTTCTCGAAGCCGGAGTGGAGGTAGCCCACTTGTGGCTTGAGCGACACGATCTGTTCACCGTCGAGGTCGACCACGAGCCGCAGCACGCCGTGCGTGCTGGGGTGCTGCGGACCGACGTTGATGCGCATGAAGCGCGTGGAGAACGAGCCGGGCAGTTCGGCCTCGGCCGGGGGCGGCGGTGGGTTGAGGGGTTTGGTCGCCATCCCTAGCTCCTCCCCTCGTCGGGCAGCTCGCCCTGCGTGCTTGTAACGCCGTCGCGAGCGCCACCCTTCCAGCGCGTTAGGCCCTGGTCGCGCCCGGTGAGACCGGAGCGGAAGGCGGCAGGATCTATGAAGCGGCCATCGTTGAACAGCGTGGGCGTCTCGCCTAACGGGAAGTCTTTGCGGTGCGGGTGGCCGTCGAGGTCCTCCGGAGTGAGGATCTTGCGGAGGTTGGGGTGGCCGTCGAACTCGATCCCCAGCATGTCGAACGTCTCCCGCTCGAGGAAGTCAGCACCCCGCCACACGCCGGTGGCGGTGGGAACGCTTTCCCCGTTATCGACCTCGACCCTGAGGAAGAGCCGGTCCGTGCCGCGCACGTCGTGGACGTTGTAGACCACCGCGAAGCGCTTGCCACGGTGGCCGGGATAGGTCAGGTAGTCGATGCCGAACACGTCGGAGAGCATCTCGAGCCCCTCCGCTCGGCACACCTTGAGGCCCTCGACAACCTTGGTCTTGCTCAGGGTGACGCTCGTCATGTCCTTGAACTCGCTGACCTCGCCCCCGAGTTCGGCCAGGGACTCCAGGACCCGCGCCTTCACGGCGCCTACTTGTTCCTGGTCGATCATCGCTTCCAGCCCTCCACGACGGGGAGCTTCTCGCCGCGCTCGTCGAACGTCTCGCCCCTTACCTTCTTCTGGAGCTGTTCGACGGCGTAGATGAGCGCCTCGGGGCGTGGCGGGCAACCGGGCACGTAGATGTCGACTGGCGTGACAGAATCGACGTTCTGCACGATGGCGTAGTTGTTGAACATGCCCCCGGACGAGGCGCAAGCACCCATGCTGATCACCCATTTGGGGTCGGGCATCTGCTCGTAGACGCGGCGCATGACCGGGGCCATCTTCTTGGAAAGACGGCCGGCCACGATCAGAACGTCCGCTTGGCGCGGGCTGGCGCGGAACACTTCGGAGCCCAACCGCGCCAGGTCGTTCCGCGGGTTGGTGGAGGCCATCATCTCGATGGCGCAGCAGGCGAGCCCGAACGTGGCAGGCCACAGACTGTGGGAGCGGCCCCATGCCACCAGCTTGTTGAGGCTGGTGAAGAGGATCCCCTCAGCTTCCAGCTCTTGCACGTCTTTCTCGAACAGGTCGCGTAGGCTCATGCTCACTTCCAGTTCAGGACGCCCTTGCGGACCAGGTAGACGAACCCGACCGCGAGGATCGCCACGAAGATGATGGCGTTGGTGAAGAGGAACTGCGGCGCGGCGTTGAACTTGACCGCGAGCGGGTAGAAGAACGCCGTCTCGAGGTCGAAGATGATGAACACCATCGCCACGAGATAGAAATGGATCGGAAAGCGCTGGCGCGCCGAGCCCACCGCCGGAATACCGGATTCGTAGGCGGCCAGCTTGGCGCCTCCCGGGCGCTTGGGACCCACTAGCCCCCCTGCCACCAGCGCGGCCACCGCGATGAACCCGGCCGCCAAGAACATCATGAGGACCTCTAGGTACAAGGAGTCTGCTCCTTCCGTGCCAGGCGCCGTATCGTAGCGACACGACCCTGAGTCAAAAACCAATCGCCACATGCAGCCTTGCTGCGACTCGCGCACTTCGTGCGCGTTTTCACAACCGACTTGGCCAATAGTCTAGCAGGCGATTTGTGGCCGAACAAGGTGAGTTGTTGATGAAGTCTACGGCCGGCAGGCTAAAGGTCATTTGGAGCTTGACACCATCAGGCAAGGCATCTATATACTGCTTGGGCTGCTGGGTCGTTAGCTCAGCCGGTAGAGCAGCTGACTTTTAATCAGCGGGTCGCAGGTTCGAGCCCTGCACGACCCACCAGGTATGATCGGCTGGCGTTAGGCCCCTTCGACTAGCGGTTAGGTCACAACCCTTTCAAGGTTGCGGCACGGGTTCAAATCCCGTAGGGGTCACCAAGATGGGCGCTCATGTTCGAGCGCCCTCCTTAATTGGGATCTGCCGCCTGCCAGCGGTCTAGGCCGTCGTGCGGTTGCGGCCACCCCTTTTAGCGGCGTAGAGCCGCGCATCGACGAGCTTCACGAGGCCCGATACCCTCTGCTCAGCGTCGCCCTCATCAACCTCGGATAGTGCCGCCACGCCTACGCTCACCGTGACTGCCAGTCCGGGTGCTTCGTGGCTCCAGCAGTGACTAGCAACCAACGCCCGTGCACGCTCGGCCGCCTCGTGTGCCGCGCCCTTGTCGGAGCCGGGCAGCAACACCAGGAACTCTTCCCCGCCCCAGCGCGCCACCACGTCCGACCCGCGGAAGGCCCGCCTCAGGAGTTCAGCCATACGCACGAGAACCCCGTCGCCCACCGTATGCGAGTGATCGTCGTTGACTCTCTTGAAGTTGTCCACGTCGATCAGCACTAGCGCCAGGTCGTGCCCGTGCCGCTTGGCACGCGCCTCCTCCTCGTCCATGCGCCCGCGGAAGAAGCGCCGGTTGAACAGGCCGGTAAGGTCGTCCGTCGCGCTGAGGCCCGCAAGGCGCTCAGCCTGTTCGCGCAAAGCCTGGTTGGCGTCGATCACGGCCTGGCGCGCCACCACGTTCAGCTCGTGTCCGTCGTCGAGGCCCAACTCCAACTGCGCGAGAAGCAGGGTAAGAACCTGACCACTGCGGTCTGCGTCAGTACGCTTGCGTTCATCGATGAACTCGTTCAGGGTCCGGTAGGCCTCGTCGTAGCGACCCAGGGCGGCCAGGGTGTCGGCCATGGGCCGCAGGAGGCTGGCGGCCGGGTTGGGCTTGTCTGCCTCGCTGAAGCGGGTTGCCGCGATGCCCAGTTGTTCGAGGGCCTCGGTCGGCCGCTCGACGCCTAACAAGAACTCGCCGTAGTTGGCTCGGATCTCCGCCTCGAAGCCGTCGCGCCCAACCTCCAAGCCTGCGATCGCTTCCTCGAAGAGTCGGTCCGCGAGCAGCTTGTCGCCTGCGTTGGCATGCGCCTCCGCCAGCTTGGCCTGCGTCGTCGTGTAGTACCTACGGTTCTCGAGCTCCCCGAACCAGCGCAGCGACTCCTCGAGCGCCGCTATCGCCTCCGCGTGCCTGCCCATCCTGCCCAGCGCCCGACCCTCGTTAGCTCGCGCGATGCCGGCCCCGAATCGATCCTCACGCCCTAAGAAGCTCTCGCGGCCGCGCACGAAGCATGCGAGGGCCTCGTCTAGGCGCCCCGTATCGAGGTAGACGTTGCCAAGGTTCGTGAGCAGGGAGGG
>CAJDWU010000053.1_pt1 | contig 22498 bp, 17 predicted proteins | sample 7391771 | NCBI WGS metagenome assembly CAJDWU01 (sample SAMEA7055737, study PRJEB34461) | soil metagenome | biome: terrestrial ecosystem; feature: Peninsula; material: soil | place: Antarctica | collected 2016 | reverse complement strand
GAGCAACCGCCGGTAGGCCGCGTTCTCCTCTCGCATGAGCATGTGCATGAAGGCGCTGTTGTATACGCGGTGCATGCCCAGCTCGCGCACGAAGAAACCCTCCATGAGCCAGAACGCCTCGGCGAGCAGGAGCGTGTCGGGTGCGCTAACGGCCAGCCTGTCGACCAGTTCGCGCCAGAACTCTCGGGGCATGCGGCGCTCGAACTCAGCGGCGCTCAGGGCGAAACGAGCGCGTGACGGGATGGCGCCTCCCTCGCCCGGCAGTGGGTGCCACAAACGTTGCACGTGGCGCTTGGCCAGCGTCATGGCCGCGTCGAAGCGGATGATCGGGAACCTGCGAGCGACGTCCTCGACCATGGCCATGACGGCTTCGCGCACGTCGTCTCTCAAGTAGTCGAGCTGAGCGGTGTCGTTCCAGGGCATGGCCGTGCCGTCGTTGCCGTGGTAGACATAGCGCCTCTCCCCCGTACCCGGGTCCTTGCGCTCGAAGACCACGGCGGCGTCGGTGCCGTCGTAGTAACCGTCCTCGACGCGCACCTCCAACGCAGGGTCGTCGGCCAGGTCTGGCCCAGTGAACGAGTAGCCCGGGTACGGCGGCTCCAGTACCTGCACGAACCAGTCCGGATGCTCGACCATCCAGTGTGAATCGAGGCCGGTGTGGTTGGGGACCATGTCGCTGGCCAGCCTCAGGCCGGCGTCCGCGGCGCGCCGGCGAAGGTCTTCGAACGCAGGCTCCCCGCCCAAGTCGGCTGCTATCACGTAGTCGTAAAGGGCGTAGGCACTGGCGCCGGCGTCCACCTGCCCGCGCGCTCGTTTCAGGTTGCGCGACGCGCGGCTGCGCTCCCACACGCCGATCAGCCAGAGGGCGTTGAAGCCGTCCTCATGCAGGTCGCGCAGCGCCTCGTCCGGAACCTGGTCGAGGCGACGCACCTCGCGGCCGTAACGCTGCCCCAGTTGCGCCAGCCACACGTAGGTGCTCTTGGCGACCATCGCCACCTCGGGCATCCAGGCCTTGTCGGGTGTGAAGCGGGCCTCGCCGTGCGTAAGTTGGCTGGGCAGCAAGTCGGGCGGGGGTGGCGGTGGGCCGGGCGCGGCGGGCGCGTGTTTGCCCTCCTCGCTGAGCAGATCGGCGGCGCGCAGGAGGTGGCTCAGCAAGTCGACGGAGTCTCCCAGGTAACCGCCCCAGGCAGCCGCCGCCACTCGTAGCTGGCCGGCAAGCGAGGTCGGCTCCCTTCGCCTTGGAAGTGTCAGGAGCCACAAGAGCGTGCCCTCGGCCGACTCCGTGATACGCCGGTCCGAGCCGACCCCACCCGCGCCGGCACCGCTGCGCCCCGCGGCGCCAGGCAGGATGACCTGGGAGAACGCGTTCTCTACCGAGCTGGCGGCCGCGGACCAGTCGCGCCCCTTAGTCATCGGATGCTCGAACAGCTCGTGCAGCGTAGCGAAGGCAGGGTTCTCCAGGGCCGCGTCTATCAGCCACGCCTCTTCGAGGCGCTCCTGGGCGCCGGGTTGGCCAACCGCACTCGGCGCGCCGCCGGCGCCCGCATAGGCGGCACCGAAGGCCGCTGCGAAGCCGCGCGCACCGTCCTCGCCCACCGCTGCGCCCCACGCGTCCAGTGCTGCGTCGAGGGCCGACCGGCCGCCTTCCAGCATGCCTAAGCGCCCGATGAGCACGTGTGCGGCCTCGTGGAGCGCGACCGCCCCTGCCAGTTCGCCGGGCGTCACAAGCGGCAGCCCACGACTGCTCCGGGTGCCGTTGACCAGCGCCGCCCACACCACCGCGCTCGGCAGGTCGAGCGAAACCACCCGGCCATGAGCGTTGAACGCCGCCGGCGGCAAGCGGTACCGCTGTCTCGCCTCACGTGTAACGTGGAGCTCTCGTTTGCTACTCAAGGCCCGACTCTACCACGCGACCTGCGCCGTCGCCCTGAGCCGCCTCGCGTGAGGCACGCATTATCCTCATGCACCGGGCGCGCACCTCGCGGCTGTCTGTAGAATCGGGGGATGCGAACCGAGGGCGCCAACGACTCGCGGCAAAGGCCGTACCAAGCTGGACCCGCTTGGGTCGTCTCGCTGCTCGTCACACTCGCGCTGGTCCTTGGCGCCTGTGCCGGCGACTTGGCGCCGCGGGGCGAAGCGCTGCGCCTCGTTGGGCGCGACGTGCCCCGCGGCATCCTTCACGAGGCGTACGACGGCACTTTCCACGCCGTTGGTGGCCTCAGACCCTACACGTTCACCATCACCTCCGGCGCGCTTCCCGCCGGGATCACGCTTCAGAACGGCGTCTTGAGGGGCGCCCCCACCGAGGCGGGCAACTTCGAGCTCACGGTCGAGGTCTCAGACGCGAACCTCTCGCGCGTGAGCCAGACGTACACGCTCCAGGTCACGGTGGCGCCGCCCACACGCTTCGTCCTCGACGCGCCTCAGACCGAGGTGCGCAACGCCGTTACCGTACGCGCCAACCTGGAGGAAGCGAGGGCGGTGACGGCTGTGCGCAGCGTAGTTACCTGGGATCCGGCGCTCTTCCAGTTGGCCGAGGGTGGACCCGTGGCGGGCAGGAACGGGTTCGCTCTCCTCTGGCGGGCCGGGGAAGGCGAGTTGCAAGTCGACCTCGCGCCGCTCGGGAAGACCCTCGACGGCACGGTCGAGCTATACCGCTTCACGCTCGTGCCCGTGGCCCCACCCGTGCGCGTCCAGGCATCCTTCGCGGCCGAGGTTCTGAGCTCCAGCCTCGATCCCGACCGACAACACGAGTACTTGAGAGGCGTCGTCGGCGCCGCCCCACGCTTGCGAACGGGTCCGAGTCCCGAGGAGCCCGCTACCTCGGATGACCTGCCGCAACAGCCGGATTCTCCAGAAGGCGACAGCAACCAGTGAGGGGCATCTTCTTGGCCTTGGGCTTCGTCGTGGCATTCGCCGCCAACACGGCTTTCGCGACCACGTACCGCCTCGCCTCGCCCGAGGACATGGCACTCGAGGCGGACCTCATCTTCATGGGCACGGTGAGCTCGGTCAGCGCCGAGGCCCGGGACGACCGGCCGTGGACGCTCGTCCAGTTCGACGACCTCGACATCCTCTTCGACCGGGAAGCCGAGAGCAAAGGCGAGGAGCCCGCCGCGGAGAAGACCCTGGGCTTCCTAGGCGGCACGGTCGCCGGCGGGCCGACGCTGTTGGTGAGCGGCCTGCCCGCGTTCGACCTGGGAGAGCGCTGGCTCGTGCTCGCCTACCAGGACGGCGGCCTGGCCTCGCCCGTCGTCGGAGTGTCTCAGGGCGCCTGGAAGTTCGGGGCCGGCGGCGCACAGGCGACTGATGGTTCCTACCTGAGCGTCAACGACTCGGGTGCCCTGGTCCGTGGCGCGAGCAGCCCGAGCTCCGAGGACCTGCGGGCTGCCCTCACCGCCCTTCTGGAGCGCGGCGTGCGTAGCGCGGCGCGCCCCACCGACGCAGCAGAGCCTGAGGCTGCGGCCGCAGTCGAGCCGTCGTTCGACACCCAAGCCGAAACGCCGGCTAAGACCCCGGAAGTGCTGGGGCCAGAGACGCCTTCTCAAGACTCCGGGGCCGAGCATGCAGCGGCGGACGCGGTGGACGCTTTGGACGAGACGACCGCGCCCGCACCACCCGCCCCCTCGCCGTCGGGTGAGGCCGCCCCCGCGCAGGAGTCTCCGAAGGTCGTCAATTACCAAGTGGACGACGAGGGCGGGCCGCTACTGCTGTCGAGCTTCGCCGCCGCCGCCGCAGACGTCTGGGAGGCTGCTGCCCCAAGCACCGTCGCCTTCGAGGTCGACGAGTCTTCCACAGCCCGCATACGCTACGGCACGCTGGAACTTATGGGGACGGACGCCACGTCTTACACCCTCGTTAGGCCCGGCGGTCGCATCGAGGTGTTGGTCTCGCCGCTCGTCGGGGACGAGCTTAGAGCGGTGATGGTGCATGAACTCGGCGTCCTCCTCGGCCTGCCCGAGGGCGGCGCCGGCGTGATGTCGAGGACCGTGTCCGCCACGTTCGACGCTCCCACGTCGGCCGATCTGATGGAACTGCGCGACCTGCGCACGTACGTGCCCGAGGACCTCGACAGGAGCGGAAGTGTGGACTTCTACGACCTCGCGCTCTTCGGCCTGGCGTACGGCAAGTCAGGAGTGAACTTAGCGGCCGACTTCAACGGCGACGGCCGCGTGGACGACGCCGATCTGACGCTGTTGCGAGAAGCGTACGAGTTCGCTCCGCCGCAGGAGACGGCGCCTCACTGAAGCCGAGAGCTGGACCCTAGTTTGTCGCTGGCAGAGCTTCCGACCTCGTCGTTGGCACGTACAGCACGGCCACCTCTTCTTCTCCCCTGGCGAACACGAGTGTTCCGCCTGGTCGCGGCGCCAGGAGGAAGTCGGTGAAAGAGCCCAGGACCTGGCCCGGCAACATGGCCACCAAGCTCTCCTGCGCCGAGCTACCGCGACCACGGTACTGGCGCACCGTGATCTTGAGGCCCGCCAGGTCGAAGGTCAACGGCTCCTCGGTAAGGGTCTTGACCAGATGCTCGGTGGCACCCGACGACGCGATCAACTTCGACAGGTCGGTGGGCGCAACGGCGCCCACGTGCCCCATACGGTCGATGACCTCGTTCACGACCTCCTCCGAGAGCATCACGCTCGCGGCCCTTGCGGCGCCAAGGAGCAGCCCCTCGAGGGCCCGCACGCGGTCCGGGGCGCGACCTGCCACCACGTTGGCGCGTGCCACGGCCTGTGTAACCACCTCTTCGGGCTCACCACGAACGTTGTTGGAGATGACCTTTAAGGCGGCAAGCAACTCCTCTCGCTGCGAGCTCCTCAACACCTCGGTGACCACCAGCGCGTCCGCAAGCCTTGAACCCAACGAACGCGCCTCGTTGCGAATGCGAACGTGGACGTAGTCACCCTCGCGGAAGGCACCAATCCGCACGCGGTCGCGCAGGATGACGTTCGAGCCCTCGAGCTCGACCTCCTCGCCGTCGAGGTAAAGCGTGCGGGAGTTGCCGACCCCGCTGATGGCAAGATCGTGCCCTGCGAGCGTGAGCCTCAGCGGCCCGACCATGCGCACGGTCACGGCCTTCGCCTCGGGCGGCACCTTCTCCCACTTCAGGATTGGGTTGACCCCGAAGAGGACGCCGCCTTCGAGGTGCGGCCCTCCGGCCTCGCCGCCCACGTTGGTCGGTAGGTAGCCGGCCAGGCGGCCAAAGAAGGCCTCCACCAGCTCGCCGTACACGAACGTGTCGCGCTGAAATGCCTGGCGGTCGGCTCGTTCGCGAGCGCTCACATCGGTGAGGCGGCGCTCTAGCTCGCGACGCTGAGCGGCCTTCTCCTCCTCCGGCAGGCGCTCCTTGCCCATCTCCTGAAGCGCCAGGCGGAGCTGCGTGGAGGTGAGCGTTCTGCTGGTATCGGGCGACAGACGGCCGGCGTAGGGGTCGTTGGCCACGGCGAGGGCCGCGGCCTTCACGTAAGCGAACGCGCCGCTCTCACCGCGGTCCAGGCTCGGCAGCGGGTTGCCGACCTTCCCAATCGTCATGATCACGTTGACAAGCTCGCGAAGGATCTCGGCCAGAGAGTCGAGGTCGGATAGGGACACGAGCGGGTCGCGCATGTTCGGCATGCTCTCGAGGACCCGGAAAGCCCTGCCGGGGATGTCCTGGCCGAAGGTGCTCCGGTCGGCGTTGCGCTGGAGGTTCTGTAACGTCGCGAACACCAAACGCGCCGTCAGGCGATCGCGCTCGGCGCGCCAGCCGGCGGCGACGCGTTGTACGTACTCATCGAGGTCGTCCCACCAGACTCGCCTGGCCAAGCGTTGCAGCACGGCGTGCTCGTCGCGCTCCTCCGGCGAGGAGTCGTGGAACGTCGGGGACTTGGCCGCGACCTCGTCTGCCAGCAGGGCTGGGCCCTCGTCCTCGAGGACTAGCGAGACCAGGTTAGGCACGACCGTGGCTGGCGCCTTGGAGTCGGAAAGTCCGGACATCGTCTTCGCCGCCCCGTCAAGGCGTGCGCGCTCCTCCGAACTCAGCCGCTCGCGCTCGCGGTTGAGCAGACCGAGCAACTCCCACAACGACTGCATGCCGCCCCGCACCATGCGTTTGGCGCGGAACTCGTCGACCTTGTACTCGAGCAGCTCGAGGGCGATGCTCTCTAGCCGGGGGCTCACGGCGTCAGTATAAGGAAGCGCCAAGCCGACCCGAACCGGGAAAACTCACGCATGAGAGAGCACGCGGCAGGCACGCGCCACGACTTCGTCCACTTGTTCCTCTGTGATCACCAGGGGTGGCAGGAAGCGAACGGTCTCGCCGGCGCCGGCGATCGTCACAACGCCCTCCTGCTGCAACGCCTGGATGACGGGGCCCACCGGCACCGACAGTTGGACACCGATCAGTAGGCCACGGCCACGAACTTCAGTGACCGCCGGGCCACAGCCGGCCAAACCCGCCATGAGGCGCTGACCCATCCGCTGGGCGTGCGCCATCAAGTCTCGTTCCTCGATCTCTTCGAGAACGGCGAGGCCGGCGGCGGCGGCCAACGGGTTGCCGCCGAACGTGGTGCCGTGCCCGCCCTTGGGCATGGCGGCGGCCACTGCGTCGGTCATGAGGAGAGCGCTGATGGGTACGCCGCCTGCCAGGCCCTTGGCGAGAGTGACCATGTCGGCGCTTACGCCGAAGGCCTCGCTGGCAAGGAAGGTGCCCGTGCGGCCCACGCCGGTCTGGATCTCGTCGAGGATCAAGAGTGCACCGTGCGCTTCGGTCAGGTCGCGCGCCGCCCGCAGGAACTCGACGGTAGCGGGCCTGATACCGCCCTCGCCCAGGATCGGCTCGAGGAGCACGGCGGCCGTCTCGTCGGTGACTGCCGCGCGGAGCGCGTCAACGTCGTTGTACGGCACGAACTCGACCTCGGTGTCGTAGGGACCGAACGGCTCGCGGTACTTGGGCTCCCACGTCAGCGGCAGCACGCCCATCGTGCGACCGGAGAAACCTTGCTCGGCCGCCACGAAGCGGCGCCGGCCCGTGGCCGCGCGCGCCCACTTGAGGGCGGCCTCGTTGGCTTCGGCGCCGGAGTTGCCCAAGAAGACGCGACTAAGGGGCGGCTTGACGAACTCGAAGAGCTTGGAAACGATCGGTGCGAACGTCGTTGCCGAGGTTCTGGGGGCACACTATCAGCCGCTTCGCCTGCTCGGCCACCGCCTTGGCGAGCCGCTCGTTGGCGTGCCCAACGCTTGCGACCGCGATACCGGCCATGCAGTCGAGGTACTCGTTGCCCTCCGCGTCGTACAAGAGGGCGCCGTCGCCACGAACGAACACGACCTCCGAATGCCACAGGCCACTGTCATGCGTCTCCGCGGCGGCCAAGATGGCAGCCGTTCTGGTTCCTTGCTGCCCGGATGCCGGGGACTTGGCGGGTGCTGCTCCTTGCATGCGCTGCCCTTCCTGTTCCACGGGCGAGTGGCGCCCGCCAAAGTGGCCGCGGGCTCGCCGACGACCGCACACTCAGGAGCATAACGCTCCCTCCAGCGAAGGGCTGCGGACCCTACGAGCGCCGGTCAGGGCGCCTCGGGGGTGCGGGGTTCGGTGGCCTCGTCAGCCGCGCCTCGATGACGCCGCCATCAGGACCCGATGGTCACGAGGCATAGCGGAACCTCAGTGCGGCTATCGACCTGCAAGAGCTTGGCAAGCTCGTCGTCGTAGAAATCGGCCGCGTAGGTCGCGGCCAGACCCAACGCCGCACCGGCGAGCACGAGCCCCTGGGCGGCCGAGCCCGCGTCGAGGAGCAGGTACCGGTAGACACGGCCGCCATCGAGAACGCGGTGTCGCGAGGGCACCCCGGTGAAGCAGATCGCCGCCGCTTGGGCGCCGACATCCAACGGCGCTAGCACGCAGTCGGCGAATGGTTCGCCGACCTCGCCCATCTTCAGCTGATCGAGGCTATGATCCCGCGGATTGTAGTGGTACACGCCCGCGAACAGGTCCTGGACGTTGAAGGCCAGCACGTAGCACTCCAAAGACGACACGGCCTGGGCGGTGACGTGCACCCGTTTGCGTCCGTAGTTGAAGCCGGCGCACGCCCAAAGCAACTGCGAGAGGTGCGACTGCTTGAGCCTCCCGCCCTCGGCGGCGCCACCGCTGTCCTGCGAGAGCACGGTCCAAACGCCAGTCCCGTCCTTCAGCTGCGGCGCGGGCAGGCTAGCGACCTCGGAGGGATTGGCAAGTACCTTGAAGGGTGCCGCCAAACGCGTGCGTGACGCAGGCAGCTGCCCGCGCCGATACTTAGTCTGGTCGAAGAACTCCGCGCCGAAGGCACGGCTCTTGCTCTGCGCCACTTGAAGGACTCCCGTCGGCACTGTAGCACCAGGGCTGGGGCGTTCAGGGCGGCCCGGGCGTTATGCTGCCCGGAATGCTACGGGCAGCCGCGACTACGACTACCGCGCAAGCCCAGCCGGGACCAGAGTGAAACTGCGCGTGAGGTTCGTCGAGACTGATCAGATGGGTGTCGCTCACCACAGCGCCTACGTGCCGTGGCTCGAGGCCGGGCGCGTGGAATGGCTACGCGAGCGCGGCCTGAGTTACCGCGAGATGGAGGACGGCGGGATGTCGCTGGCGGTAGCTCACGTCGAGGTCTCATACCGCGCCGCGTGCTACTTCGACGACCTGCTCGAGGTCCACAGCACTCTCACTGAGGTGCGCAGCCGGCAGGTGAGTTTCGCCTACCGGATCTCGCGGCCGGCGGACGACGTCCTCATCGCCAGCGCCACCACCTTGCACGTGCCGACCAACCGTGAAGGCAAGGCCATGCGCCTAGCCGAACGTTGGCTCGCTCCAATGCTGATACTGCTGGGAAGCAACCCTTGAGTCGTTCGAAGCGTGGACGCTCTTTGAAGCAACGACGTCACCGGAGGGATGAACCATGACCACTGCGCCGGCACCCGTGAGGGCACCCAAGATCGAGAAGATCGTCGCCACGGCACTGACCTTCGACGACGTCCTGCTGGTACCGGCTCACAGCCGTGTACTGCCCAAGGACGTCGATCTCACGGCCCGCTTCACCCCGGGTATCAACCTGAACATCCCGCTCGTCTCGGCGGCCATGGACACGGTCACCGAGACTCAGATGGCCATCGCCATGGCACGCTTGGGGGGCATCGGCGTGATCCACAAGAAGATGGCGGTGGGCCTGCAGGCCGAGATGGTACTCAAGGTCAAGCGCTCGGAGTCCGGCATGATCGTCGACCCCATAACGCTGGAGCGCCATGCCACGCTGGCCGACGCCGAGCACCTCATGGGCGAGTACTCCATCAGCGGCGTGCCCATCGTAGAAGCCGACGGTAAGTTGGTGGGCATCCTGACGAACCGCGACATGCGCTTCGAGACCGACATGACCCGGCCCGTCTCGGAAGTCATGACCTCCAAGGGTCTCATAACCGTTCCGGTCGGCACCACGCTCGAGACCGCGGTCGACATGCTCAGGCAACACAAGGTCGAGAAGCTCCTGGTCGTCGACACCAAGGGGTACTTACGCGGCCTGATAACCATCAAGGACATCACCAAGCGCCTCGAGTACCCGAACGCCGCCAAGGACGCCCTCGGCCGTTTGAGGGTGGCGGCGGCGATCGGGGTGGGCCTTGACCTCGAGGAGCGCGCCGCAGCGCTGGTCGAGGCCGGCGCCGACGTACTCGTCCTCGACAGCGCCCACGGCCATAGCCAGGGGATCCTCGATGCCCTTCGGTACGTGAAGGCCAATCACGATATAGAGGTCATCGCCGGCAACGTCGCCACCGGGGCGGGCGCGGCCGCCCTCATCGACGCCGGGGCGGACGGCGTGAAGGTCGGCGTTGGCCCTGGCAGCATCTGCACGACGCGGGTGGTGACGGGCGTGGGCATGCCGCAACTGAGCGCCATATTGGAAGCCGCCGAAGTCAGCCGGGCCGCCGGCGTGACGCTCGTAGCCGACGGGGGTATCAAGTACTCCGGCGACATCTCCAAGGCCATCGCGGCAGGCGCAGACGTGGTCATGGTGGGTTCTTTGCTGGCGGGCACGAGCGAGGCTCCTGGCGAGGAGGTCTTGCGTGAGGGCAGGCGCTACAAGACCTACCGCGGCATGGGCAGCCTGGGCGCCATGTCGGGCGGCAGCGCCGATCGCTACTTCCAGGACAGTTCGGCCGGCGCGTCCAAGCTCGTGCCCGAGGGCGTTGAGGGCATCGTGGCCTACAAGGGTCCGGTGGGCGACGTCGTGTACCAGGCGGCGGGAGGCCTGCGGTCGGCCATGGGCTACTGCGGCACCAAGGACATCGCGGCGCTACAGCAAGACGGGCGCTTCGTCACCATCACCCAGGCCAGCCTCGTCGAGTCGCATCCGCACGACGTGACCATCACCAACGACGCGCCCAACTACTCAGTCTCGAACAAGCGCTGAGGTTTAGAGCACCGAAGCGCTCCATGAGGGGCTCCATGCCGAACTTCAAGGCGTAGCTGAACGGGCTCAGCACCCGCTCCGCTGGTTGGCCCAGCGGCAGCAGGTGAGCGGCCAAGCGCCCGAACTGGCGGGTCGTCGTATCGTCCTTCGATGCCAGGGCCGCGGCCGACTTGCCGCGCAGGCGCGAGAGCGTAGCCGCCATGTGCCTGCGGCCCTTGCGCACCGCACCCTCCAGAGTCGGGTCAATAACACCCACGGCCTCCAGCAGCGCGGTGAACTCGGCCTCCAGCCTCACCGCCGACGCGTCGAAGCGCGCGGAATAGCCGTGGCGTTCCAAAAGAACTCGCTCGAGGATCCCGGCGCTGTGGGCGCGAAACGCCGCCGCGCTTACTCCGAACCCGTGAAGGAGCCTGACCACCGCCGGCTCGAGCACCGTGGCGCTCGCCCGCGGCCACGCGAGCGGCATGGGCACGCCGTGGAAGCGGTAGACGTCACGTAGCTGCGCCACGTACCTCAACTCTCCCGGCCCGAGCACGAAAACGGCAGTGGGCAGCAAAGCGTCCTGCACGGTCGGCCGTAGCCCAGCCGCCGGGGTGATGCAAGTGGGATCCTCCGCAAGCATGGCGAGGAGCTCTTGAGTGGTGAAGCTGCGGTCGCCGGCCACGAACCGCGCGCCAACGCGGCGCAGGAGCACGCGCCGACCCTCCACCTCCACGAACAGGTTGGTCGCTCCGGCGGCGCGTCCAAGTTGTGGCTCGTAACCGAGGGCCTTGAGGCGCCTGCCCGCGCCGTTCACGGCCTCCGCCGTGCGGTCGGGTTCCGCCAACTCCGCGGCCAGCACGGGGGTGAAGAGCGCCGCTACTTCGGGCCGCAAGGGGTCGACGAGAACGAGGCCCGCCTCTCCCAAGAGGCGGGTAAGGATGGCGCCGAACCAGTCGGAGAACGTCTCCACCGAGTCGGCCGTGCTCGCGAGCAGTTCCCACACCTCGTCAATGAAGCGTGGGCGAGGTGTTTGTGCCTCGAGTCCCTCCTTCACGGCGAGGAGCATGGCCGGGGTCAGTGGGGCGCGGCCCACTGCCACGCCCTCGGGCAATGGCACGGTGATGCGCCTCAGCGTCTCGCTGGCGTCCAACAGATAAGTGTGATCCACCTCATGAGCGTCGTGGTCCTGTGTGGCCAACCAGAACACGGGCACGACGGGCCGGTCCTCCGTGTCCAGACGCCGTGCCAATGCCACGGCAGTGATGGCCTTGGAAAGGCTATATGTGGGCCCGAGCAGGAGGCCCGTCTGCTGCCCGGTGACCACCGCTCTAGCCTCCGGATGCCGCAGACGCTCCAAGTTGTCGAACACGGCCTTGGGTGCGCCCAGCGCGGTGGCGTAGCTCGAAAGTGCGTCCACGAGCGCGTTCCTGTCCTGGGGCCGCGGTACGGCCAGGGCTGCTTCGAGGTCGCCGGGCGTCAGCTCGAAGAAATCGCTCAAGTGTCCACCGAGGTACGCATCGAGGAACGAGGAGGCGGGTGGCGTCGTTTGCACAGGCACAGGCCAGCTTATCGGGAGCGGGCCGCGTCGGTGGCGCTCCGAGTAACGTGGGAAGCGCCGCATGTTCGTGATAGACTCGCGCCGCCAGGGAGCGCAGATACTGCTTGGCGACTCGAAAGCCGGGCTTGCCCGGACGCGAGAACCACTCGCACCAACGGCTGCCCCTGTAACCGGACTTTAACCATGCTCATTAACACCGACCTCGTTCCGAGCGGACCTTATGTGGACGTCGTGATACTTATCGACGTGCTGCGTACCTGCACCGTCGCGCCGATGCTGTTCGACCAGGGCGCCACCAGTCTGTCGTTGACCACGTCCTTGCGAAGAGCACGAGCCGCCGCCAAGCCGGGGCGCAGCCTAGTGGCCGAGCGGCAGGGCGTTCCTCCCGAGGGCTTCAACCATGGCAACTCACCAGCCAACTTGTCGCGCGTAGACATGAGTGGCCGCGAGGTCGTCATGGTGTCCGAGAATGCGCCTCGCTGGCTCGAGCAGTTCAGCGGCGCGCGCCACGTCCTGTTAGGTTCGCTATACAACGCCGAAGCGGTCGCTCGACGCGCAGCGGCCCTGGCGACCGAACGCGTGGACCTCGTCTGCTCCGGTTTCGCCGGTGAGCCCGACCTGGACGACACCCTGGCCGCCGCCTTGATCGCCGGCCTCATCAAACGCGACGACGACAAGGTCGAGTTGCGGGGCGCCACGCGCTTCGCCATCACCATCCTCCGCGCGTTCCCCGACCCGGTCGACGTGTTGTGGCGCTCCCTCGCCGGCCAGTACCTGCGCTCCATCGGCCTGGAGCAAGACATCGGCTTCGCGGCGCGAGTGTCCGCCAGCGAGGCCGTGCCGGAGTTGAAGTCCGTCGAGGAAGGCGAGCACGGGAACCTGTTCCGCTTCGAGGCGGCTTGAAGGGCGAGGCGCAAGGGCGTACCTACGTGCTCGGCTTCCCCTTGGACGTGCTCGACCTCGCCGGCGCGGCCACCTGGGTGTTAGACGCCATCGGTTCGGCGCAGGGGGCCAAGCTGGTCGTGACCCTCAACCCTGAAATAGTCGTTCAGGCCCGTTCCGACCCGGAGCTCGCCGCGGCTTTGAAGTCCGCTGACCTGTGCGTGGCAGACGGCGTGGGTATCGCGCTAGCCGCTCGGCGCGCCGGCGTGAGGCTCCCGGGCCGCGTGCCGGGCGTCGACCTGGCCGACGAGGTTATGCGCCGCGGTGGAGCGGCCTTGAGGGTCTATTTCTTGGGCGCGAAGCCGGGCGTGGCGGAGCGCGCGGCGCGCGCCGCGAGCGAGAACTTCGGCGTCACCGTCGCGGGTCACCATCACGGCTACTTCGACCGCACCAGCGAGAGCGCGGCCGTGTGCGAGGAGGTGCGCAGTGCAGCGCCCGATCTCCTGCTGGCCGGGCTAGGCGAGGGGCAGGAACTCTTCTTGCACCGCCACGCCGCGGACTTAGGCGCCCGCGTGATGATCGGGGTAGGTGGGACCCTCGACGTGTTGGCCGGCGAGGTCAGACGGATGCCCGCTTGGACGACTAGGTTCGGCGTCGAGTGGCTGTTCCGGGTAGCGTTCGACCGCAGGCGCTGGCGGCGCGTGCCGAGGCTCGTCGAGTTCGCGTGGTTGGTGTTGGCACACGGCGGGCGCCAGGTCTAGTAGGGGCCCCAGACCTCGGGGCCCAGGCCCTCTCGTTGCGCCAGGGCGCTGGGTTCGCCGGCCGGATAGTTGCCGTTGAAGCACGCGAGGCACACGCCCTGGAGGGTAAGCGCCCGCATCAGGCCGGCCTCGGTCAAGAAGTGCAAGGTGTCAGCGCCTATGCGCTGCCTGATCTCGTCCACGCTCAGCGTGGCGGCCGCCAGTTCTTTGCGCGCCGCCGTGTCTATGCCGTAGTGACAGGGGAACCTGATGGGGGGGCTCGAGACGCGGAAGTGCACCTCGGTGGCGCCCGCCTCGCGCAGCAACTGAACGATGCGGCCCGAGGTCGTGCCGCGCACGATGGAGTCGTCAACCAGCACGACGCGCTTGCCACGCACGGAATCTGTCGCTTGTAACTTGAGCTTGACCTTGAGTTCGCGCATCTGCTGCGTGGGGCTGATGAACGAGCGGCCCGCATAAGGCGACTTGTAGAGCCCGAGGTCGTACTGCACGCCGCTGACGCGAGAGTAGCCGATCCCGGCGGCGAGACCCGACTCGGGCACGCCCACCACCAGGTCGGCCTCCACGGGCGCCTCCTTGGCGAGTTCCATGCCCATACGCACGCGAGCGCCATGAACGCCCACGCCGTCAAGCTTGGAGTCGCCGCGGGCGAAGTAGATCCACTCGAAGGCGCAAGGCGTCGGGCTGGCCACTAGCACTTGTCTGGAGGTGAGACCGTCGTCGTCGGCAACGACCAGTTCGCCCGGTTTCACGTCGCGCAGGTACTCGGCCCCTACCAAAGAGAGCGCCGCGGGCTCCGAGGCGAAGACGTAACCGCCGTCAAGCCGACCGATGACCAGGGGCCGCACGCCATGACCGTCGCGCAGGCCAATAAGGCGCCGCGAGTCCATCAGCACGACCGCGAAGCCGCCCTGAAGCGTCCGCATGGCCTCGACGGTCGCGTCCACGACGTCTAAGTGGCTATGCCGGGCGATGAGGTTGAGCATGACCTCGCTGTCGTTGCTCGTCTGGAACACGGCGCCCCCTTGCAGCAGGGAGTCGCGGATCTCGCGGGCGTTGGTGAAGTTGCCGTTATGCACTAGCGCTAGGTGGCCCATGTTGGAGCGCACCGTGAGCGGTTGTGCGTTGAAGCGCAAGCTGGAGCCGGTGACGGAGTAACGCGTGTGCCCCACGCCCTGATTGGCCCCCTCGTAGCGGAGCCTGTCCAGACGTTCCTCGGTGAAAACCTCGGCCACGAGGCCCATGTCCTTCTCGAGACGCACCTGGCCGCCGCCGGTGACGCAGATTCCGCAGGACTCTTGGCCCCGGTGCTGCAACGCGAAGATGCCTAGGTGGCAGAGGCCGGCGATGTCCGCCGGCCGCGGCAGGTGTACACCGAACACGCCGCATTCTTCCCGCAGCTTGTCGCTACCGCCACCCTCGCCCTCGGCCCGGCTCATGGACCTCAGCGTAACGCCCTTTCATAGGTGCCCTCGTAAGGGCCGCGCAGCTCCGCGAGGGAGCACTCGATGCTCGCGCCGTCACCTCGCAACCGGAACCAGTCGCCGCCGGTCTCGCCGATCTTGCGGCCCTCTAGCCCCACCGCCCGGCAACGCGCGAGGCTCTCCTCCACCTCCGCGGGTCGCAGGGCCAGTACCACGCGAGAGGCGGCCTCGCCGAACAGAAGTTCGTCTAAGCGCCCGACTTCCTCGCTGCCCAAATCCACGGTGAGGCCGAACGCGGTTCCCGTCGACGGCAGGCACATCTCCGCGAGGGCCACCGCCAGCCCGCCCTGGCTCGTGTCGTGCGCCGTGTCGCAGAGGCCGTCCTCGATGAGGCCGCGCACCACGGCCTGCACCTTGGCCTCTTCGACCAGGTCGAGGAGCGGGGGCGGGCCCGCCTCGAGGCCGTGCAGCCGGTAGAGGTACTCGCTGGCACCCAGGCTGCCGGCGGAGCGGCCCACCAGCACCAACACGTCGCCACCACGTTTGAAAGTGCTCCCGGCGTGACGAGCCACGTCGCGCAGAACGCCGACCATGCCCACGGTGGGCGTGGGGTGGATCGTCTGCCGCCCCGTAGGCGTCGAGAACTCGTTGTAGAGGCTGACGTTGCCGCCGATCACGGGCGTGTCGAGCGCCAGGCACGCTTGTGCCAGCCCATCGACCGCGCGCTCCAACTGGTAGTAGACGCCCGGGTTCATGGGGTTGCCGAAGTTGAGGTTGTCCGTGACGGCCAACGGTTTGGCACCAACGCAACTGAGGTTCCGCGCGGCCTCGGCCACAGCGTGCATTGCGCCCAGTTCCGGGTCCAAGTGAACGTAGCGCGAGTTGCAGTCCACCGTCGCCGCAACACCTAGCGTGGTGCCCTTGACGCGCAGCACGGCGGCGTCGGCCGCGCCGGGAAGGACGACGGTGTTGGTCATCACCTGCTGGTCGAACTGCTCGTACACGAGGCGCTTGGAGGCGATGGTCGGGCTGGCGAGGAGCTTGAGAAGCACGCCGGTGGGGTCCGCGGGCACGGGCAACGTGCTCAGGTCGCGCTCGCGGGCGGAGCGCACGCTGGGGTCCTCCACTCCTTCGCGGACGTACTCGGGCGGCTCGTTGAGGGCGGGCACCGGCAGGTCGGCCACCAGCACACCGTTCTCGAAGACTCGGAAGCGACCGTGGTCGACCACGCGCCCGACCTCCACCGCCTCGAGCTCCCGCTTGGCCAAAAGCAGCACGAGCTCCTCCTCCTTGCCCTGCACCGCCGTGAGCACCATGCGCTCCTGGGACTCCGACAGCAGGATCTCGAGGGGCACCATGCCTTCCTCCCGGGTGGGCACCTTGTCGACGTGAAGGTCGACGCCCAGGCCCGCGCGGTGGGCCATCTCGCCCACCGAACTCGTGAGTCCGGCAGCACCCATATCCTGGACGCCGGCCACGAGCCCTGCCGCGTAAGCCTCGAGGCAGGCGTCTAGCAGCAGCTTCTCCATGAACGGGTCACCCACTTGCACCGCGGGGCGGTCGGCGCTCGAGGCGCTAGACAGGTCGGCCGAAGCGAACACGGCGCCACCTAGTCCGTCGCGCCCCGTCTTGGACCCGACGTAAAGGAGGCGGTTACCGACCTCGCCCACGGTCCCCTTCTGCAGTTCCTCGTGCCGCAGCAGACCCAAGGCCATGACGTTCACCAGCGGGTTCTCCGAGTAACAAGGGTTCGTCTCGATCTCGCCGCCCACGGTGGGCACCCCGATGGCGTTGCCGTACATGGCTATGCCTTGCACTACGCCGCTTAACAGGTAGCGGTTGCGCGCGGTGTCGAACTCGCCGAACCTGAGCGCGTTCAATGTGGCGAAGGGCCGTGCGCCCATCGCGAAGATGTCGCGCAAGATGCCGCCGACGCCCGTCGCCGCACCCTGCACGGGCTCGACGGCACTCGGGTGGTTGTGGCTCTCCATCTTGAAAGCCACGCCCCACCCCTCGCCGATGTCGACCACCCCGGCGTTCTCCCCGGGACCCTGAAGGACCTGCGGGCCGGTGGTCGGGAGGCGCCGGAGGAGCGCTCTGGAGTTCTTGTAGCCGCAGTGCTCGCTCCAAAGGGCACCGAACATGGCTGCCTCGAGAGCGTTGGGCTGGCGTCCTAGCGCGGCCACCACGCCACCGAACTCGTCTGGACTGAGTCCGAAGGAGGCGGCCTGAGACCTTAAGTCGTGGGGCATGGCTTCCTCTCGCTTTTCATCCGCGCGACTGCCGCCTTGGTAGGCGCTAGGCGCTCAGGAAGGACTCTAGGATCACGCGGCCGTCCTCACCACCGAGCAGTGCCTCGACCGCCCTCTCCGGATGGGGCATCATGCCGAGCACGTTGCCGCGGGCGTTGGTGAGGCCCGCGATTGAGTTGCGGCTGCCGTTCACGTTGGCCTCGGGCGTGGCCTCGCCGGCTTCGTTCACGTAGCGGAACACGACCTGCCCTTGGCCTTCTAGCCGGGCCAGCACCTCGTCACTCGCGTAGTAGCGGCCATCGGCGTGGGCTATCGGGAGCCGCAGCACCTGGTCTTGCTCCGCGCGGTGTGTGAACGGCAGGTCGTTCCTGACGACCCGAATGAACACGTCGTGACACTTGAAGCGCAACTCGACGTTCCGTGCGAGCTGCCCCGGGAGCAGACCGGCCTCAGTCAGTACCTGGAAACCGTTGCAGATGCCCAGCACTGCGCCGCCCGCCTCGGCGAACCCTGTGACCGCCTTCATGACCGGGCTACGCGCGCCCAGCGCCCCGCAGCGGAGGTAGTCGCCGTAACTGAAACCGCCGGGGATGACGACCACGTCAGGGCGTTCACCCCCCGACTCAAGGGTGTCGGAGGTATGCCAAACCGTCCATGCGGTGGCGCCCAATACGGTGCGAAGAGCATGCGTGGCGTCCTCGACGCAGTTGGAACCGGGGAAGCTCACGACGGCCGCACGCATACCGGGCGTAGGCTACCATGTGGTCGGGAGGCGCTTTTGCAGGGCTCAAAGCACCTCCTTGCCGAGCGCATGCCCCCGCTGGTAGTATTCACAACCGTCCGTGTGCCGTCGCCTTGGCGGCCGATGGCGGGCCGAGATGGCGGAACGGTAGACGCAGTTGACTCAAAATCAACCGGGGAGACCCGTGCGGGTTCGATTCCCGCTCTCGGCACCAAACGAGTTGCGCAGGCGAGCCGACAGGCGCGCTGCGGACGGTACGTGGAGGCAGGATGTTCTGGATCGCGTTCATCATCTTCTTGGCAGTGTCGGTGATCATCACCGTAGTGGTCTTGATGCAGGAGCCCAAGCAGTCTGGCCTTGGCGAAGCCATGGGCGGTGGCGGCGGCGGCGACTTCGGCGGTAGCTTGGGCGGCACTGCCGGAGGCTTGCACCGCACGACCATCTACTTAGCCATCGCTTGGGCCGTAATGGCGTTGCTGCTCGGCCTCATCCCTCGCTGACCCGCCCCAGCAGGCGAAACGCGCCGTCTAACGAGGGCGCGGCCTCAAGTGTTGACGTTGCGTTAACGGGCGCTCAAGGCCGTTCCGGCTGCTCTCTGGCGCTCCGTCGACTGCCGTAAGGCCGTTCCCGACCAGAATGCCGCATCTTCTAGTGGGGTGGGCCGCGTTCCGGTACACCGTGCTTGGCTCGTTGACGGTTGCCGAACGCGGGTGCTAAATTCACCGCAAGTGGGTACATGTACATAGCCCACCCGGCGTTCCGGCCGCCGGGCTCAGTCGCGCAACCGGGCAGCTGCTCCTTCTTGTGCCTCTTCTTGCAGCCGCCTTGCGGGTTTCCCGATTTGAGGTTACCGTAGGCCATCGTCAATTGAGGCGTGAAGGTAGGGGTCGGCAACGGCTAACGCCCACGCAGATGCTCACCTCGAGTGGAGGAAAAATGAAGAAGCTATTCATCGGTCTAAGCCTGCTGGCCGTAGCGACGTTCGCATTCGCCGAACCGTTCGTATGGCCCGCCGCCTGGAGCAACGCCGCCCCCGGCGAAGCCGTCTACGGTGGCACGTTGAGGATCGCCTTCGTCAACGACCCGCGCACGTTCAACCCCATCATCTCCGCCGAGTCGCAGGATCTCTCCGACTTCCTCTTCGACACCGGCGCGGCGCTCCTAGCGCGCGGCCCCGACTCCGACGAGTATCTCCCGTACGCTGCCCAGTCGTACACCGTAAACGATGACGGCACGCAGATCGACATGGTCTTGCGCGACGGCATGACGTGGTCGGACGGCAGCCCCATCACCACGCAGGACTACTACATCCGTTACGTGCTAGAGACCGATCCCGACGTGGGCTCGAACGGCTTCGACGGCTGGTTCATGGACGACGATGCCATCACCCTCGAGAAGGTCGGCGACAACGGCCTGCGCTTCCACTTCCCACGGCCCGACCGCCTGGCCTTCCCGGTGGCCACCATGCGCCCCGTTCCCGACGCCATCTTCGGCGAGGCCTACCGCAGCGGCGGCGCCGAGGCCGTCAAGGCCCTGTGGGGCACCGACGTCGACCTCAGCACGACCGTCTGGTCGACCGCCTTCGTGCCCACCGTCTTCCAGTCCGGCGAGCGCATCATCCTCGAGCGCAACCCGGAGTTCGGTAAGTGGAACGTCGACGAGGCCGGCAACGCGCTGCCCTTCCTCGACACCTACAGCATGACCGTGGTCGCCGACCTCGACACGGCCCTCAACCTTTACCTCGCAGGCGAGACGGACCGCTTCAACCCGCGTAACCTCGACGACATCGGCGTCATAAACCAGGCCGTCAACAACGGCGACATCGACGCCATCGTCATGGAGGCCGTGAGCCCGGTCGCTTCCAGCCAGTTCATCGTCTGGAACTGGAACAAGGCCTCCGAACCCGACAAGCAGGCCCTCTTCCGCAACGTGAACTTCCGTCGCGCCATGGCTCACGTCATGGACCGTGACTCGATCATCGACCTCGTCTACAACGGCTCGGGCGTCCCGATGTACACGAACGTCTACCCGATCAACGAGTTCTGGGTCAACGACAACGTCGAGAAGTACCCCTACGATCCCGAGGCCGCGGCCGAGTTGATGGCCTCCATCGGTTACGACAAGAAGGGCGCCGACGGCATCCTCGTTAACGCCGAGGGCAAGAAGGCTTCCTTCATCCTCGCGACCAACGCCGGCAACACGGCCCGCGAGCAGATCGCCGGCCTCTTCGCCGACAGCGCGCGCGAGATCGGCGTGGACGTGCAGGTCCAGCCCATCGACTTCAACCTCCTCGTCGACCAGCTCCTCTCCGAAGGCGAAGACCGCCCGTTCGACGCCATCCTGATCGGGCTCACCGGCGGCGACCGCGACTGGCCGTTCGGCGTGAACGTCATCCCTTGCGCCACGAACCTGCACATGTACAACACCAGCGACGCCTGCCTCACCGCGCAGGAGACTCTCATGGGCCAGCTCTTCAGCGTCGGCCGCGAGAACCTCGACACCGAAGCGGCTCGTGAGGTTGGCTACGAGATCCAGGCCACCGAAGCCGAGCTCATCCCCATCCTGTACGCCGTCAGCCCGATGGCTCACTACAGCTGGGGCTCCAACATCAAGGGCTACCACAACGAGGACGAGATCAATGCGCTCGTCGGCGCGTGGGAGCTGGAGATGATCTACAAGACCAAGTAAGACACTAGGACTCAGAGTTGGAGAGTGGGCGGCTACACGCCGCCCACTCCTCCTAAGACATATCTTCTATGACATGCTCATCTACGAACCCGCCTTCGCGCGCCAAGGGGCCCTCATGAACGCCGGCAAACACACGGCCCATTCGGGTCAGGGGGCTTAACGTTGTTCGTATACCTCGTAAGACGTGCTTTTCAGCTCATCCCGACCTTCATCGGGGCCACCATGCTCATGTTCCTGATCAGTCAGCTGGTTCCCGGCGACTTCTTCAAGGCCAAAGCACTCGAGCCGAACGTGCGCCCCGAGACCATCCAGCGCATGCGCGCAGAGTTCGGGCTCGACAAGCCGATCTACGTGCAGTACGTGAGCTGGATGAAGAACCTTGCCGTGGGCAACCTCGGCCAGTCTTTCGTATCTAACCAACCCGTCTGGAACCGCATCGCCAAGCCCATGCGCAACAGCATGTACCTCGCCATGCTCTCCATCATCATGCTCTGGGCGGTATCGATACCCGCCGGGGTCTACTCGGCGGTAAGGCAGTACTCTGTCGGGGACCAGGTGGTGAGCACCTTGTCATATGTGGGTCTGGCCATCCCCAACTTCTTCTTCGCCCAGGTGCTAATCCTGGCGCTCTTCTTGTTGCGGACGCTGACCAAGGACTGGTTCGGCTACAACCAACTCATCTTCCCCGTAGCCGGCATGACCAGCAGTAGCTCTCTGTCCCTCTCCCCTTGGGGCCAGTTCGTGGACATCATGTGGCACATGTTCATCCCGTCGCTAGTCGTAGCCACGTCGGGCATGGCCGGCTTCACGCGCGTCTTGCGCGCACAGATGATCGAGTACCTGGGGTCCGACTTCATCCGCACCGCTCGCGCTAAGGGCGTCAGCAAAACGAAGGTCACCTACAAACACGCCCTCAGGCCCGCTATCATCCCCTTCGTGGCGGGCATCGGCGGACTGCTACCGAACCTCGTCGGCGGCGCTGGGCTCGTCGAGGTGGTCATGTCGTGGCCCGGCATCACGCCGACCTTCCTGGTAGCCCTCGGCGCTCAAGACATCTACGTCGTTCTCGGCCTGCTGGTGGTAACGACCATCCTGTTGATGCTGGGTAACGTCCTCTCCGACCTACTCCTGGCCGCTGTCGACCCGCGGATCCGGTACAGCTGAGGCCTGCGGTGACGGATAGAGATGACGACCACATGACACCCGAGAACGAAGGGCCCACTTTCGAGGAGAGCACCCTACACGGCGACGAGCCGAGTGTTCAGCTCGGCGAGGCGTCCTTCGAGCGCCAAGCCGGAGGCCCTCTCACTCGCGAGAGCAAGAGCCAGGGGCGCATCGTCTGGGAGCAGTTCAGGCGCCATAAGGCAGCCCTCGTGGGCGGCTGGGTACTGATCGCCATGTACATAACCGCCATCTTCGCGGGCTTCCTGGCGCCCTACGGCATCAACGAGTACCGGCGCAACCCCGCGGCCGCCTTCAGGGCGCCGGCGCAGATCCACTGGACGGACCCGGAGACCGGCAAGCTCACCCGCCCCTTCGTCTACGACGTCAAGGAGTCGCGCGACCCCGTCACCAGGCAGCGCATCTACGAAGACCTGACCGACGTCCAGTACCCCGTCAAGTTCTTCGTGCATCGTCCGTCGCAGCCTTACAAGGTCCTCGGCATCTTCAAGGCCGACCTGCACCTCTTCGGCGTCGACGACCCCGCCAGGATCTTCCTCTGGGGCACCAACAACCTCGGCAAAGACGTGTTCTCGCGGGTCCTGTACGGCGGCCAGGTGAGCCTCACCATCGGCATCC
>CAJDWU010000027.1_pt1 | contig 23147 bp, 21 predicted proteins | sample 7391771 | NCBI WGS metagenome assembly CAJDWU01 (sample SAMEA7055737, study PRJEB34461) | soil metagenome | biome: terrestrial ecosystem; feature: Peninsula; material: soil | place: Antarctica | collected 2016 | reverse complement strand
GCGCGCTACCTTGACCGCCTGCAGGACGAGGCCGAGGAGGTCTCGGCACGCTATCCCGGACCGCTCGCGACCTTGTACCTAGGAGGCGGCACCCCCTCACACCTGACCGACGAGGAGCTGGGGCGTGTGTTCACGGCCTTGCGCTCTGGCTGGGGCGAAACGGTGGGCAGGGACGAGACCACCCTCGAGGCAGACCCCCTCACGTTCGACGAGTCCCGCCTAGAACGCTTCCGTAGTCTCGGCGTCACGCGCCTCTCGATCGGCCTGCAGTCGACCGACGACGCCACCCTACGGTTCCTTGGCCGTGTTCACGACGGCGTCCAAGGGCAGGCGGCAGTCGCGCAGGGCTTGCGGGCCGGGTTCCGCGTGAACGTCGACGTGATCATGGCCGTTCCGGGGCAGGACTTAGACGCCGACCTGCGGCGCGTCATGGACCTAGGAGCGCGGCACGTTAGCGTCTACAGCCTGACCATCGAGCCGAACACGCCTTTCGCCCGCCGCGGCGTGAAGGTAGACCCCGAGGCCGACGCGGACGCGTTCGAGCTGGCAGGCAGCGTGCTGGCGGAGTACGGCCTCGAGCGTTACGAGGTCAGCAACTTCGCCCTGCCGGGCGACGAGTCGCGGCACAACCTCGGTTACTGGCGGGGGCAGCCTTACCTCGCGCTCGGCCCGTCAGCGTCGGCGTACTTGCCCGGCGGCCCGTTCGGCGTGCGGAGCAAGAACCCGCCCATAAAGACTTGGTTGCTGGGAGCGCCCCCCGAGCTGGACCCGGTCGGCCCGGACGACTACCTGCTGGAGCGGCTGATGACCGGCCTGCGCACGCGCGAGGGACTCGACCTGCCGGAGCTGGAGGGTCGCCTTGGAGCGCGGCTCGAGGACGTCGCGCCCGCCTGGTGGCGCGACGTGACCCGCCACGAGCTCCTGATCATGGCCGGCGGGCGCCTGCGCGCCACGGACGAGGGTCTGGAACGGCTCGACGCCCTGTTGCGCGCGTTCGTGCGCAACAGGGCGCCTGTCGTGGCGCTGGCGGGCTAGGCGGGAGCGGAGCCGATCAGGCCTCGCGCGCCGCGCCGTGCGCGGTCGTGCGCGCCTGCTCCAAGATGCGCACGAGTACCGAACCCGAGGCAAGATCGAGCGCTCCCGGGTCCTGTAACTGGCTGAGGGCCAGGTCATAGCGCTTGAAGCTGCCGGCGCTCTTGAGGAACTCCTCCAACGACTCGCTGATGCCCTCGCTCTCGTCGAGCTTGGAGGTCAGGTAGGTAGCGGTCAGGCCACGCTGCACGGAGCGGAGGTCCATCACCAGACCCACGAGCGCTACCTGCTCCCACTGGCCCGAGCTCGGCAACGACTCGATGACGTCACGCAGCCACCCCAACTGGAGGCGCTCACCCACGTGGTAGAAGCGTTCCGCGGCATGCGCCAGCGGTGCGCCCGCCTGCCTGGCAACGTCGATGATGCCCACGCTGTCGGGCAGGTAGGCGAAGCTGGTGACCAGAACCGCATCCTCACGCTCGAAACCTTGTTCGGCCAGATCGGCGGCGGCGGACTCGAAGCGCACGCGCTCATGTTCGGGCAGGTACGTTTCGAGGGAGGAGCGCAGCTCCTGGAGCGGGCCACGGTAGGCGCTCACTACGGCCTCGAAGTCCCCATGACCGACGTCGTTGAAGAGCATCCACGCCACGACGCCCTCGACTGCAGCCACCAGTTCCTCCAGCGCAGAGTAGTAGGCGTCCGTGGGGATATGAGCGGCGCGCGAGTCCAGGTGATCGCGCAAGCGTTTGGCGTCGAGCAATTCGAGCGCGATGAGGGTCGCACGCACGACCTCGATCGGCGTGGCACCGTTCTGGCGCATGGCCTTGTCGACGAACGCGATGCCCAGCTGGTCGACGAGAGTGTTGGTGACGACGGTAGCAACGATCTCGCGGTGCAGGCGGTGGTTCGCGATGGCATCTGGAAAGCGCTCCTGGAGAGCGGTAGGGAAGTACTCCTCCAGGTAGTGCTGTAGGTGCGGCTCGGCGGGCAGGTCGGTCTCGAGGAGGCGCCGGTAGAGGCCCATCTTCACGTAGGCCAGCATGATGGCGAGCTCTGGGCGCGTGAGGCCGAGACCGGCACGACGCCGTTCGTCTATCTGCCGGGCAGTGGGTAGGTTCTCGACACGCGGGTTGAGACCGGCCGCCTCGACCAGGTAGTCGAGCAGCGAGGCATAGAGGTCGAGGTCGTCGCGGCTGGCGCGCTGAGCCAGGCTCAGCGCCAGTGCCTGAGCCTGATTGTGGCGCAAGACGAGGTCGGCCACCTCGGGGGTCATGGACTTGAGGAGGTCGTCGCGCTCCGCCAGCGAGACGGCGCCGCTCGCGATAAGTGGTTGGAACAAGATCTTGATGTTGACCTCGTGATCGGACGTGTCGACGCCGGCGCTGTTGTCTATCGCGTCGGTGTCTATCCGCCCGCCCGCCAGGGCGTACTCGATGCGGCCGAGTTGGGTGAACCCGAGGTTTCCCCCCTCGCCCACGACGGTGGCCCTCAGTTCGGAACCGTCGACGCGCACGCCGTCGTTGGCCGAGTCGCCGACCTCGGCGTTGCGCTCGCCGGAGGACTTCACGTAGGTCCCGATACCGCCGTTCCACAGGAGGTCGACGTCCATGCGGAGCACGGCCCTGATGAGGGCCTGGCCGCTCAGCGCGTCGTCATCGACCCCCAGCATGGCCTTCACCTCGGGTGACAGTGGGATGGACTTGGCCGAGCGTTCGAAGACCCCACCCCCATGGCTGATCTTGGAACGGTCGTAATCGGCCCAGCTGGAACGCGGGAGATCGAAGAGCCGCTGGCGTTCGGCGAAGGCGGAGACGGGCTCCGGGTCTGGATCCAGGAAGACGTGCATGTGGTTGAACGCGGCCTGCAACCGGATGCGGTCGGTGTAGATCATGCCGTTCCCGAACACGTCGCCCGACATGTCGCCTAAGCCGACAACCGTGAAGGTATCGCGGAACGCATCTAGGCCCAGTTCGGCGAAGTGCCGCTTGACCGCCTCCCAGGCGCCCCGGGCCGTGATGCCCATGCCCTTGTGATCGTAGCCGGCGCTGCCGCCAGAAGCGAAGGCGTCGCCCAGCCAATAGCCGTACTCGGCCGCCGTTTCGTTGGCGAGGTCCGAGAAGGTGGCCGTCCCCTTATCGGCGGCCACGACCAGGTAGGGGTCGGCGTCGTCGTAGATGACCATGCCGGCGGGCGACTTCACGTGCCCGTCGACGAGGTTGTCCGTCACGTCGAGCAGGCCCCGGATGTAGGTCTGGTACTGCGCGCGAACGTAGCTGCGCAGGGCGTCGCGGTCGGCCGGGGCGCCCTTGAGAACGAAGCCACCCTTCGAACCGACCGGCACGATCACGGCGTTCTTCGTCGTCTGGGTCTTGAGAAGACCGAGCACCTCGGTACGGAAGTCATCGGGCCGGTCGGACCAGCGGATGCCGCCACGCGCCACTTTGCCACCGCGAAGGTGAGTGCCCTCGACCCCGGGAGCAGACACGGCGATCTCGAACAGAGGCCTGGGTTCGGGCATGCTCGCCACCTTGGCCGAATCGATCTTGAAGCTGATGCGACCCAAGTTCAGGAAGTAGTTCGTGCGCACCGTGGCGGCCATTAGGTCGAGCAGCCCGCGCAAGACACCGTCTTCTGCCAGTGACGAGACCTCGGAGAGCGAGTCGATGACGGGCTGATGAGCGGCGCTGACGGCCCCAGTGCGGTCGGCCGCCTGTGGGTCCAGGCCGCTGGCCGGGTCGAAGCGCGCCTCGAAGAAGCGCACTAGGAGCGTGGCCACGTGGGGATGTGCCAGCAGTGCGTCGACGATGTACGAACGGCTCGTGGTGGCGTTCACTTGCGCGTAGTACATCTGGTACCCGCGCAGGAGGGACACCTGCCGGATCGTCAGGCCGGCGTAAAGCACGAGGCGGTTGAGGCGGTCGTTAGCGACCTCTTCCCCGAAGAGCTGTTCGAGCGCCTCCACCATCCGGCCCTTCTCGGCCTGGACATCGAGCTCGCCACCGGCGGCGTTGCGTACGGTATAGACGTCGACGCCGCGCTGCTCGTCGTCGATCACCAGGGAGTAGGGGTTCTGTTCTATTACGCGCAGGCCCACGTTCTCGAGGACTGGGAGCACGTCCGACAGGGCCAAACCGGTCCCTCGGTAGAACACCCGCAGTAGTGCCTGGGGGCCGTCATCGGCGGCCGCTCGGGCGGGGCTCATGTCCACTACCAATGGTCGGTGGGCGAGCAGCTCTAGGTGCCCAACGTCGCTAGCTGCTTGCTCGGGCGAGACGTTCGCACGGAACCGCTCATCGAAGGCGGGGAGGTAACGGCCAGCCAACTGGGTGCCGTCTTGGTCCCCCCACGCTTGCACCAGCCGTTCGCGCAACGCGTCCTGCCAGGAGCGAGACAGCGACCTCACCTGACGCTCCAGTTCAGGCAAGTCCACGTCGGCGAGCCGCTTGTCGGTCGAGAAGAAGAAGTGGAAGCGGGCGTCGCCCTCGTCCTCGCCGAACACCAAGCGCGAGTCCACGTGGCGTGCATCAAGGGCCGACATCAGGTGGGCCTGCACGCTGCGGCGCACTTCGTCGGAGAAGCTCGCTTGTGGCATGACGACCATGGCGGCCATGCCACGCCGGAGGGGGTCTTCGTGGAGCGTGAGTCGCGCCGTCGGCTCAGGGCCCGGACGCAGGAGCGTGCGCACGTCGGCCGCGATCTGCTCGACGTCCATCCAGAAGAGTTCCTCGCGCGGCATGCGGTTGAACGAAGCCACGATGGCCTTGTAGTCATGGGATCCGGGGATGGCCTGCTCGCGCTCCAGAACCTGCCTGAGCTTGCTACGCAGGATGGGCACGTCCTCCACCGGAGTCGTGAGGCCCTTGGTCGTGAATAGGCCCACGAACCGCCGCTCACCCGCGGGTCTGCCCTGGCTGTCGATCTTCTTCACTCCCAAGTAATCCATGCGCCGAGAGCGGTGAACGGTGGCCTCGGCGTTGGCCTTCGTAACTAGGAAGAAGCGCCCGCCCGTGACACGCTCTCGCAGCTCGGTGGGCAGCTCGCCCAAGGCTACCGGTTCACGGTAGGCGCTGTCCGACACCTTGCGCAACACGCCCAGGCCGCTGCCTGCGGCCAAGACCAGCGCCGGCTTGCCTGCCGGCCCAGCCACGATGTCGTACTCGCGGTAACCGAGGAACACGAAGTTATCGTCCTCGAGCCAGCGCATGAAGTCGGCGTACTCCGTCAGGTCGGTCCCTCCGAGGACCCTTGCCGCTTCCAGGCGCGCGCCGTCCAAACCGCCCAAGTAACCGACTACGTCGCGGGCCTGCGCCAGCATGGACCCGTAGTCGTCGGTCGCAAGGATGACGTCACCTAACACACGCCTGACGCCCTCGGCCGCAGCGGCCAACGCTGCGCCCTCCTCGGAGCGGCCTAGGAAGACCACCTCGAACGCCTCCCTGGGTGCGCCCTCCTCGCCCAGGGCCTCGATGTTGCCGGCCAGGTCACGCGTGACCGGCAAGGTCGGGTGGAGGTGCTCCGCTACGACTAGGCCCTGGCGGCGCAACTCGGCCTCGACCGAATCGACGATGAACGGCCGGTCCTTGAGCGCCAACATGAGCACCCCGAAGGGTGAGCCCCAACCGTTGACCACCTCGGTGGGTTCGAACGCAGCGACCTTGAGCTCGCCGTTGCCCAGTTCCTCGAGGAAGCGCAGGCCACTTCCGGCCATCGCCGTCAACCATTCAGGCGTGCGCGCCGCCAGCTTCGCCTCGTCCGCCTTCTCGAAGAGCGCCTCTGCGAAAATCCTCAACCTGGGATCTTCGTCGCTCAGCGTCTTCAGGTACGTGTTCAGTGTCTCAGACATGCTTACTCTGCCTTCCGCGGGCACCGCGGTCACGATCGCACGCCCGCTGTCATCACTCGCCTAGGCCCAAGATACCGCCCATCCGAGCGCAGTTCTCGCTCTGCGGAGGCCGTCGGTGAACAACCCTCATGCCGTCGCCAACGAAGCACCTAGCGCGACCGGGTCCCCTCGTACACGCGGCTTATACTGCGCCAGTGATGCTCCTCTTAGCTGCTGCACTCGTGGCGCTCGATCAATTGACGAAGGCCTGGGTGGTCGCTAACCTGCCGCGAGACGGGACGGAGATACCCTTAGCGCTCGGTTTCGGTATCACGCACACCCGAAACGGAGGCGCAGCGTTCGGCATCCTGCGCGACTTCGAGCTACATGTAGCCGGCCTCACCATCGACGGCACGGTGCTCCTGGGCCTCCTTTCGGCCGCCGTGTCGCTCGGCCTGATCATCTATCTGGTGCGCAACGTCCGCCAGCTGTCGGTCCTCCAGGGCACCGCCACGGCCCTGGTGCTCGCCGGAGCTGCCGGCAACATGATCGACCGTTTCCGGCTGGGGTACGTGGTCGACCTGATCCACTTCAAGGTGGGCAGCTTCGATTTCCCCGTCTTCAACGTCGCCGACGCCTGCGTGGTGATAGGTGCGGGCCTGCTCCTCCTCGGCGGCCTGGGTGGCAGTGGCGAGCCGAGAGAAACACACGTCAAGCGCTCGCCTCTCCCCCGCAACCACGTGCTGGACGACGCCCCCGAGGTGCCCCCGTTAGGCGGCAGGCAGCCTTCCGACGGTGCCTAACTAGCGGCAGTCGGGCGGCCGCGCCGCTTCCACGCCACGTCGGCGTCTGCTACGTCTTCCACACCTGCAGCCGGGTACGGTTCTAACTCGGCGGGGTCGTGGTCGGCGTGCCACGCCTGAGCGAAGAACGGCTCCAGCAGCGCCCGCCGGCCACCGTTCCACTCGTTCAGACAGCGGCCACACCAGTGGCCGCCACGCAACACCGTGGCCACCCGCGCCTCGAACTCGTGGCCGGCGGCGCAGCGCCACGCTAGGCGGGAATGCCAGTCACCATCCCAGGCCTCGGCCAGACACTCTCCACCGCGGAACTCGGCGGCGGCCCGCAGGTCGGCCAGGGCAAGCGCAGAAGCGTCCTCGTCGTAGCCATGCTCCAAACGACGCCACGGCCCGTCTGGCTGCCCGACCTCCTCGACGCCACCCTTGAAGATGGCCTCATAGGCCTCGTAACTGCCGAAGAATGCCCTCACGCGGGCATCGTTCCTGTTCAGGTACCAGTATCGGGGGCTGTTAGGGTGGCGCTGGGCCAAGCGTCGGAAGCTCGTCCGCACCCCCCACTGGACCAGCCGGCGGAAGAGAGATACTCGAGCCGCCAACCACCTCACGCTCTTGAACAAGGGCGCCATGCTCGCTTCGAGGGTCGCTTTGTGTGCCGCGTCGTCGTCCAGCTGGTAGTGAAGGTACGAGTCCGTCAGCGCCGAGTCTTCGAAGTACTGCAGGTGGAAGTTGCGCAGGGCGAACCAGTTGGACTCCATGCACCGGGACAGGTCGAGGCCCATCAGACCGTAGGTGGCCCGCAGGTAAGCGCGCGCTGTCGTTCGCATGCCCTTGCCGCCACCCACGTTGTAAGCGCGCCGCCAGAAGTCCTCCTCACCGGCCAGATCGAGGCAGTTGACCATCGCTAGTCCCGCGTTGCGATCGGTGATGTTCTCCATGCGGGTGTCGAGAGGCATGTGGAACGCTATCGGGTCGAAGAGGCTCATGAGGTCGGCGTGATCGGTCGGCATGATGAACGTCATGCGCAAAGACACCCAATGCTTGATAGCCGATTCCATGACGCGCCGCTCCCCAGCGATCTTGGAGAGCGCGTACGCGTCGTACACGGAAGGGTTCATCGGGTCGCCCACGCGCCCCACGTAAGTCCCCGGCGATCCTGACAAGCCCACCGCGGGCCGGTTACCCGTCTGGGCTACCGATCCCGTGTGTATGTAACCAATGCGCGCTGCCCCGTCAGGTTCGGCGCAGATGGCGTCCAGCACGTTCCCGATGGCGCGATCGTTAACGGCCCATGCCACCGCGGGACGGTAGTCGGCCTGCGGCGAGATGTAGGCCATGGCGCTCAGCACCCAATCGGCACCCTTCACGGCTTTGGCGGCGTCCGCGGACTGCGTCGCGTCGCCCCAGACCACGCGGATGCCTTCACCCTCGGCCACCCCCTCGTGGCGATCCAAGGGCACTCCCGCCGCTTTCAGGTGCGTCATGAGCTTCTTGGCCCGACGATCGCCCGGCAGGAGCAGCAGCGTGACGTCGTAGCGGTCCGAGCGCTTCCTTAGCTCCTCAAATACTTGGAACCCCATCGTGCCGCTGCCGCCAAGCAACGTCACTCGCTCTTTGCGCCCCCGCTTGAGCGGATCCCCTCGGCCAGTCATCTACGTGCCAACAGGAAGCGCGCCCTGCCTACGAGGTCAGCCTTCACTTCGACATCTCGCCATGCCTTCAGCGTAGCCCGGAGCTCGTGCACGTTTCGAGGGTCGAGTTCGAGAGCTAGCAACGAGCCGGCGGGCACGAGCCCCCACGCCTGCTCGACCAGCCTCCCCGCCAGCTCGGCCCCGCCTTGCCCCGCGAAGAGGGCCAACGCGGGGTCGGCCCGCACCTCGGGCTCCAAGGAGCCGGCGTCCGCTTCCGGCAGGTAGGGCAGGTTCGCCACGAGTACGGCGCAGCGCCCCGCCACCGCCCTGACCGCGGCATCGGCGAGCAGGTCCGAGCACAAGAATGTGACGTCCAGGCCGAGCTGCGCCGCGTTGGCGCTCGCCACGTCGAGGGCGTCCTGGGATACGTCGGCTCCCACCACCGCGGCCCCAGGAAACTCAGCCTTGATCGCCAGCGCCACGGCTCCACTGCCCGTGCCCACGTCGAGCACGACCGGGTGCGCCACTTGGGCTGCGCGCAACTCCCCGAGGACGAGTTCCACCAGACGCTCCGTCTCGGGACGCGGCACCAGCACGCGAGGGTCGACCGCCAACTCCAGGCCGTAGAAGGGTGCCCAGCCGATAACGTGCTGGAGTGGCTCACGCGCCTCACGACGGAGCACCATGGCCTCCAACTGTCGGCCTCCCGCTGCGCCCAGCTCCTTGTCGCCGTTCACTAAGAGATCGGTCCTACTGAGGCCCAACGCCGCCTCCAGTAGCTGCAGCACCTCGGCGGCGGGACTCGGAACTCCGGCCGCGGTCAGGCGTCGCTCTATGGCGACACGGGCTTCTCTGATCGTCACGCTTCTGCTGCCCGTCAGGCCGGCTTGACCACCACGCGCCTGTCGCTGCCCTCGCCACTAGACTCGGTGCTGACTCCGGCTTCGTCGGCCAAACACATGTGCACCACACGGCGCTCTGCGGCAGACATCGGCTCGAGTTCCACCGCCATGCCCCCCTTGCGCACGCGCGCGGCCGCCTGAAGTGCTTCTTTGCGGAGGCGCTCGTCGCGGCGGCGCTTGTACCCGCCCACGTCGACGTTCACCCGCACGCGGCCGCTCTCCTCGCGGTTCACGACGGCGTTCGTCAGGTACTCGAGAGCGGCGAGGGTCCGGCCGTTGCGGCCGATGATCTTGCCGGGGTCGCCCCCGAAAACCTCGGCTTGTATCTCGTCGTCAGCCATCTGCTCGACCTCCACCGCGTAGGCGGGATCGATGTTGAGCAGCAAGTTCACGAGGAACGACTCGGCACGCTCCAATGGATCGCCCTGCACGATGGGCCCGACCTCGACGGCCTGGACGTACTCTTCCTCTTCCGTCAACCTGACGACCTGGCCCTCGCCCGAGTCTTCGCCACCGACGTCGATGCCGATGCCCTCTAGGTACTTGTCGAGATCCGAGTCACTCATCTTGAAGCCCTCACTTGGAGCGCTTGGCCGAAGCAGCCGCCACTGCGGGCATTGGGGGCCGGCCACGGCTCAGCAACCAGTACTGGATGACTTGCACCAACATGGATACCACATAGTAGACGAGCACCCCGGCCGGGAACCCGATGATGATGAACACGAAGACCACGTTGATGATGAGCGACTGGCGCAACATCTGGGGGTTCCCGCGCGCCGAGAAGTACGAGGTGGCGATCATGACCCCCACGTACAGGACGGGGAGTATGTAGTAAGGATCGGACTGACCGAGGTCGGGCAGCCACAGGAAGCCCTCGTTGAACTCGAAGTTGACGAACACACGCCAGAGGATGATGAACAGCGGCATCTGCACGAGGATCGGTAGGCAGCCGCCGGCGGGGTTCACACCAGCCTCGCGGTAGAGACCCATGGTTTCTTGCGTGAGCTTCTCGCGGTCATCCTTGTACTTGCGCTGCAGCTCCTGAAGTTTGGGCTGCAGGCGCTGCATGCCGAACATGGATTTGGTTTGCGTGCTGATCAGCGGCCAGATGAGGGCGCGGAAGAGGAGCGTAAGGACGATGATCGAGAGGCCCCAGCTGGGGACGTAGGAGTGGACGAAAACGAGGATGTTGACGACGATGAGCGACAGGCGGCCGAGGATGTTGGGGTTGAAGAGCCCCGGCAGCTCGAGGTACTGCTCCTGGACGTACCGGACCAGCTCGTTGTGGCCGGGGTAGAGGCCAGTGTCGAAGCTGAAGCTGGAGTTGGCCGCTGCCCCGAGTTCGGCCTGCAGAGCCACACGGTTCGGGCGTAAGAAGGTGCCCGAGACGTCCTGGCTACCCGCCGCGGGGCGCATGATGATCGCGAAGTCGCGGTTGTTGTTGTTCGCTTGCAGCGACAAGTAGGTCGGGTTCGGGAAGAGCTGTTCACCCGGGTTGAGAGTGAACGAGTCACCGTGACCGATCTTCACCGTGGGCGAGTCCGTCCGTCCGATGCCGGGGACCGCCAGTTGCACAATGCTGGGCGCCTCGGCCTCCGCGGTGCGGATGACGGTGACCTCCACCCCGATGGTGTCGACGCCACTCTTCAGGGTGAGCCGGCGCGAGACCTGCATGCCGTCGACTTCCGACTCGAAGGTCCCGACGAGCTCCCCGTCCTCACCGGGCTCCCAGCCCGACGAAACGACTTCAGGGGCTTCGTAGCGCCCATCGATGAGCAGCGCCAAGCCGGGGATGGTGGCATCGAAGGGGATGAGGTTGGTGCGCGCGTCTACGGTGTAGTCGCCAAGCTTCTGGCCACGCTGCTGCTTGCCGAAAGCTGCCACGAGCTGGCCGGCCTCGTCGAAGAAGTAATCGACGCCCTTGCTCTTGATGAGGGTGAGGCCCTCCTCGCCCAAGCCGCAGAAGAATGACGGCGCGGCACTGGTGCAAGTGGCATCGATCTTCTCGGCGCCCTTGAAACTGGAGACCTGGAACGGCGTGGGCTCGAACGCGACCCGCGCCTGCGCGAACGCGGTGAGGGCTAGCGCCGCCAGAATGGCTGCCAGCAGTTGCAGGCGGTTGCGTTTCAAGGGGCCTCCGTGTGCACGTCGGGTTGCTCCAACGCCTTGGAATCTGTAGCACGGCGCAGTTTGCGGCGCCTGCTTGGCGGTACCGGGTCGTAACCGCCAGGGTGGAACGGGTGACACCGAAGCACGCGCAGGAGGCCCATCCAGCTGCCGCGCAGCACGCCGTGTACCTCGATGGCCTCGATAGCGTAGGAACTGCAGGTGGGATGGAAGCGGCACGACGGGGCGCCCTTGAGGGGCGACAGGTAACGTTGGTAGGCCTTCAGCGGCCAGATGGCCGCGTCCTTGAGCCAACGCCGAAGATCGGCGCCCTGCACCGTGCCGCTGCGCTTCACAGTAGCTTCGCCCGCTCGAAGGCGGTCGTGAGAGAACGCTTGAGGTCCGCGTAGGCGGCGTCCGCCGCAGACGGACGGGCTATCACCAGCAGGTCGAAAGAGGGCCGCGAGGCATCGTACACTTCGGCTCGCAACGGCTGCCGCGTGAGCTCTCGGATGCCCTCGCGCAGGCGCCTTCTGACGCGGTTTCGCACCACAGCCTTGCCGACTTTCCGGCTAACCACGATGCCCACTCTGACCTCCCCTACTCGATTCGGACGCCACCGGACCGTGACGTGCTTGCCGCTTCCGGTGTTGCCCTTGCGCAGCCGCTGAAACGCACGGTCTCCGCTCAGGGAGCGTACTACGGCCGCCGAGTTCAGTGATCCGATACCGACAGGCGCTTACGTCCCTTGGCGCGGCGACGTTTGATGACATTGCGCCCGCCGGGCGTAGCCATACGCACGAGGAAGCCGTGCGTCTTGGCACGCTTGCGGCGGTTCGGCTGATAGGTCCGCTTCATGATGTCTCCTTCCAGTCTCTTACCGTCGGGTGGGAGTGCCCGGACCAAGCTTCAAGCCCCACCACCACGCGTTCCTAGCAGTTCGCGGGGCGGCCTGGCGAGCTACCGTCCGGACAGGACAGTCAAGCCGGAGAATCGTACCACACCACCACCCACCAGGATGGGGCTAGGGCAAGTCGGACCCTGCGGCCAGAGCAGCCTCGAGCGCGGCCGCTAGGCGTAAAAGCGCCCCGTCAGCGCCTGGCCCGGCCACCAGCTGAACCCCTAGGGGCAGCCCGCCTTCGCCGGTCCCGCACGGAACGCTGACGGCCGGGAAGCCCGCCAGGTTGGCAAGGCAGGTGGCCACGTCGCCCAAGTACATGGCGAGCGGGTCGGCCAACTTCTCGCCCAAGTGGTAGGCCACGCCCGGGGCGGTGGGGGTCATGAGCGCGTCCACCCCGCTCAAGGCAGTGGCCATCTCCTGCGCCAGCTTGTGCCTCACCTTGAGCGCGCGGCCGTAGTAGGCGTCGTAGTAGCCGGCCGAAAGGGCGAACGAGCCGAGCAGAACGCGCCTCTTCACCTCGGGGCCGAAGAGGTCTCCACGAGTGCGCCGCATGACTGCTTCTTGTCCCTCGCGCTCCTCGCCTACCCGGCTTCCGTAGAGCATGCCGGCGTAGCGCGCCAAGTTGCTGGAGGCCTCCGCAGCAGCGATCACGTAGTAGCAAGCCACCGCCAGCCCCAAGTTGGGGAGCGAGACATCGACGACCTCCGCCCCACGCGCTTCCAAGGCGACGCGAGCAAGCTCGAGGCTGCTGAGCGCGTCGGTGCCGAACCCCTCGACAGCCAGCTCCGTCACCACGCCGAAGCGTTTCCCTGCCAAGCCGGCGGCCCCGCCCTCCCCGAGGTCCAAGTCGAAGCTCGTGGCGTCCTTCGAGTCGGAGCCGGCCATCACCCGGAGGGCTAGGCCCACGTCCTCGACCGAACCCGCGAGCACCCCAACCTGGTCGAGGGAGCTGGCATACGCCAGGAGGCCATAGCGGGAAACACCGCCGTACGTGGGCTTGAACCCGACGACGCCGCAGAAAGCGGCGGGCAACCGGCTGGAACCACCTGTGTCGGTTCCCAGCGCCAGCGGCACGACCCCGGCGCTCACGGCTGCTGCCGAGCCACTCGACGAGCCGCCGGCAACGCGCGACCTGTCGCGAGGGTTGCGGGTCGCGCCCATGGCCGAACGCTCACCCGTCGAGCCCATCCCGAACTCGTCGAGGTTGGTCTTGGCGATCACGACGGCGCCGGCTGCCTTGAGCCGCGCCACGACGGTGGCGTCGAAGGGCGCGACGTAGCCCTCCAGGATCCTCGACGCAGCCGAGTTAGGCAGTCCAGCAGTGGCGATGTTGTCCTTGATGGCCACCGGTACGCCAGCCAACGGACCCGCGGGCTCACCGCGCGCAAGGCGTCCGTCCACGGCGTCGGCGGCTGCCAGGGCGCCCGCTGCGTCGATGGTGATGAAGGCGTTGAAGTCCGCCTGTGCCCGCTCGGCACGGCCCAGGGCGCCTTCTACCACCTCACGGGCCGAGACCGACCCACTCATGACGGCGCGAGCAGTGGAGCTGGCGCTAAGGGACCCGTTGGTCATGCGGCGAAGCATAACAAGCGGGCGGGAGCCGTCGGTGCGTCGCTGGCTTGGGGTCCGCAACATTCGACGCCTAAGTCGGGGGCAGTATCATGCGGCTACATGACCGAGCCGGTCACGCCGCACACCGACGCCCGCACCGGTCGCTCATCGCGCCCGGACACCGTCGTATCGGGGCCGCGGCCCCAACATGGTGCCGGGGCAACCCGCATTAGTAGCAGCGGCACCAGCGAGGCGGGCCGTGTACGGACCGTTAACCAGGATTGGTACTTCGCGGGCGATGTCGGCCGCAGCGGACACCTGGCCGTGGTGGCAGACGGCATGGGCGGCCACACAGCGGGCGAGGTAGCCAGCCGCAAGGCCATCGAGACCCTCGTGGGGGCGTTGCGTCAGACCCGCGCCCAGCCACCCGTGGCACTAGCCCGCGCGGCGCAGGCCGCTAACGTCGAGGTCTATAACCTCGCGATCGAGCAGCCAGAGCTGACGGGCATGGGCACCACGCTGACGGCCGTGCTGATCGACGACCAGATCGGGCTGGTGGGGCACGTGGGCGACTCGCGTGCGTACCTCGTGCGCGGTGGCAAGGCACTACGGCTGACGGTCGACCACAGCTGGGTCGCTGACCGCGTGCGCCAGGGGTTGCTCAGCGAAGAGGAGGCGCGGCGCCACCGCTGGCGCAACGTCATCACCAACGCCATCGGCGCCACCGCCACCTTCCGGCTCGATGTCTTGTACTTCGACGTCCTCCCGGGTGACGTCGTGGTGTTGGTCAGCGACGGCGTGAGCATGCTCTTGGACGAGGACGCCATCGTCAAGAACGTCATGGGGCTCCCGGCCGAGCAGGCGGCAGCCAGGCTGGTGAGCGTTGCCAACGAGCGCGGTAGCCCCGACAACATCACTGCGGTGGTGCTCTGCGTCGACGCCGTGGCGTTCAGACCGAAGCGCTATGACCTGCCGGAAGCGCCGCTCGTGGCCTCGTCCGTTGATATCGGCGAGACCCTCTCAGGCATCAAGCGCGTGGAGGCGGGGTTCCCGGGCAACGGCCCATTGCAGAAGCTCAGACGCCACCACCTCTTCCCGTACCGCTACTGGATCATGGGGTCCGCCTACTTGTTAGTGCTGCTAGTGCTGTTCTTACTGTGGCGTGGTTGATAGGCTGCGGCATGAACGAAACCGTAGCTACAGACAAAGCCCCCAAGGCCATCGGCCCATACTCCCAAGCCGTCAAGGTAGACCATCTAGTGTTCACGGCTGGTCAGATCGCGCTCAAGCCCGACGGCACCTGGGTGGGAGGCGACATCACCCAGCAGACGCACCAGGTCATGCGCAACCTGACCGCCGTCCTCGACGCTGCGGGCAGCGGCGTGGAGCACATCATCAAGAGCACATGCTTCCTCGCCGACATGGCCGACTTCGCGGCGTTCAACGAGGTATACGGCAGCTACCTCAAGGGCAACCTGCCGGCGCGTAGCACCGTGCAGGTTGCCCGCTTGCCTAAGGACGGGTTGGTCGAGGTCGAGGTCGTGGCGCGCGTTCCCTGAGGGCTACGCGCGCTGCCAGAGGAGCTCCCGCTTCGCTTCCTCGATGACCTTCGTGATGGGGATGCCCCTCGGGCACGCCTCGGTACAGTTGTAGGCCGTGCGGCAACGCCACAGGCCGTTCACGCCGTTGAGCACTCGCAGGCGCTCGGCTGACCCGCGATCGCGCGAGTCGAAGATGAACCGGTGTGCGTTCACGATGGCGGCAGGTCCAATGTACCGGCCGTTCGTCCAGAAGATCGGGCAAGAGCTAGTGCAGGCAGCGCACAGGATGCACTTGGTGGTGTCGTCGAAGATGGCCCGGTCCTCGGGGCTCTGTAAGCGCTCGGTGGGTGGGGCCGGCTCGTCGTTGATGAAGTAAGGCAGGATGGCGCGGTAGGAGTCGAAGAACGGCTCCATGTCGACGATCAGGTCCTTGAGGACCGGAAGACCGCCGAGGGGTTGCACCGTGATCTCAGAGCCCAGGTCCTTCACCAAGACCTTGCAGGCCAGGCGGTTGACGCCGTTGATCCTCATGGCGTCGGACCCGCAGATGCCGTGCGCACAGCTGCGGCGGAACGTGAGCGACCCGTCTTGCTTCCATTTGATGTCGTTGAGTACGTCTAGCACCCGTTCGGTGGGCGGGACGTCGAGCTTGAACTCCTGCCAATGCGGGCGGGAGTCCTTCTCGGGGTCGTAGCGGCGGATCTTCATGGTTATCTGCATAAGCGGCCTCAGTAGACCCGTGGCTTCGGCTCGTAGCGGCCAAGCGTCACGGGCTTGTAGTCGATGCGAACACCGTCTCCGTCCTTGTAGACGAGGGTGTGTTTGAGCCAGTTGATGTCGTCGCGCTCCTGGAAATCCTCGCGCGAGTGCGCGCCACGAGACTCGGTGCGGTTCAGCGCCGACGTGACGAGCTGTTGCGCGTTGTCGAGCAGAAAGCCGAGCTCAAGGGCCTCCATGATCTCCGTGTTGTAGCGCTTACCCTTGTCCTCGACGCCGATGAGCTTGTAGCGTTCGCGCAGCTTCTTGACTTCCTCGACCTGTTGGGCGAGCATCTCTGCCGTCCGGAAGACCGAGGCGTTGTTCATCATCGTCTCCTGCAGTTCAGCGCGGACGTCAGACGCGCGCTCCTTGTGCGGGCCGTTCATGGCCGCGTCGAGCAGCGCGCGGGAGTGATCTAGGACCCCCGCAGGCAGGTCTGGGAACTCGCTGCGCTCTGCGTAGGCGCTGGCGTTGCGTCCGGCGCGGCGTCCGAAGACCAGCAAATCACCAAGCGAGTTGGTGCCCAACCGGTTGGCGCCGTGCAATGAGGCGCAGGCGACCTCGCCCGCCGCGTAGAGGCCGGGCACGACGGTGTTCTGGCCGTCGCTGATGACGTTGGTGTCGATGGTGACGGGGATGCCACCCATCATGTAGTGCGCCGTGGGCTGCACGGGCACCATCTCCTTGATGGGATCGACCCCCAGGTAGATGCGAGCGAACTCGGTGATGTCCGGCAGGCGTTCCTCGATGATCTGCGGGTCGATGTGGGTGAGATCGAGGTGGATGTAATCCTTGTTCGGGCCACAACCACGACCGTCGCGGATCTCGAGGTACATGGCGCGGCTCACCATGTCTCGGGGCGCTAAATCCTTGATGGTGGGCGCGTAGCGTTCCATGAAGCGCTCGCCCTCGGAGTTGCGCAGGATTCCGCCTTCGCCGCGCGCGCCTTCGGTGAGTAGCACGCCCAGCTTGTAGAGGCCGGTAGGGTGGAACTGGTAGAACTCCGGGTCCTCCACGGGGATGCCGCGCCGCCACACGATGCTAGTGAGATCGCCGGTGAGAGCGTGCGCGTTCGACGTGACCTTGAACATGCGGCCGTTGCCGCCCGTAGCGAGGACGGTGGACTTCGCTTGAATGACGTGAAGGTCGCCGGTCGCCAGCTCGTATGCGACCACCCCGCGGCACTCGCCGTCATCGATGATGATGTCGAGGACGTGGAACTCGTTGAAGAAGTGCACGTTGTCTTTTATCGACTGCTGGTAGAGCGTCTGCAGGATCATGTGACCCGTGCGATCGGCTGCGTAACAGGCGCGTTCGACGGGCGCCTTGCCGTGCTCGCGCGTGTGACCGCCGAACTTACGCTGCGCGATGCGGCCCTCGGGCGTGCGGCTGAAGGGCAGGCCCATGTGTTCGAGCTCGTAGACGGACTCTATGACCTCGTGCGAGAACGCTTCGGCCACGTCTTGGTCGGTGAGGTAGTCGCCGCCCTTGACCGTGTCGTACGCATGCCATTCCGGGTGGTCCTCGCTGACGTTGCCCAAAGCGGCGCCCACCCCACCCTGAGCGGCCCCCGTGTGAGAGCGCGTCGGGTAGAGCTTGGTGACGACCGCCACCGAAACTTTGGGGTTGTGCGCCGCGTAGCGGGCGGCCATCAGGCCGGCGCCGCCGGCGCCGACCACCAGTACGTCGAACTTATGAGCCCTGATCATGGATGCTATTTACACCCTTCCCTATTGGCCGCTGGTGAGGTTGCGGACGGCGTCGCCCATCTCCTGGTAGGAGAAGGCCCAGAGGGTAATGACGCCCATGATGAAGACGGCGGCGGTAACGACGTAAAGTGTCACTTTCATCCAGAACCTGGGTCCGGGACGCCTGAAGTTATCCTCGATGACCATCTTCAGGCCGTTCATGCCGTGAAGCATCGCGAAGCCGAGGAGGAAGGAGTCGAAAACCTTGACTGTCGGCCGCGCCAAGCGGCTGGCCACGTAGTCGTAGTCTACGGTCGCTACGTTGATGGCGATGTTGTTGGCGAAAAGGTGGACGAACACCAAGAACACGAGGAAGAGCCCGGATATGCGCATGAAGACCCACCACGCCAGCTCACCGTTGGTGCGGTAGTGGTCGCGGGCGTCGCGCAGGTTCTTAGGGCGTGCTGGTCGTGACGCCATCATGCGCCTCCGAAGATCTCGGGGACGATCTTGATGAGGACCGGGATCCCGATGACGGTGGTGAGTCCGAGCACCCCGTACCACAAGGAGCGCTGGTAGGTGATGGCCCAGGTGGTGAAGTCGAGGAGGATGATGCGAAGGCCGTTGAGGGCGTGATATACGACCGCGGCGATCACTAAGACGAGGCCGATACGGAACGGCCACTGGTGATAGAACATCAAGAACGCGTTGAAGGGCCCGTCGGGCCCGTACATCACAAGGGTGATGTCGAACACGTGTAGTAACAGGTAGAGAGCCACCGCCACACCGGTAATTCGGTGCAGGAAGTAGGCCCACTGCCCTTCTCGACCTCGGTACATACCTCAACCTCCAAGAGCCATGCTGCAGCCCGGGAATCTGGGTCAGGCCTAGAGTCTATCACCGGCTCCCTACGCCCCCCTCAGGCGGCCGGGCGTTTCGCTACACCTGGCGTCCCAGGCGCTCCGAGACGCGAAACGAGGCGGGCGGGCGGTATGGTCTAGGCATTGTGTTGTTAGCTTTCGATCTAGACAAGACCTTGGTGACCAACTCCTACGAGCTTCCGGCCGAAACGCTGAGCGCTGTCAGGGCCGCACGTGAGCGGGGCCACATCGTGACCGTTCTGACGGGCCGCCCCCTCAGGTCGGCCATGCCGTTCCTCGAGCAGCTCGAGCTCAACGTCCCGCATGCCGTCAACCACGGTTCTTTGGTGCGTGACCCCGGCGGGGTGGCGCTGCGCCACAAGCGCCTCACGACCGCTCAGGTGGACGATCTCATAGAAGATCATCTTCACGACCGTGAGATCGAGTTCAGCTGCGTGATCGACGACGTGCTTTACGTGCGCGACCCTGGCAGCGAGCGTTGGACCTGGGTCCATGCGGAGAGCCGGACCATCACGACCTTCCACATGGGCATGGGCCTCGACGCGGACAAGGTCGTATTCCATGGCAACGGCCTCAGTCCGGCGATCGACCGTGCGGTCGCCCTGCGTCACCCGGAACTCCTGCGCTACTTGTGGGGCGATGGCTTCCTTGAGATAGTCCCCCCTGAGGGCGACAAGGGGAGCGCCCTCGCCTACATTGCGGGTCGGCTTGGCATAGCGCGGCAGAACGTAGTGGCGTTCGGCGACGGCCTGAACGACGTATCGATGCTCGAGTGGGCAGGACACAGCGTGAGCGTCGGCCCCGAAGCCCACCCGGACGCCCTGGCAGCGTCAGACGAGCACGTCGACGCGCCCGAACTCGGCGGCGTTGCCACGTGGCTCGATCGCCACGCCGTCTGAGCGAAATGGACTAGGGCCGCAAGGCTTCTAGGAACTCTTGGCGCGTGCGGGCGTCGTCGCGGAACACGCCGCGCATGGCGCTCGTTCTCGTGGTCGACCCCTGCTTCTCCACCCCACGCATCATCATGCAGAGGTGGCTTGCCTCCGTGACGACCGCGAGGCCGCACGGCTGGAGCACCTCCACGAGCGCGTCGGCCACTTGCGAGGTGAGACGCTCCTGCAACTGGAGGCGGCGCGCGAAGACGTCGACGACGCGCGCGAACTTCGAGAGCCCAAGCACATGCTTGTTGGGGATGTAACCGATATGGGCTCGCCCGAAGAACGGCAGGATGTGGTGCTCGCACATCGAGTAGAACTCGATGCTCTTGACCACGACCATCTCCGAGCCCTCGGCGGCGAACAGTGCGCCGTTGACTACGTCATGCACGCTCGAGGCGTAGCCCGAGGTGAGGTACTGCAACGATCTTGATACGCGCTCGGGGGTCTTGACGAGGCCCTCGCGCCCCACGTCCTCCCCCAGACGCTCGATGATGTCCGAAACCAAGTGGGCTAGGGAGGTATCGCCAACCTCGTCGAACTCCAGGTGCAGGGGGGTAAGGGCGTGGGCTTCGGCCATAGGGGGATAGTAACCGACGCTTCCTCATGTCAATGACCGGCGCTACACTCAGCGAGTGCGACTCGACCGCTACGACAGTTACCTGACCAGGTTCCACGCCAGCATCTCCGAGGTCCGCAAGGACCCCCTCGGAACCTGGGTGCGCCTGGACCGAAGCGCCTTCTACCCCCACGCGGGCGGCCAGCCGAACGACGTCGGCTCACTGGACTTTGGCGGGGTGCGCGTCGGCGTGGTCGATGTGACGGCGCCTGCCGACGATGAGGTCTGGCACCTCCTCGAGGATTGGTCCATGGACAACCCGAGCTTGCGCCGCGGCACACCCGTGACCGGTGCCATCGACTGGCCCCGTCGCTGGCGCCACATGCAGAGGCATAGCGCGCAGCACGTGCTGTCGGCCGCGCTCGTGAAGGTGAGCGCGACGTTCGGCACGCTGGCGGTGAGCATGCGCGGCCCCGACTGCACCATCGATGTGGGTGGCGAGTTCGGCCAGGCCCACCTCGCCGAAGTGGAGGCTGAGGTCAACCAAGCCGCAAGACAGAACCTCCCGATCGACGCGTTCGAGGTCGACGAGAGCCGACTTGGCGACTATGCACTCCGGCGCCCCGCCAAAGTAGGTGGCCTCGTGCGGCTCGTGGCGATCGGGCAGTACGACATCGTCGCTTGTGGTGGAACGCACTTGCGCTCGACGGCCGAGGCCCTGCCCATCAAGCTCCTGGGCTATGAGCGCGTGCGTGCTGGCAACTCCCGCATCACCTTCCGCGCCGGCGTCGAGGCGCTGGACGACCACGACGCCAAACACGACGCCGTCACACGTTTGAGCCAGCTTTTCAGCGCAACAGTAAGCGAGTTGCCGGAGCGCGCCGAGCGACTGCAGGCGGATCTGGCGGCGGCCAAGCGCGAGGCAGCGGCCTGGCGTGGGCGCGTGGCCGCCGGAGTGGCCGAAGAGCTCGGGGCAGTAGAGGGCGGCCCGCTGGTGGCGGTCCTCGAGGGCCCCGACGCTGCTCTCCTTACCGAACTGATGGACGCCTGCCAGCGCCGCGATGGCAGCGTGGCGCTACTAGGGGCGGTGGGCGCGGGACGTGCCCAGCTGGCGTTCGTGGCCGGGCCGGGCGCCGGCGTGGATGTGCGACCGCTCCTCACCGAGGCCCTTGCGGCCCTGGGTGGACGAGGGGGCGGCCGGCCCGACCGAGCGCAGGGCGCGGCCGACGCCGACGCCGACCGGATACGCGAGGTTCTGAGGGCAGTGGCCGACAATCTCAGCAAAGCCTGACCTCCAATCCGGGTGACCTTTGTCCAGGAAATCGCCTTACCTACCCTTACGCTATAGGCGAGGTGATCCCCCGACCACCTAGTTTGGAGGGTGTCATGCCCACTGCAGTCAAGTCCCGCCTAGTAGACGTCAAGATCGATATCCCGAAGGACCACCGCGAACGCCTAGTCGAGATACTCAACCAGCAGCTCGCCGACAACACCGACCTCTACACTCAGGTCAAGCAGGCCCACTGGAACGTCAAGGGCCCCGGCTTCCAGCAGGTCCACCTGCTGTTCGACGCGCAGGCCGAGTTGTTCGAGGAATATATCGACATGCTGGCCGAACGAGTGACCTTCTTGGGCGGCACCGCCATGGGTACCGTCCGGATGGCCGCCAAGGCCTCCACGCTTACTGAGTTCCCGACCGACACGCACGACGTACTCGGCTTCGTAGAAGCTGTGCGTGACCGCGTGGCCGCGTACGCCAAGAGCAACCGCAAGGCGCTGGCCGAAGCCAGCAAGCTTGACGAACCGACGACGGAGGACCTCCTCACCGAGATCTCGCGTGGAGTCGACAAGCAGCTCTACTTCTTGGAGTCGCACCTGCACTGAAGTTGAAGGTCGATGCGGTATTCGGGCGGCGCGGCAGGTCTGTTCAGGCCTCCGCGCCGCCCGAGCTTCCGAAGTCGTCGTCACGCATGGCCGCCTGTTCGAGCACGTGCTCGGCCACGAACAGGGGTGCTTTGGTGCGCACGGCCAACGCCATAGCGTCTGACGGCCTTGCGTCGACGTCGAAGCTCACGCCAGAACGTTTCAGTATGAGCATCGAGTAGAAGACGCCGTCTTTAAGGTCCGTGATCTCCACGCGATCGATGGTCGCGTCGAGAAGCTCGAGTATCGAGGTCACGAGGTCGTGAGTCAGCGGCCTCTCTGGCCGCTCCGTGCCCCGCCCCGAGGCGATGCTGATTGCCTGCATGGAATCGATCCGGATGGGCAGCAGTTCACCCGTTGGCGCCCTCAGGAGCGCCAGGAACTGGTTCTCGTCGCCAGAAACAGCGATCCCTTCGAGCTCCACCTCCACCATGACCCAATCATATCCCGCGCGGCCCTGCTAGACTTTCCCGCATGTTCGAGCCGGTAATCGGCCTAGAGGTACACCTCGCCCTGCGCACGGCCAGCAAGCTGTTCTGCGGCTGCTCCGCGCAAGGCTTCGGCGCCGCCCCCAACGAGCACGTCTGCCCTGTCTGCCTTGGCCTACCGGGCACGCTGCCCGTCTTGAACGCGGAGGCGCTGGAGCTAGCCTTGCGCTTCGCGCTGGCCCTCGGCTGCGAGGTGCCGCCCCAGACGTACTTCCACCGCAAGCACTACTTCTACCCGGACGCCCCCAAGAACTACCAGACGAGCCAAGGGGACGTGCCCGTAGGTCAGTACGGCCACATCGACCTCCCCAGTGGCAAACGTGTGGGCATCACGCGCTGCCACCTTGAGGAGGACGCCGGCCGCCTCGTCCACCCCCCGTACGCTGACCACTCTCTAGTCGACCTGAACCGCGCCGGCGCCCCACTCATCGAGATGGTGACTGAGCCCGACATCCGGTCGGCCGACGAGGCCCGCGAGTTCCTCACGGAGGTCAGGGCTACCGCGCAGGCCCTGCGCGTGTCCGACGCCGCCCCCGAAGAGGGCAAGATGCGCGCCGATGTGAACGTGTCGATAAGGCTTCCCGGCGGACCCCTCGGGACGAAGGTGGAGGTCAAGAACCTCAACTCGTTC
>CAJDWU010000057.1_pt1 | contig 23458 bp, 22 predicted proteins | sample 7391771 | NCBI WGS metagenome assembly CAJDWU01 (sample SAMEA7055737, study PRJEB34461) | soil metagenome | biome: terrestrial ecosystem; feature: Peninsula; material: soil | place: Antarctica | collected 2016 | reverse complement strand
ACTAAACTTAGACAACAACCACCAACTTTAACCAGGGTGCATATGCTGGTTAGGTTAAACATAACAAGGGAGATGATGTGAAGCGCCTACTCGTTAGCTTGGTGTTCCTATTTACGTTCGGGGTTACGCACGTCAATGCGCAGCCGTCCAATACTCCGCCACCCCTTTCCGCGGAACAGATGGACGAAGCGTTCGACATCTACTTCAACCTCTGCTCCGGCTGCCATGGCCCCACGCGCCTGGGCGCGACCGGTCCGGAGATCACCTGGGACACCTTGGCCCTCAAGGGCGAGGCCTACATCAAAGCGATCCTGTTCAGCGGGCTGCCAGGCGGCATGCCCGGCTGGGGCAGCCTCGGCATCTTGAACAACGACCAGATGGCCCTGATGGCTGCCTACCTCCTCAACCCCGTGCCCGAGCCGCCGCTCCTCAGCTTCGAGGAGATCCACGACAGCTGGAAGCTGATCACGCCAGTGGCCGATCGGCCCACGGCGCCCCTGACAGATCGCAACTGGGAGAACTACTTCGGTGTCATCCTGCGCGACGCGGGCCAGGTCGCCATCATCGACGGCGACTCCCGGGAGCTCGTCACTCTGCTCGACACGGGCTTCGCCATCCACATCCTGCGCAGCAGCAGTGACGGCCGCTACTACCAGGCGGTTGGCCGCGACGGCAAGGCGAGCCTCATCGACTTGTGGACCGAGATTCCCGAGGTCGTTGCGGAAGCCAGGCCGTGCCTGGACGCCCGCAGCATCGAATCGAGCAAGATGGAAGGGTACGTCAACGACTACGTCATAGAAGGCTGCTACTGGCCCCCTCACTTCGTGGTCATGGACGGGCTCACGCTCGAGCCGCTCAAGATCGTCTCTACCGTCACCTACGAGAAGGGCACCGGCGCGCGAGTCGAAGCGGCGCGGGTAGCGGCGATCCTGGCCTCGGAGCACAAGCCCGAATGGATCGTCAACGTCAAGGAGGCCGGCCAGACCTGGATCGTCGACTACAGCCGCATGGACTTGGAAGGCCAGCCCCTCACCATCACCATCCTCGACACGGAGCTCTACCTGCACGACGGCGGTTGGGTTAAAGGCGGCCGCTACTTCGTGGTTGCGGCCAACAACGAGAACAAGCTCGTGGTCATCGACACCTGGGAGGGCACCATCGCCGGCATCGTCGACGTGAGCGCCCTGCCTCACCCAGGACGCGGCGCCAACTGGGTCGACCCCGATTTCGGGCCCGTGTGGGCTACCGGGCACTTGGGTAGCGCGCGCCTGACCATCATGGGTGCCGACCCCGAGGGGCACCCGGAGTTCGCCTGGAAGGTCGTCCGCGAGCTGGAGACCCCCTACACCGGCAACCTCTTCATCAAGACTCACGAGAACAGCCCGTGGCTCATCGCCGACTCCCCCATGAGCATCCACCCCGAAGGCCCAAACAACTTGTGTGCCTGGCGCAAGGACGACCTGGAGAACAGCCGGCAGTGCTGGCAGGTCGAAGGCGCCGCTGAGCAGCATGCTCGCATGGTGCACATCGAGTTCAACAAGGAAGGCACCGAGTTCTGGGTCTCCGCCTGGGCGCCGATGAACATGCAGAGCTTCATCGCCATCTACGACGCGCAGACGCTGGAGGAGATCGACCGCATCGAGGGCGACTGGCTAGTGACGCCCACCGGCAAGTTCAACGTTTACAACACCGCCAACGACGTCTATTAGGCGCGAGTAGGCAAGTTAGAAGGCTCGAGGGGCCGGCCGCCGTGGCCGGCCCCTCGTTTCATGGGATCGGATCGAGGCTTCGTAAGACTAGCGGGCCACGCAGGCACCGCCATCGCCGTCAAGAGTCAGCGTGGCGCTCGTGACAGCAGCGACTAACCGCCGATCGTGCGAGGCCAGCAGGACCGCTCCCGGGTAGTCAACCAACAACTGTTCGAGGGCCTCCACCATCCGTATGTCCAGGTGGTTGGTGGGCTCGTCGAGCACGAGCAGCGGCGCGCGCGTGACCGTGAGGCGCGCCAGCGCCAGGCGCGTGCGTTCCCCACCCGAGAGATTGGCAACCTGTGTCTGCGGATCGTTCGGCAGGCCCATGCGGGCCAGCAAGTAGTAGAGATCCTGGCGCCTAAGCTCGGGTTGCGCGGCCCGCAGAGCGGTCTCGAGGGTGGGGTATTCGTCCAGCTCGGTGCCGTGTTGAGTGACGACGAACGGTTCGCCGTTCAAGGTCACGCTGCCGGCAGTGGGTTGCAACTGGCCCAACGCCACCTCCAACAGACTCGTCTTGCCGCTGCCGTTGGGGCCCAGAAGCGCTAGCTTCTCGCCCCTTCGCAGGGTGAAGTTCAGCCCGGTCACGAGCTTGCGGTCGCCGCGCCTCACCTCCACCCCTTCCAGTTGCAGCACGTCCGTGTGGCCGTAGGGCACGTCTGGCAGCGGGATCTCGAGCGTGCGCCCGTCCTCGAACGGCTTGGCGGCCACCTCGAACTTCTCTACCCTGCCTTCAATGGCCTTCGCCCTGCGCGCGAGGGTCCGCGCCACGTTCTCGGCCTTGGTCTTGGCGAGTATGAGGGCCTGGTTACCGGCACGCTTGTGGTTGAACTTGTCGGCGCTGCGGCTCCTAGACGCGATGCGTGAGGCCTCCAGCTCCAGCTTCCGCTTGGCCCTAACCTGCGTTCGGTGCAGCCGCAGTTGGTTGGCGCGCTCGGCATCCTTGACTTGCATGGCTTCCGAGTAGTTCCCGGGCCACACGTTTACCGCCCCGCGCTCCAGCTCAGCCACGGCGCTCACGGTGGCGTCGAGGAACGCTCGGTCGTGCGAGACGATGAGCATGGTGGCGGGGCTGGAGCGCACCCAACCCGCCAGCCACGCCAGCCCCTGGGCGTCTAGGTGGTTGGTCGGCTCGTCCAAGAGGTAGATCTCGGCGGGGGCCAACAGTTGCCGAGCGAGGTGTAACCGCCGCGCCTGGCCGCCGGAGAGACTTGCCACTAGCGCCGTGCCCTCCAAGCCAAGGCCGTCTAAGACCGTCTCTGCGCGGGCCTCGAACTCGTAGCCTCCAGAATTTCGGTAGCACTCCTCGGCCTCGGCGTGCCGGACGAGGTTCTCAGGCGTGGGGTCGGTGAGGGCCCGTTGCGCTTCGTCGAGTTCGGCCGCCGCTCTGAGTAGTAGGGGCGGGGTGACGGCAGTTAGCGCGTCATGTCCCTCCGCCTCGGTTACCTGCTCGAGTAGTGTCACGCTTCCGCCCGTGGTGACACTGCCCGCGTCTGGCGGCTCCACCCCGGCGGCCAGCCGCAGGAGCGTGCTCTTCCCGCCGCCATTGGGGCCGATGAGCGCGACCTTCTGGCCGCGCCCGACTGTGAAGGAAACGTCGGAAAAGATGGTCGTGCCGCCGTAGCGCTTGGCTACGGCATGAAACTGCAGGCTCACACTGATCTCCTAACGGAGTGAACGAAGTACCTGTGGTGGGGTTCTCGTGATCAGTGCAAGTCGCGCATGTACAGGTCGGCCTTCCGCTAGACGGGTGTGAACCTCCTCGGCTGTTCCGGGGGGAGGTGCTCCGAGGATAGCAAGTCGGCCCACTCCGTGGGTAATACATGATGCCCCGGCTATGAGCGTAAAGAACTGCCGTCGGGGAACGCCAACTGGCGTGTCTCCGACGGCAGTGGCGGGGACTTAGTCGGTTGTGGCGGGCACCGTGATTCGCTGCATTGCAGCGTTGGATGCCATGGCCCTTGCCCCTAGGGACGCCAGGAAGCGCCAGACGAACAGGATGGTGGTGAACAGGAGGCCCGGGTAACCGATGCCGGCCGCTAGGTACGGAATGGTCGGGTCGCCCAACTGGACGCGGTCCAGGTTGAAGCTCAACAATCCTGCCGTGATGATGAACCCGAAGATCCACATGATCGTCAGCCAGACGCCGGTCTCGAAGCCCGTGAGGGGCTGGCTCCAGCCGGACCTGGGCGGCGTGTAGGGCGTTATGGCCTCATGGGAGTCGGGCACACGCACGCGGTGGCCCAAGGTGAACAGGTCGAAGACGAGCAACAACGTGCCGGCGAAGAACACTAAGCCGAACGCCGGGAGCATGGCCTTGTAGATGGTCATGGCCGGGAAGACGTCGCCCCCGAACCAGTCGAGGCCCAGCGTGCGGTACACGAAGATCTGTACCGTGCCGCCGATGGCGAACGCGAACGCTATCCCGAGCATGCCTATGAATACGAGCCAGAACGAGAGTTGTCCGAAACGTTGGTCAAAGCTCTCGACCTTGCGAAGCTTCGGGATGATGTAGTAAGCGGCGCCGATCCCGAGCATGCCGAACGTGCCGAACATGGCGAGGTGTGCGTGGCTGGGGGTGATCCAGGTGCCGTGCGACCAGACGTTCGTGAGTGCGAACGTCATGGTGAAGCCAAGGATGCCGGCCCCGACCAGCTCGAGCACCGCGGAGCCAAGGATGAAGTAGAACGCCGGCGCGTTCTCGAGCGGCTTCCGGTCGTGGTGCGAGTCCAGGTAGATGTGCCAGAAGCAGAAGATCAGCGGTAGTGGTTCCAACGCGCTGAAGAGCGAGCCCCAGAACTGCCAGAACGCGGGGGTCCCCACCCAGAAGTAGTGGTGGGCGTTACCCATGAGGCCGCTCAGCCACACGAGCGTCACGCCCCAGAACACGGCGAATCCTACGGTCTTGATGTCCGCCTTGAACATGATCACCAGCAGGATGCCGATGAGGCTGATGTGGATGACTTCCCACACACCCTCCACCCAGTAGTGGACGACGAACCAGCGGAAGAACTCCTGCAGGTCGATGCGGCCGATGAAGAACATGCCGAAGACCCACATGGCGGCGAGGGCCGTTACGCCGATGGCGAGGCCCCAATGGATCTCGTTCCATTCCTTCGGGTTCGGGAACGTGCGCAGCACGATGTACGCCAGGATCACGAAGCCGATCAGGATGATGATGTCGGCAATGCGCCCGGCCTCGAGGTACTCGAGTCCCTCCTGTAGCCATGGCTGGCCGAGCCATTAGCCGGCAATGCCTTCCTGGGCCAGGACGATGGTGGCGGAGTTCCAGACGGTTACGGCTGAGAGGGCAATGAACAGGAACTTGATGAGCCAAGGCGACGCCAGCTCACGTTTCGAGAGTATGGGCCCCACGTAGAGGATCGTGGCGATGAATCCGGAGAGTATCCAGAGCACTCCCATGTTCACGTGCTCGGAGCGCGCGATGTTGAAGTTGAAGATGCCCTTGAGGAGCGTCGGGTCGGCCTGCTGTACGGAGAGGAGAACCCCCAACAACACCTGCACGACCAGAAGGATGAGCATGAGAGCGAAGAAGCGCAGGCTCAGGCGTTGCGTTTTGTACTTGATCATGGCTTCTCCAGCGAGCGGATGTAGGCGACGACGGCGTTGATCTCATCGGACGAAAGGATGCCCGCGTAAGAGGGCATGACGCCGGCGGGGTAGCCCGCCACGACCTTGGCGTCCGGCGCCGTTATGGACTCGCTCAGGTAGGCGTCGTCGATAACCGCGGTTCCCCCGCCCTCGAGCTCAGCCGTAGTGCCGTAGATTCCGCCCCAGCCCGGGCCGACCAGCTTCGAGGAGTCGGCAGCGTGGCAGGCGAGGCAGCCGGTCTGGGTCGCGACTTCCTTGCCGTGGGCGGCTGTGTCGGCCGGTTCGGCGTCTGCCGCGACAGGGGCAGTGGAAGCAGCGGAAGCGGTGGTGGCGGTGGAAGCTGTGGTGATGGTGTTGATCGCCTTGGCGGCCAAGGGGTGAGCGAGGCCGTCGATCTTAGGCTTGGGCGGCCAGCCTTCGGTGTCCATCAATGACGTGTACTTGAAGAAAGCGAGCAGTTTCGGTATTTCCTCGGTTCTGAACGGCAGGTTCGGCATGAAGGTGGAGAGCCCGGCGCGGCGCTCGATGCGCTCCTTGGACCCCGGGTATGCCTCGTAGTAGGCCGCCAGGTCGGTGACGCCCGTCTCGGCCACTTGGTCGGGGTTCTGGAGCTGCACGCGGAGCGCGGCCTCGGTGGGCCAAGTCCCGGCGGATGCCAGGTATGCGGCCATGTAGGCAGGGCCCGCACGCTCGTAGGTGTTGGTGAGGTCGGGCCCGAGGTAGGCGCCGTTACCGACGATTGTGTGGCAACCCATGCAGTTGTACGCCTGGAACACTCGCTTGCCGTCTACCGCCCCGAAGGTGTTCGCGTACGTGACCGTGTCAGGTGTTATCTGGTTCCGTGACGACACGAACGAGAAGCCGGAAAGGACGATGAAGATGAGGAGCATGAAGCCGAGGACGGCCAGCGCAGTGTGACGACGGCCCGATTCTACGTGGTCGGGTAGCTCATCCGGTGCCATCAGTTGGGCTCCTCGGTAATGGTTGCGGCGTGCGGTTGGTGGGGGTGCGTGTGCGGGCCGTGGGGGAGTTGGTCATGGGTTTGCGCGTGAGTCTCGGGGCCTGAAGCCTCGTGCTCGCCAGAGTCATGAGAATGGTCATCGTGCGAGTGTTCGCCGTGACCCTCGTGACCGTGTCCATGCATGAAAATCGTCCTCAGCGCCCGGAAGAAGACATAGAAGACGTACACGGCCAGCAAGAAGCCGATGGTGAAGTAAATCCACCACGCTACGTGCGATACAGCGAAGTAGCTGAACGACCTCCAATAAGGCCACGAAAGCCCGAATCCCACCACGCTCGCTATTACGGAGAGCGTCAGGTCGATGGACCTCTGCATGTGCTGTTGCTCCTATCTGGGCCACCGTCCCGCGGAGTTGGAGGCCCAGCGAGAAGACGATCCACCGACGCTTTCTTGGATGTGCGCGTCCTTGTTTAAAAGTTATAGAGCTAACAAGGGGGGTCTGGAACGGGTACGGCGGGGCATCAGTACACAGATGCCATACCTGGTACAGGCTAGGCGTGGTGTTAAGGGCCGCTCAGCCTGACCGCTTGCCTATTAGCGCACAAGCGGTTCTGTTCGCTTGGTGGCGGATGCCAGAGTTTTGGGCGAGCGGGCGTTGACGGAAATGGTATAGAAGAGGTATAAAGTGCGTTGCGACACAAGTGTAGCCACTGGCGCCTCCATTCCGGACCGGCCGTCAGAGTGGCTCTCTACAAAGGAGTACAAGCATGCAGCGATTCATCCGCTTGGCTGCTCTGACGCTCGCGGCGGCGTTCCTAGCCTCTGCGATCGCTCAGACGAACCTCAACTTCTGGAGCTGGCGCACGGAGGACGTGGCCGCATACGAGCAGTTCATCGACGCGTTCCACGCCGAGAACCCCGACATCAACGTCACCTTCACGCCTTACCTCAACACCGAATACAACACCATCATGGCCACGGCCCTGCAAGGCGGCGGCGGCCCCGACATCGTCCACCTCCGCGCCTACGGCGGGATAGAGCCGCTGGCCAGCGCCGGCCTCCTCACTCGACTGGATGGCAAGGTCGCGGCCCTCGATGGCTTCGACAAGGGCATCCTGCTGGGCGCCACCAACCGCGCCGACGGCGGCGTATATGGCGTACCGTTCGCGCTCCAGACCATCCAGGTCCTCTACAACACGGCCATGTTCGAGCGTTTGGGCCTGAGCGAACCCACCACCTGGGCCGAGTTCCTCGCCGTAGGTGATGCCCTTAAGGCCTCTGGCGTCTACGCGCTAGCCAACGGTGGCAAGGACCCCTGGGCCCTCGAGACGATGTTCGGCGCCGTGGGCCCCACGTTCTACGGCTGCACGCCGTTCTTCGACGAGATCTCTGCCGGCAAGACGAACTTCCTCGATCCGCGCTTCGAGGCCGGCCTGCAGCGCATGCTCGACTTGCGCCCCTACATGGCCGACAACTTCATGGGCGTGGCCTATAGCGACATGCAGACCCTGTTCGCTTTCGAACAGGCCGGCATGATGCTCGGCGGCAGCTACGAGCTGGGCAACATGGCCAGCCTCAACCCCGACCTGAAGATCGGCTCGTTCGCGGTCCCGGGCGACGACGCCGCCACGCCAAGCTGCATCAGCTACTACGTCGACGGCTCGTACGGCATCAACGCCGCCAGCAAGCACCAGGCCGAGGCCTTGCGCTTCATCGACTTCTTGGCCAGCCAGGAGTTCGGCCAGATGTTCACCGATACCCTGCAGCAGATCTCGGCCGTTCCGGGCACCGCCCCGAACAGCAAGCCGCTAGCCGAGATGGTGGAGTTGATGAACACCGAGGGCACCCCGTACCTCATTCTCACGTCCTTCCGCTTCGGCCAGCCCAGCGGTTCAACGCTCCTGCAGAACGAGATGCAAGCAGCCATGGCCGGCGACCGCACTGTGGCCGCCGTGGCAGCCAACATCCAGCGCGGCGTTGCCGAATGGTTCGTGCCGTTCCAGTAAGCCCTCTGGCTTAGTAATCTGGTCGGGGCGCCGCGCCCTCGGGTGCGGTGCCCCGTAATACTTACCCAAACTGAGAACGGAGGCGGGCATGCGCTACAAGCGGAACTGGTGGGGAAGGAACGGCCATCTGGTCATCTTCCTCGCGCCCGCCCTCATCATCTACGGCATGTTCATGGCCTACCCGTTGTTGTCGTCTCTGACCTACAGCTTCTTCGAGTGGGACGGCTTTCTTCGCCGGGGCTTCGCGGGCCTCAAGAACTTCGTCACCGTCCTCACCCGCTGGCCGTACAACGAGCGCTTATGGTCGGCGCTCACTCATAACGCCTATTTCTTCCTCATCACGTTCCTGATACAGACCACCATCGGCCTCTTCGTGGCCGTGCTGTTGGCCCGGAAGCGGCGCGGTTTCGCCTTCTTCCAGGCCGCCTATTTTCTCCCGCACACGCTCTCCCTGGTGGTCGTTGGCTTCCTCTGGCGTATGCTCCTCAACCCCACCTGGGGCGCGCTGGCTCAGGGCCTCAGGCGGTTGGGGATGCCCGACGCGGTGCAGCCCTGGCTAGGGCAGAGCGCGACGGCGCTCTCGGCCGTGGTGCTCGTGAACTCCTGGGCGTGGCTCGGTTTCCCGATCCTCGTCTACCTGGCAGCCGTACAGGCCATCCCTCGCGAATACAACGAGGCGGCCCTGGTGGACGGCGCTAACCCCTGGCAGAACTTCCGCCACGTGACGCTCCCACTCCTGATGCCGACCCTGGCGATGGTCACCATCCTGACGTTCATCTGGGACTTCAACGCGTTCGAACTCGTCTTCGTCATGCAGGGTGCGTCGGGCTCGCCGGCGTACGCCACCGACCTGCTGGCCACGCTCTTCTACCGCACCGCCTTCGGCGACCCGACGACGGGCGGAGAACCGGGCCAGATCGGTCTGGCCGCCGCGATTGGGGTGCTCATGCTCATCATCATCGGCGTGGTCTCGTTCATGGGCGTGCGCTTCATGACCAGAAAACAGGCGGAGAACTGACGTGCACGGCCGGCGAATGTCCTCGACCTTCATCTACTTGTTCCTGGCCATCATGGCCCTGGTGTTCCTTTACCCGGTGGCGCTGATGGTCCTGACGGCCTTCAAGACCACTCCCGAGATCTTCCGCAACCCGTTCGGCCTGCCCGCGGAGTTCACCCTCAAGAGCTTTCGGACCGTGTGGGAGCGCGCCAACTTCGGCATCTACCTGCGCAACAGCGTGTTGATCACCGGAGCCTCGGCCATTTTGCTGGTCGCCACGGCTGCTCCGGCCGCCTACGCCCTCGCCCGCTACTCGTTCAAGCTGCGCAGCGCGCTCTTCATCTTCTTCCTCGCTGGAATCATGATCCCAATCCGTCTGGGCATCCTGCCGCTCTACTTGCTTATGCGCGACCTCGGGCTAATCGACACGCCGTTCGCGCTCATCCTGACCTACGCAGCGTCGGGCATGCCCATGGCCGTGTTCCTTCTGTCGGTGTTCTTCCGCAACCTGCCCCGCGAGTTGGAGGACGCCGCCCGCATCGACGGCTGCACGGAGTGGCAGACCTTCTACCGCGTCATGCTGCCACTCGTTAAACCAGGTCTGGCTACCGTGATCATCATCAACGTAGTGCCGTGGTGGAACGACTTCTTCTTCCCGCTCCTGTTCCTCACCTCCAACACCTGGAAGACCATCCCGCTGGGCATGCAGATCTTCTTCGGGCAGCACCTGATCGACTGGAGCCTCGTGTTCAGCGGCATGGTGCTAGCCAGCCTGCCGCTCCTCATCGTCTACCTCATCATGTCGCGGCAGTTCATCGAGGGCCTAACCGCCGGGGCGGTCAAGGGCTGATGCGGCTTGGGGTAGACGCCTTGCTGGCTACCCCCGAGCGTTTCCTCGAGGGGCGGAAGGTCGCACTTCTCGCCAACCAGGCGTCACTGACGTCGGCCGGGCGCCCGACCCTCGAGGCACTACGAACACATCCCGGCATCGAGCTCGTCGCGCTGCTCACTCCCGAGCACGGCTGGAGCGGCTACGAGGACGACGCCACCCCTATCGGCGACCGGCGCGACGCTCGCACCGGCCTTCCCCTGCACAGCCTTTACGGGCCTAGGCGCAGGCCCACCACGGAGCTGTTAGCAAGCGTGGACGCCGTGGTCATCGACGTGGGTGAGGTGGGCGTGCGCTGTTACACGTACGCAGCAACGGCGGCGCTCGTGTGCGAGGCCGCCGCCGAGGCGGGGACCCGGGTCATCATCTGCGACCGGCCCAACCTGCTGGGACCGAGGGTCGACGGCCCGGCGCTGGAACCGGCCCGCCGTTCTTTCCTCGGGTACCTGGACGTGCCGTTCCAGCATGGCCGCACACTGGGCGAGGTGGTGGCGTGGGGGGTGCGGGGCGTGGGCGCTGACCTGGTCGTGGCGCCTCTCTCTAGCTGGGGCTCCACGCGCCCGGCACCCATGCCGTTCGTGCCGCCTTCGCCCGGCCTGCCCTCGGCCGAGGCGGTGGCGCTGTACCCGGGACTAGTGCTGCTCGAGGGGACGAACCTGAGCGAGGGCCGCGGCACCACGCTGCCGTTTCAGCTCCTCGGCGCGCCTTGGTTGGACGGCTACTCCCTGGCCGGCCAGTTGAACGAAGTCGGACTGCCGGGCCTCCTCTTCCGACCCGTCAGCTACGTGCCTCGCACCGACACGCATGCCGGCGAGTTGTGCCACGGCGTGCAGCTGCACGTTACCGACGGAGCGCTACTGCCGCCCCTCGAGGCGCTGGTCAGGGTCCTTCTGCACGTGAGAGGGGAGTACCCGGACGAGTTCAGGTGGGCGCTCGCGGCTGATATGCCGTGGAGCGATCTACCGGGAGCAGGCGAGCCCTGGCACGAACCAGTGTCCGGGTATCTCGTAGACGCGTTGACTGGCGACACGAGCGTACGAGAGGTGATCGACGGCACCATGCCGCTCGAGACGGCCAGGGCCGCCTGGTTAGAGGCTGCCCTGGTTTGGGAGCAAGAGTTCGAGGAGTTCCGGGCCGGGCGAGACTAGAGTCGCGCCCGGAGGCCGGGCTCGGTCAGGGTTCAAATGACGCTGTGTAGGAGATGTAGACGGGGTCTATGTCGGCGCCGTTGCTTAAGGTCAGAGTCTCGGGAGAGCCGTCCTGAAAGCTCGGTCCACGACCACGGTCGGATCTGTGCCGTTAGCGCAGCCCCCGGTAGCGGTCTTGACGTCGACGTCGTTACTTGCGTAGAGCCAGGTGACGAACCTCATGGCGTCGAGCTGCGTGGGCGGGCTTGAGAAGTCCAGCTTCTTGTCGCTGGTGTAGCTCGTGGCGAGGCCGCCCCCGGTCAATAGGACCACCATCGGATACGACTCTATTCCTTGGAATAGGACCGCCGACACCTTCGCGTTCGGAACGCTCGCCGTGGTCGGGCAAACGGAAGGCGGAGTCGCGGGAACCATGACGAAGCCCTCGGCCGGGCCGAGGACTCCAGCGGGCAGGTCAGCTGGGTCGGGAAGGACTAGATGCACGGTCGCATCGGCGTCGACGGGTGACGCTGGGCCTAGGTATATGCCTGGCGAAGGTGAGATGACGCCGGACGCTTGTGTAGTGGTCATGAGCGACATGTCGGCCATGAAGTAGAAGGCCGCGATGGCCGCCTCCGACCCGGGCTCGGCGTTGAGAGTCGCCTCGACGGTCACTGGGCCGACCGGCACGGCGGGCGCCGAACAGGCGGCCAGGATGGATATCCCGACAGCGAAGGCGATGATGCGAACCGTGGTTCTGGACATGAAACCTCCTTACGTGATGGCCGCCGTGGCGGCTCGATGTGGTTGACGTCGGACTCTGGCCGGTGGCCGTGTTCAGGGTTCAGGTACCGCAGAGTAGGAGATGTAGATGGGGTCTATGTTGGCGCCGTTGCTTAGGGTCATGGTCAACGGGCCCGTGGGTCCGCCTTCCTGCTGCACGGTCCAGGCCACCTGGTTCCAGCCCTTCCGCAGGTTGAGGTCCACGACCACGGTGGTATCCGTGCCGTATGTGCAGCCTCCAGTGGCCGTCTTAGTGTCGACATCGTTATCCGCGTAGAGCCAGGAGACGGACTTCATGTGGAACAACTGCTCTTCGGTGCCGGCGAAATCAAACTCCTTGTCGCTGCTGTAGCTCACGACGACGCCATCTCCGGTAATTACGGCCACCATCGGAACCGACGTACCCTCCCCGAACACGGTCGTGGACACCTTCGCGCTAGGAAGGCTCGCCGTGGTCGGGCAAACGCCGGGCGGGCTCGAAGGGATCCAGACGAAGCTGTCGGCCGTCCCAAGGACCTCGCTGGGTAAGTCCGCTGGGTCGGGGAGGATTAGATGGACGGTTCCGTCAGCGTCGACAGGCGACGCGGGACCCAAGTAGATGCCTGGCATGAGCGGGATGACACTGGACGCCATTGTCGACATGACCGACATGTCATACATGACGAGGGCGGCGGCGATTGCCACACTTGACCCCGGCTCGGCGCTGACGGTTGCCTTGACGGTCGCTGGGCCGATCGGGGCCGCGGGCGACGAACAGGCGGCCAGGATGGATATCCCAGCGGCGAAGGCGATGATCCTTACCGTGGTTCTGGACATGAAACCTCCTCGGACGCCGGCCGCCGGCGCGGCCTGATGAGTACGAGCCTTCTGGCAATCACTATGGTCCTACCTTGCGTGACAATCGTGAACGATGAGGTCGGTAAGGCCCGCGTCACAACAACGACCGCTCGATGCGCTAGCAATCCAGGACCGCCTGATTGGAGGCGGTCCTGGATTGCTAGCAAGCGATTGAGGGGTACAGGGCGGCTTACGTCGGACCCGTCTGGCGCCCTGGTTCAGGGACTACCCACCCGCCGTGTAGGACATGTAGATGGGGTCGATGTCGGCGCCGTTGCCGAGCGTGATGGTCACTGGGTCGCTTGGGCCGCCCTCCTGCATCGTCCACGCCACCTGGTTCCAGCCCTTACGCAGGTTGAGGTCCACGACGACGGTCGGATCCGTGCCGTTCACGCAGCCCCCAGGGGCCGTCTTGACGTCCACATCGTTATCGGCGTAAAGCCAGGTGACGAACCTCATGTGGAAGAGTTGCTCTTCGCTAGCGGTGAAATCCACCTTCTTATCGCCGGTGTAGCTCGTGGTGAGACCGTCCCCAGTCAAGATGAACACCATCGGGGACGACATTCCATTCGAGAAGAGGACTTTGGAGACCGTGGCACTCGGAACGCTCGCCGTGGTCGGACACACGACGGGCCCACTCGAAATAACTTGGACGAAGCTGGTGGCCGTGCCTAGTACTTCCTCAGGTAGGTCGTGCGGGTCCGGAAGGACGAGATGCGCCGTCGCGTCCGCGTCGACGGGCGACGCCGGGCCGACGTAAATGCCCGGCGAAGGCGAGACGACACCGGACGCGTCTAAAATGACCATGAACGAACCGTCTTGCATGACGTAGAACGCTGCGACGGCCGTCCCTGATCCCGGCCCGGCGGCGAGAGTTGCCTTGACGGTCACGGGGCCGAGCGGCGCGGCGGGCGAAGAACAGCCGGCCAAGACGGATATCCCTATGGCTAAAGCGAGGATTCGTGGAGTACTGCGCGACATGAGGCCTCCTGGAAGGCTGGCCACAGGGGCGACCTGATGAGCACGGGCATTAACGTGCTCGCTGAGGTGCAACCACGTGTACCAGCGATGAACAATAGCGTCGGTCACGCTTAAGCTGCAATATGAAACTACTCAATAGGCTAACGATTTGCTCCAAGGGCGTGTGCCCCACGGCGCATGGGTCAGGAGCGCCGTGCCAACCACACGAGGTGGCGCGCTCCGGGCCCCTTACGTGCGCGCACCGACTCCTCTCGCACCGTGAAGCCCGCCATCACGAGGCGCCTCGAGAACCGTGGACTACGGAACGCCGACCATACGGCCAGGACGCCACCTTGTGTGAGGGAACTTCGCGCGGCCGCCAGGCCAGCCATGGAATATAGCCACTCATTGCCTTCGTGCGTGGTGCCTTCGGGGCCGTTGTCGGTATCCAGGAGGATGAGGTCGTAGATGCTTGCGCCGCTCTTCAAGAGCTCAGCAACGTCGGCTACCTCAACCCTTACGCGCCTGTCGCTCAAGGGCTCGTCTGCTAGGTGGGCGAGTACCCCACGATTCCAATCGACCACCTGCGGTAACAGTTCTGCGACAGTCACGCACGCGTCAAGCGGTAGAAGGGTGAGGGCCGCTCTCAGCGTGAACCCCATCCCTAGGCCCCCGATGAGGACGTTCTTGGCGGGCCGACCCAGTTTGGCCTCCGCCAGCACGGCCAAGGCATCCTCCGACTCGTGCTGGCGGCTGTTCATGAGTTCGACGTTGGAGACCCTCAGTGAGAACTCGGCGTCGCGCTTGTGGAGTGACATGGTCTCGCCACTCGGGAGCTGCGTCTCGCCGATCAGTTCCCAAGGGATCATGGGGGTGGGCTCCTCGCAGCTAGGCAGGGCAATAAAAAAACGCGCCCTCGCGCGTTCGATATCTTTAACTTACCGCCGTATGCGGTATTCGTCAAGGGGTTGCAGCCGGGTCACTGTTCGGGCGGTCCGAACGACCGCGAACGGCTACCTCATACGATCTCCTCCGCCATTCGCCTACTCCCGCAAGCCAAGACCCCAACCTGGGCCACGCGCACCGGACACGAGGATTGACGCCAAGGGCGGTAGTGTTCCGCGCGCCAAAACGAGTAGTGGCCCGCACGCGGACGACGTGCGGGCCAGGCTTCGTCAGAAGGGATGTGCTAGCCCCAACTCAGTGCCGTGGGCCGACAGCTCGTGCATTCGGCTTCAGCGGTGTTGGAAGTTCCGCGCCGGAGGGGTGAAATCCTTCATGCACTCGGGGAGGTTCATGCCCTCAGGTCCCCCCGGTCGCATGTCACGCCGGTGCATGCCGAACTCACCAGCGCCGAACATCGGGCCAGCGCCTTCGCCGAACATCTGGCTGGCGCCTTCGCCGAACATCGGGCCGGCGTTGCGGCCGAACTCACCAGCGCCGAACATGGCGCCGCCCTCATGACCGAGGGGGCCCAACTGCATCATCGTGCCCCGCACTTCAGGGTGGGCTTTGCCGAACGCTTCTGCGTCGGTCCGTAGCGCTTCGCGCTCGCGCGTGACGTCGGCCGACTGCGCTGCCACCTTGCCAGTGGCGAGGTCTTGAGCGACGTTAGGCGATTCGCCCGCTTCGAGCGCGGTCACGTACGCTTGCAGCCTGGCGAGCTCCAGTTCCTGCTCGGCCGTCTGCAGAGCCTGCTTACGGTCCATTAGCGCTGTGGCCTCGGCCCGCGCCTCCTCTGGAAGGGAGTTCAGGATCGTAAGCCGGAACGCGTTCTGGCGCAGTTGCATGGTCGCCGCGATTGCGCCGGCCTGGGCAGGCGGGACGGGTTGGGTAGTCTGCTGGGCCATGGCTACGGGTCCCACCATCAGGGCCAGTATCCCGCCGACTATCAGTGTGCGTCTTAGCATTGGTCAACACCTCCATGAACGACCTTGGTGCGTCGCTGCCATCAGCATGGGACCCTCGTGTGGAGGAGTCGTGCGGCAATTGTGGAGGTTCGGAGGAGGAACGGCCGCAAGGGGTAGTGGCCGTGCACGTCTTCTGCACGCTTGCCCGTTAGCATCGATTACAGATATGGCTTCGGAGGGTACATGAAGGTGTTGGTAGTCGAGGATGAGGTCGGGATCTCGCGCACGCTCGACGCGTACCTGAGACGCGACGGCTTCGACACCGAGGTCGCCGCCACCGGCACGCAGGCGTTGTCTCTGTTCCGCGCCTCGCAGCCCGACCTGGTGCTCCTCGACGTGATGCTGCCCGAACTCGACGGCTTCGAGGTGCTCAAGATGATCCGCCGCGAGAGCGACGTTCCCGTCATCATGCTCACGGCTCGTAGCGAGGAGGTCGACCGTCTGGTCGGACTCGGGCTTGGCGCCGACGATTACGTGGTCAAGCCGTTCTCGTTCCGGGAGGTGCGTCAAGCCGTTGACGATAGGCCGCCTGGTGGTCGACCTGGAGGGAGTCACCGCCCGCTTCGACGATCGCGAGGTACCGCTGACTGCGACGGAGTTCCGTTTGCTGGGCGCGCTGGCGACCGCGCCCGGCCGGGTCTTCACTCGCGCCGAGCTGATCGAACGGGCCTTGCCAGAGAGCGACATCCTAGAGCGCACCCTCGACTCTCACATCAAGAACTTGCGCCGCAAGCTTGGTGCCGCCGGCGCGCCTGAGTTACTCCGGACCGTGCGTGGGGTGGGTTTCCGGCTGATGGAGGGATCATGAGGCGCCTGAGCGCGAAATTGATCCTGGCGCTGGTGGGCGTGACGTTGCTGACGATCACCCTCATGGCGCTGACTCAGGTCAGCTCGATAGCCAGGGAGAACGTTCAGCTCCCCCTCGGCGAGCGCGCCCAACTGACGCCAGGCGAACTGGCCCGGCGTCTCCTCGGCAACGGCCGGGTGATCCGCGGCGAGGGCTGGACGGCAGTGGTGACCCCTCACCCCGGCGGAATGGGCGGTATGGGCACGAGAGCGCCCGGACTGCAGGTAGACATCGCGGAGGCTCCCCAGGGCGTCGTGTCTCGTGCAGCGTTGCTGGCCACAGTGCGCGATTCCCTGGAACAGCGAACCGCTTCACTGGTGGGCTCCAGCCTCATCGCCCTGCTGGTGGCGGTGGCGCTCGCTTTGGCCTTGGCGCGTGTGATAGCCCGGCCGGTCGAGTCGGTCACGCGTGCGGCCGGCCGAGTGGCGGCGGGTGACCTGTCAGTACGCATCGCTGCGCCGGCGGCCGTTGGCCCGAACGCCAGTGAGACGACGAGGTTGGCGCACAGCTTCAATGCCATGGCCGACAGCCTCGAGCGGCTGGAGGCGAACCGCAAGGCGATGGTGGCGGACGTGGCTCACGAGCTGCGCACGCCACTGACCATTATGCGTGGCCGCCTGGAGGCGATGGAGGACGGCGTTGCCGACCTCTCGCTTGACGAGGTGCGCGACCTTCACACGCAGGTGTTGGCGTTAGCCCGTCTGGTCGAGGACCTGCGTGTGTTGTCGCTGGCGGACTCCGGGAAGCTCTCGCTGGAGCGCAGCGAGTTCGACCTCGTGGAACTCGCCGGAGCCGTTGCCTCGAGCGCCCAAGTGAACGCGGACGCCAAGGGCCTGGCGCTCAGCGTGCATGGGGTTGGCCCCGTCCTGGTCGACGCCGACCGTGACCGCATGAGGCAGGTCATGCTCAACCTGCTCGACAACGCTATCCGCCACTCGCCCGCAGGCGGGCGTGTCACCATCGACGTGCTTGTGGACGATGCCGGCCCGCGCTTCGAGGTCAGGGACGAGGGGCCGGGCGTGCCGCCGGGTTCGGAGCAGAGCATCTTCGACCGTTTCGCGAGGGGCGACGCGAGCCGGGGCCGCGCCGGCGGCGGGAGCGGTTTGGGCCTCGCGATCGTCAACTCCATCGTCGAGCTGCATGGCGGCAGCGTGGTGGCGGAGAACGCCCCTGGTGGCGGGGCGGTGTTCACGGTGAGGTTGATGCGCCAGGAGGCCTAGGGCGCGGAGTCCGCGGCAAGCATGCGGGTGGCTTAGAACCGCTCACGCCGCCGCACGCGGTCTCAGCGAGAGACTTGGCTTCAGGCCTCTGCAAAACGTGCAGTACCTCCGCCTCCTCGACTGACGGCAACCCCTGAAAGAATCGTAGTTACCGGCTTGCTGTTGATCAGCTTGGCAGCTTCGCCGTGAACAACCTCGCGTTTCTACGAGAACGTAGTCGCGTTTCTACGAGATGCTGACCGCGAATCGGCGAGTAAAGTACCGCGTTCCTATTCGCGATGTGCGTTACTTCCGTGCCCCACAGTATCTATCGAGTTAGCTTGCCAGCATGAAAGGGGCCACCACACCGCGCCAGCTACTCGACCGCAATGCACGACCACTCATTCTCGACACCCTGGCCGACACACCCATAACCGTAATCCAGGGGGCGCGACAGGTGGGCAAGAGCACCATCGTGAAGCAGATTGTCAACGACCGCGGTGGCGTGCTGGTTAGCCTCGACGACGCCGGCGTGCTGGCCGCAGTACAAGCCGATCCAGACGGCTTCCTCGCGCTGGGCCAAGGCGAGTTTTTGGCGATAGATGAAGTCCAACGCGCTCCGGAACTGGTTCGCGCACTGAAATCTGCGGTAGACGCCGACAGGCGCGCAGGCTGCAGCATCTCGAGCGTCTGAGCATCTTGCTTCGGCTGATTGCCGCGAACAACGCCGGCGAGTTGGTCCAGGCGCACCTAGCGCGAGACGCCGGCATCCCTGAGACCTCGCTCGGTCCCTATATCAAGCTACTTGAGCACTTGTACCTGTTACACAGAACGCCCTCGTGGACCACCAACCTGACGAAGCGGGTCGTTTCAAGGCCGAAGCTGGCACTACTCGACAGCGGATTAGCAACACACCTGATTGGTCAAACCCCTGCGTCGCTGGCTACCCCAATCGCGCTAAAGCATGTCGGGGGCCTTCTCGAGGGATTCGTCGGTTCCGAACTCAAGAAGCAACGAAGCTGGTCGGCCGTCCGCTTCGGCTTGCATCACTTTCGCGACCGTGACGGCGCTGAGGTGTTCAAGGCTGGCATCTTGCTTCACATGGGGGACGCCTCCTTGCCGTTCGGCGACCGGTTGTGGTCGATGCCGGTCGACGCCGACCGTGACCATCGACGTGCTTACGGACGCTGTCGGCCCGCGCTTAGAGGTCAGGGACGAGGGGCCGGGCGTACCGCCGGATTCGGAGCAGACCACCTACGCCTCGGCTTCCTCGATCACTCGGCGAGCCTGCCGGATCACGGCCTCGTCGACCATCAGCCCTTGCGATCTACCGGCTCCGCCACCCGTACCTGCGGTAAGGATGGCTTCGGCCCGTTCGACCTCGAGCTGACTGGGGAGGAAGCCGGCGCGAAGTGGCGCCAACTGGCCCGGGTGAACGGCGAACTTGCCGGTGAAGCCGGTCGCCCTCGACCTTGCGCCGGCCGCCTTGACTGCCTCCGGATCGGCCAACTGCAAACTTGGCGTGTCGATGCGCACCGCCACACCCGCCGCGGCCGCAGCAAGCACGATGGCGGCGCCTGCCGCGTCCATGACGGCCCGGCGTCCTTCGGTGGCGGCAGTAGGGCCGCCGAGCACATCGAAAGGCAGGCCTAAATTGGCGGCGAGGTCCTCACCACCCAATGCCACGCCGCGCACCGCTGGATGCGCGGTCAGGATCTCGAACGCCTGCCGCAGGCCGGCAGCCGACTCGATCAGCGGCACGATGGGCACGTGGCCGAAGCCTAGCCGAGATAAGACGTCTCCAGCCTCCCTGACATCGGCGGGCGCCGACACCTTCGGCAGCAGTAGCGCGAATAGGGCAGGTCCCAGGGTCCCAATGTCGTCCATGAACGCGGGCGATGAGACTGCATGGGTTCGGACTGCCAAGGGCACTGAATGTGCCGAACTTCCAGCGAGGGCCTTGGCCACGCGTTCGCGCGCCTCTGGAAGCTCGGAGGGCGCTACGCCGTCCTCGAGGTCGAGTACGGCCACGTCCGGCCGGGCCGGAGCCTCCGCCAGCTTTCTCATGAACCGCTCCGCCGCGCCAGGGACGAACAGCCAAGTCGTGAGCCGAGGCATGACCTACTGCCTGGCGATCGCCACGGCGCCACCGTCCTTGCGCGGGTCGGAAGCGCCCGTGAAGACGCCGTTGGCGCGCGCTGCTATCTGCACCTTGGCGAACGTGCGCTCATAGTTCTTTAGCGACTGCTGTACGTTCATGCCGCGGCGCCGCAGCTCCTCGACCGTGCGCTGTGGCACTCTTAGTTCGCAGTAGATCGGGTCGCCCTCGGAGTGAAACCTCGGGGCGCTGACGGCCTCGACCGGCGTCATGCCGAAGTCGATCATGTTGCTAATGGCCTGTGAGACGGCAGACGAGATGGACCAACCACCCGGGGCCCCCACGACTGCCCAAGGCTCTCCGTCCTTCAGGATCACGGACGGCGAGATAGCGCTTGCTCGCGCCTTGCCAGGCTCGTAGGAGTTGGGGCGGCCCGGGATGGGGTCCATCAGGGACACGCAGTTGTTCCAGGTGAACCCGGTGCCTGGCACGACGATGCCGGCGCACGTGGTGAGGGTGTGGGTGATGGAGACGCAGTTGCCCTCCTCGTCCATGACCGAGATGTGCGTCGTGAAGCCCGGCTTGTTGAGCTTCTTGCGGTCCGGTAGCTCGTGCCGTCTGATGCGGTCGGCTATCTCTGCTGCGTACTCCTTGGACAGCAGGCGCTCGACAGGGACGTCGGCGAACTCCGGGTCCGCCAGGTAGTTTCCGCGTGTTACGCCGGCCCAGGCCAGGGCCGCAGCCACGATGAAGCCGTGTTCAGGGCCGTTGTGTTCCAGCTTGCTCAGGTCGAACTGCTCGAGCACGTTGAGGATCTGTAGCGTCAACAGCCCGCCGCCCGGCACGGCGGCGCTAGCGATCTCGTAGCCGCGGTAATCGGTTTTCAGCGGCGGCTCGACCACGGCTCGGTAGCTCGCCAGGTCCTCGCGGGTAACGAACGCGTCGTTGGCCTCGAAATCGGCCAGGATATCGTCGGCCAGCCCGCCGGTATAGAACTCCTGCGGCCCGTTCTGAGCGATGCGTTCGAGCAGGGCACGCGCCGCGTCGTTGACGGCGTACTTGTCTTTTGGGTGAGGTAACTCGGGCAGCATCGGCAGGCGCACGTGCTCGGCCACGTATTCGGGAATAACGAAGCCGTCCCTGGAGACCGCGATGGAGGGCGCAAGTAGTTCCGACCACGGCTTGGTCGCGTAGCGGTCATGTATCTCGCCGAAACCCGCGACCGTACCGGGCGTCATTATCGAGGTGTAGCCGCGCAGGCTGCGGTGGTCGTCGAACAGCGGGAAGCGCCACAGGTCCGTGAAGCCCTTGAGGTCGTCAACCCACATGTCGGGCCGCATCTTCGCGCCTATGCGCGCCCAGAAGCCGATATGTTCGAACTTCCCGGTCTTGGCTTCGTAAATCGTCGCCGAGCCCCAACCCCCCAGACCACACATGAACGGGTCGGTCACCATCTGCATGAAGCCGGCTGCTACGGCGGCGTCGAAGGCGTTTCCGCCCTCCTCCATGACTTTCGCTCCCAGCTCGGCCGCCGCCGGCTGGGGTGCTGCAACGATGCCTTTCACTTTCCACGACGCCCGCTGCGAAGAGCGCGTCGATGTCGAGGTCGCTCAGCTCGGTCAGCTCCTTGAGGACCGCGGCAGTATCTTGCCCCAGGCGCGGTGCCGGCGTTGGGGCTCGTTGGCCGGCCGATGTCTGCACGGGCCCGGTTACCTGGCGCACGGTCCCGAACTGCGGGTGGTCGTAGTCGACGATCAAGCCGAGCGCCTCGACCTGCCGGTCGGCCAACGCCGCAGGAAGGCCGTTGACGGGTGCGATGGGAACGGCCCCCTCCAGGCGATCGAGCCACTCGGACACCGTCAACTCGCTGAAGCGTCGTTCGAGAGCGGCGAGTAGCTCCGCCTTGTGCTCAAGGCGGCCCTCCATGGTGGTGAATCGTGGGTCGTTCTCCAACTGTGTAAGGCCCGAGCGCGCTATAAGTTCGTGGTAGAAGGCGTTCGTCTGGCACATCACCATCAGCCAGCCATCGGCGGCCTCGAAGAACTGTGAGGGGACGATGGACGGGTGAGCGCCGTGGGGCAAGCGCTCGGGCACGTAACCGCGGGTAAGCGTCCAGCTGGCAAGGTAGTTCGTGAGGCTCAGGGCGGTGGAGAACAGGCTAGCGTCGACGTCGCAGCCGACTCCGAACTCGCGCGCCCGAGTGAGGCCGGCCAGTATCCCGACGGCCGCAGCTAGACCAGCCGAGAAGTCGACTACGCTGACGCCCGCCCGGGCCGGTGGACCGCCTGGTTCACCGCCCAGCGCCGCGATGCCAGTGAGGGACTGGACGATGTAATCGTAGCCGGGTTCGTCAGCCCGGGGACCCGTCCTACCGAAGCCGGTGAGGAACGCGCAGACGATGGCGGGGTTGTGCTGCTTTAGGTGGGCGTAAGTGATCCCGAGGCGCTCCGGCGCGCCGCCGCGAGTGTTGGAGAACACCACGTCGGCGCCCGCAACCAACCGTTGGAAGACGGCCTTGCCTTCCGGGTGCTTGAGGTCGATCACCATGCTGCGCTTGCCGCGGTTGAGGCTCTGGAAGAAGAGGCTGTCCGCCTCCGCCGTCCAGGGCGGCACCGCACGACCGATCTCACCTGCTCCGGGCTGCTCGATCTTGATCACGTCGGCGCCGAGGTCGGCGAGCACCATGGTGGCGTAAGGACCCGCGCCATACTGCTCGATTGCCAGGACCCGCACGCCGGCTAGCGGTAGGTCGGCGCTGCGACGGGCGTCCTCCTTCACTTCAACCCCTCCTAAAGCGTGGGTCGAGCGCGTCTCGCAACCCATCGCCGATCATGTTGACTGCCAAGACGGTTAGGGAAAGGACGACGCCTGGGAAGATCGTCATCCATGGCGCCTGCCTCATCAGCGACCTTCCGTCCGAGAGCATGGCGCCCAGGCTCGGAACGCTCGGAGGTGCCCCGGCACCGAGGAACGACAGCGAGGCTTCGAGCAGCACTGCCGTAGCGAAAACGTAAGTGGCTTGAATGAGCACGGGCGTAAGGGTCCCGGGGAGGATGTGGCGCCACATTATGTTCAGGTCGCCCGCACCGAGGGCGTCGGCCGCCTCGACGTATACGTGCTCGCGTACGACCAGTACGGCCGACCTAGCTACACGGGCGCACCTCGGTAGATAGACCAGCGTAAGGGCGAAGATGACGTTGCTGACGCGCGGACCGATGGCGGCCATGATTGCGATGGCCAATAGGACGCCGGGCAGGGCCATGAGACCGTCAAGCAAACGCATGATGACTTCGTCGAGCCAGCGGTAGTAGCCGGCGAGTAGCGCTATGGCAGTGCCGATCACCGATGCGATCAGAGCGGTGGCGAACCCTACCGTCAGCGACAGGCGTGAACCGTAAGCGACGCGAGACCAGACATCGCGGCCGAGGTCGTCGGTGCCCATCGGGTGAGCGCTCGAGGGCGGGGCAAGCCGGCCGAGGATGTC
>CAJDWU010000050.1_pt1 | contig 23600 bp, 17 predicted proteins | sample 7391771 | NCBI WGS metagenome assembly CAJDWU01 (sample SAMEA7055737, study PRJEB34461) | soil metagenome | biome: terrestrial ecosystem; feature: Peninsula; material: soil | place: Antarctica | collected 2016 | reverse complement strand
CTCGGGCGCGACAGCGCCGAGGTGTGGGTCGCCGAGGCGGGTGGCGCGGTCGTGGGCGACGCCGTCGTGCTCTTCCGCCGCGGCTTCGATTCGGCGCGCCTATACACCATGGTCGTGGCGCCCGACTTTCGCGGGCGTGGGGTCGCGCGCCAGCTCCTGGCGGCTTGTGAGGAGGGCGCTCGTGAGCGAGGCGCCATCGTCATGCGCCTGGAGGTGCGCGAGGACAACGCGGCCGCCATCGCGCTCTACCAGGCGGTTGGCTACTCGGTGCGGGGTCGCACCGCCGACTACTACGAGGACCACTCCACCGCTTTGCGCATGCACAAGCGTTTCACGCAGGGGGGCGCCACCGTCCTGGGCGTTCCCTACTACGCACAGACGCTCGATTTCACGTGCGGCCCGGCCGCTCTCATGATGGCCATGCGCTACCACGATTATCCCGTGCCGCTCGAACGTTGGCTCGAGTTGGCCTTATGGCGAGAAGCTACGACGGTGTTCATGCTCTCTGGGCACGGTGGCTGCAGCGGACATGGCTTGGCGGTCGCGGCCTTGAGGCGCGGGTTCCAGACCGTGGTCGTCACCCCCGACGCCGGTGTGCCGTTCCTCGACAGTGTCAGGGGCGAGAAGAAGGAGGTCGTGCGCATCTCGCACATGACGTTCGAGCGCGAGTTGCGCGGGCTTGGCGGCAAGGTCGAGATACGCGACTTCGGCAACCAGGACGTAGCCGACGTCATCAAGCGTGGCGCCGTGCCCCTGGTGCTCTTGTCCGGTTACCGGTTGTACGACGAGCGCGTGCCTCACTGGGTGGTCGTGACGGGCTACGACGACGACCACCTCTACATCCACGACCCGCTAGTGCCCGATGGCACGAGCCGGGCCGACGCCGTCCACCTTCCCATCAAGCGCGAGTTCTTCGACCAGGTGAGCCGTTGGGGGAGGGCCCGTCACCGCGCCATGGTCGTCATCGAGCGCTGGGGGAAGGTTAGGCATCACCCGCTAAGTAGCTGATGATCTCGCTGTAGATCTCGGGGTTCGCCTGATCCTCGTCGCCTGCCGCGATAGTGGGGTTGTCGTTGACCTCGATCACGTAGAACTCGCCGTCGATCTCCTTGACGTCTACACCGTAAAGGCTCGTTCCGATGGCGTTCGAAGCCGCTAGCGCCGTGGCGATCAACTTCGGGTTCGCCTCGTCACGGTGGGTGGCAACGGTCTTGGCCCACTCGCCCCCCTCGGTGCGATCCATGAGCTTCCACTGGGCCGGCGCGAAGGCGTACTTGACGACCGCCAGCACGCGGCCATCGAGCGTGATCACACGCCAGTCGAAGTCGCTCGGCATGTACTGCTGCACCACCACACGATCGGAGCGCCGCAAGAAGCGCTTGCCGACCTTCACGAAGGCGTCCGGCGTGGCCACCTTGTCCACGTACGCGCTGAAGCTCGAGTTAGGGGCCTTGATGACCAACGGCGTGCCGAGCTCCTCGAAGAGCCTGGAGGCGTTCATGGCGTTCAGGTCGGCCTCGCCCAAGAAGCGTGTCTCCGGGATGGGGACATTGCGCGCCATGAGGCGCGAGTACATGTTGACCTTGTCGCAGCAGATGAGTATGGCGCTTGAGTGGTCGAGCACGCGCTTGCCGAGCAGCTCGGCCTGCCTCGCCACCACGTACGACGCGTTCAGCGGATCGGTCAGCGCCCTGATGAAGATACCGTCGTAGTTCTTGAGGTACTTGAGCTCTTGCTTGAAGAGGAAGTCGAGCTCGTGGTCCAGTTCGAAGGCCGCCAGCCGGAAGTTCGTCAGGGCCGTCAGTTCGACCGACGAACGGATGGTGTAACGCTCGGTGAAGATGGCTAGGCGCGCCACGTTCCCATCCCTTCCAAGACGGCGCGTTCGGCGTCGTCCAAGTCCTTGAACGGCAGCGGTTCGATGGCTGAGAGCAGGTACGCCTTGGGCGTGACGATCACGCGCACGCGCATGAGCGGTAGGCGGAACACCTCGAAGACCTTGGCTCCGAACGCTTGGTACTCGCTAACGGGCGTGGTGCCCAGCACCAGGCGGAGAACGTCCACGCGGTGGTCGACCGGCAGGCGCTGGATGAGCACCGCGTACTTGCCGGTGTAGGTCAGCCCCTTGCGGCGCGACTCCACGGCGGCCTCGTCGAGGAGTAGTTCGCCCCGGATGCTGAAGGGGTTGATGGGGTAGGCCATCATCGGCGGAGGCGGGAAGCGCTCGACGACGATCTCGTATTCCGGCACCGGGATGCCTGCGAGTTGAGCCTTCTCCATGGCGATCGCCACCACGTAGGCGTCGAGCGCCTCGGCGGTGGTGGGCAGCACCGCCTTGCCCTCGAGTTCTACGTCGAGCGCCGCGTAGTAGCCGAGGGTGAGGTAGGTGTAATCGCCCGCCACGTCGGCCACGTCGGCCCTGACAGGGCTGTTCGCCTTACCGAAGAGTTGCTTGTCGAGGTTGATGATCGGCTCGTAGGACACTCTTATGCTCCCTCGAGGGCCGCCACGCCGGGCAGTTCACGACCTTCGAGGAACTCGAGAGACGCGCCCCCGCCCGTGGAGACATGTCCAATCTTGTCGAGCACTCCCGCCGCGTTCAGGGCGGCGATGGAGTCGCCCCCGCCGACCACGGTGAAGGCGTCTAGCGCGGCTACGGCCTGGGCCACCGCACGGGTGCCGGCGTCGAAAGGCGGCGTCTCGAAGACGCCCAGGGGGCCGTTCCAGAAGACGGTCTTGGCGGGGGCCAATGCCGCCTCGAACTCTGCCACCGCCTGGGGGCCGATGTCGAGGCCCATAAGGCCGTCCGGGATGGCGCCCGACGGGTGCACGGAGGTCTCGGCGCCGGCAACGATGGCGGCCGCGCAGACGGAGTCTGCCGGCAGGACCAGTTTCACGCCGCGCGCCTTGGCCTTACTCATGATGTCAGTGGCCACGTCGAGCAAGTCGCGCTCCACCAGCGACCGGCCCACCTCCCCGCCTTGTGCAACGAGGAAGGTGTAGGCCATGGCACCGCCGACCACGATGGTGTCGGCAAGGTCGATGAGGCGCCCCAAGACCCCTAGCTTATCGCTCACCTTGGCGCCGCCGAGGACGACGGCGAAGGGGCGTTCGGGGTCGTGTGTGAGTCGGGACAGTGCCTTGAGTTCGGCCGCCATGAGTAAGCCGGCGGCGCTGGGCAGTAGCCGAGCCACGGCCTCAGTAGTGGCGTGCGCGCGGTGGGCGGCGCCGAACGCATCGTTGACGTAGAGATCGGCATACGAAGCTACTACCCGAGCGAGCGCCGGGTCGTTCGCCTCCTCGCGCGGGTCGAAGCGGCTGTTCTCGATGAGCGTGACGCTGCCGGCGGGGGCCGCGGCCACGAAGGCCTGCTGCTCGGTGCTGGCGGGGCCGGGCGTGGGCTCGTAGCGAACCGGGCGGTCCAGAAGCTGCGCCAGGCGCGCTGCCACCGGCCCTAGGCGGTACTTGTCGTCCGGCCCGCCCTTGGGCCGGCCCAGGTGGGACGTGAGGATGAGGGTGGCGCCCCTATCGAGCAGTGACCGGATAGTCGGCAGCGCGGCCCTTATGCGCGTGTCGTCGGTGACCTCACCATCCTTGAGGGGCACGTTGAAATCGACGCGCACAAGCACACGTTTGCCGGTCACTTCGAGGTCGTCGACGCCACGCAGCATTATCCAGCGCTCCTCAGAGGTCCTTGCCCATGATCTCGAGCACGTCGACCATGCGGCTCGAGTAGCCCCACTCGTTGTCGTACCAGACGAACACCTTGGCGAGGCGGCCCTGGGTCTTGGTTAGGAGGCTGTCGACGATGCCCGAGTGTGGGTCGCCCACTATGTCGGTCGAGACGATGGGGTCTTCGGTGTAACGCACGATGTTCTTCAGGCGGCCTTCGGCGGCTGACTTGAGGGCGTCGTTCACTTCCGCGGGGGTTGCCTCACGCTTGAGGAGCGCAGTGACGTCGGAGATGGAGCCCGTGGCGGTCGGTACCCTGAGCGCAGCCCCGTCGAAGATCCCGTCAAGCTGCGGCAGCACCTTGGCGACCGCGCGCGCCGCACCGGTGGACGTGGGGATGATGTTCATGGCCGCCGTGCGGGCGCGGCGCAGGTCCTTGTGTGGTGCGTCGAGGATGCGCTGGTCGTTCGTGTAGGAGTGGATGGTCGTCATGAGGGCTTGCTCGATGCCGAACACGTCGTCGAGGACCTTCATGACCGGCGCTAGCGAGTTCGTGGTGCAGGAGGCGTTAGACACGACGTCGTGCTTGGTGGGGTCGTACTGGTCCCCGTTGACGCCCAGCATGATGTCGAAGTCGGAGTCGGGGCTGGGGGCGCTGATCAGCACCTTCTTGGCCCCGCCGGCCAAGTGCACGGCAGCCTGCGCACGCTTGGTGAAGATGCCGGTGGACTCCACGACGAGGTCGACCTTGTGGGCGCCCCACGGGATCATGCCGGGGTCGCGATGCTCGGTGGCCGCGACCTTCACCCCGTCGACGATGATGTTGTCCGCATCGTGCTCGACGGTGCCGGGGTAACGCCCGTAGGAGGAGTCGTACTTGAGGAGATGCGCCAGGGTCGCGTTGTCGGTCAGGTCGTTGACTAAGACGACCTCGTGACCCCTGGAAACCGCGATGCGGAAGATCTGGCGGCCTATGCGGCCGAACCCGTTGATGCCGATTGTAGCGCAGGACCGCCGCAATTCCGTCAGCCCTAAGTCCCGTGTGGTAGCTGCTGCGCGCCGTGGCCTCAGGCTTTGGCCAGCCCGAACACGAGCCGATCACCCTCCAAATCGTGCTCCTCCTGGTACATGCCCGGTGCCGGTTGGCCGCTGGCGAACGAGGTGGCCAGCACCTCGCGGGCTAGCGCCGCGCCGTGCTCCTCCAGGGCGGTGGCCAGCTCGCCGGTGCCCGTGAGCGTCAGCGAGATGCGGTCGGCCACGTCCAGGCCGGCGGCCTTGCGGCCGTTCTGTACCAGGCGCACCACGTCGCGAGCGAGGCCCTCGCGGCGCAACGCGGGGCTTATACGCGTGTCGAGCGCGACGAGGTAACCGCGGCCCTCTTGTGCTGCATAGCCCTCGGGGCTGCGAGGGTCCAGCAGCAAGTCCTCGGGCTCTAGGTCCAGGGTCACGTCGCCCAACAGCACGTGAGTGACGGCGCCGGCGCGAACGTTGGCCGCGACCTCCCGCCCGTCGGCCCCTTCCAGCGCCGCGCGAAGACGGGGGATGAGCTTGCCGACTCGCTTGCCGAGGCGCGGAAGGTTCGGTTTGACGGCGTAGTCCACGAAGTCGTCGTTCACGTCCAAGAAGCGGATGGTCTTCACGTTCAGCTCTTCTAAGAGCTGGTCCGCCAGGGCCCTCACGCCCGCGAGTTCGTCGACGCTCCTCACACGCACCAGCAACTCCGGCAGGGGCTGACGCAGCTTCACGCCCGATGCGGCGCGCGCGGCGCGGCCGAGCTCGACCAAGCGCATTAGGGCGCGCATGTCGCGCATGAGATCATCGTCGATGACGGCCTCGTCCGCGGTCGGCCAACTGGCCAAGTGAACGCTGTCCGGCGCACCCGGGTCGATGCTCAACACCAGGTTCTGGTAAAGCGCTTCGCTCGTGAACGGCGCCATGGGGGCCATGAGCTTCACCACAGTAACCAGGGCCTCGTAGAGCGTGGCGTAGGCGGCCAAGCTGTCGGGGTCGAGCGTGCGCTTGCCGCCCTCGCTCTGCTGACTCGAGCGCCAGAAACGGCGGCGGTTGCGGCGCACGTACCAGTTGCTCAAGTCATCGACCATGAAGTCGCGGATGGCGCGGCTCGCGGTCGTCGGGTCGAAGTCCTCCAGAGCGGCCGTGACGTCACGCACCAAGGCGTTGAGGCGCGAGACTAGCCAGCGGTCCACGAGCGGGCGGTCGGCTGCCTTCGGGGCGGCCGCCAGATCGGGCTCCTCGAGGTTGGCGTAGAGCACGAAGAAGCCGTAGACGTTCCAGAGCGTCATGAAGAAGTCTCGGAGGGTCTCGTCGACCAGCGCCTGGCTGAAGCGCTTGGTGGCCTCGGGTGGCGATGCCGCGAAGAGGTACCAGCGCAGGGCGTCGGCGCCCTGCGCGTTCAGCACGATCCAGGGGTCGACGGCGTTGCCGCGAGACTTCGACATCTTCTCGCCCTTGTCGTCCACGATGTGCCCCAGCACGTTCAGGTTCTTGAAGGCCGAGGTTGGTGGGCTGAGGTGAGTGAGCGGGCCCGGCAGGCGGCCCGTGGCCGGGTCGCCGGGGTCGGTCAACAACGTGGCCAGCGCGTGCAGCGAGTAGAACCAGCCTCGTGTCTGGTCGATGGCCTCGCAGATGTAGTCGGCCGGGAAGTGTTCGGCGAGCTGGAGTCCTGCTGTGCTGGAGGGATCGCCGAGGTAATGCCACTGCGCGTACGGCATGGCGCCGGACTCGAACCACACGTCCACCGTGTACGGCACACGGGTGTAGGTCTCGCCGCCCAACACGAACGTCACCTCGTCGACGAACGGCCGGTGCAGGTCTAGGTCCTGCAGGTCGCGGCCGGACAGTTCCTCCAGTTCGGCCACCGAGCCCACGCATACCTTCTTGCTGGCATCCGGGTTCTGCCACACGGGCATGGGGGCACCCCAGTACCGCTCGCGGCTGAGGGCCCAGTCGATGTTGTTCTCGAGCCACTTGCCGAAGCGCCCGGTGCGCACGTGGTCGGGGTGCCACCCAACGCGGTCGTTGTTGGCGAGCATCAGGTCCTTGACGGCCGTCGTGCGGATGTACCAGCTGCGCTTGGCGACGTTCATGAGCGGAACGTCGTCGCGCCAGTTCATGGGGTAGGAGTGGAGGATCTTCCCTGAGCGGAACATCAGCCCGGCGGCGGTCAGGTCCTTGGTGATGAGGTCGTCGGCCTCCTTGAACCAAACGCCCGTGTACGGGCCCTCGCCGCCGCCGCCCGCGCTCGCCAGGCGCACCTCCGGCATGACCTTCCCGGTCAGGTCGACGGAGAAGATGGCCGGGAGGCCGTGGGCGCGACCCACCTCGAGGTCGCCGTAGGCCGGCGCCACATGGACGATGCCCGTCCCGTCGGTCAGGCTCACGAAGTCGTCGGCCACCACGCGGTAGGCCGCGCTCACGTCGGCGTCTTCGCCAGGCTGCCCGCGCATCAGTGGCTGGTAGGCCACGCCCTCGAGGTCGGCGCCCTTGAAGCGGCTCGTGACCTCGTAGGTGCCGTCGTCGAAGACGTCGGCTACGAGGTCGGCGGCTAGGACGTAGAAGTCACGACGGCCTTCTGGGTCCTGGTAGCGGGCGGGCGCCTCGACCAAGGCGTAATCCGCCTCACCCTGGACGGCCAGGCCGGAGTTGGCGGCGAGGGTCCAAGGGGTGGTCGTCCAGGCTAGGAAGTAAACGGGGCGGTCGAAGCCGGTCGGCACCACGTGGCGCGCGGCGAGGTCGGCCGCCCGGGCCGGGAACTTCGGGTAGATGGAGGGGTCTTCGACGTTCTCCTTGTAGCCGAGCGCCACCTCGTGCGAGGCGAGGGTAGTGTTCGAGGAGGGGCTATGCCAGGTGGTCTTGTAGTCCTCGACCAACAGGCCGCGGTCGAAGAGGTCCTTCATGATCCACCAACACGACTCGATGTACTCGTTGCTGTAGGTGATGTAAGGGTCGTCCAGGTCGATCCAGAACCCGATGCGCTTGGTCATCTCGTTCCAGTCCTGGATGTTGCTGAACACGTCGGCGCGGCAGAGTGCGTTGAAGCGCTCGATACCGTACTCCTCGATCTGACCCTTGTTCGTGAAACCGAGGCGCTTCTCGAGGGCGATCTCGACGGGCAGGCCGTGCGTGTCCCAGCCTCCCTTGCGGCTGACCTTGTAACCCTGCATGGTCTTGAACCTCGGCTTGGCGTTTGCCGTCGGCGGCCCCTCGTAGAAGACCCAGTTGCCCTTGGGCGCCGGGCGCGCCACCGAGCGCCGGAAAACGTCGCGGTCTCGCCACAGGCCGTCGATTTGATTCTCGAGGGCGGGGAAGTTGACGTCGCTAATGACCTCGTCGAACATGAGCGTCACCTCTGTCCCGAGTGCCGGAACGTGGGGAGTGCCTCGTGACGACGAAGGCGCCCCTCGCAGCATGGCGTTGGGGCGCCTCGGGAGCGCGGTACCACCCAACTTCGCCGTACGCGACCCTGATGCGCCGGCCTTTATGGTCGCTCGCTGGTGCGAACGACCCGGCGCTGTCTCGGGCGCCACTCGGCTCCGCCTACTGCCGCGCACTCGCGGGTTGGGGGAGCGGCTCGGGGAGGATACCGTTCGCGCTTGCCTGCCTCCGGGCTCTCACCGTCCCCGGCTCGCTGTGGGTGGCATGGCGCGCGGCTTGTTCCCGTCATCGCCTCGCCGGCCTTGTTACCGGCGGTCCGCGAAGGTCACACGTAACCTTGCGCGGGGCAAAGAGGTGATGAACATCACGCTCTTCGCAACATAGACACTTTACAACGAGCAGTGTCAACGCTAGACTCAAACCTAGCAGCAGGCACGAGGCACGTCAATAAGCGCCGTTGCTACTCCTGAGCAAAAACGGAAAGCGTGTACGCGGACCCGTCCGCACCTCACCGAGCCAGTTGTCTCAACGCCCTTTTGCCTCCAAGGTGCGCCACGCATCCGCTCGGAAAGCCAAGGCCATGACCGCCGAACTGTGGCGCTCGTGCCGGGTAAATGGGAGCTGTCCAGCGTCCGTGACGCCAGAACCAGTGATCACAGCAACTTGGCCGGTGCCCAGTGAGCCGGCGACGAAGTGAGAAGTTAATGGGAACGGAGATGGGATGAGCCCAAGAAGCGAAGACGAAGTGCAGGTTGCCGTGAACGGCAGCGGTGAGGTCGCCGAGGCCCCAGCACCACGCAAGCGCGGTCGGCCGCGCAAGAACCCCGACGCACCCCCTGCGGCCCCTAAGGCGGCTAAGGCCGCGCCTGTGGCACCACCGGTCGTCGAGGCTGAGGTCGAGGTAGAGGAGAAGGCGGAGGAAGTACGCCCCAGCCGCGGGTCGAGCCGGGGCGCCAAAGGCGGCGCTAAGGAAGAGCGTGCGAGCAGCAACGAGGACCACTCGCGCGACGGCTCGTTCGAAGATTCCGACGACGACTCCGAAGAGCAGGACTCCTCGGGCGAAGGCTCCGAGGGCGGCGACCAGTCGGCGCGCGGCCGTGGCGGCCGCAACCGGCGCAACCGCACGGCCCGCAAGCCCGGCCTGAACTTCCGCGAGTTGCACTCGAAGATCCTCCCGGAGCTACACCTCCTGGCCAAGGAGGTCCAGCTCGAGGATTACCGCCAGATGAGCAAGGAAGACCTGGTGGTGGCCATCCTCGAACGTTCGTCCGAGAGCGAGGGCCTTCGCCTAGTGCGCGGCTACCTCGAGATATCGTCGGACGGTTACGGCTTCTTGCAGGAATCGTTGCTGCAGAACAACACCCGCAGCGTCATCGTTTCGGCCGGCCTCATCAAACAGTTCCGCCTGCGCACGGGCGACCTCATCCTCGGTAAGGCCCGCCGCCCTCGCGACAACGAGCGTTATGGCACCCTCATACGCGTGGAGGCCGTCAACAGCGTCGACCCGTTCCAGTCGTCCAAGCGTCCGCGGTTCGAGGAACTGACCCCTACGTTCCCCGAGGCCCGCATCAAGTTGGAGACTACCGGCGACGAGCTCTCGACTCGCGTGATCGACCTGCTGGCCCCTATCGGCCGCGGCCAGCGTGGCCTGATCGTGGCCCCGCCCAAGGCAGGCAAGACGACGCTCCTCAAGAAGATCGCCAACGCCGTCGTGATCAACGAGCCCGACATCAAAGTCTTCGTGTTGCTGGTTGACGAGCGCCCCGAGGAAGTCACCGACTTCCGCGAGTCGGTCCACGGCGTAGAGGTCATCGCCAGCACGTTCGACGAGCCCCCTGCGAACCACATCCGCGTTGCCGAGTTCGTGCACGAGCGGGCCCGCCGGATCGTCGAGGATGGCGGTCACGCCATGATCCTGCTCGACTCCATCACGCGCCTGGCCAGGGCCAACAACCTCGTGACGCCGGCTACCGGCCGCACGCTCTCGGGCGGCCTCGACTCCAACGCCCTTCACTGGCCCAAGCGCTTCCTGGGCGCGGCGCGCAACATCCGCGGCGGCGGTTCGCTCAGCATCCTCGCCACGGCCCTCGTCGAGACCGGCTCGCGCATGGACGACGTGATCTTCGAGGAGTTCAAGGGCACAGGCAACATGGAACTGCACTTGAGCCGCCACCTCGAGGAAAGGCGCATCTTCCCGGCCATCGACATCCTCAAGTCGGGCACGCGCCGTGAGGACCTGCTCCTCGGGGAGGACGTGCTTGCCAAGATGTGGCTGTTGCGCAAGGTCATCTCCGACATGGATTCGGCCGAAGCCATGGAGATGCTCCTTGGTCGCCTGGGGCGCAGCAAGAGCAACGCCGAGTTCCTCGCGACCCTCACGCAAGGCTGATGGCGAGGGGACGCGCGCGTAGAGACACTTGGCTCTGCGGCTGCGTCCTCACGTCGGTGCTCCTGCTTAGCGTCGGCGTCGTCCACGCGGCCGAGCCTGGCTCGGGGCAGGACGCCGTGAGAGAGGGGCTACGGCAGGAGCAAGTCGCGCTCCTGCCGCTTGCCGTGGGGGCCCTCGCGAACCTCGACTGGGGAGCGAGCGGCTTCGCGCCTCCCGTCGAGGGCAGGGTGTCGTCTAGCTTCGGGTGGCGCAACGTGAGCGTCAACGGCAACCGCTATCACGGTGGCCTCGACCTAGCGGCACCGCTTGGTACCCCGGTGAGGGCGGCGCGCACGGGGATCGTCACGCGCGCCGGCTGGTGGGGCACTTACGGCAACGTGGTCGTCTTGGATCATGGTGACGGTAGCGAGACGCGCTACGCACACCTGAGCTCGGTCTTGGTGCGTGTAGGGCAGGCCCTGCGCCAGGGCGACGTGCTCGGCAAGGTTGGCAGCACGGGCGCGTCGACGGGCCCACACCTGCACTTCGAGGTGCGCTTCGACGGGAGGGCGGTCGACCCGCTCCCTTACTTGCAGGGTCGGCGCTGACTTGGGCCCAACGTATGGCTACTAGGTCGGAACACTTCCTAAGCAACTGCGAGGTAGAGTGGTGTCAGGCTAGTAGCTCGACTGAGAGGTTCTGGCATGTGGGTATCGACTAAAGCTCAGTACGGTATGAGAGCGCTCGTCGAGGTGGCGCTGGGTGGCAGTGAGCCGACCAGCCTCAGGACCGTCGCCGACCGCCAACTGCTCAGCCACCAGTACCTGGAGCAGATCTTCGCCGTGCTTCGCAAGGCGGGTATCGTCGAGTCGGTGCGTGGCGCCCACGGCGGTTACCGCGTTGTGCGGCCCCTCGAGGAGATCGACACGCTCGAGGTCGTCGAGCTGCTAGAAGGCAGCGTGGCGCCCGTGAGCTGCATTGAAGATGCCGCTAACTGCGTCCGCGTCGGCATGTGTTCGACCGAGAGTCTGTGGCGCCGCGTCGATAGCGCCGTGCGTCAGGTACTGAGGTCCACCTCCCTCGCCGACTTGGTGCAGCAGCGCCGCCTCCTGGGCCTCCCACTGCTACCGCAGTACATGAGTCGAGACGACTGAAGCGCGTCATCGTGCGGCAAGGCCCTACCCTCTACCTGGATCACGCGGCCACCACCCCCTTGAATGAGGCGGTGCTGGAGGCCATGCTGCCTTACCTCGGGTCCGACTTCGGCAACCCTTCTAGCGTCCACCGACTCGGGCAGAGTGCCCGGCGCGGCGTGGAGTCGGCCCGCGAGAGCGTGGCCGAAACGCTTGGCGTGCGTCCACGGCAGGTGGTGTTCACATCGGGCGCTACCGAGGCCGACAACCAGGCGGTCTTCTCGACCTTGCGGGCGAGCGCTGGCGGCTTGGTCGTGAGCGGCGGCGAGCACGCCGCCGTGCTGTCGGCCGCACGGCGGCTGGCGGCCGAAGGGCGTGACGTGACCTACGTACCGCTCGGGTCGGACGGTGCGGCGCAGCTCCCTGCGTGGGAGGCCGCCCTCGCCGAGCAGGCGAACAGGGGAGGCACGGCGCTGGTGGCGGGCATGCTCGTCAACAACGAGACGGGCGTGCTAACGAACGCGCCGGCCCTGGCGGAGTTGGCGCACGCGCATGGTGCCTTGTACCTGTGCGACGCGGTCCAGGGCTACGGGGTGGAGGAGTTCACTTTCGATAGCCTGGGCGCCGACCTGGTGGCCGTCTCGGCGCACAAGGTATACGGCCCCAAGGGCGTGGGGGCGTTGGTCATGCGGGATGGGCTCGAGGTGGCCCCGCTGCTGGCCGGCGGCGAACAGGAGCGCGGTTACCGCCCGGGGACGCACGCCGTGCCCGCCATCGTGGGCTTCGGCGCGGCGGCGTCCATGGCCGCGGAGCGGCGGGAGTCTGAACGGGCGAGGCTGGCCGGGCTGCAGCGCGCCCTCGAAGCCGCTGCCCTGAACCTTGAAGGAGTGTCGTTGAACGGGGCAGAGGCCGAACGCAGCGTGAAGCATACGAACCTGAAAGTGGCGGGCGCCGACGGTGAGACGCTGCTGATGCTGCTGGACGAGGCGGGCGTTTACGCCAGCGCCGGCTCGGCATGCGCCGCCGGCAGCGTGGAGCCAAGCCACGTCCTGCTCGCCATGGGGCTCAGTAGGGCCGACGCCAAGGCGAGTGTGAGGTTCAGTTACGGGCGGTTGGTAGAAGCGTCACAGATGGCCGACGCGGCGCAGCGCTTCGCTACGGCGGTAGCCAGGGCGCGCGCGGTTCCAAGTACCGGCTGAGGGGTTTGAGGAGTCAGGCGCTTTTTCGCTCGAGCGCAGAGGCGAGCAGCCTGCTGGGGTCGTCCAAGTCGTCCACGTCCAGGTGAAGCCGCGTGATCCCGCTGCCCGGCACTTCGAACATCAGCGGCATGAGCGCGCGCTCGAGCACTGAGCGCAGCGCCCTAGCGCCTGTCTTGCGGGCTTGTGCGCGGCGCGCCACCTCGGCGAGGGCGTTGTCGGAGAACGTCAGTGTCACGCCGTCGAACCCGAACAGCTCCTTGTACTGGTGCACGAGGGCGTTCCTTGGCTTAGTGAGTACGGCTACCAACGCCTCTAGGCTGAGTTCCGTGAGTTGGACCACCACGGGCATGCGCCCGATGAGCTCGGGGATGAGGCCGAACGCCATCAGGTCCTCGGGCAGCACCTCGGATTCGGACGTGGGTTTCGGGTCCCTCGTGGGCTGGAAGCCAACGGGCGAAACGTCGAGGCGCCGCTTCAAGATGGCGTCAAGGCCTTCGAAGGCTCCGCCGCAGATGAACAAGATGTTGCTCGTGTCTACGTCGATGAGTTCCTGGTGGGGGTGCTTGCGGCCGCCCTGCGGTGGCACGTGCGTGACGGTGCCCTCGATGATCTTCAGGAGCGCCTGCTGCACGCCCTCGCCGCTCACGTCGCGGGTGATGGACGAGCCTTCGGACTTGCGGCCGATCTTGTCGATCTCGTCTATGTAGATGATGCCCCGCTCGGCTGAGGCTACGTCGTAGTCGGCCACCTGCAGGAGGCGCAGGATGATGTTCTCCACGTCGTCGCCCACGTAGCCGGCCTCCGTGAGGGTAGTAGCGTCGGCTATCGCGAAAGGCACGTCGAGCGTGCGGGCCAGTGTTTGGGCGAGGAGTGTCTTGCCGGTGCCCGACGGGCCGATCAGGAGAACGTTGCTCTTCTGCAGCTCGGTAGACGGGTTGGCGATGCGCCGTGAATGGTTGTACACCGCCACGGCCAGGGCGCGCTTGGCCTCCTCCTGCTCCACGACGTACGCGTCGAGCTCGTGCTTGATCTCGCGAGGCGCGAGGGTGCGCAGTTGGAGCTCCGGCACTGTTGCAGCCGTCGCATCTGCTACCACGGCGTGGACGCGTCCGGCGCACTGATCGCAGATGTGGGCGCCGCCGCCTGGGGCGGCGACCAGGAAACGGACCTCGGTGTGCGAGCGTCCGCAGAAGCTGCAGTGAGTGGCGGTCATCAGAGCTCCTGCTGCCCTTCGAAGCGGCCGGAAGTGCGAGGCTCGACCACGCGGTCGATGAGGCCGTAAGCGAGAGCCTGTTTCGGCGACATGAAGAAGTCGCGGTCCATGTCGCGCCTCAACTGCTCGATAGGCACGCCCGTGTGGACCTCGTAAACCTGCTCCATCATGCCTCGTATGTCCTGGAACTCCCTGGCCTGGACCTCAAGGTCCGGCAGGCTGGACCGCGGGAAACCCGCCGAGCCGGCGTGAATCATTATGCGGCTGTGCGGTAGGGCTACCCGGTGCCCCTTGACGCCGGCCGTGAGGATGAGTGAGCCCATCGACATTGCGATGCCCACGCAGTTCGTGTGGACGGGCGCCGAGATGAACTGCATGACGTCGTAGATGGCCATGCCGGCGTAGACCTCGCCGCCGGGGCTGTTGATGAACAAGTTGATGGGCTGTTCGCTCGACTGGGAGTCGAGCAGGAGCAGCTGTGCAGTAACGACGTTCGCAACCTCGGAATCTATCGCCGAGCCGAGGAAGATGATGCGCTCCTTGAGCAGGCGGCTGAAGACGTCGTAGGTGCGCTCTCCGCGCCCGGTCTGCTCGATTACGTATGGAATCAACGGCATTATGCGTCCAGAGTAGCACCGGCGGCGACCCGCCCGGCGTTCGCTAGCCTGCAACTGGTACGGCGCTTGCAGTCGTTGGGTCTGCGCTCTGCTCCCTGTTGTCGCCCCTTAGGCCCTAGCCGCCCTGAACCTCGTCGCCATGATCGCCATGGTCGTGATGGTCGCCCTCTTGGTCGGCGTACGCCTCGTCCTCGACTAAGTCGGCGGCATCGGCTGCGTCTTCCGCGGCGTCAGTCAGTTCGTCGTCGTCGGGCTCGGGTGCTGCCTCGCCGCTCAGTTCGGCGATGTAGTCGCGGAGCGCCTTGTCGCGCCGCATGAAGAAGCGGTAGTTGGCGAGGTATTCCTCCCCGAGGTCTTGCTCGAGGCGGCCCACGTCCACGCCGCGCGATTGCGCCAGCTGCTTGACGGCAGCCTGGTACTCGGCGTCGGAGAGTTCCGTGCCGCGCACCTCCATGAGGCGTTCAAGGACCAGGTCGCGGCGCACGCCCTTCTCGGCCGACTCCGTCAGTTCGGTCTCGAACTCCTCACGCTTCCCGCGCTGTTCCAGCCGCTCGAGGTAGCGCTGCAGGGTCACCCCCTGGTGGCTAAGGTCGTGCGCTAGGTCTTGGAGGAGGCTGCGCTGCCGGCGCCGCACGAGGCTGGCAGGCAGGTCAAGCGTGGCGCCCGATACGAGCTTCCCGACGATCTCGTCGCGGCGGGCGTCCTGCGTCGTGCGCCGCGCGTCCTCCTCGAGGCTCTCGCGCACGCGGGCCCTCAGTTCGTCGGCGTCGGCGAAGCCGAGCTGGATGGCCAACTCGTCCTCGCTGCTCGGTAGTTCCTTGCCTTTGACGTCGACTACCCTGAGCTTCAGGTTGGAGGTGGTCGGGTTGCCTTCCTCGTCCTCGTCGGTGAGCACCACGTCGGTTACGTCGCCCATGGCCTTGCCCAGGAGTTGGCCCTTGAGCTCGTCGCCGGCGCGGTCCAAGTGCACGGGGAAGGTGGAGGCCTCGTCTGCCTCTTCATCGCCTGTGACGTGAGACACCAAGACCCAGTCGGTGTCTTCGACCGGGCGGTCGACGGGCACGAGGGTGGCGTTCTCTAGTTTCAGGCGGCCGATGGCCTCGTCGACTTCGGTGTCACCCACGACGATCGGCGCGGTTTCGAGCGCGATGGTGGCGAGGTCGGACAGCTCGACGTCGGGGTACACGTCGGCGTGGACCACGTACTCGTAGTCTTGGCCGCGCACTGCCCCCTCGGCATGGAAGTGGGCGTCTATGGGGTAGAGCTCGAGTTCCTTCATGGCGTCGGGGTAGGACTCGTCGAGTAGCGAGTCGCGCACTTCCTGCCCGATCGCCTCCTCGCCTACACGCTTCTCGAGCACGCCGCGCGGCGCCTTGCCTGGCCGGAAGCCTGGCACCTTGACGGTGCGGGAGAGGTTCGTGAGCACGCGCTCGAAGGCGGCGTCCACGGTGGCGGCGTCCACGCGCACGTTCACCGTGACGTTGACCCCCTGCTTCTCTACGACTCTGGCTTCCATCGTTCTCCTTATTCCGCTGCTGACGCCCTGTGGCTGGCTGCCTTGGGGCGAAGACCTGCTTTGCGCACCGATCGAGGCGGCGCGCCAAAAGTGAGCGGCAAGCCCGTGGCTTGCCGCGATGGTGCGAGGAGCGGGACTTGAACCCGCACGGCAAAGCCACTAGATCCTAAGTCTAGCGCGTCTACCAGTTCCGCCATCCTCGCGCGGAGTCGCCCATGTTTCCGTCTGGGCTAACGGTCTTGCGCGGTCAGTTGGCGAGGGTGGGTCGCCAAGGCGGGCCCACCCTCGTTACCGGGCCTTACCCCGGTGGCTGGGGTGGATGATGGGGCTTGAACCCACGACCCCCGGAACCACAATCCGGTGCTCTAACCAGCTGAGCTACACCCACCGCGCAGGCACTTGCGAGCCGAATGCCTCGCCAGGCCGAACGAAACTTTACCGCGTAACGGTGCCTTTTGCCTAGTCCGGCCGACGTGGCGGGCCGTATCGATCAGCGCGCGGCGGGTAGTCCGCGCAGTACGCGGTGCGCGATAAGGGCTCCTGGGATCAAGGGGGCGAGGCTCAGCCACATGGCCGCGTTCATCCCGATGGCGTTCTGGAGGGCGCCCACGCCCAGGTAGAGCACGCCGGCTGTTCCCCAGGTGAGGCCCATCATCATGCCCGACGCCGTCGCCACGGCGTGTGGCGCCGCGTCCTGTGCGGCGACGACCATGATGGGCAGCCCGCCGTTGACGAACACCCCGGACAGCACCAGTGCCACGAAGTAGGGCACCGTTCCGGGCGTGCTGACGAGGAAGGCTGCCAGGGGCAGAATTGCCAGCAACATGCTTCCGGTCACGAGCGTCTGGCGGCTCACGCGGTTCTCGATAAGACCTGCGAGGATGCCCCCCGCTGCCCCGGAGAGCGTGAACACGGTGATCGTCCAGAAGACGACGGGGTTGGTGGCGGAGAGGCCCTTCGAGTGCACGAGCCATAGGGGCGCGCCGTTGATTACGGACGTCCAGCAGATGGAGCGCATCACGCCCGCAAGGCAAAGCTTTCCCACCGGTCCTTTGAACAGTTCCAGGTCGAAGAGCTTGGCACGGTTGGCGGCGCTCCGCGGTGGTACCGGGGGGAGCAAAAGGTAGACCAGTGCGCCCAGCACGATTCCGGGAATCATGAGGAACGGCGTGTAGTTCAACCAGCCGCCGATGATGAACGCCCCGATGACCAGCGGTCCGAAGGCCATGCCCACGGTGCCCCCGGCGCTGAAGATGCCTAACGCCAACCCGCGCTTCCTCTGAGCCGCTTGCCTAGCCATGGTGGTGGCGGCCGGGTGGAACGCTGCGGACCCGAGCCCGCCGACAAGGAGCAGCGGGACGAGGAGGGTAGGGGAGGGCACGATCGCGATGAGGCTGAGGATCGCCGACGAGGTTGCGACGCCCAGCGCGGCCACGAGCCGCCTACCCAAGCGGTCGGCCACCGCCCCGAACAGCGGCTGCAGCACCGACGAGCTGAACGAGAGTGTGGCGACGAACAGGGCGAGGGTTATCTCGCCCACGCCGAAGCGAAGTTGCAGGGTGGGGAGAAGTGCGGCGAGCGTTCCGGAGAAGAAGTCGTTGAAGAAGTGAGCGAGGAACAGTAGCGCCGTGAGGGACGTGCCGGTCAGCACGAGTCTGGAGCGGACGGTGGTTGCCTGCACGCGGGTCAGCTTACGCTGGTGGCCGGGCCGCTGGCGTTTACCGGGCCAGTTCGGACCGTATACTCTCCGTGAGCGACTCGCTTGTGCCGCCCGACGGGGGAAGTTGCCAATGCTCGTCTACTCCGCTACCAAGACTCAGTTCATCGACCACGTCAACTCCAACCAGATCGTGAGGAAGGTGCAGGAGGGGTTCCGCGTTCGTGCCGGCCGTGGAGGCGTTTCCAGTTCCGAGGTAGCGGCCTGGAACAACTCGTTGCAGTTCATGAAGAACGTCCTCGACGTGTCGACCATCCCCGGCGACGCCGGCGTGGCCATAGAGTTCACCATCCCACAGACCGCGAAGCGGATTGACTTCATCATCGCTGGGCAGGGCCGGGCGCCACTAAGGCGAGAGGCCGCCGTGATCGTCGAACTCAAGCAGTGGACCGATGTGGCCTGTACTGCCAAGGACGGCGTGGTCGCCACCTTCGTAGGCGGCGCCGTCAGGGAGATGGCGCACCCGTCGTACCAGGCCTGGACATACGCCGAGTTATTGCAGGATTACAACGCGACCGTTCAGGACGATGACGTTGCGCTTCAAGCTTGCGCTTACCTCCATAACAGCAACTCGGTCGCTGTGAAGCTGCCGTTCTACGAGCCGTGGACGAGCAAGGCTCCAGTGTTCCTGCGTGACGACGTGTTCAAGCTGCAACGCTTCATCCAGCAGTTCGTCCATTACGGTGACACCAAGGAGCTCCTCTACCGGATCGAGAACGGCCGGATTCGCCCGTCGAAATCGTTGGCGGACCACCTCGCCGAGCTGCTAGCCGGCAAACCTGAGTTCCACTTGATCGACGACCAGAAGGTGGTTTACGAGACAGCTCTCGACCTCGCGGACCAGGGACAAGTTGGCCCTAAGCAGGTGTACATAGTCGAGGGCGGCCCGGGGACAGGGAAGTCTGTCGTGGCCATCAATCTTCTAGTCGAGCTCACTAACCGGGGGCAGGTGGTGCAGTACGTCACCAAGAACGCTGCACCCCGCGCCGTTTACGCCTCGAAGCTGTCCGGCAGCCTTCGAAAGACGCGCATCAACAACCTTTTCAAGGGCTCGGGCGCGTATTTCAGTGCCGAGCCCGACACGTTCCAAACTCTAGTCGTCGACGAGGCCCACCGGCTGAACGCGAAGTCGGGCATGTTCAAGAACAAGGGCGAGAATCAGATCAAGGAGATCATCGACGCAGCTCGCTCCTCCGTGTTCTTCATCGACGAGTCGCAACGCATTGCCCTCGACGACATCGGGCGAGTCGATGAGATCGAGACGTGGGCGCGGCGGGCTGGCGCGTGTCTTAACTACGGGAAGCTCGAGTCGCAGTTCCGGTGCAACGGCTCCGATGGCTATCTTGCTTGGCTCGACAACACTCTGCAGGTGCGGTGCACCGCCAACCCTGACTTGGCAGACATTGACTACGACTTCAGAGTGGTCGACTCGCCCGCCGAGTTGCGCGACTTGATCGTCGGCGAGAACCTCGCCAACAACAAGTCTCGAATGGTGGCCGGTTACTGCTGGAACTGGCGCAGCAAGAAGGAGCCCGAGGCGTTCGACATCGAGTTCCCCGAGTACGGTTTCCAGGCCCAGTGGAACCTGGACGTCGATGGAAGCCTCTGGATACTGCAGCCGAACTCTGTCGAGCAGGTGGGCTGCATCCATACTTGCCAGGGGCTCGAACTCGACTACGTGGGAGTCATCATCGGACCCGACCTTCTCGTGCGCGGTGACGATGTCGTGACCGACGGCTTCGCGCGCTCGCCGCAAGACTCGACCTTGAGGGGCTTCAAGAAGCGCTACAAGCAAGATCCGGCGGTAGCGGTAAGGGCGGCTGACGAGATCGTCAAGAACACCTACCGCACCCTGATGTCGCGTGGGGCAAAGGGCTGCTTCGTTTGGAGCCCAGACGAGGAGACACGCGAATATTTCCGGCGCGGTCTAGGGCGTGGTCAGTGAGCCATCGGGGCAGGGAGCAGGCGGCGGGCGTTCCGTGATGGAACGGGCGTGAGCCTGCTATCGCCTTGATTATCTTGGGCTTCATGATCGCTTCGGACGAGGCATCTTGCGCCGCGAGATAGGCCTCTTCGGGGCCGTGATGCTTGGTCTGGGCAGCATCGTCGGCACCGGGGTCTTCGTTTCGTTAGGGGTTGCCGCTGGTGTAGCGGGCCCAGCCGTGTTGTTGGCGGTCGTGATAGGCGCGGTTTTAGCAGGCTTCAACGGCCTGTCGAGTGCCCAGCTGGCGGCGGCGCTACCCGTGTCCGGCGGCACTTACGAGTACGGTTACGCCTACCTGAGCCCGCGGCTAGGCTTCACGGCCGGGTGGCTCTTCCTGCTCGCCAAGAGCGCCTCGGCGGCGACCGCGGCCCTCGGCTTCTCGTACTACTTGCTGGATGCGCTTGGCGTGGGCATTGGGGCCGCCGTGCCCGTGGCGCTGGCAGTCGTCGTGGTCGTTACGTTGCTGGTGGCAGGGGGAATGAAGCGTTCGAACCGGGCCAACATCGTGATCGTGTCGGTCACGTTGCTCAGCCCTGCTGCAGGCGGCGGCGCTGATGTTCGTGGCCTTCACCGGTTACGGCCGCATAGCCACGCTGGGTGAGGAAGTGCGAGACCCGCGCCGGACCATCCCGCGCGCAATCGTGACGGCGCTCGTGTTGGTCACGATCTTGTACGTAGCGGTCGCCGGGGTGAGCGTTGCCGCCGTCGGCGCTCCCGCGTTGTCGTCTGTCAGCGCTGGAACGGCACCCCTGGTCACGGCGGCTCGGAGCCTAACGTTCGCTCCAGCTGGACCGCTGGTGACCGTTGGCGCTATGACCGCCATGCTGGGCGTACTCCTCAACCTCTCGCTTGGACTCTCCAGGGTCCTGCTCGCCATGGGGCGCCGGCGAGACATGCCTGCGGTGTTCGGGCGCCTGAACCTAACTGCCGGCCAGCCACGCGCTGCCGTCCTGGGCGTTGGGGTGCTGGTGGCACTCCTCGTCGCCATCGGCAACGTGAAGACGACCTGGTCGTTCAGCGCGTTCACGGTCCTCTGCTACTACGCCATCACGAACCTTGCGGCACTGGCGCAGCCTGCTGAGGAGCGACGATGGCCGCGCTGCGTGAGCATTGCCGGTCTGCTCGGCTGCCTGGGGTTGGCGTTCTTCGTGGACGTTCGCGTGTGGCTGGTGGGTTTGGGGTTGGTGTTGCTGGGTCTGGTGTGGCAATGGTTCGCGATGCACCGGCCGAAGCCCAACTGAGCCAAGCCTGACAGGAAGATGTACCTGCCGGGATAGATGTCCCCATGCTTCCTTGGTTTGTTCAGTGAGGTAGAGGGAGCCAGAGGATCGGGGCCATGCTGAAAGCTCGGTCAACTGAAAAGCGTGCCAACGCGATCAAGCTCGGCCTTCAGCCGCTCGCGGTCGTGCGCGAGCTCGTCCAGCGGCAGGGCCAGGAAGGCTTCGATGCGCTCCCGCAGGATGCGAAAGGCCCTCGTAAACGCCGCGTCGATCTCGCCGTCGGTGCCCATCACCTGCGCCGGGTCTTCCACTCTCCAGTCCGCGCGCAGCACGGGCCCCAGATAGGCGGGGCAGGCTTCGCCAGCGGCACTCGAACAGACCGTAACGACGATATCCGGCGTCGCGGGTAGATCTTCCCAGGACTTACTGGCCAGACCCTCTGTCGCAATTCCCGCACGTGCGAGCAAAGCCAGCGTGCGCGGATGCACCTGCCCAGTCGGTTGGCTGCCGGCGCTCATCGCCTCCCAGCCGGCGGGGGCGAGATGGTTGAACACCGCCTCGGCGAGAATGGAGCGGCAGGAGTTACCGGTGCAGAGGAACAGGACGTTCACAAGTTCGATCCTTTGGTGAGGATAGCGATGAGCTCCAGCATAAATGGAAGGCTTGGGGGGTTCGGTCGCCAGTCGTCCGGTATGGTGCCATAGTTGGCACAACCTGAGGCAAGGCAAATCGTTGCGCGAGCAGGTCCGGCACGCCGTCACCCGTATCGCCATATAGCAGCCCAGCGCGCAAGGGAATCTCAGCGGTCATCCGAACCCGTCGAGGCACCTTCAGCCTCAACCAGGAGGACGTGGCCCACGTCTCGCCGCCCCGACCCGCGTAGCCGTAAAGGCATCGAAGGCTCGCTGTGTGACGAGAGAAACGACATGGTCATAACCTGCGCGTAACCTCAAGTTCTTATGACTGCTGGGGCTCACATCCTCGACCACCTTCAAGGGCATCGTCCACGCCCTCTTGGCCGCCTTAGTGCGCGCGCTGAGAGTTTGCGCATTCCAAGGTCGGGACGTGTACCCGGGCGGGTAAACCCCCATTCTCAGCGGCCAGTTGAGTTCTTTTTCCGGGCTAAGAGTCGCTCCACTTGTTGCCAACACGCCACACGCCAACCCACGGTGGAACCAGGCCGTTCGGGAGGTTCGACGGGAACCCGAGGCGACATCAATACCCTGAACGGCGCCCGGTCCCTGTCTGATTTTGCTCCCGCGTTTGCCATTGAACCCCGGGAAATCGAACTCACGTCATGACCGATCTCCGGGCGGTTGCTGCGCCAGGGTGGCCCGGGTCTGCAGCGCGCTGGACGTCCAGCGCCAAATCAGGTGTCGGCACGGCTCTGAGTACCGATAGCCGCGTCTGGTTCACGCTGAGCCACGGCATCCTCAACGAGATCTACTATCCACGCGTGGACCAACCCTGTGTGCGAGACATGGGACTGATCGTCACGGACGGAGCAGACTACTTCAGCGAAGAGAAGCGCGACGCAAACTCACGGCTTGGCTGGTTGGCCGAGGGTGTGCCGGCGTTCCATATGGTGAACACCTGCCGCGACGGCCGTTACCGTGTCGAGAAGCGGATCTTGGCCGACCCTCACCGAGACACCGTGCTCCAAAGGACCCGGTTCACCGCCCTGCAAGGCGAGCGGTCCGACTATCACGTGCATGTCCTGCTCGCCCCGCACCTCGGGAACCAAGGAGGTGGAAATACTGCCTGGGTGGAGGATTTCGAAGGCACTCCGTTCCTGTTCGCACAGCGTGACGGTTACGCCTTGGCGCTGGCGTGCTCTGCACCGTGGCAAAAGCGCTCTGTCGGCTTCATCGGTACGTCCGACGGCTGGCAGGATCTGAAGGCGCACAAGCAGATGTCCTGGGAATACACCCGGGCCGAGAACGGCAACGTGGCTATGACGGCTGAGATCGACCTTGCTGAGTCTGACGGTGACTTCCTTCTGGCACTCGCCTTCGGCAAGACTCCGGATGAAGCGGCGCGAAATGCGGTCGCAAGTCTCGCCCAAGGCTTTGACAGGGCCGAGCACGACTACATCGGGGGCTGGGAGGAATGGACGAAGACACGGCGGGCGCCGGAGGACGCTGACCTCGGCCCAGGCGACCTGTCCCGAGTCAGCCTAGCTGTTCTACGTACCCACGAGTCCAAGGCGGAGCCCGGCGCGATAACCGCCAGCCTCTCCATACCGTGGGGCTTCAGCAAGGGAGACGGCGACATCGGCGGTTATCACCTCGTCTGGTCACGAGACCTAGTAGAAGCCGCCGGTGGCTTGCTCGCGGCCGGCGCCCACGAGGACGCACGCCGCGTACTCACTTACCTGCAGAACACCCAATCAGCCGATGGGCACTGGCCGCAGAACATGTGGTTGGACGGGTCCCCCCACTGGAACGGCATCCAGATGGACGAGACAGCGTTACCCATCCTGCTGGTTGACCTCGCCCGCCGAGAGCAGGCATTGACCGCGGCCGACGCAACGCGCTTCTGGCCGATGGTCGAGAGAGCCGCCGGG
>CAJDWU010000025.1_pt1 | contig 24246 bp, 19 predicted proteins | sample 7391771 | NCBI WGS metagenome assembly CAJDWU01 (sample SAMEA7055737, study PRJEB34461) | soil metagenome | biome: terrestrial ecosystem; feature: Peninsula; material: soil | place: Antarctica | collected 2016 | reverse complement strand
CAAGGCCTTGGGCACCGGCACATTGTCGGCTGCACTCAAGGCGGGAGAGGCAGAGGCGTCGGCCCTAGACGAGGCCGTGGCTTCCATGCGCCAGGTGAACCGCCACGAACTGCCAAACGAACTGCATAAGGCGGTGCATGCCGCCACCGACGTGACGGGCTTCGGGCTCCTGGGTCACGCCCTGCACGTCGCGAACGCGTCCGGCGTTGGCCTGAGGCTGTACCCGGACCGGGTGCCGCTGCTTTCGGGCGCGCGCGCAGCGTTGGAGGCCGGCAGTCTCACGAAGGCGCACAAGACCAACGAGCTTTACGTGGCCGAATGGGTGAGCGGGCGCGACCAGTTCGACCCCATCACCTGGCTGACCCTGGTGGACCCGCAGACCAGCGGGGGGCTGCTCTTGTCGGTGGCCCCCGAACGGGCGGACGCAGTGGAGGCCCACCTGCAGACGCGATTCTCGAGAACGACGCGCGTGGGGGCCGTGGAGGAAAGAGGCACGGAGCCGCCCCTTCGACTCACCTGACTGGGTCGGGCGTTCAGGACGAACGCGACTATTCCTAGGGCCCGGCGAAGCTCAGTTGTGCGACTGCCGTTCTCGCTCTAGGAGAAGATGCGCCGAGGTCGGCTCGAGTATGGCCGTGCCATCGCGGTAGGTGCCGCGAGCGAACGTGGCTGCCAACAGGTCGTAGACGAGGTACGCCTCTTCAGGGTCCTCGCACGAGTGCAGCAGTGCCTCGTCACCTGAGCTCATCACGGCGACGATCTCGTAGTAATCGGGCTCGACCAGTTCGGACTCGACCTGCTCTGGGTCCGTGTCCTCTGGGAACGTCTCGATTATCTCAAGGCATTCGATTAGGGCCGAGTTCATGATGCGATCGTCGAGGGTGTAGATCCACATGCTGAGAATCATACGACCATGGCTCAAGAGCGGCGGTCGAGGCCGTCGCGCAGTCCGTCCGACATGAACTGAAACGACAGGGACGCTGCCGCGAGGAAGACGCCAGGGCCAACCGCCGCCCACGGCTGGGTGGTGAGGTAGGAGCGCGCGTCCTGCAAGACGTTGCCCCAGCTGGGCGTGGGCAGCGGGACGCCGAGGCCGAGGAACGAAAGCGACGCCTCGACGAGCAGGAACGCGGCCGCCGTGCTCGCCAGTTGAACCACGATGCTGCCCAAGAAGTTAGGTACCGCGTGCCTGAGCAGCTGCCGCGTGCGGCTAGCGCCGAGCGCGCGGGCCGCCGTCACGTACTCCGACCCCAGTTCGGCGCGCGTGAACGCGCGCGCCAGCCGGAAGAACACGGGTGACCCGGCCACGCCCATGGCGATCAACGTCTGCACGGAACCGCCGCCCAAGCTCACTACCACGAGGAGGATCAGCAGGAAGCCCGGGAACGCCAAGAGGGCGTCGAACACGCGTGAGATCACGGTGTCGGTGACGCCGCCGACGCCCGCTGCCACGACCCCCAGCACGCCGCCCAGGGTGAGGGTGATAAGACTGGCCGATAGCGCGATGAGAAGCGACACGCGACCGCCAGCCAGGGAACGAGAGAGTACGTCGCGACCGAGCCCGTCGGTACCCAAGGGATGCTTGGCGCTCATAGGCGCGTAGAGCGCACGGTAGTCGGGCTTTCTCGGGTCGTAACCGCTGAGTTGCGGAGCGAACACCGCAGAGAGGGCGATGAGCAAGAAGAGTAGGGCGCCGAAGCCCGCCCGGCTCACGAGACCCTCAAGCGCGGGTCGGCCATGAGCTGCGTGACGTCGGCGAGCCAGTTGACTAGAACGTAGACGACGACGGCAAGGATGGTCACGCCCTGCACGACTGGGTAGTCGCGCGCGTAGATGGCGCCGAGGATGGTGGCGCCCAGGCCGGGCAAGCCGAACACCTGCTCGACGACTATGGTGCCGGTCAGCAGGCCGCCCAGCTCGAGGGCGAGCAGCGGGATCGTCCCCGGCAGGGAGTTGCTGGCGATGTGCCGGCCGACGCCCGCGGGTGACACGCCCTTGCTGCGGGCAGTGCGGACGTAGTCGGCGCGGCGCTCCTCGAGTACCCTTGCTCGCGCTAAGCGGGCGAGTTGTGCCGCGCGCGGGATGGCAAGGGTGACCGCCGGCAGCAGCAGCGTCCAGCTAGCCGCGAGGGTCAAGCCCTGGGGTGGCAGGCCCAGCACCGGGAACCAGCTCAGTTTGACCGCGAAGAGCAGGATAAGAAGGAACCCGAACCAGAACTCCGGCAACGCCAGGCCGATGGTCGTGAACAGCAACGTGAGGCGATCGACGACGCTGCCCGGCCTTAACCCCGCCAGCAGCCCGAGTCCTAGGCCGAGCCCGAGGGAGATGACGAACGCCATCGCGGCCAGCGTGAGAGTGACCGGAAAGCGGTCAAGCAAGACGCGCACCACGGGGCGGCGCTCGCGTAAGGAGTTGCCTAGTTCGCCCTGGACCACGTCAGATAGGTAGGTCACGTACTGGGCCGGGAGAGAGCGGTCGAGCCCTAGCTGGGCCCGCATGGCGCTGACCTGCGACTCGCTGGCGTCGATGCCTCCCATGATGGTGGCTGCGTCGCCGGGCAAGGCGCGCATAGCCAGGAAGACGAGCGTGAGCACCGCCCACAAGGTGATGATGAAAGACAGGCTCTGGATCAGTAGATACCGGGACACGACTTCCTATTCGATCTGCCTCGCATCCCACGAGGCCTTGGCGCGAGGCGTAATCAGTGGCGGGTGGGGCGCCTCTTGGCTAACCCCACCCGCTTGAGTCGACTGTTCAGGCGCTGACGAGTAAGGCGCCGAAGACTTCGGCTCGCTTCTGTCGGCGGAACTGGCTCACTCGAAGTGAGCGGCCCTGAAGTCGAATGAGTCGAGGAGCGGCGTCATCCAGAAGCCCACTACGCTCGCCTTCTTCCCGTACACGCGGTCTGGCGTGCCGAAGAAGATGAAGGGCGCGTCGTCGTGGATGCGGATGAGGGCCTGTGAGTAGAGCGAGTGGCGAAGTTCGGGATCTGAGGTGATGTTGGCAGTCGCGATCCAGTTGGCCACGTCGTCGTCGATGACGCCCGTGTAGTACTTGTCGGTGCCGATGCCGGTGAGGCGTCCAGAGGGGTCGAGCTTGCCGGTATGTCCAACGACCGTCATGTCGAAGTTGTGCGGTCCGCCGTAGATCTCGGACAGCCAGACTCCCCATTCGACGATGGAGATCTCGGCGTTCACGCCAACCTCGCTAAGGAAGTCCTGCACGATCTGCCCGGCCTGGATGTGCTGGGGGTACGGCTGGGGTAGTACGAGTTGGATGGTCCACCCGGCCGGCACACCGGCGTCCTTGAGTAGGGCCTTCGCCTTCTCGGGGTCGTAGGGGAACGGCTTGACGGACTCGGGGTACCAGGGGCTGCCGGCCTCCATGAAAGTGCCGACCTGGGTGCCGCCACCGTACGCGACGTCCATGACGATATCGGTGTCGATGGCCATGTTCAGGGCACGGCGCACGCGGGCGTCATCGAGGTAAGGATGGCGGGCATTGAAGCCGGCCACGAGGACGAGCCCCGACGGTTCGCGGACGAGGGTGAGGGCCGAGTTCGCCTCTACGGCGGACTGTTGGGACTGGGGCACCGTGTCGACGATGTCGAACTCGCCGGTGGCGAGGCCCTGGTACTGGACGGCAGAGTCGGAAACGAAGCGGATGACGACCTGCTCGAGCGCCGGGGCGCCCTGGTAGTAGGACCCGTTGCGGGCGAGGGTGATGGCGTTGTCGCGCACCCACGACTTCAGGCTGAACGGGCCGGTCCCCACGGGCGTATTGCCGAAGTCATGACCCTCGGCGACCTTCTCGCTGGGCAGCATGGCGCCCCAGCCGGAGGCCAGCGAGGCGAGGAGTGCGGGGGTGGGCTTCGACAGAGACACGGTGACCGTGTGCTCGTCCGCCGCCGTGACCGACGTGATATTGGCGAACTCGCTCGCCTTGGGCGAGGCGGTGGCCTCTGCGCGGATGCGGTCCAGTGTGGCGATCACATCGGCGGAGTCGAATGCCGTACCGTCGTGGAAGGTGGCGTCGTTCAGCAAGAAGGTGTAGCTGAGGCCACCATCGTCTATGGTGTACGACTTCGCGAGGGCGGGCACGATGCGGCCGCTCTCGTCGACCTCGACCAGGCCGTCGTAGATGGACTTGGACACCTGGAAGGCGGCCGTGGCGGCCGTGACCTGCGGATCGAGCGTGTCTGGCTGGGCGCTCATCGCCATGGTCAAGGTCTGCGCCGAGGCCGTGGCTCCGAGCAGGAGCGCGACGGCTAACGACATCAGTATGCGTGGAAAGAACCGGAGTTTCATGCACTTCCTCCTAGGGGATGCGACCCGGACGGGTCTGTATCATTTCGAGTGGCGGCGGCTGGGGGCTGCGAGATGACCTCGATCTGAGGCGGCCCCCGCTCCGCTTCGCGCCTCGCTTGAGATGCGTCCCATGCTAACCGTTACCGCTTCATGAGTCACCAGAGTAGCGAGTGCTTGGCATGCGGGGCCGGCCAAGGCGTGAGATTGTTCGCATGACCACGTCAGAAGCCCGTTACAAGACGTGGTCTAGGTTGTGTGCAACATGGCCTCGTGGATTCGACGACTCGCGCCCCTACTGGCCTGGGCAGCATTCCTGCTCGGTTACCAGCAGGTGAGCGACACGGCAGGGGATTACGCCCCGCTCGTCGGCCTAGTGCTCGTGGGCCTCAGCGGGTGGATGTGGGGCGCCATCGGCGGCCTCTCGGCGGGAATCATCGGTTACGTTTCCGTGCAGGTGAGGGCTTACGGCCTAGGCATCTCCGGGTGGCAGCCCCTCGAACGGCTTGCGGTCGACCAGAGCTTCGCGTTCGTAGCTTACGCCGGCACCGGCCTGGTGATCGGGTGGTTGCGAAGGCTCGAGCGCAACCTGCGGCACGAGCGGGCCGTCTCACAGCGTGCCATGGTCGATCCCCTCACTGGCGCACTGGTGCGCTCGGCGTTCGAAGAACGGCTTCGGAGCGAAATAGAGCAGGCTGCCGAATCCAACGGTGGCTTGGCCCTTCTCTTCGTCGACCTGGACCGCTTCAAGTTCGTCAACGACACCTATGGTCACGACATAGGCGACAAGCTCCTGACGGCTGTGGGCAAAGTTCTGCGCGGCAACGTGCGTGCTAACGACCTCGTGGGACGAGTCGGAGGAGACGAGTTCATGGTGGCGCTCCCAGGCGTGCGAGACGAGAGCTCGGCAGGTCAGATCGCGCGGTCGCTGGTACGCGAGCTCAGTGCGCCGTTCACGGTCGAGGAGCGCGAGTTACAGGTGTCTGCCAGTATCGGGGTGTCCCTTTACCCGCGTGACGGGGCCGACGCGGAATCGCTCCTGCATTCCGCCGACTCCGCCATGTACCAGGTGAAGCAGGGCGGGAAGAACTCCTTTCACTTCAGCACCGTCGAGGTGCGCACGCGTATGAGCCGCCGCTTGGACCTGGAGCGGAAGCTGCGGAGCGCGCTGCCTGAGAACCAACTCGAGGTGGTGTACCAGCCGCAGGTGCGCCTTACGGACGGCAGCCTAGTCGGCTTCGAGGCGTTGCTCCGGTGGCGCTCGCCAGAACTCGGCATGGTCCCGCCTGCCGAGTTCGTGCCGGTAGCGGAGGACGCCGGACTGATAGCCTCCATCGGGCACTGGATGCTGCGCGAGAGCGCCATGCAGCAGCGGGCGTGGCAGCGGCTGGGGTGCCTGCCGATCCGGATGGCGGTGAACGTCTCGACCCTGCAGTTCCATCAACCCAGCTTCTTCGAAACGGTCAAGGGCGCTGTGGCGGACTCGGGTGTGGAGCCCGACCTCTTCGAGATCGAGGTCACTGAGAGCGTCCTCGTGCGCGATCACGAGCTGGCCGTGAGGACGCTGGGCCTGCTGCGGCGACTGGGTGTGCGCATAGCCCTAGACGATTTCGGTACCGGCTACTCGTCGCTCGCTTACCTCCAGCGGCTGCCAATCCGGACCCTGAAGATCGACCGTTCGTTCGTGCAGGGGTTGGTGCCTCCGCCGCTACGGGCATCTGGGCACGCCGCTAGCGCCGCAGCGTCATGGCGCGATTCGGATGCCGGCGTGCTCAACAGCTCCTCTCGATTGGGACTGCGGCCAAGCGCCGCCTTCGGAAACTCTGAGGGCGCCGGTCCGATCGTCGAGGCCATCTGCGCCATGGCCCACAAACTTGGCAAGGATGTCGTGGCGGAGGGTGTAGAGACCGCCTTCCAACGCAACTTCCTGCGAGGCCTGGGCGTCGACCTCGCGCAAGGCTATTTCTTCGCCCGGCCCATGCAACCCGCGCAGGCGGAACAACTGCTGCGGCGTGTGACGACGGAGGCGAAGAGCGCCCGCAAGGACAAAGAGCGAGAGGAGCGCGACTCGACCGCGGAGTTTGCCTCCGGGGTATGGCACGCTTTTGGCGTCGCCGGAGGTTCCTCCGAGGGCCACAGCCCCTCGCCGTCATCGGCAGCAGTGGTGTCGGAAGGGCTCGCGCTGGCGGCTTCCGATCCTGCCGGTTCGGAACTCGATCCCAAGTTCAACGAACTTCTGCTCTGGGAGTGACAACTGTCGATCGAGCGCCTGAAGCGCTCGGCTCGGGTAACAGAGCGCCCTATCTGTGCCGGCCGGCAAGCGAAGAAGTGACGCGGGCAACGAAACGTTCGGGGCCGCACATGCTAGACTGCGCTTTCGCGGGTTTCGCGCCGCGGACACCGGCCGCCAGCACCTCGGGGCTTCTCACCAACGAGGGCACAAAGGTCGGGCCTGCAGCGGTTGAGCCTGCAACCAGGGCGGCGAACCCGACGAGTAGGTGACTTGAGTAGGAACGTCTTCGAGGAGCCAAGAGGCGCTTAGGCTTGCGCGGCCCGGTGTGCCGCGCAGGGAAGCGTGTTGCGGCTCGTTGCCATGTGCGACCAAGCCATCGCAGCGACTTCCCAGGAGGTAATGGTGGCCAACAAGAGCAAGACCGACAAGGTTGTGGCAGCCGAGACCAAGGGCGCCGCCAAGGCAGGCTCCGCGAAAGCGCGGCCTTCAGGAGCCGCTAGCGGGAAGGCGGCTGCGAAGTCACCGGCAGCGAAGCCCGGCGCCGCCACCAAGAATGCCGCTGCTGCCAAGCAGCAGCAGGGGGTTGCGAAGCCGAAGACGGCGACCGCCGGCAAGAAGCCCTCCGTCCCGGTTTCGAAGACGGCTGCGAAAGTGCCTGCCAAGGCGAAGCCGGAGAACGTTGCCCAGAAGAGCGTTAAGCCGGCCGCCAAGGCCGCCACGAAGGCTGCGCCTACTGCCAAGTCGAGCGTAGCGGCCGCCGGCGAGGGCGTCGCTAAGACGACCGCCAAGAAGGCGGCGAAGTCGGTCACCAAGACCCCGCCGAAGACCGCTGCCAGGGAGTCTGCCGCAACGCCGACCGCAAGTAGCAAAGCGGTGGCCAAGAAGGCTGAGCCTAAGAAGGCCGCCGCCAAGCCCGCCGCCAAGCCCGCTACCAAGTCCATGGCGAAGCAGCCCGTGGCCAAGGGAAGCGAGGCCAAGAAGCCGGAACCCAAGAAGCCTCAGCCAGCGAAGGTAGTGGCCAGCAAGGCGAAGACGAAGCAGCCCGAGCCCAAGGTGGCCGTGGCCAAGAAGGTAGAGACCAAGAAGGCCGAGCCGAAGAAGGCCGCAGCCAAGAAAGCGGAAGTTAAGACGGCCGCCGCCAAGGCGCCCGAGCCCAAGGCCGTAGCCAAAGTGGCCGGCGCCAAGGCAACCGCCAAGGCGATCGTGGGCAAGGCTTCCGGGACCAAGGCCGTGGTCGCCAAGAAGCAGAAGGCCGGCGCGAAGGCGGATAAGGCGGATCCCGCGGCAAAACCAGCTACTGCAAGCAGCGTCTGGCTGAAGTCGCCGATCGTCGAGGCGCTCGTTGCCCGCGGCAAGGACGGCGCTAGCCAGCTCGACACGGAAGAGATAGCCGACGCTTTCAGACGCGCCGTAGAGAGCGCAGGCCTCGACCCCGAGGAACAGAACTTCGAGGACCTCATCGGGCACCTCGAATCGCGCGGCGTTGCCGTGGCGGATCTGGCTGACGATGAGTTGCTGGACGAGGACGATGTCGACGACGAGGAAGGCGAAGAAGAGGCCGACGAGGAGATGGACCGCGAGGAGATGGAAGCTCGCGCGGAGGCCATGGCCGATGCCCGCCCGAAGACGAACGATCCTGTGCGCCAGTACTTGCAGGAGATCGGTCGCGTCAAGCTTCTGACCCTCGACGAAGAGATCGACCTGGCCCGCCGCATCGAGGACGGTGAGGCGTCTCGCGCCATACTCGCCGAGTGGGACGCTCAGGGTGACGAGCGCGAACGCCGCCGGCAGCAGCGCGTCGTCGAGGATGGCGACCTCGCCCGGAAACACCTCATCGAGGCGAACCTGCGACTCGTCGTGAGCATCGCGAAGAAGTACAACGGTCGCGGCATGAGTTTCCTAGACCTCATCCAGGAAGGTAACCAGGGCCTTATCCGCGCCGTCGAGAAGTTCGAGTATCGCCGACGCTACAAGTTCTCCACCTACGCCACGTGGTGGATCCGGCAGGCCATCAACCGCGCGATCGCCGACCAGTCCCGCACCATCCGCATCCCGGTGCACATGGTCGAGACGATCAACAAGCTCACGCGCGCCAGCCGCCGGCTGCAGCAGGAGCTCTCACGCGAACCTACCTTCGCCGAGATCGCCGACGCCATGGGACCCGATTGGAACGCCGAGAAGGTCGAGGAGGCTTTCAAGCTGACTCGCGAGCCGTTCTCCCTCGAGACCCCGATCGGCGACGAAGAGGACAGCTTCTACGGCGACTTCATCCCCGACGACAACATCGAGTCGCCGGTCGAAGAGGCGTCGAAGAACATCCTCAGCGAAGAGCTCGAGGAGGCGCTCAACAAACTCAACGACCGAGAGGCCATGGTCCTCAAGCTGCGCAAGGGCCTGGTGGACGGCCGCGAGCACACCCTCGAAGAGGTTGGCAGCCACTTCGGCGTCACGCGCGAGCGCATCCGCCAGATCGAGAACAAGGCGTTGCGCAAGCTCAAGTATCACGAGAGCCGCACACGCAAGCTGAGAGACTTCCTCGACTGAGGCCCGGCGCCGGCTCCTGTCTTCAGCGCCTTGAGACCAGGTAGACTCGGGCCAGCTTCCGAACTCCACCGGGGACGGTGATCGCATGCGTTTTTTAAGGGTTCTCCTTGCCGTCGTCGTCATTTTCGCCGCCGTCTATGGGGCGCTCGCGCTGATCAACAAACCGCGGCCCGCCCACGACTACTACGCTGGGTTCGGCGGGGCCACCGTCGTTCTCGCCCACGGTGGTGGGCAGGGCCTGTGGCCCGACAACACATTGGCCGCCTTCGAGGGGTCCGCGGCCTTGGGCGCGGACGTCCTCGAGCTCGACGTCCACCGCGACGCAGACGGCGTGTTCCGCGTCATCCACGACGCCACCGTCGACCGCACGACCGAGGGCACGGGCGCCGTGGCCGACCTTACGGGCAACCAGCTCGAGGGGCTCGACGACGGCTACTACTGGACTCCAACCGGCCCCAGTGCCGGTGCCGCCGAGGCCGATTACCGTTACCGCGGGGCCGGCGCCACCATCCCGACGCTCGCCGAGGTCTTGGAACGCTTCCCCGATAAGGCGGTGAACGTCGAGATCAAGGAGACTGTTGCCTCGGCGGGCCCTGCGCTCTGTTCGTTGCTCGAGGCGACGAACAGCAAGGCGAGGGTGATGGTGGCATCGTTCAATTCCGCCCCCATCAAGGCGTTCCGCCAAGCCTGCCCCGGCGTCGCCACGTCGGCCACTCGTGACGAGGTCACCCTCTTCTTCGTCCTGGCCACGGCTAGGTTGAGCGCCGTCTACACCCCGCCGTTCGATGCGCTCCAGGTCCCTGTGACGCAGGGCAAAATCACCGTCGTCACGCCGCACTTCTTTAGTGCGGCGCACGCGCGCGGTGTTCGTGTCGAGGTGTGGACCATCGACGACAAGGCGGAGATGAAGCGGCTTCTCGACATGGGAGTCGATGGCATCATCACGGACCGCCCGGACAGGGCTCTCGCGCTGCTAGGACGGGCTTACGATGCGTCACTCGTCCCCGGCTTCGTGACGCCCTGAACCGAACCGCTGGTGAGGTGTCGCTCGCCCAGCTCAGTGCCGGCCACAGCGGCTCCGCGACGGGCTAGGCTCGAGCCAATATGCGCATGCTCGACGACTTGCTCGTACTAGACCTCAGCCGCGTCCTCGCCGGCCCTTATTGCACTCTGCTCTTCGCCGACCTGGGCGCGCGCGTCGTCAAGGTCGAGTCCCACGCCGGCGACGACACGCGGCGCTGGGGCCCGCCCTACCCAGGCGGGGAGAGCGGCTATTACTTGTCGATCAACCGCGGCAAAGAGAGCCTGGTCGTCGACCTGAAGGACCCTCGCGGCAGCGATCTCGTGCGCGCCCTGGCTCTGAAGGCCGACGTGGTCGTCGAGAACTTCAAGGTTGGGGACCTGGCGCGTTACGGCCTTGATTACGAGTCGGTGGCGGCCCTCAACCCGCGCGTGGTCTACGTGTCGATCACTGGGTTCGGCCAGGACGGCCCCCGCGCCAAGGAACCTGGTTACGACGCTGCCATGCAGGCGCAGTCCGGGCTGCTCGCGATGACGGGCGAGCCGGACGGTCCGCCGGTCAAGCTGGGCGTGGCGTGGATCGATGTGCTCACCGGCCTGCATGCAGCCACTGGCGCTCTCGCAGCGCTGCACAGGCGCGAGAGTACGGGGGAGGGAGCGCACCTGGACGTAGCGCTCTTCGACGTGGCCCTGGCTAGCCTCGTAAACCAGGCCCAGAACGCCCTCCTCACGGGCAAGGCACCGCCTAGGTTGGGCAGTGCCCACCCGAACATAGTGCCTTACCAGGCGTTCGATGCGGCCGACGGTGCGGTGGTCGTGGCGGTCGGCAACGACGCCCAGTTCGGCCGCCTGTGTGACCTCTTGGGCGCGCCCGAACTAGCCGCAGATCCGCGCTTCGCTACCAACGACGCCCGGGTGGCCAACCGGACGACGATCGTGCCCATCCTGGCGGCCAAGATAGGCGCACGCGAGCAGGGCGAGTTCATCGCCGCCTGCAACGCCTCCAACGTGCCTGCCACGAAGGTGGCGACGCTGCCCGATGCCCTAGCCGACGCGCAGGCAGTGGCGCGAGGGATGGTGATAAGGGGCGCCCACCCGACGATCGGCGACCTGCCCATGGTGGCGAGCCCGCTATGGCACGCGCGGGGCCCGAACGGTGAAGGCATCGACCTAGCTCCGCTGGACGGTGAGGCTCCCGTGCCGCCAAGGCTGGGCGAGAACTCGCGTGCGGTGCTGGTGCGAGACCTTGGGCTCAGCGATGAGCAGGTGGACGAGCTGATTGCTTCCGGCGTGGTGGGGGTCACCGGCACGGGCACCGAACAGGACTAGTCCTGCAGTAACGCCTCGGCGACGCTGCCCCGGAGGAGACCCCGGTAAACACCGTCGACAACCAAGCGCTCGCCCTCCACCTCTGAGGTGGAGTAGTCCGGGTTGTGTGGCCGCAAGGCGAACAGGCCGCCCCCTAAGAAGTCCAGGTACTTGAGGGTGACTTCTTCTTCGTCCACGCGCACGGCGCAGATCTGACCGCTGCGCTCCGGCTGCCGCTGGGCAAGCAGCACCAGGTCCTTGTTCTGGATGAGGTCGGCCATTGAGTCGCCATGGACACGTAGCGCGAACGACGACAGGGCGTGCCCGCCAGCGGCCAAGGCGGGCAAGTACGCCTCGGCGTGCGCGCTGGCGAGCGAGAGCGGGCCCGCCGGGATGTCTCCCAAGACCGGGATGCCCGTGGCGTCGGCCCGGAGCTCGAGCAGGGGCGACCGGCCACGGCCTCGGCTTTCGAAACGCAGATAACCCTTGTCGCTCAGAGCCTCCAGGTGCTGCCGCAACGATACGTAGTGGATGCCGAGGTTGCGGGCGAACCCTGCCAGATCCGGCAGCGCCCCGGTGCGGCGCTGGTGCTCCACGAGACGCTGGTAAACGCGTTCCTGGGCCGGTGGAAGAGGACGTTGGCTCGATGCTTCGCTCATCGTTGCCTTAAATACTAAGGTGTGGGCAGCGGCTTGTCAACGGCCAGACCCTGGGTTCGGCGGGCGCGTCCAGGACGTAACTAATCAGCTTCTCACGGTGTGACGGACCTATAGACTTTCTCGGAATCCGCTGCTATACTTTCTGTAGTTGCGCGTCGTTCCTTCCTTCGCAGCTACCCGTTGCAACGCGCATCCGAAAGGACACATCATGCTCGATACGTTCGAACAACTCGATACGCCGAGCACCTGCCAGCCGTCCGATATCGTTCCCTCCGGCTTGGCGTTGCCTACGCGCACGCTGGAGCCCGGACAGGTGCTGTACGAAGCCGACCGCGAGGCTAGCAGCCTCTACGTCGTCAACCAAGGTGTTCTCAAGGCGGTGGTTCCCACCAGCCTCGGGCGCGACCGGATCGCGGACCTCTACGGTCCCGGAGACGTCTTGGGCCTCTCCGCTCTCGATGGTGGCAACCATGCGGAAACCGTCGTGGCCGTTCACGATGCCTGCCTTACACCCATCGACCCACAGCAGGCCATGAACGACCGCGGCCTGAGAGACTACGTACTTCGGAGCCTCGCCCGGCAGTTGAGGCGCAGCCGCGAGATGCTCGACGAGGCCGAGATGCCCGTCGGCGCCCGCGTTACCCGCGCTTTTCTCCGCCTTGCCAAGCAGTTCGGTCTTCAGGCCGACAATCAGCAGGACGGCATCAAGCTGCCTCTCGCGCTCACGCACGAGGACTTGGCAGACCTCACGGGGTCCAGCCGCGTGACCATCACACGCATCCTTGGCGAGTTGCGGAACGAGGGCGCCCTTTCCGGGACCCGCGGTGTCTACGTCGCCGATCTCGCCGGACTCGAGCGCGCTACCGATCATTACGTCATGCAAGTCCTGTAGGAACCGGTTTCTTGATTGCCCCGCCCGCCCCCTGCCGCCCAACTATGCTTTGTGTAGTGGGCAGCGGCGGCGGGCGGAACCCTGGGGTAGGGTGGGAGCCTCATGTTGAACTTCACGGACATCGCCAAGGAACGCGTCCTTCACTTCGTGGAGGCACAACGCAGCCAAGGGGTCGGCGCGTTGCGAATCGCGGGAAACCGAACTGAGCAGCGTTTGTGGCTTGTCAAGGAAGACGACAAGCGTCCCGACGACCGCGTGCTGACGGTTGATGGGTTCGACGTTTATTTGGATCCGTCGAGCGCCGGCAACCTCGAAGGCGCCACGGTCGACTTCGTCGAAGGCGTCATGCAGTCGGGCTTCCGCGTCTACTACCCGAGCCCTAGTTGGGACGACCCCCTCGCGCAGAAGGTGCAAGACGTCATCGATCGCCAGATCAACCCTGGCGTCGCCGGACACGGCGGTAACGTCACGCTCGACGGCGTGTACGACGGTGTAGCCGTCATCCGCTTCGGTGGCGGCTGTCATGGTTGCGGCGCGGCCGACCTCACCCTCAAGCAAGGTATCGACCGCATCCTGAAGGAGCACGTTCCAGAGATCCGTGGCGTGGAAGACGCTACCGACCACGAGACGGGCGAGAACCCCTACTACGCCCGCGACGCAAGGCAGGCCGAGACCCCCCTCGGCTAGCCATCAACTTTCGTGTATTGCTTCAACGGACGCCGTCTAGGACGGCGTCCGTTTCGTATTGGAGGAGTGCCTCCGAAGGTGTGTTAGCTTACCCAAGTGCGGCCGACTGAGGACCAGCCGGGCGCTCGTTCCGTCCCCCTGTTAAGCGTTCGTGGTGTCACCAAGCGGTTCCCTGGCGTGGTCGCGAACGATTCCGTGAGCCTCGACCTGCTGCCTGGCGAGGTGCATGCGTTGTTGGGGGAGAACGGTGCCGGCAAGACCACTCTTATAAGCATGCTGTACGGGCTGTTGCAGCCCGACGATGGCACGCTGCACATGGACGCTCGGCGCGTCCGCATCAGCAGCCCCAAGCACGCGATGGAGCTGGGCATCGGCCTGGTAGCGCAGCACTTTCACCTAGCCAAGCGTCATAGCGTGGCCGAGAACCTCGCGCTGGGGCTGCGCGGCACACCCTTCTGGCGGCCCCTACGCCCCCTGCGAGCGAGGGCCGGAGAGATCGGCGCGCGCTACGGACTCGAGGTTCGCATGGACGCGCTGGTCGGCCAGCTCTCCCCGGGGGAGCAACAGCGCGTCGAGATCCTCAAGGCCCTCTTGCAGGGCGCCAGGCTGCTCATCCTCGACGAACCCACGAGCGTCCTCACGCCTCAGGAGTCGGGCGCACTCTTCCAGGTCATCGAGCGCATGCGCCGCGACGGGCGAGGCATCCTCTTGATCAGCCACAAGCTCGAGGAGGTGCGCCGTGCCGCCGACCGGATCACCGTGCTGCGAGGTGGCAAGGTCGTGGGTCGGCGCTTGAGGGGCGAAGCCGAGCCGAGCGAGCTAGCTCGCCTGATGGTGGGCGTCGGCACCGCTACCCCGCAGCGGCTGGGCATCGTTCCCGAGGGGGAGCCACTGCTGTGCGTTCAGGACGTGTGGCTGCGCGGGGCCCGCGGAGTGTCTGCGTTGCGGGGCGTGAACCTCGAGGTGAAGCCGGGCGAGGTACTCGGCGTGGCCGGGGTGGCCGGCAACGGGCAGACCGAGTTGGCGCACGTACTAACGGGCCTAGCGCGACCGGATAAGGGTCGGGTGCTCCTCGGCAGCGTCGACCTGGGCCGACTGTCGCCCCGCGAGGCACGTAACGTGGGCGTCGCGTACATCCCCGAGGACCGTCGCGCGGTCGGCGTGGTCGGCACCATGACCGTCACGGAGAACCTCGTGCTGCGTCAGGTGCGAGACCCACAGTTCTCCCGCGGCCCCCTCATCGACTGGGGCAAGGCGGCGGTGTTCGCGCGCGCGGCCGCGGAGCGGTTCGACATCCGCACGCCGTCGCTCAGCACCCAGGCGCGAGCGTTGTCGGGCGGGAACGTGCAGAAGATCGTGCTAGCTCGCGAGCTGGCCGGCGAGCCGCGCCTCGTGGTCGCTTCTCACCCCACGTACGGCCTGGACGTCGGCAGCGCCGCGCACACGCATGAGCGCCTCCTCGCCCAGCGGGGTCGGGGCGCCGCCGTAGTGTTGATCAGCGAGGACTTGGAGGAGCTGCGGCTCCTTGCCGACCGCGTGGCGGTACTCTTCGCCGGCCGCGTGGTGGGTGTCATGCCCGCCCTGGAGGCCCAGGCCGCCGACGGCCTGGCACGCCTGGGCCTCTGGATGGCCGGGAGCTTGGAGGCATGAAGCGCGTCCGCTGGGTCAAACGCGACTCCACGCCGGCCCTGCTCACCTTCGCCGTGAGCGGCGGGTCGTTCGTTCTGGCGCTTTGCGTCGCCCTGGTCGCCTTCGCTGCCTACGGGCTCAACCCGCTCGAGGCGGGCGCTACCGTGATCGAGCGCACCCTCATAGGCACCCGCAACCTGGGTGAGGTCGTGAGGCGAACCATTCCACTGCTTCTCGCCGGCGCCGGGATGGTGCTCGCGCTTCGCGCCAAGTTCTGGAACATCGGGGCCGAGGGCCAGATCCTCGCCGGGGCCGTGGCCGCAAGCGGCGTGGCGCTGTTCGTGCCGGGCCTGGGCCCGTTCACTATCCCCGCCATCTACCTGGCGGGCTTCCTGGGCGCTGCCCTCTACGGCCTGGTGCCCGCATTCCTCAAGGCGCGGCTCGGCGTCAACGAGATCATCACGACGCTGATGTTCAACTACGTGGCGCTCTACGTGGTCCGCTGGTTGATCAACGGCCCTTGGCGTGGCAAGTCGGTCACGGGCTTCAGCTACTCGGACAAGTTCCCGCGCGACACCTACCTGCCCATGTGGGAGGGTACTCGCGTCCACGTCCCTACCCTTGTCTTGGGCGTCGCGCTAGCCATCGGTATCACTTTGCTCCTCAAGTACACGCGCCTAGGGTTCTCGATCAGGCTCATGGGCGAGGCGCCCGAGGCAGCGCGCTACGCCGGTGTGAGGTTGCTGCCAACCACGCTCGCCCTGGCCGCGTTGGCGGCGGGCGCCGCTGGCATAGCGGGGGCGGGTGAGGTGGCGGGCATCCACCACCGCCTCATCGAACCCAGCAGTATCTCCATGGGCTACGGCTACACGGCCATCCTCGTCGCGCTCCTCGCCCGTGGCCGGGCGTGGGCCACGCTCATCACGGCCCCGCTACTAGGTTGGGTGATCGCCGCCGGAGACGTCATGAAGGTCAGCCTGCATCTACCTTTCCAGCTCACCGACGTGATAACGGGCATGACGCTGCTCCTCCTCGTGGCCTCTGAACCACTCCTGACCCACAAGCCGGTGTTCGGCGCCCCGAAGGCGACGCTCGTCTCCGCGCCCACCGCCAGGGCAGCCGACGAGCCAACGGAAGTCGCCTGAATGGAACTCGAACTCCTCACCACCACCCTCTCGCGCGCCTTGGCGTTCGGCACGCCCCTCCTGCTTGCCGCGTTGGGTGAGATCGTCGCCGAGCGCGCCGGGGTCGTGAACCTTGGTGTCGAGGGCATGATGATGCTGGGGGCGATCGCCGGGTTCATGGCGGCTGCCGCTACCGGCTCGCTGCCTTTAGCGTTGGTGGTCGCCATCCTCGCGGGCGCCCTAGCGGCCAGCCTTCACGCGGTCATCTCGGTGATGCTGCTTGCCAACCAGTTCGTCAGTGGCCTCGCTCTCACGATCGGCGGCGCCGGACTCGCGAACCTCCTCGGCAAGAACTGGGTCGGCAAGCCGCTGGCGGAGCCCATGCGCCTGATCGATCTGCCCGTTCTCTCCAAGATCCCAGTGCTCGGTCCCGCGTTCTTCCAGGGCCAGTACGCTCTCACCTACGCGGCCCTGCTCCTCGCTGTCCTCCTCTGGGTCGTGCTCTTCCGTACGCGCCTAGGCCTTACGCTACGCACCGTCGGCGAGTCGCCGGCGGCAGCAGATACCGCAGGCATCAGCGTGCGTCTCGTGCGCTTCCTCGCCACCGCGACGGGCGGCGCACTGGCGGGCCTAGCCGGCTCGTATTTGTCACTGGCCTACCGGCCCGCATGGGGCGAGAACATCACCAACGGCATGGGCTGGATCGCTCTCGGCCTCACCATCCTCGCGCTCTGGCATCCCATCAGGGCCGTGCCGGCCGCGCTACTGTTCGGCGCCTTCTTCACCCTTTCCTTCAGGCTACAGGGCGTCCTGCCGCCCGAACTTCTGACCCTGCTTCCCTACCTGGTCACGGTACTGGCGCTCACTCTCATCGCTTGGCGCGGTGGTCGTGGTGCCGTAGGCGCCCCCGAAGCTCTCGGGACGCCCTACCGCCGTGGGGAGCGCGAATGATTGGCAACGACCGCGGGCGTCGGGTCCGCGGTGGGCGAGGTGGGCAACGCCCACCTTGGATCGTAAGGCGCGTCGTTACCGAGGACCTTGAGCCTCGTACGGCGCGACAGGAGGTCGCAACAATGCGTTTCGCTCGTCACCTTGCCGTCACGGCACTCCTCACCCTCCTCGGCAGCGCGATGGCGCAGATGGCCGAGACCGACGTCAAGGCCTGCTGGCTCTACGTTGGGCCCGTCGGCGATTACGGCTTCTCGTACGCGCAGGACCTCGGCCGCCGCGCCACCGCGGCGGACCTGCCTGGTATCAAGACCGCCTACGTCGAAGCGGTGGCCGAAGCAGACGTGGAGGCCACCGTCGACCAGCTCGTGGCCGACGGCTGCAACGTCGTCTTCGGCACTTCTTTCGGCTTCGGTGACGGCCTCTTGGCCGCCGCCGAGCGCTACCCCGACGTGATCTTCGGGCACGCCACCGGCGTGGAGCGTGCCCCGAACCTCCTCACGTACATGGCCGACTTCTACCAGGTCTATTACGTGAACGGGCTCATCGCCGGCGGCCTCACCAAGTCGGGCACCGTCGGCTACGTTGGCGCCTTCCCGATCCCCGAGGTGAAACGGCACATCAACGCCTTCGCGCTGGGTGTGGCTGAAGTGAACCCTGAGGCCAAGGTCGTGGTGCGCTGGCTCTACAACTGGTTCGATCCGGCCGGCGCCAAGGAAGCTACGCTTGCCCTCGCCGCCGACGGCGCCGACGTCTTCGCCTTCACGGAAGACACCCCCACCGTGGCCCAGACGGCCGCCGAGCGCGGCTTCCCGAGCTTCTCGCACTACGCCTCCATGCTGCCCTACGCGCCAGACACCATCGCCTCGGGTCAGCTCGTCAACTGGGGTGCGTTGACGACCGACATCTTAAAGAAGGTGATCGACGGCACCTACACGAGCGAGAACCTTGCTGACGTCGACTACTTCTGGCTCCTCGCCCAGGGTGCGGTAGAAGTCGGCGCCGCCCCGGGCATGGTCATCAACCCCACCTACGTTGACGCCCTTAAGGCGCAGCAGGTAGAAAGCGCCGACCTCGGCACCATCTCGGTCTACGATCTGATCATGCGGCGCATCGCGCAGATGACCGCTCAACCGGTCGAGTTCGAGCCGTTCACCGGGCCCCTCTCCGACCGCAAGGGCAAGCTGCAGTACGGTGCCGGTGAGTCCGCCACCGTTCTGGATCTCCTCGGCATTCAGTGGGCAGTGGAGAACGTCGAGGGACCCTGGGAGGGTGAACCCTGAGGAGCGCTAGGCCGGCCGTCTAGTGGCAGCCGTGCTCACGAGCGTGCTCGACGATTACCCTGCCGCCGCCGAGGTCTCGAACCTCGGCGGCGCCTTTCTGCGCCCCGGCTACATAGACGGACGAGTTCACCTCGAGTCGTCGCGAGTGACGCCCGTCAGAAGGCCCGCTTGAAGGGCCAGATGTCGTACCTGACCCACACCCCGGACTCCGTGTAGATGTCGTTCTCGATGATGGCCCGCGCCTCCGCCTCGTCGGCCGCCTCGACGACGAGCACCGAGCCCGCCATGGCACCGTCAGCGTTCAAGATGGCGCCGGCGACCGGCATGAGACCGGCCTCGGAGCGCTGCTTGGCACCCACGAGGTGGGCAGGACGGACCGCCGCGCGTCTTTCTTGAGCGCCCGGGTCAGTCCCGTCATGAGCCACGATCAGGTAGAGCATGTTGCCTCCCAAGGTCCTTCGGCCGGGAGTCTGCTCCCCGGCCACTTGCTAAGCCTGATCCGAGATTACACCCGGAATCATGTGGTCGCAGCGCTCCGTTCGCCTAAGTAGCGTCCTCCCAGGGCTAAGTGAAGGTTGGAAGGCTTTACCACTACTGTGCCACCTGTTACACTTCGCCCACTTCATCCGTTCGGTCGGGTAGACGCCTTCATGGCGACTGCGCAGGGTACTCAGAACCTGCCCCAGGCGTTGGGAGTCGCATTGGACCGGACACGGTACCCGTTCCAAGCGGGTGCTCGGGAGGAGAGATACGTGCTTCATAGACGCCTTCTTTTACTGGCCCTAAGTGCGCTGTTGTTGGGCGGCAGCGCTTCGGCTGCCGGTACGTTCAACTACCCCATAAGCGCGGACCCTGAGCACCTCGATGCCTGGCGCTCGACAACGACCGCCACCCGCCGCGTGCTCATCAACGTCTACGAGGGCCTCACAACCTTCGCGGGCGACAGTGGCGAGATCATCCCGGCCCTCGCCGAGTCATGGGACATCAGCGAAGACGGGCTCACGTACACCTTCCACCTCCGCAAGGGCGTCCTCTTCCAGGAGGCCCCGGGTGTTACCTACCAGGACCGTGAGATGAAGGCCGATGACGTCGAGTGGTCCCTCATGCGCTACCTGACGGAAGACACTTCCATCTCCGAGCACCCGGAGTATCTGCAGGCCCTCAAAGGCTCCGCGGCCGTCCTCGCCGGTGAGGCCGAGAAGGCCGAGGGCCTCGAGGTCGTTGACGACTACACGATCAAGATGACGCTCGACGTTCCGAACCACCGCTTCCTCGCCGACCTCGTCAACTCCTACGTGGTGCCGCGCGAGGCTCTCGACGCTTTGGGCGACTCGCTCAGTAACAAGCCCGTGGGTACCGGCCCGTTCCTGTTCGAACGCTGGACGCGTGACGATCAGTTGGTACTCAAGGCCAACCCCGACTACTGGGAGGGCGCGCCGAGCCTCGATCGCGTGATCTTCTGGAACGTTCCCGACGCTACTACCGGCATACTTCAGTACCGCCAGGGTGACCTTGACCTCCTTGTCGATTTCCCGCAGGGGCAGCTCCAGTCCATCACGAAGGAGTTCGCTTCCGAGTACCACTCGTCCGCCGGCCTGAACGTCCGCTATTGGGGCTTCAAGATGACCGAACCTCCGTTCGGGGACAACCTCAAGCTGCGCCAGGCGTTCAACTACGCCGTCGACCGTGACCTCATCTGGAACGTCCTCATGGAGGGCGACCGCGTGCCGGGCACTCTCGGCGTACTACCGCCTGATATGCCGGCGGCCAACGTCCAGGGTTACGAGTACAACCCAGAGAAGGCCAAGGAAGCCCTCGCAGAGGCCGGTTATCCCGGCGGCGTGGGCCTCGAGCCCATCACGCTCTACTACTTCGCTTCGGACGTCGACGCCCCGCACGTGGCCTTCCAGGACATGCTCGCTCAGATCGGCGTGACCATCGTCTTGCAGAAGGAAGACAACAGCACCTACTGGACCCATGTCGGCGAGCCCGACGTCAAGCTCTTCCTCTCCGGTTGGAGCGCTGACTTCCCCGATCCAAGCGAAGTCTTGGACTTCCTCTTCGCCCACGGTCGCGACGACACCAAGTACGACAACCTCGAAGTGGACGGCCTGCTCGACGAGGCCCGCGCCGAGAGCGACCCGGCCACGCGCAACGCCATCTACCTCAAGGCGCACGAGTTGATCATGGCCGACGCACCCTGGATCGTGTCGGGCTACTCCAAGATCTCGTACCTGCTCAAGCCCAACATCGCCGACTTCCAGGTCTCGGCGGCGGGCACGTACATCACGCCGCTGAAGTACGTCAAGAAGCAGTAAGGCAGTAGTCTTCCGGCCGCCCCACACCGTAAGTCGGCCGGGGCGGCCGCGCAGGACGTAGCCGCAATGGGCCGGGCACCTCGAGCAATGTTCGGGTGCCCGGTCCGGGGCGGGAGCGTAGCCCCCACGAGGAAAGGACCCCACCTGCGTGTTCCAGTACGTTCTGAGGCGGGCCCTGTGGGCTATCCCGACGCTCCTGGGCGTCTTCACCATCATCTTTTTTCTCACGTATCTGATGCCCGGCGACCCCGTGAGGGCCGTCATGGGCGAGCAGTACAAGCGGGCCGACCCGGCCACCATCGAGCGGGTGCGCGACTCACTCGGACTCAACGACCCGTGGTACGCGCAGTACGGTCGCTTCCTATATCGCACCGCCACCGGTGACCTAGGCAAGAGCTACGTTTTAGACGAGCAGGTCAGCGGCATAATCGGCTACCGCTTCCCGCGAACCCTGCAACTCATGTCCGCGGCGCTGCTGGTGGCCATCCTCATCGGCATCCCGTCGGGCATCATGGCGGCCCGTTACCAGTACACCTGGATAGACCACACCCTGATGCTCGTTGCGCTGCTGGGCGTGGCCATGCCCGTCTTCTGGCAGGCAGTGCTGGCCAAGATCTTCCTCACGCAGGACACTTATGGCATCGCGCTCTTCCCAGTGGCCGGGTACGGGGGTGGCAACATCTACTACCTGATCTTGCCGTCGCTGGTCTTGGGTACGCACCTGTCAGCTACCATCGCCCGCGTCATGAGGTCCGCCCTGTTGGAAGAGCGGCGCAAGGACTACTCGCGTACTGCCCGCTCCAAGGGTCTGACCGAGCGCGGCGTCATCTTCCAACACGAGATGCGCAACGCCCTCATCCCTGTGGTCACGATCATCGGCCTCGACGTTGGTTATCTCTTGGGCGGCTCGGTCGTGACCGAGACCGTTTTCAACTGGCCGGGCCTGGGACGGGCTGTGATCACCGCCATCTCGCGCCGCGACGCGCCGGTCATCATCGGAACACTCGTGTTCGGCGCTCTTCTGTTCGTGGCGGTCAACATCGTGGTCGACATCCTGTACGGGGTCATCAACCCGCAGATCAGGTACGCATGAGCACCGCTCGAGTGCCTATCGGCGCCGCGATCTTCAAGTCTCGGCGCATGCGCGCCTTCGCCCGCCACCGGCTCGGCGTTGCCGGACTTGTAATCGTCATCGTCTTCACCTTGGTGGCCATCTTCGCCCCGCAGATCGCGCCCTACAACCCCACCACCCAACGCATCGCCACCGCCCGCCTCGTGCCGCCCTCGGCGCAGTTCTGGTTCGGCACCGACGAGCTCGGCCGCGACCTCTTCTCACGCGTCGTCTACGGGGCGCGCATCAGCATGCGCATCGGTCTGATAGCCGAGGGCATCGCGCTCTTGGTGGGCATCACGTTGGGCGCCATCGCCGGGTTCTTCGGGGGCTGGGTCGACAACCTAATAATGCGCGTCACCGACGTGTTCTTCGCCATCCCGGGCCTGCTCTTCCTCATCGTCGTCGTGGCCATCCTCGGCTCAGGCGCCACCACCATCTTCCTCGCGTTGGGCCTGATCAGTTGGCCGGGGGAGGCGCGCGTCATGCGCTCCGAGGTCCTGAGGGTGAGGGATAGGGAATACGTGACGGCGGCCAGGGCGCTCGGCCTGCGCGACGTGGCTATCATCCTGCGCCACATAATGCCCAACGCCCTTGCATCCATGATCGTCATAGGGTCGCTGGGCGTTGCTGGGGCCATCCTTTCCGAGGCAACCCTGTCGTTCCTCGGTCTAGGGATCCAGGAGCCACTTGCCAGTTGGGGCACGATGATCAACCGCGGCCAACAGTTCATCTTCAACGCGTGGTGGTACTCGGTGTTCCCAGGCGCGGTCATAATGCTGGTGGTGTTAGGCTTCAACTTTTTGGGTGACGCCGTGCGCGACGCGCTCGCCGTCGAGGAGGGTCGCTGAGTTGCGCAGCGAGGTGATAAGGCCCGCGGAAGGCTGGCTCGAGCGCTTCGACACGTTCGCCGCCGAGTTCTACGTGCGCCACAAGGTGCCGGGCGGCGCGGTGGCTGTCGTGAAGGACGGCGAGACGGCGTACGAGCGCAGCTTTGGCTTCAAGGACTTGGCGGGCCGCGCGCCCGTGACGCCTTACACGCTCTTCGGCTTGGCGTCCCTGACCAAGTCTTTCACGGCCCTAACGCTGCTGGCGCTGCAGGCGCGAGGCATCCTTAGCTTGAGCGACCCGGTCACCAAGCACCTGCCGAGCTTCTCCTACCCTGGCCTCAACCCGGACGAGCCGGTACGGCTGTGGCACCTGGCCAGCCATACCAGCGGGCTGCCACCGCTCCGGGGCTTCGACTACGCCATCAAGCCGAGCCAATCTGGCGACCCCGCCGACGCTTTCAACCGGCGCGATTACAGCGGCGCGCCGGCTTTGGACGATTACTCCGCGCTGCTGGCCTATCTGGCTGAGGGCGAAAGGCCGGCGCTGCGCGGGCCGGGTGCCGTGGCCAGCTACTCCAACGACGGCTTCGCGCTGCTTGGCGCCGTCATCGAGGCTGCCACGGGTGAGTCCTACCCCGACGTGGTGGCGCGAGAGGTCCTGCGCCCGCTCGGCATGCCCCAAGCGGGTTTCTTGACGGAGCAACTGCGGGCAACAGGCAACCTGACAGAGCTATACACGACGTCGCCCCAGGGCGAGCTCGTGCACTCGCCCAAGTGGGAGGAGGCCCCGGCCTACCTCGCCACGGGGTTCCTGAAAGCCAGCGTGCGCGACCTGACCGCCTACCTGAGCCACCTACTGTGGCCTGTGGAAGGGCGGTTGGCCGTTAGCAACTCCGGGCTGATGGAGTTGCACAAGCCCCGCGCTTGGGCCGAGCACCTCACCCGCTACGGCCTGGGCTGGATGCTGCGCGACGACTTCCACGGGCACTCCTTGTGGCGTCACGGCGGCTCGCTCAAGGGCGTGTCGTCGCATCAGGGCGCGGTGCCCGGCCTCGGCCTGGCCGTGGCGGTCCTCGCCAACTTGGACGAGGCACCTGTCAAGCGGCTCTGGTATGCCGCCTTGAACGCCTACCTGGGCCTGCCGCTGGCCGAGCCTGTCTTCGGGACTCCCAGCACGCAGTTGGACGAGGCGATGGCCCTGCGCCTGGCAGGTGTATACGAGTCCGGCGAGCCGTGGGGCCGTTTGGAGCTGGTCGCTAGCGGCGCCTCGCTGATGGCGTTGGCGGGTGAACAGGCTACCCCGAACGGCCGCCTGGCCAGCTTGCCGGCGGGCGAGTTCGTGTTGGTGGATGAGTC
>CAJDWU010000022.1_pt1 | contig 25004 bp, 22 predicted proteins | sample 7391771 | NCBI WGS metagenome assembly CAJDWU01 (sample SAMEA7055737, study PRJEB34461) | soil metagenome | biome: terrestrial ecosystem; feature: Peninsula; material: soil | place: Antarctica | collected 2016 | reverse complement strand
TGGGGGGGGCGGGAGTTCCGGATCAATGCCACATGGCGCTTCGGGAAGCAGGATACGCAACTGTTCCGGAGAAAGAGCACCGGCCCCAGCGAACGCCCTGAACCGGGCCGCAGTGGTGGCGGTGAGGGTGGCGGGGAGTGACGGAACGATCACCGCAAATAGCGTGTCGAACGCCGGACAGGGGGCGTTCGTGTTCCTCGACCCGACCGCGGGGGCCGGCGCGGCGGTGGCGGGAGCCGGGGGCGTGGCAGACGGCAGCCTACACGTGAGGGTGGACGTGAGCTCCAAACCCAGCGCCAAGCCGGTTCAACTGCAGCTGTGCCTGGTACCGGGTGACCTCAGCGTCACCAGCCCGCCCTGCACCGACGCAACCAAGGTCGTAGTGACGGGAACGGGCACGGTGAACGCGACGTTCCAGATGAGCATGCTTTCTAGTGACGGAAGCGTCGACTGGTCCAAAGGACTGAGCAGGCTGCTGCTCGTGTTGCGTGACGATGCATCACGGCCCCTCGACGAGCGCTACACGCGCGCTCCGGACGGGACCCCCATCGACCTCACGCCCTACTATCCGATGACGTTGCGCCTCCGGCTGGCGCTGGTCCCGGCCGGAGGCGCCTTCAAGGGCTGGTAGGCGCTAGCGCCCTATGCCCACGTACTTCAGGCCCGCCTCCGTGACGGCACTCGCTTGCAGCATGTTGCGTGCGTCGAGCACGAGGTCGCCGCGCATTGCGTCGGCGAGGCTCGCGAAGTCCAAGTGGCGGTACTGGGGCCAGTCGGTGACCACCACCAGGGCGTCGCAGCCCGCGGCGAGTTCGGCCTCCGTCTCCGCGTATTCCACGGGCAGGTCCGGGTAGTAGGTCCGGGCGTTGGGCATTGCCACGGGGTCGTGGACCCTCAGGATTGCGCCCCGGTCGGTCAACTCGCGGATGAGGGTGAGAGCCGGCGCATCGCGCAGGTCGTCGGTGTTGCCCTTGAAGGCCAGGCCCAAGAGCCCGATGGTGGTGCCACGCAGGACTTTCAGGTGCTGCTGCAGTTTCTCGACGACGTAGAGACGCTGACGGCGGTTGACGTCGACGGCCGCGCGCACGAGCAGCATCTGGTAGTCGTACGAGCCGCCCAGCGCCAGCACGGCAGCCGTGTCCTTTCCGAAGCAGCTACCGCCCCAACCGATCCCCGCGTTGAGGAACTTCCCGCCGATGCGGCTGTCGAGCCCGATGGCGCGCGCCACCTCCACGATGTCGGCACCCACCTTCTCTGCCAGCACGCTGAACTCGTTGATGAAGCTGATCTTGGTGGCCAAGAAGGCGTTGGCGGCGTACTTCGTCAACTCCGCGCTGGTCGTCGTGGTCGTGATGAGCGGGGGCAACTCGAATCGCTCCGGCCGGGGAGTGCCCGCCGGCGCTTCGAAGGTCTGCTCAAGTATCGGTGAGTAGAGTTCCCGCATGACGCCCCACGGGTAAGGCGTGTCGCTGCCCACCACGATCCTGTCCGGGTAGAGGCTGTCGTGAACAGCGCGGCCCTCGGCCAGGAACTCGGGGTTGGAGGCCACGTGAACCTCGGCACTCACACCCCTCGCGGCCAGCCGGCGTTCGATTATCCCCTGCACGTGCCGGGCGCTGCCCACGGGAACGGTGGACTTGTTCACCACCACTAGACGGGCACCCTCAGTAATGCAGTCGGCCACGTCAGTGGCGGCAGCGTTGACGTAGGAGAGGTCGGCGTCGCCGTTCTCCTTCGACGGGGTGCCGACAGCAATGAGCACCACGCCCTCGCCGGCCAGCTCGGGGATGCTCGTGCGGAAGTCCGAACGGTGCCTGCCCGCCGCCATGAGCTCCAACAGGCCACCCTCGTGGATCGTCGGAACGCCGGAGCTGAGCTTCTCGATGACCGCAGGCTTCTTGTCGACGAACGTCACCTCATGGCCCAGGAACGCCAGGGCGGCGCCGGTCGTCAAGCCGACATAACCGGTACCTATGATGGTTACTCTCATGTGCCCATCCTACGTTGCTCTCACGTTCGACCCGGCGCAGCAAGCCCACGCGGCCGCAATACTTTGTAACTTAGGATCACGTTCGTGCGGGGCTTCCAAGCTATGTTGGCCCCAAATAAACAAGGCGCAAGTCCATCGGTCAGTTTGCTGACCATGTGGGCGAGGCGCGCTAGGGGGCCGTCGGTGCCGAGAACACCGCCCGTCAACGTTCGCCGTTCCATGCAGATCCGACCCGGAACCGGGTTGGTCGCTCTCACGCTGGCACTCCTTGCGTCTGCACAAGCGGCCCCGGCCTGCACCGACCGGCTCAATGGCGACCTCGAGGCGGCCCTGGTCGCGGAGTCGTCGGCCCGGTGGCTGCGCGAGGACGAAGTATTGAGGCGTGAGACCGATCTCGAACTGGCGCGGCTGGGCGTCACCGCCAGCATCGGCTTGCGCCCTAGCGCGGGCGTGGGCCACGACCTCGACCCCGAGGAGGGTGTGGACGCCTTGGACCTCATCGGCTACCAGGTCGATGCGGCCCTGGGCTACCGCTACGACGACGTGGCCATCGCGCGCGCCCACGCGTCCCTCGTCGCGGCGCGGGGCCGGCTGGTGGCGCAGCGCAGGGCCGACGTGCTGGACGCGCTCGTCGCCATCAGCCGGCTGCGGGTGGCGGAGCGTGTGGAGGCGGTGGCGGAGGTCGAGCTCGCCTTAGCCCTAGGTGGTCTAGCCCAGGCCGAGGCGACTGCCCTACAGCGCGCAGCAGACCCCGACTACGGGCCGTTACCCGGGAGCCCCGCGGCCGAAGACCCTGGACCCCCGGCCGAACCCGTATTCCTGCGCGAGGCGCGCCTTCAGGCGCGGCGGGCCGAGCTCGATCTAGAAGACGCCAAGGCGGGTAGCAGCGCGCAGCTGGCCGCGCTAGCGGCACTCGGGGTTACGCCCCCCGGGCGCACCGAGGAAGACTGCTTGCTGGCGCCGCTCGAACTGCCCGCACACCGCGCAGATGAGCTCTTAGCCCGCATGGCACTGCAAGCTGCCCTGCAGCTCGCCGAGGCCCAGCGCAGCCGTGCCATGTGGGCGCCCGTGCGCGACTTGAAACTCGAGGCGCACTACCAGGAGGAGGGCGCTCGCGCCACGGCCAGCGCGGGCATAGCCAACGGTAGGCCCAACGCCGGGGTTGCGCTGCGCTGGCGCCCCACGGGCAAGGACGCGTGGCGCATCCAGCTGAGCGCCAACCTGCGGCTGGACGAGAGCATGGGGGCGGCGGTCTTGGAGGCGGAGGCGGCTGCCTTCAAGGCTCGTGAGGCGTTGTCTGCCTTCGACACCGCCCAGGTCGCCGCGATAGCAGGCGCTCGTCGGGCTCTAGCGCGAGCGTGGGCCGAGGTCGAGGTCTTGGACGAGGCGCTGCAACTGGCCATCATCAAGCGAGACGACCCGGCCGAGGCACGCTACCTACCCCGCAACGTGCAAGCAGTGGCCAGGGCCCTCGATGCCCGCGAACGTGGCCTGCAGGGCTACTTGAAGACTTACGCGGCGTACTTGGGCGTGTTCGAGGCGCAGTGGCCAGCGCCGTAACGGACTACTTCGGAAGGAAGATCCCCGCGACATCGCCTAGGCTAACGAACCGGTCGGCGAGGTCCTGTAGCGACTGACCCGCCACCTCGCGGAAGGCCATGACCTCTACGCGCTTGCCGCGTTCTTGCGCCAGCTCGAGCATGGGCGCGAAGTCACCATCACCGCTGGCCAGCACGATCACATCGGCATGGTCGAGGGTCCGCACGATGCCAGCCGCTATGCCCATGTCCCAGTCGCCCTCGAGCTTGACCGCGCCATCGTCGTCCACTCGGTGCACGCGCACCTTGCGACGCTTCACCCGGTAGCCGAGCGACGATAGCTTGCCGAAGAAGCCATAGGCAGAGGTATCGCCCTCGCGCTCCACCACGTAGGCGTCGGCGTGCGCCAGCCGGCGGCCCCTCAGGGCCACCTCGAGGAGACGCTCGTAGTCGACGCTGGCGTTGTGGTTGTCTCGCGCTGCGTAATAGAGGTTCTGGGTGTCCACGAAGAGTGCGACCCGTTGTTCCGGGCTCTCACCCGGTGAGGCAGACACGCCTGGCGAGGCCATCGGCGTGGCCGGCACGTTGGTCGACTCCACGACCACAGTCTACCCCGCTCCCAGCAGCGACCTTGAGGCGCGAAGCGCGCGCCTCAACCCAGCCACTTGCCCATCACGAGGTTGTCCTCGAACCCCTCACCCTCACTGCCCATGCGCCTCACCTGGCGTTGTTCGCGGCCTTCGAGCACGAAGCCCTCAGCCTCGTAGAGCCTCACTGCAGCGGCATTGCCGGCCCGCACGTTCAACGACACCTTGAGGACACCAAACCGCCGGCACCACTCGTAGCCGGCCTGCAGGAGAGCCCGGGCGGCACCTTGCCGCCTTGCCCGCGGCACCACCGCCAGCGTGAGCACCGCGACATGCTCCAGGCGCCTCGCGCCAGAGCGGTGCAGCTCGAGCCACCCGACAAGCACACCGTCCTCGAGGGCCACCGCGTAGTAGCTGCGGGTCGTGAGCGCGCCGATGCGGGCGGCCAACGACCCGGCCGTCTCGGCGCCGTCCCCCACGAACGAACCCCCCTCGCGGTAGATGCCCGCCAAGAGGCCTCGCACCGCCTCGGCGTCGTCTGGGGTAGCGACCCTCACGTTCACCACCCGATTATAGGAGCGCCCCTGATATCCTTGGCGGCGCCGCCCCCTATCCCGGTGGGTGGTGAACGTGGAGGTTCTTACCTTGTTGCGCCTTGTTAGCGCGGAATCCGTCACCGAAGGGCACCCCGACAAGCTCGCTGACCGCATCAGCGATAGCGTGCTCGACGCCATACTGCAGCAGGACCCGCAGGCGCGAGTGGCCGTCGAGACGCTGCTCACGCGCGGCCTCGCCCTGGTGGCCGGTGAGGTAACCACCAACGCCGACGTGGACGTGCAGGCCATCGTGCGCGGAGCCGCGCGGGACGTGGGTTACACCGACGCCGCCTACGGCTTCGACGCCGACCACAGCGCCGTGTTGATAGCACTCAACGAGCAGTCGCCCGACATCAAACAAGGTGTCGACAAGGCTCGAGAGGCAGCCAGCGGTGACGATTACGACCTCACGGGCGCCGGCGACCAGGGACTGATGTTCGGTTACGCCACGATCGAGACCCCCGAGCTGATGCCGTTGCCCATCCAGCTGGCGCACCGTATCGCGCAACGCCTGGCGCAGGTGCGCCGCGACCGCACGCTCTCGTACTTACGTCCCGACGGCAAGGCGCAGGTGACGCTCGCTTACCAAGACGGCGTGGCGGTTCACCTCCGCACCGTAGTGCTCTCAGCCCAGCACGACCCGGACGTAACGCTAGAGCAGATGCGCGCCGACCTCTTGGAGCACGTGATCGAGGCGGTAGTACCTGCTGGGCTACTCGACGAGCACTCGGCGTTGCTCATAAACCCGACGGGCCGCTTCGTGGAGGGCGGTCCCACCGCCGACGCCGGACTCACGGGGCGCAAGATCATCGTCGACACCTACGGCGGCGCCGCCCCGCACGGCGGTGGGGCGTTCAGCGGCAAGGACCCCACGAAGGTGGACCGCTCGGCGAGCTACTACGCCCGCTTCATCGCCAAGAACGTCGTGGCCGCAGGGCTGGCCGAGCGCTGCCAGGTGCAGCTCGCGTACGCCATCGGGGTAGCTCACCCGGTCGGCATGTACGTCGAGACGTTCGGGACCGGCGTCATGCCCGACGAGCGCTTGGCCGAGCTCGTGCAGCGGGCGTTCGACGCGCGTCCAGCAGCGATAATCGAGCAATTAGGTTTGCGCCGGCCCATCTACACCGCTACCAGCGCTTACGGCCATTTCGGCCGCGAAGGCTTCCCGTGGGAGAGCCTGGCGCGAGTAGACGTCCTGAAGGATTTAGCGGGGAGGGACTAAGTCCCGCCAGCACGTGGTTTCTTGGTCCTCAGCCGCACCCGCCGTGTGATACATTCGGGGTCATGACCAGGATAGTTCTGGGCAACCGCGAGGGTTCGCTCGCGCTCCATCACGGTCGGGGCGTGCTGGAGCGCTTGGCGAACGAGTGGCCCGACCTCCACCTCACCCTTCGCACCATCCCCAAGACCGCAGGCCTTGACTCAGGCCCGCTACTGGCTGCCCTCACACGCGGTGACATCGGTATCGTGGTGGCGCAGCTCGACGCTCTTCCCCACGCCCTGCCGGAAGGGCTACGTCTCGCCGCGGTCCTCAAGCGGGGCGAGGCGCGCTCCGCGTGGGCGGCCAAGGGCCGGGCCCAGCTCGGGGCACTGCCGCAGGGCGCGAGACTCGTGGTCCCCACCTTGCGCGACGCCGCGTTCATCGGCGCCACGCAGGCGGGCATCGAGGTTGAGGTGGACCCGGCTGCCCCGGAGGCCCTCTTGGCTCGCCTCGGGGTTGGAGTGGACGCGGTGATCCTGCCCGCCACCACGCTCATCACCCTCGGCCTCCGCCACGCCATGGACGCCTTACTCGACGAAGCGGTCTTCACCCCATCTCCCGGTCAGGGCGCCTTGGGCCTGCTCGTGCGCGCGGACGACGACCTCGCGTTCGAGACGGCCTACTCGCTGCAACACCGGCCGAGCTTCGACCGCGTTCGCGCCGAACTGGCCTTCGCGGCCGAGTTGCCGGGCCGTCACGTGGGCGCGGCCGCGAGCGTCACCGAGGATTTCGAACTCACCCTGCTAGGGGCAGTGACACAGGGCTCCACCATCCTCCAGGCCACCGTATCGGGCGAGGCGCGCGAGGCCGAGGACCTCGCGCGCGAGCTAGCGAAAGACGTCGTCGAACAGCTGGCGGCGCTGGGCTGATGCCGGCGCCGCCGCGCTTCAGGACGCGGCCTGCTTGACGTCGGCCAACACCTTGTCGACCGCCTGCTGCGGGACGGCCTCGTAACGGTCTACCTTCAAGGAGTAGGCGCCACGGCCGCCGGTCATGCTGCGAAGGTCGGCCGAGTACGACTGGACCTCGGCGAGGGGTACGTGCGCGCTCACCACGCTGACCGAGCCCTCGCTGTCCATGCCCAAGATGCGGCCGCGGCGCGTGTTCAGGTCCGAGATGACATCACCCGTGAACCTGTCAGGCACGCGTACCTTGATGAGTGCCAGGGGTTCTAAGAGGATTGGCTTAGCCTGCGCCAGCGCCTCGCGCATGGCCTGCATGGCCGCGAACTGGAATGCCATGTCCTTGGAGTCCACGGGGTGGTCCTTGCCGTCGTACACGCTGACCTTGAGGTCTTGCAGCGGGAAGCCGCCTAGTACCCCGGTATCCATCCCCGCCCGTGCGCCCTTCTCGCAGCTCGTCTGGAACTGTGTGGGGATGGAGCCCCCCACGACCTTCCACTCGAACTCGAAGCCGCCGCCGCGCGGGAGCGGCTCCACGGAGAGTGCGACCTCAGCGAACTGGCCGGCTCCGCCCGACTGCTTCTTGTGCCGGTAACGGGCGTCGGCTTTGCCTTGGATGGTCTCGCGGTAGGCGATGGCGGGCGGGCGGGTCTCCACCGCTACGCCGAAGCGGTCCTTGAGGGCCGCCACCGCGATCTCGAGGTGAACGTGCCCCATGCCCCACAGGACAATCTCTTTCGTCTCGGGGTTGCGTTCGAGGATGAGCGTGGGATCCGCGCTTGTGACCTTGGCGAGGGCGTCGCCCATCTTGTCCTCGTCGGGCCGCGACTTCGGGAACAGCGCCACTGCCATCACGGGAGAGGGCAACCTGATGGGCGAGAGGACGAACTCGGCTCCCGGCGCCGTCAGCGTGTCGCCGGTGCGCACCTCCTCGGCCTTCGTGAGCGCGCCGATCATGCCTGCCGTCAGCTCCTTGACCTCGGTGAGGTCCTTGCCGCGGGGCGTGTATATGTGTGTGGTGCGCAGGTCGGCCCCGTTGGAAGCGTCCTTGAGGGGGTCGCCCGCCTTGAGCCGGCCCGACAGCACGCGCATCATGGAGACCTTGCCGAGGTAAGGGTCGACGACCGTCTTGAACACGCGGGCGCTGAAAGGCTGACTCTCGTCAAGGGTGGGCGGCTCGCCCGATTCGACCGGGAGCGTCCCGTGGTCCTCTACGTGGCGGACTCCGCGCGTGAGGAAGTCGAGCAGAAGGCTTATGCCCATCGTCTTCGTGGCCGACGTGAGGAGCACGGGCGCGAGCTCGTTGCGGCGGACGGCCGAGTAGAAGGCGGCGATGAGGGCCTCTTCGTCGATGGACGCCTCCTCCAGGTACTGCATCATCAGGTCGTCATCGGTCTCCACCACGGCCTCGACCAGGCGCTCGCGGTACTCCTGCGCGAGGCCCTCGACCTCATCGGGGATGGGCACCTCGACCGGCTCGCCCTCTGGCCACTCGTAGGCGTGCATGGTGAGCAGGTCGACGATCCCTCGGAAGTGCTCTGCTTGCCCTATGGGGAGCTGGATGGCGGCGATGTTCCCCGGCAGGCTGGCCTCGATGTCGGCCATGGTGCGAAAGAAGTCGGCGTTCTCGCGGTCCATCTTGTTGATGACGAACATGGTCGAGAGCTCGCGCTCGAAGCTCGACGTCCAGACGCGCTCGGTGCCTACCGCAACGCCCGATACCGCTGAGACGACGATGAGGGCCGCGTCGGCCGCAGCCTGCGCCCCTCGGATCTCGCTCACGAAGTCGGCGTAGCCGGGCGTGTCGATGATGTTGAACTCGTCACCCTTCCAGGTGAGGGGTTGCACGCTGGAGTAGATGGAGATCTTCCGGCGCTTCTCCTCCGGGGTCACGTCCGAGACGGTGTTGCCGTCCTCGACCTTGCCCAAGGCAGTGATGGCGCCAGTGCGGTAGAGCATGGCCTCCACCAGCGACGTCTTACCGGCGCCGCTGTGCGACAAGACGGCCACGTTGCGGATCTGGGACATCTCATGCCTTTCTTGTTACCGCGGCCGTGGCCGCAAGGTTACACGCTCATGCTGCGCCCGTTTCACGAAGTCTAGCACCGGCCGCAATGGCGGTTACACTCGGTCGTGGCGCGCGAACTGGAACTCAAGTACTCGTCGCTGGAGGGCCGGGTGCCCGACCAGCACGAGCTTTCGGCCGCTCTGAGCGCCCTCGGCGTGCAGGCGCGTCCCGGCGGGACGCGGCACCAGGTCGACGTGTACTTCGACGACGGTGCGCAGACACTCGAACGGCAGGCCCTCGCACTGCGCGTGCGCACGGCCGGTGAAGAACGCGTGGCCACCGTGAAGGGCCGCGGCAACGCGGTGGCGGGCGTGTTCGAGCGCGAGGAGCTGGAGGTGCCGCTGGAGCCGGACGTCGCCACCGGCCACCTCGGACCGTTGTCCTGGCCACCCGCGGTGGCTCTTCGACTGGCGGGCATCGTCGACATGCAGGAACTGAGGCCGCTGCTCGAGATCGACACGACCCGCGAGGTGTTCGTGCTGGAACGTGACGGCCTGAAAATAGCCGAGTTGAGTTTCGACGAGGTCTGCTGCCGTCCACCCAGCGACCGTGCCGAAGACGCCCTGATCCAAGCTGCCGCGTTCTCCGAAGTCGAGGTGGAGGCGGCCCCAGGCACTGAGGAGGCGGAGCTGAGGGCCATTGGCGAAGCGCTCGAGTCACTCACGCCCCTAGTACTAGGAACCGCAAGCAAGCTCGAGCGCGCCACTAGTCTCATTGCGCCTTTTCTGTGAAGCATCCGTTGCGGACTTGCTACCTGGCCAGGTAACCGCCGTCTACGGCGAAGTAGGCGCCGGTGACGAACGACGACTTGCCTGACGATAGGAAGACTGCCATGTCCGCGACCTCGTTGGCCACACCAAGGCGGCCGATGGGGTGCATCGTAGTGATGGCAGCGATGGCTTCCTTCGGCAGGTTCTCGAGGAGCGGCGTGCTGATGAACCCGGGGCCGATCGCGTTAACGCGTATGCCCTGCTCGGCGTACTCGACGGCCGCGTTCTCTGTGAGACCCACCACGCCGTGCTTGGCGGCCACGTACGCCGAGGCGCCGGCGAACGCGACCTTGCCGAGGATCGACGCCATGTTCACGATCACCCCGCCGCCGGCCGCGAGCATTGCAGGGATCTCAGCCCGCATGCCGTAGAAGACCGAGTTCAGGTTAACGTCGATGACCCGCCGCCAGCCCTCGACCGAGTAGTCAGCCACCGGGTTCGACTCGCCCGAGATCCCCGCGTTGTTGCAGGCGACGTGCAGCCCGCCGTAGCGCTCCACCGCGGCCTTGACCAACGCCATGTTGGCCTCAGGACTGGCGACATCGAGGTGGAAGTAGCTCGCCGTGCCGCCTGCCGCTTCGATCCCCGCCACGACCTCGGCACCCGCTTGGTCGTTCAGGTCCGAGACGACAACTTTGGCGCCCTCTCGCGCGTAAGCCTCCGCGACCGCGCGGCCGATTCCTGACCCTGCTCCCGTGACTAAGGCAACCTTGCCCTCGAGCAACCCTGTAGCGCTCATATCGAACCTCCCTGGCTGCGCGCGTAGCGCTGCCACGCTTCACAGCGTGTCACAAGGGCCCCTGGTCGCGCCGGGACACGAGACCCTGAGGGCTATGATTGCGGCCATGACGCGAAACGCGCACCACCCGGCCCGCGACGAGCGGGTCTTCGAACTCATCGCAAAAGAGTTTGAGCGCCAGGCGGGTGGGCTAGAGCTCATCGCCTCCGAGAACTTCGTCTCCCAGCAAGTCATGGAGGCCGTCGGCTCCGTGCTCACCAACAAGTACGCCGAGGGCTACCCTGGCAAGCGCTATTACGGCGGCTGTGAGGTCGTCGATCAGGTGGAACAGCTTGCCATCGACCGAGCCAAGGAACTGTTCGGCGCGGCCTGGGCGAACGTGCAACCGCATTCGGGCTCGAGTGCCAACTTCGCGGTCTACTTCGCGCTCCTCGAACACGGCGACAAGGTCCTCGGCATGGACCTGGCGCACGGCGGGCACCTCACGCACGGCTCCCCCGTGAACTTCTCGGGCCGCTCGTACGAAGTGGTCGGCTACCCGGTTGACCGCGAGACTGAGACCATCGACTTTGGCGAGGTGAGACGGCTCGCCCTCGAGCACCGGCCCAAGATGATCATCGCCGGCGCCAGCGCTTACAGCCGCTTCATCGACTTCGCGCGGTTCCGGGAGGTGGCCGAGGAGGTGGGGGCCATACTCTTTGCCGACGTGGCCCACATAGCCGGGCCCATCGCGGCCGGGCTACACCCCCACCCCCTGCCGCACGCGCACGTGGTCTCGAGCACCACGCACAAGACGCTCAGGGGCCCCCGCGGCGGCCTGATCTTCGGCAACGACGAGGGGATCGGCAAGAAGATCGACCGCACCATCTTCCCAGGAACCCAGGGTGGGCCGCTCGAGCACGTCATCGCCGGCAAGGCCGTAGCGTTCTTCGAGGCCCTCTCACCCGACTTCCACGAATACACGGCCAAGCTCTTAGTCAACGCCAAAGAGCTGGCCGCCAGGATGGCGGAACGGGGCTACCGCATCGTGTCCGGCGGCACCGACAACCACCTCTTCGTGATCGACCTGCAGAACAAGGGCATGAACGGCAACACTGCCAGCAAGCGTCTGGGCAAGGTGGGAATCACCGTAAGTAAGAGCATGGTGCCGTTCGACCCGGAGAAGCCCTGGATCACGTCGGGCATCCGCATCGGCACGCCGGCCATCACCACGCGTGGGTTCGAGGCGTCCGAGATGGCCAAGGTGGCCGAACTCATCGACCGTGGGCTGCAGGAAGATGGCTCGGGCGAGGTGGCCGCTGAAGTAGCCGAGCTGGCACACCGGCACCCCATGCCGGGTTGAGGTCCTCGCAGTGAACGCGGCCTCGTGGAGTCCCACGGGGCCGCGTTCGTGTTGAAGGGTTCAGCGTCGCTGGCGCAGCCGCTCCATGCCCTCGCGAAGACTGATACGCATGCGTTCCACCGCGCCGGCGATCTGACCCAGCTCGTCGTCACGCTCGAGTTCGACAGGCTGATCGAAGTCGCCGTGGCTGATGCGGTCGGTGGCCACCAGCAGGTAGTTGATCGACTGCCGCAGACCACGCGTGAGGGAAAGCACCGCCAAGACCCCGAACAACACCGGCACCAGGCCCACGAGAAGTGCGGCCAGGAGCGCAGTCCCGAACTGCCGCAGGCCACTCGGCTCGGCGCCGGCGACCAAGACTGCGCTCACGGCGCCCTGGCGGTGTACCGGTGCCGCCGCCAGCGTGGACTCGAGGCTTCCAAGGCCGACGAGCGCCATGAGGTCGCGCCCGCTAGCGGCTACGTTCCCGAACCAGTCGCTGGCCACCGTCTCTTCGCCAACGGCCGAGCCAACGAGGGCGGCCTTGGCGCGATCCAGCGCTGCGACTCGCACGGCCTCGGGGAAGGCGTCGATCCCGGGTCGGCCGCGGTACCAGGCTAGGACCGGCACCTGGTCGCCGTCGACCAGCAACAGGAAGTCCACGCCCCGGCCAGGGAGAGTGGCGGCGCCGCGTGTCTCTACGGCGTCGAGTTCCATGCGGATGATGGGCGCAGACAGTGGCAGGCCGCCGGACAGGCCCTCCACCGTGGCCGCCACTGCGTCGGCCACACCCGCCACGCGCCGCTGCTCCTCCTGCCGCAGTATGGGGAGGACGGTCACGGCCACGGCGAGGACCGTGACCACGAGGGTCAGGAGCGCCGGCATGGTCGCCGCACTGGTAATGCGCCGCCTCAGACCGGTCCGCTCGAGCGTCGGCGGGTTGCGCTCCAAGGTCGTGAAGGCCGGGTGACGCGGCGGGTTGGTAGTGGTCTGGCCGGCCGGCGGCACCGTGCGGGCGCGGCTCTCAGTGCGCCTCGGGTCGCGGCTCTCGGTGGAGGTGACGCTTGCCCCTGGCGCGACCGGCTCGGCGGCGACCGCTCCAGCGCTTGCCGCGAACGGTGCGGCCGCGTCGGCCTCTTCGGGCAGACCAGGCGTCCTAGGCTCACCGAGCGTTTCAGCCTCAGCGAGAGACGCCGGCGCCTCGCCTTCGGCCGCTGGCGCCTCCTGCCCAGCCCAGGTGCTCGTAGCGGCGGCTTCCAGCTCGACGACCGCCCCCGTCGCGCTCCCCTCGCGCACCTCCACCACCAGTCCGGCTGCCCGCATGACACTTTGGACCTTCCTGGCGTCGCGCTCAGGCACGGCACGAGTCACGGGTCCCGGCGCCCGCTCGAGTAGCCTTAAGACCTTGTCGGGTGGGATGGGTAGGCCGGCGGCCACCTTCTCTGCCACCTCTGGCAGGTCGCTCGGAAGCGGGTCCAAGACCAAGACGACATAGTTCAAAGTTACCTCCCGGGTTCTTGCGGGTCGAGGGCGAACATGCCGCGGAGCTCCAAGGCTCGCCTGGCGAACTCATTGCGGCGCTCCCCGCTAGGGAAACCTCGCACCACCTCGGACACGAACTCGTCGACCAGGCCTATGGGCAACGTTCCTGCGCTCACACCGAGCTCGATGAGCGCGTCCTCGACGACGATGGTACCCACCGGACCGAGCAAGTCGACCGCCTCTCGCACCACCTCGCGGGTGAAGCGCGGGTCGGCCACGGTGAGCGACGCGAACTCCACCAGGCCGTGGTCGATGAGCTCCTCCGCCGCGGTGACCACGGCCTCGACAGCCTTGCCAGTGCCGGCGGCAAGCTGCCGCAGACTACTGGTGCCGTCCAAGTAACGCCACAGGTGCAGCGCGGCGAGGGTTAGCAGAACGGAATCGTCTAGATCACGGTGAGTCGCGACGCGCAAGACGGTGTCCGGCGCGACCATTGGGGCGCCGTCCAGGGTCCCGGCGTCGGCCAAGTGAGTGGCCTCTAGCAGGAGCGTGTCGACGTTGCGGCTCATGCTGCGGCGGGGCGCAGGAACGCCGACACGGAACGTGAAGCGTCCCTCGTGCCAGTCGAGGAGCGCGGTGAGGGCCGCAAGGTCGTAGAGGGGGCGCGCCTCCACGCACACGACCTTGCCGTCCTCCAGGTAGATCTGGCCATGGCGACGCGCCGGGTGGACCAGCGACAAGCACCCAGACCCCTGGCTGAGCTGCAGGTACTGCAGCACGTTGGCAACCACCCCATCTCCTAAACGGCCGTTCAAGGTCGTCACACCCACACCTCGATCGCCTCACATGTTACCAACGCGCTGCGCCCAAGGCGCGCCGTGTTACCTTGGGGCCGCTTCGCCGGACGACCGGCGGCACGCGCGCCGGGCCCCATCGCAACAGTGACTTCCTAGGGCCACCTCAGGTGCCGGCCCGCCACCCGCCGCACCCTGAGGAGACAAACGTGTACACCATCTGCTTGATTCCCGGTGACGGCATCGGCCAGGAGGTCATCCCGGCAGCCCGCCGGTTGCTGGAGGCCAGCGGCCTGCCGCTTGAGTTCAGCATGGCCGATGCAGGCTGGGATACTTTCCAGGCCATTGGCACGAGCGTGCCCGCTGCCACCCTGAACGCCATCCGCTCCGCTGATGCCACCCTTGCGGGTGCCTTCACCAGTCCCTCCAAACGGGTGGAGGGCCACCAGGGCGCCATCCGCCACATGCGCCGTACCCTCGACCTGTTCTCCAACCTCCGCCCGGCACGCTCGCGTCCGGTGCCCGGCTCCGTCCCCGGCATCGACATGCTCATGGTGCGCGAGAACACCGAGGGCCTCTACGTGGAGAAGGAGCGGCGTTACGGCGACGTGGCCATCGCGGACGCCGTCGTCACCCGCCGCGCCAGCGAACGCATCGCTCGCGTAGCCCTCGACCAGGCCATGCGCCGGCGCAAGAAGCTGGCCGTCGTCCACAAGGCCAACGTCTTGCCCCTGACCTCGGGACTCTTCCTCGAGACGGTCATGGAGGTCGCCGCCGAGTACCCCGAGGTGGAGACCTACGACATCATCGTGGACGCGGCCGCCATGAGGCTGGTTCGCGCCCCCACGACTTTCGACGTGCTCGTCTCCACCAACCTCTTCGGCGACATCCTCTCCGATCTCATGGCAGGCCTCACGGGCGGGCTCGGGATAGCACCGAGCGCCAACGTCGGTGAGCAGTACGCCATCTTCGAGCCCGTCCACGGCAGCGCGCCCGACATCGCCGGCCGCGGCATGGCCAACCCCACGGCCACGTTCCTCACGGCAGCGATGCTCCTGGATCACCTGGGCGAGTCGGAGGCTGCGCGCAAGCTAGAGAGAGCGGTAGACACCGTGCTCGAAACGGGCGAACTGACGCCCGACCTAGGCGGCGATGCCACCACCGAAGGGTTCACCGACGCCGTCATCGCAGCCCTCTGACCTGGCTCGGCGCTAGCGAAGGTAATATTGCTCCCGTGACCCAACAGGGTGTGGCCAGTTCAGGGGCTCCGAGGTTGCACGCATGATGTACGCCTTCTTGCAGGCCATGCGCGCCATCCGCAGCAACTGGGTGGCCAGTGTCTCGACCATCACGACCATGACCCTCTCCCTCACCATCCTGGTGGGGTTCAGCCTGCTGTCCGTCAACCTCAATAGTGCCCTCGCATCACTACAGGGCGAGCTCGAGCTGGCCGCCTATCTCGCAGACGGCGCCAACGTCCAGCAGCTGACGGAGACGATGCGTGCCTGGCCGGAGGTCGAACACCTCGACTTCGTGAGCAAGAGCCAAGCTCTGGCCGAGATGGTGGCCGACCTGCCCTCGCTCGAGAGGGCAGCGGGACTCGTCGAGAACCCACTTCCCGATACCTTCCACTTGCGCCTCTACGATCCGGCGCAGACTTCGCTCGTCCGGCTACGGCTCGAGCAGTTGCCCGGCGTCGCCGAAGTCGACGACTCGAGCGGGGCCGTCGCCACGTTCCTAGCCCTCAACGACGTCCTGCGCATCGGCGGCTCTATCCTCATCGTAGTGTTGCTCGGCGCTGCCCTCTTCGCCATAGTCAACTCGATCCGCGCGGCCATCACGGCGCGTAAGGAAGAGATCGACGTCATGCGGCTCGTGGGCGCGAAACGTGGGTTCATCCGCTTGCCGTTCCTCTTCGAGGGGTTCCTGCTCGGACTGATCAGCGCCGTGTTGGCCCTCGGCCTCGCGGTGCCCGGCTACCAGATAGCCGTCATGCGGCTCTCCGAGCAGTTCGCGTTCGTGCCGTTCGTGCGTGACGCGGGCCTGCTGGCCTGGATAGCCGGACTGCTCGCCCTGCTGGCCATGCTGGTGGGGCTGGTGGGCAGCTCGATAGCCGTGACCCAACACCTGCGCGAAGAGAACTAGGCCGCATTCCACCCAACTTTGCACGTCCCCCGGCACCCATTGTCCACTTACCCACCGCTGTTACACTTGGACGGTGTCGCGCCGGGTCACCTTGCTGTTCGTCACCGCCGCAGTGGCTGCCGCGTTCACGTTGGCGCCTCGGGCCTTCGCTCAGGTACAGCTGACCAGCCCCGGGCTGCAGGCCATCGAACAGGATCTGCAGCGTTACCAGGGCCTCCTCGAGAAGCGTAATCAAGAAGTCGAAGCCATCAAGGCGGCTCTCGGTCAGACGGCCGCGCAGCTACAGAAGCGCGTCGTGGAAAGAGACACGGTGAGTAACGAGCTCGCCGCCAAGCGCCGGGAGCGCGAGGAGTTGCTCGGGCGCATCGGAGGCCTGGAGACCCAGAAGGCGGACACTGAGGCCCAGATCGCGGCGCTGGACTCACGCCTGGCGCAGATCGCCGACCGCGTGCAGGGTCTCCTGCTGAGCCACTTCAAGCAGCGCGGTCAGAGGCTCACGGCGGCGTTCGCTACCAGTGACTCTTTCAACGACCTGCGCGTCCGCAACCATTACCTGGGACTGCTGGCCGAGCAGGACGCCAACGTGATCAACGAACTGGACTCCGTCCTGAACGAGCAGCGCACCGCCAAGGCCCAACTGGAGACTCAGATCGCCGATCTAAGCGCGGCAGAGGCCGAGCTCGCCAAGGCAGAGGTCGACCTAGATGCCACGCGGCAGCGCCTCGAGAAGGTCGTGGCCGAGCTCGACGCCACCCAGGCCGGCCAGCTCATCCAGCAGCAGGCCCTCCTCGAGGAGCAGAACCGCATCGAGCAAAGCCTCGGGAACCTCGACCAGCAAAGGGCCAACGAGATCGCGCGCTTGAGAGCCGAGGAGGAAAGGGCGCGCGCCTCCGCCGCCGATTACGCACAGGACCGCAACAAACAGCTCGAGCTGGAGCGGCAGGCCGATGTGGCACGAAGCCGGGCCGACGCACTGGAGGCCCCGCTGGCGCCCCTTACGACCGGGTTCGTGCGGCCGTTCGATAGTGCCAAGCTGATCAGCCGCTTCGGTGAGGGCAACAACTCCTACCTGGGCATCCAGGCGCCCATGAAGAACGCCGCGGTGCACGCGGTGCAGGCGGGTCGGGTCAAGGCCGTCACCTACCTCGGCGCCAACCTCGGCTACATGGTGGCGTTGCAGCACAGCAACGGTATAATCAGCGTCTACGTCAACCTTCGCCAACCGCTGGTGGAGATGTTCGATACCCTGGCGCAAGGCACCGTTCTCGGTTATCTGGGTGGCGGCACCCTCACGCGGCCCGACGTGCTGCAGTTCTACGCCCAGCGCGAGACAAGCGCAGGCAGCCCGTTCATCGACCCGGCGCCGCTGCTAGGTTGGTGACCTCGATGACCGCCTACCTACGGAGAAAGTGCGAGGCCCGCTTCTGATCTGCGCTACATGTGGTGCCGCCAACCCCAACGGCATGCGCTATTGCGGCATGTGCGGCGTGCGCTTGGGCCAGCAGACCGTGGCCCGTGAACGCCGCCGTGTGAGCATGCTTTTCGTCGACATGTCGGGCTTCAGCGGCCTCACCCGCGACCTGGACCCCGAGGACATGCGCGACTTGGCCGACGAGGTCCTGACCGTAGTGACCAGCGTAGTCGAGTCGTACGACGGTTACGTCGACGCCTTGAAGGGTGACGGCCTCTTAGCGCTCTTCGGTGCGCCGCACTCGCACCCTGACGACGCGCTCAGGGCCGTCCTCGCCGGCTCGGCCAGCCTCACGGCGATCGAGGACGTGGGTAGGGCGCGCAGCCTGCCGCTGAAGGCGCGCGCGGGCGTGAACACGGGCATCGTCATAGCGGGTCCCATCGGGTCGGGGCGCGTGCGGTCGTATACGGTCATGGGTAGCGCAGTCAATTTAGCGGCGCGACTCGAGGAGGCCGCCGAGCCCGGCGAGGTGTGGGTGGGCCCCGAGACGTTCCGTTCGACCCGGAACCGCCTCAGCTACCGCCCCACCGGACCGATCGTCTTGCACGGCTTCCCGAACGTCACGTCCTCGCACGTGTTGGTGGCCCAGAGTGAGTACGAGGCCGACCCGTACGCCCACGTGTCGTTCGTCGGGCGGACGCCTGAGTTGGCGCGCCTAAGAGCCCTCTACGACGAGGTCGTCGCCACGGGCACCACCCGTGAGGTGTGGGTGGTGGGCGAGGCCGGTCACGGAAAGACCCGCCTGCTCAAGGAGTTCCTCGGCCACTTCGACGCGCCGCCTCGCTCGCTATGGTTCGAGCCTTCTCCGAGCGAGGAGTTCGGCTTCGTCGGGTTGGCCCGCCAGGTGTTCGGGCTGCGGGTCGGCGAGGACGCGCGCAGCGCGGCCCCACGAGTTCAGCACCAGCTCGACTTGCTGCTGCCAGGTGAGCACCGCTGGCACGGCCTGATCTTGGCCAGCCTCAACCTCGAGCCGCGCACCACCTGGAAGCGGATAGAGCGTCGCCGTGTGGACCGCACGAGCCTCGCATGGCGCGATCTCCTCGTCGCGCTCACAAGGCGCATGGAGGGGGCGCGCCCCGGTCACGCCGAACCACTTGTGCTGGTGGTCGAGAACGAGCCACGCGACCCGGCACTGAACGAGTTCCTGGACCTGCTGGCGCAGGCCCAAGCGCCGCTGCTGCTCCTGCGCACGGCACGCAGGTTCAACGATGATTCTCACCCCGCCGCCCTGCACCTCCCTGCGTTGGAGCTGGAGGACAGCCTGCGGCTGCTCGCCGAGGTCGCCGGCCCGACCATGCGCGTGGCTGCGGCAGGGCTCGTCGATCAGGTCGGAGGCGTACCCGCGTACGTCCTCGAGCTTGGCCGAGCACTGTCGGTGGCGTCGGAGGAGTCGTTCTCCGGCTCTCTCGCCTCGTTGCTGCAGGCCCGCCTCGACATGATCGAGGTCCATCACCGCCGCCTCCTGGCGAACGCCGCGTTGGCGGGCGAGGCAGTGTGGGAGGGGCTGTTACGGGAGCTGGGTGGGCCTTCGGCCGCCAACGACGTCCTCACGCTCCTGCGAGAGAACATGCTCGTGACTCAGGCCAGCTCCTCCGTGCCCGGTGACATCGAGTACCGCTTCCAGAGCGAACTGCTGCGTAACGGTGTGTTGCGCATGATCCCTTACGGCGAACGCCCCGTGCTTCACCTGCGCATCGCCACCTGGCTCGAGCAGCACGCTCCCCTCGCGTTCTCGTCGTTGACCGCTGAGCACTTCGAGTTAGGCGGCGCCCATGAGGCGGCGTACGCGCATTACCTGGCGGCGGCCGACCTGGCGACGTCGCAAGAGAACGGGCCGGCCGCCTTCGAGCTCTACGAGAAGATCGCCGCCCTCCCGCTCCCACCTGCCCTCGCCACCGAGGGAGCGCTTGCCATGGCCCAGACGGCCATGAGCGTTGGCGACGACGCCCGCGCCGGGCTCGCGTTGGTGAGGGCCGAACAGCTACTTACGGAATGCCCGGCCGACACCAAGGCCGACCTCGTCATGGTGCTCGACCAACTACGCCGGGACCTGGCGATGGCGGTCTGAGGCCCGCTTACCCGGACTCGTCTGGCGCGGGCCGGGCCCGCCCGAACACCGCGAACCACGGCCTGAAGCTCGGCTCTATCTCGATGAGCCTTCTCGACAGTTCACCGCGGTCGGCCGGCGGCAACGCCTCGCGCAAGCGCAGCAGGTAGCTCCAACCGCTGTGCGGGGCCATGGCCAACGCCCTCTCGGCGAACACGCCCTGATACCAGAGCAACCGGACCCAACCTGCGCGAGTGCGCGGGAACTCGAACGAGCCGAGGTCGCCGGCCTCGTGTTCGGAGCCGGCCACTTGCCAGCGTGACCAGGCGGCTAGGCGCTCCAGCATGGCCACTTGGCCCGTGGCACGCAGCGCCTGCACGAAGAGGTAGGTGGCGTTCAGTTCGTCAAGCCACTTGAGGCGCGTCCGCAAACCGCTCAGGTTGGCTACGGCGTGGCCCCACTCGTGGCCGACCAGCAGGTCGATGAACTCCCCGGGCTGGGCCGGCGCGTTCACGCCTGCACGCGCCGCTGCCAACATGACCTCATCGAAACGCCGCAGTAGGCGCGGCTGGTAGTCGGCAGCCGCGATCACGCTGGCGTTGCCGCCGCCCGCGCCCGTGCGGGCGAACGGCAGGCCGTAGGGGTAGCGGCACAACTTGCGCCAGTCGCCGGCGCCGAGCACGAGAAGCGTGACGTCGGCGCTCGAGCCCAACGCCTCCAGCGCGCTGCCATGTAGCGGCCTGAGGAACGATTGCAGTTGGGCGGCCCTGGTGCGCGCCCCGGCCGAGTGCCTGGCAGGCAACAGGTCGTCGTTCAGCGGGCGCAGGTACACGCCTGCCAGCGCAGCCTTGGGGTTAGCGGACCGCGGAGGCGGACGGTCTGGTGGGCGCGGAGGCATCTGGCGGCAGTGTAGAGGAAGCATGCTTGCCAGTTGCTATGCTCGACGTCGTGAATGTGTGGGTTTGGGTGGTCATCGCGTCGTTGCTTAGCGGAGCCGCTGGCTGGTTCCTGGCCAACGCCTTGCGGCGTCGGAACCCCAGCGAGCAGCGCTTGCGGCAGATGCAGGGTGTTCTCGACCGCTTTCAGGGAGAGGTCGCCCAGCACTTCCAGGAAGCTGGCGAGCTCATCACGAGGCTGCGCGTGGACGTCGAATCCCTCTACCACCACCTCGAGACGGGCGCCTCCAAGCTCACGACCGAGGACGCGGTGCAGGCTCGCCTGCGGCAACTTGAGGAGATCCCTCCCACGCACGAGCGGGACGAGCGTCCCTGAGGGCTAGGCGCACCGCGGCGGACCACGCTGATGGTCCGACCATTCGGCTCGACGAACGCCTTCATAAGGCGCACTAATGGCCTCCAGAGGCGATATTCCTCATGTCTAGGGGGCCAGACCCCGTGATAGACTTCACGACGACGTGAAGCGGCTACTATTGACCATTCTCTTGCTGGCTTCTTGCGTCACCGTGGCCGCTCAGGAGCGTCACAACTACCTTGCAGTGAACGGCACGATAGTCGACGAGGCAGGTCCCTACTACTTCATCGCGCAGGGCGACAGCACCAACGCCTACGCCAAAGCGCAGGCCCTGGCGGACGCCATGGGACTCACCGTTCAGTACGTTTCTAGCGAGAAAATACTCGTGTTCAGCGACGGTTCCAGGACGGCGCGCTTCAAGACCACGTCCGATATCACCACGGGCCTCGTCAAGGCGCCTGGCACCGTTTCGCTCTCCCCTGCCCTCAGCGGTCAGACCACTTTGGCGAGCCCCATGGCCATCCTGGTCGACGGGGTCGCGTACGTGGCGGTCACGCCGGTGGTCACCGCGTTCGAGGGCGTCAGTTCCTGGAGCTCCGAGCGCCACGTGATCACCATCGACACCGCCGAGCGCCTCGGTTACCCGGTGACCAGGCCCCGCACGGGCATCACCGAGGGCGTGTCTCGCGTGGCTTTCGACATCCCGACCAGCGCAACTTACGAGGTGGCCGCGGGCGAGGGCGTGCTCCTGATCGTCCTCCCCGGGGCACGCGCCGAGGCGTTCGACCAGACCCTCGATGATCCGAACCTCAGCCGCCTGTCCGTCTCCAGCTCCAGCGGTCAGGTGACGGTAGCGATCCGAGTCAAGTACCCCGTCGAGGCGTCCGGTAAGGGCTACAAGGTCGGGGTCGTCGACAAGGCCAACGGCCGTACCCTCTACGTCGACTTCGCACCCGGCCTCGTAGGCACCTCGGTGACCGCGCTGAACCCGACCTCGCAGGCGCAGACACCCGCTGCCACGGCGCAGGCCCTTCTCACCGTTCCAGAACAGCGCCAGGTGGTCGTCATCGACGCGGGTCACGGCGGCCACGATCCGGGCGCCTCCGGCCAGGCTATCGAGAAGCAGGTCGTCTTGGCGGTCGCCCTCCAGCTCAAACGCATCCTCGAGGCGGAGGGCGTGCGAGTCATCCTCACCCGCGACACCGACACCTTCCTCACGCTGCAGCAGCGCTCGCTCTTCGCCACACCCGAGCGCAACATCTTCGTCTCTATCCACGCGAACTCGGCCGAGAGGACTTCTGCATCGGGCATAGAGACCTGGGTGTTCGGCGAGCCTCTCGACCCCTCGAACATCGACCGGGCCATAGAGGAGAACGGCGGCGGCGCCGAGGGCCAGGCACTGACGGACGAGGCCCTTCGCAGCGCCCGCGACCTCGCCGCTGACATCCTTCGCGAGACGCAGCTCAACTACTCCCTAACGCTCGCCGAGACCGTGCAACGCAACCTGGTCACCTCGACCGGCGCCCGCGACCGCGGTGTGAGGGCCAACCTTTTCTACGTGATCCGCACCGCGCGCATACCGGCCATCTTGGTGGAGATCGGCTTCACGAGCAACCCCGAGGAGGGCCGCAAGCTCGCGACGTCGTCGTACCAGGCAACGCTAGCTCAGGCGTTGGCCGATGGGCTACTGGAGTTCCTCCGCGGCGGCGGCATGGTGGCGCGCCGCTGATCCCGCGACGAGAACCGTTCGTCCGCGAGTCGGAATCGGCCGGTGATAGCATGGTGGGACATGACACGTCGCCCGCAACACCCTTCTCCCGGCGACTCCAGGCACGCCGCGCCCGGCGGGACACCCACCACGGTCGCGGGGGCGGGCGGAGTGGTGTTCGATCCGGGGCGTCGAGTTCTGCTCCTTGAGCACGTCAGCGGCCATTGGGTCTTCCCGAAGGGGCACGTGGAGCAAGGTGAGACGCAGTTGCAGGCCGCTTTGCGCGAGGTGGCGGAGGAGGCGGGCGTCACGGCCCTCTGCCCACACCCGGAGCGCACCTGGACTACCTTCTACCGGAACCCACGCGGCGTGCAGCGTCTGATCACCTGGTACCGGTGCACCACTAACGACACGGACTGCAACGTCACGGAGGACTCCTTCACCGGCGGGGGCTTCTACCCGCCCGTCGAGGCCCTCGAGTTGCTCACGCACCGCACCGACCGTGATCTGCTCACGCGGATTTTGGGCGAGGACGAGTACACCTCGTGACGGACGGCACCCGCGCACCCACACAAGACACCGCCCGCGGGCCGGGCGCGACTCCCACGCAGGAGCTGACAGGCGCCCAGGGGATGCTGGGCGACACCGGCCAGCACAGCGCCGAGTGGCTGCTCGAGAACCTCCGCGCGATACGCCATTCGGGCACCCTGGCGCTCTGCGACGGTGCCGGTACCACGCTGCTGCTCCTGGCTCGTGGCCAGGTCGAAGCCAGCTTCCGGCTTGGACCGTACGCCCAGCTCGACGCACCCAACCAGCGCTTCCACCTTCACACGCACGAGCCCGCCGTTACACCGCAACTCCCCGCCCGCTTCCCAGGAAGCAAGTCTGCCCTGCTGCGCGCGCTGCCGCGGTTGACTCCACCGCAACGCCTGACACCTGGGGCCGTCGACCTGGGAGACTTGCTTGAACGACTGCACGAGTCGCGCTTCAACGGGTCGCTCAGTTACTCCACCGACCGCGAACGCTCGGTAGCCCTCCTCGTAGGCGGCAGCGTGCGCGCCGCGGCTCACGAGGCGGCCGGCGGCACCCACGACCGGGCCGAGGCCATGCGAGCCCTGCAGAAGGCGGGGCAGGCCAAGGCCAAGGGCATGCTCGAGTTGGACGCCCTCGAGCCTGCGGTGGTGGTACCGCTCGCAGCGTTGGCGTTGGCGCAGCCGGCGCGCGCCGACGACCCAGAGTTCGACGGGCTGGAGGTATTCGCGGGCGGATACCGCTTCTACCGCCACGGCCAGGCTTTCCTCGAGGTCCTGGGGGTCACAGAGGGCCCCACACGGCGTTACTCGTTGGGCGAGCAGGCTGCCGAGCGCGCTCCCGAGATCGAGCTTCCCGACGAGCCCCCGGGCTGGGAGGACCGGCGCTTCGCGCTAACCCTCCGCGGCCGCGACGCCCTCAACCCCATGACTGACCGCTACATGAGTTTCCGTGCCGACAACGGCGATATGGGCCAGCGTGTGTTGGCCGCCCTTGGTGAGGGCGAGACGATCGACCGCACCGCTCAGGTCCTCGGCTTGGAGCTAGGGGAGATCAAGCCTTGGCTCGAGCGCCTAGAGCGGACCGGCACGCTGCGTGAGTTGAGCGGTTGACCGCCGCGAGCAGGGCCGTGCCGCTTGGCGTATCCTGGTCAGGCCTTGGAGAACGACATGTACGAAACTCGTGACGAGATCTCATTGCGCGAGCTCTACCTCATCTTGCGCGGCGGATTCACGGCCATCGTCATCGTCACCATCCTCGTCGGGGGGGCCGCGTTCATCTTCATGTCGTCAAGGCCCGACCGTTACGAGGCTGCGGCCACCGTTCAAGTGGTGGCGCCACAGCCCACCACCACCGGCGACCTCGCCAACCTGATCCCGCAGGTGGGCTTGGGCGCCCAGGCTTACACGTCCATCGCGAACAGCGGTTCGGTGCTGCGTGCGGCGTTCCCGCAGACCTCGAACGACCCCGACGAGCTGCGGCGCCTGAGCGGTTCTCTCGAGCTAAAGGCCATAGACACTTCGAACCAGGCGCGCGGCCAACTGACCCTCGAGCACAAGGCCACCGCCGGCACGGCAGACGAGGCCGCCCGCCGCGCCAACGACTGGGCCGTGGCCAGCGCCGCGGCCGCCGTGAGGGCCATGCGTGAGACCGTCGACGTGGCCGTGGCGGCAAGCGACAAGGAGTTGGGCGCTCGCAAGGCTGCCCTCGACCGGGCGCAGTCCGAGTGGGCCGGGTTCGCGAAGGACGACGCTCGCACGCCGCTGCAGAGCCAGATCGACCAGTTGGCCCTTCAGCAGGCTG
>CAJDWU010000028.1_pt1 | contig 28051 bp, 23 predicted proteins | sample 7391771 | NCBI WGS metagenome assembly CAJDWU01 (sample SAMEA7055737, study PRJEB34461) | soil metagenome | biome: terrestrial ecosystem; feature: Peninsula; material: soil | place: Antarctica | collected 2016 | reverse complement strand
AAGGGCCGTGCCCGAGCGCGAGTTGCCCGGCCGCCGGTGCGCGGCCCGGCCCTTGCGGGCCTTGGTCGGGTAGCGCGCCTTGCCCCCGAGCGGTTCCACGACAGCGGCGCTGTCAGCAGCCGCGCCTTGTGGGACCACGTTGCTGCCCTTCGGCGGCTCGAATTCGGTGATCGGTTGGTTGCTCAAGCTGACGTCACCCTCCTGAGGCCCGCGTGGGCAGCCTGCGGCGTTGCGACTGCCTTCGGAGTACGTCCGCGCGTTGCGTGCGACCGTTGGGTGATGATATGTGAACGGGGAACCGGCCGTCAACGTTTCCCCTATTGTTCCCACTTCACGAGGACGGCCTCTCTCAGTTCCCCGTTCTTCCCGTCTCGGTCCCGCGTCTTCCCCGTTGGGTTCCCCTGCTTCCCTATCAGGGTACCCCTCCCCTCCCACGCGGGTTCTCCTCGGTTCCCACCTGGGTACCCGACCCTTCCCCCTTGTCGCGCCTCATTCACGTCTGGCACACACTTAATGCCACCACCATTAAAGAGAATGTAATCGTCTTGGAGAAAGTACAGCAAACATAAGTCTTGCTGGTGATCGACGAGACGGAAGGACGAGCTCAACCCCGGTGCTACGGGGTGCTCCCTGGCGACAGCCGTGGAGCGCCCATATAGCAAGTACCGAGCCTTCCCTACATGGGGTGCTCTCGCAGCCCTCCGTCCCCCAGCTTTCCCCGTCTTGTGGACCCGCTCAACAGCTATCTTGGCCGCCTAAGTGGCTTCTCTTCGGATCAGGAGTACCCCGACTTCCCCGGTTGGCGGAACCGGTACCGGCAGATTCCTACACGTCCGTTGGCTCGAGCAAGACTTGTTGCGAGCGGCCAGACCGAGGCTTTCGCAGCGCGCGCAGCCACCTCTCCCCTACCGGCGAGGCCCCGCTCGTCAGAACAAGTAGGAATCCTCCGGTACTGGCCCCTTGGGAATCAAGATGCTCACGCGCTGTTGCCCTGAAATGGGAAGGCGCGGGTACCGTGAGTCTCCAAGGCAAGCCTTGCTCGGGCGGGGACGCTCGAGCGCGTCGCGGCAGCCGCGGTGGCGGGCAGGCACGGCATGGTGGTAAGGCGCCTCGTGCTTGCGTGGCGCATGGCGCGGCGCCCGTGCGCGACGGACGTCCCTCTCCCCTATTCGGGCTGGCACATTGGGGTTTTCGTGAGGATCGGTCGAGGGCGCGTTGAGCAGCACACGCGATCAATCGGAGTTGGGGCGCGGGTGTCGTTGTGGTCGACGCTCGGCGTGTAGCTGCGGCGCCGGCCGCTGCGTCCTTGGTCACGCTTAGGGCGCGCGGCATCCTCACCGATGCGCAAGCGGCCTTGGGCGCGCGGCTCGGTGGGAGATCGACGTGCGTGCCGCTCCGCTGCGGCCACTTGCCGAGTGCGCGTGCGCGCGACGCCCCTCGCCATAACGTTATGGCGCTCCTCCTGGTCCGCTGTTGGAGCGGTGGCTTGCTTGAGCGCTATCTGCGGCGAGGCGGACGCCTTCACCACGAGGCCGTGCGCAACAGGGTTGTTTCGCGCTGGGTGGGCCGGCTATCCGGCGCGCGCCTTGCAGCCGGCACCCCTAAGTTAGAATCCGGCATGCTGCTCAACCGATTATCGAGCGCGAGCGGATCGGCTGGCCGGCTCCCAGCGGCACGCAGCCTGGCCTGGTCGCGGTGCGCGCCATGAGAATCCTGACGTTCTTCAACCACGCCGGTGGCGTCGCCAAGACGAGCACGGTGCGCGATGTGGGCTACGTGCTGGGCGAGATGGGCAAGCGAGTCCTCGTCATCGACGTTGACCCGCAGGCGAACCTCACCAAGTGGTTGGGCATCGAGGAGGACGTGAGCCTCGCGCAGACGATCTACCCCGCGGTTCTGGGGGACGCCGGGCCTGATGACGACGCCGTTGACGCCGACGTCGTGCTGCGGCTTCCCGAACCGCTGCGCGCGCATGGGATGGACGTGATCCCGAGTCAACTCAACACCGCCATCATCGAACGCGAGATCATCAGCGTTTTCATGGGGGTGGTCAGGCTCAGGGAGGCCGTCAGGCGGCTCGACGGCTACGATTACGTGCTCATCGACCCCCCACCCAGCCTCGGACAGTTATCCGCATTGGCTGTCGTGGCCGCGGACCAGGTCGTCGTGCCGCTGCCCACCAACCGCAAGGGGCTGGACGGGATACCCACCGTGATCAAGATGGTGCGCGAGTACCGCAAGGCCGCGCGCAACCTGAAGGTCGCTTTCTTCGTGCTCACGCAGCACGATCGTCGGACCCGGCACGACCGTGAGAGCCTCGAGGTCATCCGGGCTCAGCTCCCCGCGATCGCTCCTGTGTCCACGCCGCTTGCGAGTAGGCCCGCGTACTACTCGGACGCTCAGGTGCAGGGCATGCCGATTCCGGTCTACGCGCCCGGTAGCCCTGCCGATCAGGAGATCAGACAGGTGACCGCAGAGCTGCTCGCCAGTCTGGAGGACGACGATGGCTAGGAAGCGCCGGCAGGACATAGACCGTGCCGCGGTGTTCGAGGCCATCCTTGGAGACCTCGGGGAGACGCAGGCCGATGCCGCAAGCGGAGGGATCGCGCTGGAGGCCATACGGTTCAACGAACGGCAACCCCGTAAGTACATCGACCCGGTGGCGCTGGAGGATCTGGCACACAGCATCCGCGAGAAGGGCGTCCTAGAGCCGATCATCGTGCGGCAGGTCGGCGAAGGGTACGAGGTGGTAGCGGGGGAGAGACGTGCGCGCGCGGCGCGGTTGGCGGGTCTGGACGAGATTCCGGCGATCGTCGTAGACATCGACGACCGCGAGGCGCTGGAGATCGCCATCACCGAGAACCTTCAGCGCGAGGACCTCAACGCGGTGGAGGAGACGGAGGCCGTGCTCGGGCTGCTGGAGGTGACGCTCGACCTGGTACGCGAAGACGTGGTCGGGCTTCTGCAGGCGCTTTACGGGGAGGAGCGCGGGAGGACCAGCAGTCGCAGGATCGACGCGCGAGAACGCGATGAGGCGCAGGCCGTGTTCCGCCGCGTCGGCAAGTTCGGGGTCAGCTCGTTCGTCAGCAACAGGCTGCCCATCCTCGACTTCCCGCCCGAGGTGCTCGACGCCGTCCGCACCGGGCAGGTCGAGTTCACCAAGGCCCAGGCGATAGCGCGGGTAGTCGACGGCAAGGCCCAGCGGCGGCTTTTGGCCGACGCCATCTCCGACGGCCTTTCGCTGAGCCAGATCCGCCGCCGTATCACCGAGCTGAGGAGCGGGGCCAAGGCCGCGTCGGGTGCTGCAGGCGGCCTGTCCGAGGAGACGCAGGAGCTGGTGAGCGGAGCCAAGCGGTTGTTGAGCAAGCGAAGGCTCGCCGCCCTGGACGCCGATAGGTTGGGGCGCGTAACGGCGCTGTTGCAGGAGCTGCAGGAGCTGCTGAGCGACGAGCAGAAGTAGGGGAGAGGCCGCGTTTTCGCGGTGGGGATCAAGCGAGCGGCCCGTTTCCACGAAGGCGACGGGCCGCTTTGTCGTGCGTGTCGGCGGGATTGGTCCCAGCGGGGCTAGGCTTTAGGGAGGAGGTCAAGATGCTAGACATCGGAACGAAAGCGCCAGATTTCGACCTGGAAGACCAAGAAGGCAAGAAGCACCGCCTCTCAGCATTGCAGGGCTCATGGGTGGTGCTCTACTTCTACCCGAAGGACGACACGCCCGGCTGCACCACGGAAGCTTGCGATTTCCGCGACAACATGTCGCTCATCGAGGCGTCCGGCGCCAAGGTCCTTGGGGTCTCGGGCGATGACCGGGAGAGCCACAGTGAGTTCGCCAGCAAGCACCGCCTCAACTTCCCGCTGCTGGTGGACCCCGAGATGAAGGTCCTCAAGGCGTACGGCGCCTACGGCGAGAAGCAGTCGGCTGGCAAGACACGCATGGGAATCAACCGGGTGACTTATTTGATCGACCCGGGGGGCAAGATCCGCAAGGTGTGGCCCAAGGTCACCCCTGAAGGGCACTCGAGCGAGGTGCTTGAGGCCATCAGCGAGCTTGAGGCTGTTAGCTAGGCCGCCATATCGTTATGGCGCCGGTAGGGCGCCGAGGCGGAAGGGGACGCGTGAGATAGTTCACGCGTCCCCTTCTCCGTGCGGGGATGCAGCCGCGAGGGGAACGCCATTGGCGTATAGGGGAGAGATGCCGTGCTGGACGCGGTGTGGCGGCGGCCGGAGTTTGCAATGGGTGTCGGTGTGCTCGACACAAGGCGCATGAACGCAGTGGGGTGAGGGGGGATGCGGCGGGACTCGGACGACGAACTGGGGAAGGAAGGGGACCGCCGGTGGGCGACGACCAGCACTACCAGCCCGGACAGGGTGCCGGCGAGGGGGAAACGTAGGGAACTTTGGTACTTAAACGGGAAAGTACCGGTACTGCCGACCGGTGGATAGGCCCCAAGTCCCGCCCGTTCCCCAGCTCGCCGGCCCTGCGGTACCGCCGCTTTCCCCTCACGCGAAGTGGTACCCCCGCACCGTGATCGGCGCCGGCAGCTCGGCGAGGGCGGTCGCCTTGAGGGTGAGCTGGTAACCGGTGTCCTCGACCACGGCGTCGGCCACCAGGATGGAGGCGTCGCGCAGCAGCACACGCTGCGACTCCCAGAGGTCGGGCGAGATGATCAACTGCGCACGCGTGGGCCCGTCCTCGAGCACGTAGAACGCGAACCCCTTGGCGGTGGGCGGCCGTTGCTTGCCCACGACCAGGCCCGCCGTGCGCACCAGCGTCTTGCGGGGCACGCGGCGCAGGCGCGCGAGAGGCACGCAGTCGAGCTCGTGCAGTTGGTCACGCACGAAGTCCAGCGCGTGGATCTCGAGCGTGCTGAAACGCGTGGTCTGGTAGTCCCACACGTACTGCTCCTGCAAGGAGAGGGGCGCGAGGTTGGGCGTCTTCGGGACGGCGGTGAAGAGGCCGCGCTCGCCGCTCGCGTGGGTGTTGGAGAGGGCACCAACCCGGAAGAGGGCGTCACGGCGAGCCTGCACCGCGTCGAAGGCGCCGGCGCGCACGAGAGCCTCGAACTGCTCCCGGGCGAAGGGGAGGCGCTGGTGGGCGTCGTCCACGCCGGAGTAGCGCCCGTGGCGGAGTCGCTCGAGGAGGACCTCGCGCGCCACGTCCTGGCTGATCCCCGCCACGGCCGATAGGGGAGGGCGCACTGCCTTCACCGGCTCGCCGCCGTCCAGCCGTACGCGCTCGCAGCGGAAGTGCACGCCGCTGGTGTTGACGTCGAGCGGCAGCATGGGTACCCCCCAGGCGCGTGCCTCCTGCCGCTTGGTGGACTGCGACCACATGCCGGGCTCCTCCGTCAAGATGGCGGCCAAGTACTCGGCCGGGTAGTGCACGCGCAGCCAGCCGCTGGCGTAGGCGTGGATGGCGAAGGCCCAGGCGTGCGACTCGGCGAAACCGAAGCCCTGGAAGCCCTTCACGGCGTCGAACACCCGCTCGCCCTCCTCGCGGGTGGCGTTCACGTGGCGCATGGCGCCCGCCACGAACGCTTGGCGGTCGGGCTCGATGTCGTCCAGTTCGTTCCAGTCCGACACCTTCTTGCGGAAGCGGTCCGCCTCTATCCAGCTCATGCCCGCGAAGTGCACGGCGATGCGCAGCACGTCCTCCTGGAAGAGGAGGACGCCGTAGCTCTTCTCGAGGATCGGCTGCAGGCTCGGGTGCCAGTAGGTGACGGGCTCGAGCCCCTGCCGCCGCCGCAGGTACGGGTGCACCGTGCCCGACTGGATGGGGCCGGGGCGGATGAGCGCCACCTGGTGCGCCAGGTCGCGCAGGTTGCGGCTGCGCATGACGCGGCTCGTGTGCTGCTGGCTGGGGCTCTCCACCTGGAACAGCCCCAGCGTGGCGCCCTCGGAGATGAGGTCCCAGACGCGCACGTCGTCGGGCAGCTCGGCCAGGTCGAGCCACACCCCGTCGAGCCGCATGACCTCCTCGCGCGCCCGCTCCAGCGCCGCCAGCATGCGCAGGCCTAGCAGGTCGAGTTTGATGAGGCCCATGGCCTCGGCGTCGTCCTTGTCCAACTGCAGGAGCTTGATGCCGCCGCTGGAGCGCTCAAGGGGCGAGTAGTGGGTGAGGGGGTCGCGCGCCAGCACGACCCCGCCGGAGTGGGGCGCCAAGTGCCTCACGTGCTTGCGCTCCATGGCGCCTAAGAGGGCGAGGAACGCGTCGGCCACGGGTGCGTCGCCGAGGACCTCGCGCAGGGCGACCTCGGCCTTGGCCGCGCCGGTGGGCCGCAACCCCCGGAAGTCGCGCCCCAGCGCCTTGGTGAGGCGGTTACGCAGCTCGGGCGGCAGTCCCAGGGCGCGCCCCAGGTCCTGGATGGCGAGGGGGAGGCGGTAGGTGATCTTGTTGCACACCATGGCCTCGGTGTCGGCGCCGAAGCGCTCCTCGACCCACGTCAGCACCTCGTCGCGGCGGGCGGAAGAGATGTCGATGTCGACGTCGGGCATGCTCGTCTTGCCCGTGTGCAAGAAGCGTTCGAAGAGCAGGTCGTGCTCGAGGGGGTCGGCCATGGTGATGCCCAGGAGGTAGCAGACGATGCTGGCGGCCGCCGAACCGCGCCCCGCCGCCAGGATGCCGTGGCGGCGGCAGTAGTCCGTGACCTCGGCCGCCACCAAGAAGAAGTCGGCCAGCCCCAGGGCGCGGATGGTGGCCAACTCCTCTTCGAAGCGTGTCCGCGCCGCCGCCAGGTGCTCGCCCTCGTAACGCTGCACCAACGCCGCGTAGCAGCGCTCCTCCAGGTAACGCTCGGGCGCCTCGCCGCCCGGGACGCGGGCCTTGGGCGGGGTGAGGCGCTCCGGCAACAGCTCGAAGCAGGCGCTCTCGGCCACCCAGGCGGCGTTCAGGGCCGCGTCGGGGAACGGCAGGCGCTCCAGCGCCTCGGCGGGGCTGAGAAGTGCCTGGCAGGCGTTCTGTGGCCGCCTGGGGTGGGGCTGCTGCACGCTTATCCCCAGCCGGGCGCAGGTGAGGGCGTCGTACAGGCGGTAGTCGTCGGCCCTGGCGTAGCGGACCTCGGGCGCGCTCACGACGGGCAGCCCGAGGCTCTGCGCCAGGCGCCGGATGACGCGGGCGCGGCGCGCGTCCCAGCGGTAGCGGTCGTGGAAGAGCTGCAGGTAGAAGCGCTCGGGGAACGCACCCTGCAACTGCCGCAAGAGGCCCTCGAGCTCGCTCACGCGGCGCTTGGCCAAGAGCTGCGCCACCACGCCGTCGCGCGGGCCTGACAGGAGGATCACGCCCTGCGTGTGGGCGAGGAGGACGGGCAGGGGGACGTCCTTCTCGTCGCGGGAGTGCGCCACGCTGAGGAGGCGGCAGAGGGTGCCGTAGCCGGCGCGCGAAGCGGCGATGAGCACGAACGGGTACGCCTCGCCCTCGATACTCACGGGCACCGTGGCGCCGATCAACGCCCTGATCTTGTGCTTGCGGGCCGCCTGGAACAGCTCAACGCCGCCCGTGACGTTGAGGTCGTCGGTGAGTGCCAGGTAGCGGTAGCCCAGGGCCGCGGCGCGCTCGACCAGCGTGGTGGGGCTGGCCGTGCCGGCGCCCAGGCTGAAGTACGAGTGCACGTTCAGGAGCGCGGTCAGTCGCTCGTTCTCGCCACCCACCAGACCTCCCCCTCCCTGAACATCTCCAGCTGCGCGCCGCCCTCGAGCTCTAGCAGGTAGTAGTCGCGGTGGAGTTCGCGCGGCTCCCACCAGCGGCTGTCGTAGCGCCACGAGTCGATGACGCCGGCCACCCGCCGGGTGGGTACCGGGCGCCGCGGGGCGCGGCGGGCCGGCGCGGTGCGGCCCGCGGCGGGGGAGGGGAGACCCCCGGGCGCGTCCCACCCCACCGTGGCGGGGGCCTCGGCCTCGGAGAGGACGACTCGGGCTTGGGTCATGAGCAGGCGCATGGGACCTCGGCGGACGTTGCGAGCGGTTGCCAACGGCGCGAGGCAACGCGTCGTTACCCCCAGTTACTGGGGGTATGCAGAGGATAGGTCGCGAGGCGAGGGGTGTCAAGCGAGCCGGCGCGAGGCGAGGGCGGGCGTGCCGCGTAGTACCTTGGCGTTGTCGCCGAGCCACGAGCAAGGCGGTGAGGGAGACGAGAGATGCGGAAACCCACGAGCCTCCTGGCCGTGCTCTTGACCGCGGTGCTGGCGGTGCTGGCGGTGCTGGCGGTGCGAGAAGTCGCGGACCGGACCCCCGGGGCCGATCGGCAGGTCGCCGACCACTCCATCGCGCTCGTGAAGGTGAACGCCGACCTCGAGACGCCGGCCGCCTGCCGCGAGGACGCCACCAGGATCCACGCCGTGCAGGGCAGCGGTGCCGCCAGCCCGCTGGTGGGCCGGGTCGTCACCGTCCAGGGGGTGGTCGTGGGCGACTTCCAACGAGGCGACGGCGACCTGCCGTTCGGCACGAACCTGGGCGGTTACGCCGTGCAGGAGGAGGACGCCGACGCCGACGACGACCCGCTGACCAGCGAGGGCATCTACGTCTTCGACTCCAACACCGACGTGGCGGTGGGAGACTTGGTGCGAGTCACGGGCCGCGTGACCGAGTTCTACGGCCTCACTGAGATCTCCAGCGTGACCTCCGTGATCGTGTGCGCCTCCGGCGTGGACCTTCCCACGGCGGCCCGGATCCTCCTGCCAGTGGCCTCTGTCAAGGACCTAGAGGCGTACGAGGGCATGCTCGTCAGGTTCTCGCAGGCGCTCGTGATCAGCGAGTACTACGACTTCGACCGCTACGGCGAGATCGTGCTGTCCGCCCCGCCGTCAGGCGCCGAACGACAGTTCCAACCCACCAGCCGGCTGGACCCCGACGACCCCGCCGTGGCCGAGGCCATCGACTTAGCCCAGCGCTCACGCATCGTGCTCGACGATGGTCGCAGCCACCAGAACCCCGACCCCGCGCGCCACCCCAACGGCCTGCCTTTCAGCATGACGAACCGCTTCCGCGGCGGCGACAAGCTGGTGAACGTGACCGGCGTCCTCGACTACAGCTTCGGCCACTACCGCGTGCAGCCCACGGTGGGCGCCACGTACGTTCCCGTCAACCCGCGTCCCGGCGTGCCCCGAGTGGGCGGCGATCTGCGCGTCGGCGCCTTCAACGTCCTCAACTACTTCACGCGCTTCGGCCGCGCGTGCGGCCCCAAGGGGACGACCGAATGCCGCGGCGCGGACGACGCCGCCGAGCTTGGGCGCCAGCGCGCCAAGATCGTCGCGGCCATCGGCCGGCTCGACGCGCACGTCGTGGCCCTGCTCGAGGTCGAGAACGACGCCGACGAGGCCGCGCTCGCCGACCTCGTGGCGGGCCTGAACGACGCCCTAGGCGCCGGCACCTACGCCTACGTGAGCACCGGCGGGCCCATCGGCCATGACGCCATCCGCGTCGGCCTCATCTACCAGGCCGAGCACGTGTCGCCCGTGGGCGCCCCCGCCGTGCTCGACGCGCCCGCGTTCGTGAACCCGAGGAACGCGGGCGTGGGCCGGAACCGGCCGGCGCTGGCGCAGACGTTCATGCAACTAGGCAGCGGCGCCACCTTCACGGTGGTCGCCAACCACCTCAAGAGCAAGGGTTCTGAATGCGGCGCCGGCGACGACGACCCCGTGCAGGGCAACTGCAACCTGACTCGCACGCTTGCGGCCAAGGCCCTCATGGCCTGGCTGGCCACCGACCCGACCGCGTCGGGCGACCCCGACTTCCTGCTGCTGGGCGACTACAACTCGTACGCCCGCGAGGACCCGATCCGCGCCCTGGCGGCCGGTGTCGACGGCGTGCCCGGCACCGCCGATGACGTGACCGACCTCTTGGCGGCGTTCGTGGGCGAGGACGCCTACACCTTCGTTTTCGACGGCCAGTTCGGCTACCTGGATTACGCCTTCGCCACCCCGTCACTCCTAGCGCAGGTGACGGGCGCCGCGGCGTGGCACATAAACGCCGACGAGCCCGACCTGATCGACTACGACCTAGACTTCAAGACGCCCGGCCTGCAGGCGCTGTACGCCCCCGACCCGTACCGTTCCTCCGACCACGATCCGGTGCTCGTGGGGCTCTCGCTCGATGCTGCCAGCCAAGGCCCCAAACAGCCGTGAGCAGCGGCGACCGACCGCAAGGCGCGCACCGCGCACCGGGCCGAGAAGGGGACGCTGTGGCAATTAACCTGCTACCAACCTTGACCCCGGCCAAGCAGGCGCTTCCGCCCACCTGGTCGAGGATCGCCGTGATCGCCGACGTCCACGGCAACCTCCCCGCCCTGAAGGCCGTGCTGGCCGACATGCGCGGTTTCGAAATCGACGGCGTGGTGTGCTTGGGTGACGTGGCGAACGTCGGGCCGCAACCGGCCGCGGCCATTGCGCGCCTGCGGCGGCTGGCGGCTCCGACCGTCCTCGGCAACACCGACGCCTACCTCCTCAGGCCGCGCACGCTCGCCGACCTGCCGGACCCGCCCCCGCCCGGCTGGGAGGAGCACCTGGAGTTGGAAGCCTGGTGCGCCGCGCAACTCGAAGACGCCGACCGGGACTACCTCCGCACGTTCGCGCCGCGCCACGAGTTCGACCTCGGGGGGCTGCGCGTGGTGGCGTACCACGGCTCGCCGAAGAGCTACGACGACCCGATCCGCTCGAACACGCCCGACGAGCAGCTCGGCGCGTGGCTCGACGACTTACCCGCGGACGTCTACCTGGGCGCCCACACGCACGAGCAGTTCGCCAAGCGCTTCCGGGCCGCGGTGCTCGCCAACCCGGGCAGCGTCGGCATGGCCGTGCGCCTGACGCCGGAAGGGGAAGGGTGGCACCCGGCGGCCGCGGAGTACGCCATCTTGAGCGTGGTGGACGGCCAGCCGAGCGTGAACCTCCGCAAGGTTGCCTACGACTTGCAAGCCTTGAAGGACGCCGCTAGGCGCAGCGGGATGCCGCGGGTCGAGAGTTACCTGGCGCGGTTCCGGGCTGGCTGAGGCGGCCGCAACGTCCGGCGCTCGCGCGGACAGTTAAGTAGTGCGCACGACTGTCATGTGGTACTCTCTACATGTCAGATGGTAGTAGAGAGGGAGGTGTGACAGTGCTGACTTGGACTCCGGAAGCCGCCCCCAACGGTGCGGGGCTGGCGGGCCGCACCATCTCGCGCCTGCTGCGCAGCAAGGAGGTCAGCCTCCAGGTTGCCAGCCGTCGGATCGAGGAGGGGCTGCCGTTCCGCGTCTTCGCCGAGCTGTGCGAGCGGCTGCGCTTCACGCAGGCCGAGTTCGCCGCGCTCCTGAGGATAAGCGAGAGCACCCTCTATCGCCGGAAGGCCGCCGGGCGCTTCGAGGCTACCGAGAGCGACCGCCTGTGGCGCTACGTCGTCCTGTACGCCCGCGCCGTGGAGGTGCTCGAGGCGACCGACGCCGCCGTCGAGTGGTTGCACGCGCCCGGTCTGGCGCTCGGCGGCCTGGCGCCGCTCGCCGTGGCCAAGGATGGTCCGGGCGCACAACGCGCGCTCGCCGTTCTCGGCCGCATGGAGCACGGCGTCTTCGGGTGATCCGCGCTTGGCGCATCGTCAAGGCGAGGTTCGCTGCTACCGCCTTCGACGGCGAGGGCGCGCGCATCTACGGCGGCCGCTGGAACTCGGCGGGCAGGCCCGCCGTCTACCTGGGTGGTACGCCGGCCATCGCTGCCCTCGAAGTCCTCGCCCACAACGCCCGCCCGGCTCTCCTCGAGGCTAGTTACGTGATCATCGAGGCGCGCTTGCCGGACGACGCGGTCCTCGACCTGGACGTCGGCGCCCTGCCGTCAGGCTGGGACGACCCGGCGGACCCCAGCCGGGCCGCCGCCCTGGGCGACGCTTGGCTGGAGTCCGGCGCCAGCCTCGCGCTGCGGGTGCCCAGTGCCGTGTTGCCACTCGAGCGCGACCTGGTGGTCAACGTGCGCCACCCGCGCGTCGTCGAGCTGGTGGTCGGGGAACCGCAGCCGTTCCGCTTCGACCCGCGGCTAGCGGGGGCGTGACGGCTGGGTCTAGTGCAGCGCGCTCTCGGCCCCTACCAGGCGCCCGCCCGGCTACTCCCCCCCGACCGAGATGAAGGGCAGCGTGCTGCCCGGCAGCATGGTGCTGGGGAGCACGCCGTCCCAAGCCTCCGCCGTGATGAGCGCTATGAGCGCCGGGTTGTCACGCAGCGCCTCGCCCTTGGCTGTAATGGCGCTCGCCTCAGCGTCGCCCGCTAAGCGCGTGGCCTCCGCCTGGGCCTTGGCCTCGGCTACCTTGGCGTCGGCCGCGCCCTGCGCCTGCGTGACCACGATCTGCGCCTGGATGCGCTGCTGCTCGAGCTCCTGGGTGCGACGCTGCACCTCGACCTCGGCCATCATGCGCGCCTCGACGGACTGCTCGTAGGCCGAGCTGAACGCGATGTCCTCGACCTGCACCGACTCGATCACGACGATGGTGGGGTCGATCACTTCCATGACGGCGTCGTAGACCTTCTGGTTAAGGGAGCCGCGTTTCTGGATGGAATCAACGGCGTTGAACTGCCCGAACACGGTGCGAAGCAGCTCGTTCACGCGGCGGTCGATGAGGCGCGAGACGAGCCCGTCCTCGCTGCCGAACTGCGCGTAGACCTCGTCCACCTTCTCGGGCACTAGGCGGTAGGTGACCGACATGCGCAGCTCGGCGAGCTGCTGATCTCTGGAGTAGGTCTCCATCTTGTCGTAGATCTTGGAGTTGGTCTGCACGCGCATCATGACCACCCGGTCGATGAAGGGCACCTTGAACCCCAGGCCGGGTTTCGCGATGCGCTCAACGGCGCCCAAGCGCAGCACCAAGCCGCGGTAACCCTGGTCGACCGTGAACATGCTCGAGAAAAGGGCGACCACCACCAGCAGCAACACGATGCCGATGATGATCAAACGGTTGAACGATGAGGCGGAGGCCTTGCGGCGGGAGGTAAGCATCTCGAACTCGTCCATCTAAATGACTCCTGTCGTGAGTGTCTCGCTTCAAGTGGCGCGGGTGACCGGTCGGTCCCCGAACTGCTCGCAAGCAGGCGCGTGCGTTGGGTTCTCGGGGCTATGCCTGATGGTACAGGCTGACGGCGCAGGTTGTCGTCTCGACCGCGCCGGTTCCTAGTAGCGCTTCGCCAGCCACACGGTGTGTCGCGTCCCGCTCTTGCCATGGGCGCGAGGCCGCTTGACGGTCGCGTCGAACCCGGCGCGCTGAAGCCTCTTGGTGAACGCCGGCGACTCGAACGCCGACCAGACCGCCAATATCCCGCCGGGCGTGAGCGTGGCGTTCATGTTGGCCAGGCCGGCGTCGGAGTACAGCTGTTCGTTGTCGTCGGCCGTGGTGCCCTCAGGACCGTTGTCGGTGTCCAGGAGGATGATGTCGTACTGCTCCTTGTCACTGCCAAAAAGCTCTGCTACGTCGCCCACGTGAACACTTACGCGCTTGTCGTCGAGCGGCCGCCCCGCTAGGTCCGCCATGTACTCGCGGTTCCATACCACTACCTCCGGGAATAGTTCGGCCACGGTGACGCGTGCTTCCGGCGGCAGGTTGTCGAGGGCGGCGCGTAACGTGTAACCCATGCCGAGCCCGCCCACAAGCACGCTCTTAACGCCGTAGCCGAGCGCCTTTATGGCTAGCACGGCCAACAACTTCTCCGAGTTGTGCTGGCGGCTGTTCATCAGTTCGTTGGTGGGCCTGTTCGGCTCCAGGATGCGCAGCGAGAACTCTGATGGGCGACCATCTAAGTCCCGTCGCCATAAGGCGAGCTTCGCGCCCTCAGGGCGGCCGGTTTCAGCGACCAACTTCCACGGGATCAAGAGAACTCCAACTAGGGCCAGCGGCGGCGTGATGTCATGAAGACACGCTGCCGTTGCCAAAAGAAAAACGCGCTTTACGCGCGTTCGATATCTTCAACGTACCGCGATATGCGCTATTCGTCAAGGCTATGCGTGAGGGTGCCTGATTTGGGACCACAAAGCCTAGGAATGGTCGCGCGTTGGTGGCCTCGGGTACGCTTCATGGGCAGATGAGAGAGCCCACTTTCAACCCACCGGGCACCGTGCGCGTGGAGCGAACCCTCGAGGACAGCGGCAGCACCGTCAGGCTGCTACTAGAGCCATTGCCGGGCGAGAGGGTAAGGATCCGCGAGTACTACCGTCGGCGCAAGGACCAGGCTCGCTTCGAGCGGGTGCGTAAGCAGGAGGGCCAGTCGGTGACGTTCGAGCTGCTGAGGCTCGAACGGTCGTTCGCGGACCTCTTCCCGCAGGCCGGGCTGTTCGACGAGCTGCCGGTGGCGCGGCCGGCCCGGAGGCGCCGCTAGGACCCAGCGCGAGCTGACGGCAGGCTTTGCGCGGGCGCGCCACGCAGGCGGGCCAATGACTGGCGGGGTCACGGGGGTCCTTGACGGGGTAGGGGTAGGAGGCGTTAGAATGCACCGTTGAACCCACCCCCCCTGGGGTAGGTACCACAGGAGGTAACGAGATGACCAAGCTTAACGTCACGGGCATGACCTGCGGGCACTGCCAGAACGCTGTCAAGAGCGCCCTAGAAGAAGTTGCGGGCGTGCAAGGCGCCCAGGTCGACCTCGACAAGGGTACCGCCACGGTCGAGGGCGCAGCCGACGTCGAAGCTCTGCTGGCCGCGGTGCGCGAGGCGGGTTACGAGGCGGCGGTGGCTGCCTAGTGGACCAACCGAGCGCCACCGCCACCGGCGAGACGCTCGGGGCCGAGTCCCACGACTGCAAGCACCTCGACCCCGAGACGCGGCTTGACGCCGCGCGGCGCCTCAAGAGCGCCAATGGGCACTTGGCCGGCGTCCTGCGCATGCTCGAGGACCCGACCGTTTACTGCGTCGACGTCCTCAAACAGGTGAAGGCCGTGCAGGGCGCCTTGGCCAAGGTCAACGAGTCCATCCTGCGGTCGCACATCCGCGACCACGTGGCCACGGCGTCGGAACGTGGCGACACCGAGCAGATCGTCAACGAGTTAATGGAGGCCCTCAAGTACAGGGCGTGAGGTGCTGGCCGGGCCGCAGGCGCGGCTCGGTTGACGCTCCGCCGACGTGGGGGTGACCAAGGACCGCTCGGGGACCGCCCCGACGGGAGGAAGCATGAAGAGCATCCAGATCGGCGTCCAGGGCATGACCTGCGCCAGTTGCGTGGCGCGCGTGGAGCGCGCTATCAATAAGGTCGACGGAGTGGGGGAGGCCGTGGTCAACCTGGCCACGGAGCGCGCAACCATCAGCTTCGACCCCGCCACGGCCAGTCCATCCCAGCTCGTCGACGTGGTCGAGAAGGCCGGCTATCACGCCGTGATTGGCGAGGCCACCTTCGGCGTAACCGGCATGACCTGCGCCAACTGCAGCAGCCGCGTCGAGCGAAGCCTCCAGAAGGCCGACGGGGTCCTGGAGGCCACGGTCAACCTCGCCACCGAGCGGGCCACCGTCCGGTACCTCCCCGCGGTGACCGATCTCGCCAGGCTGAAGGGCGTGGTCGAGAAGACGGGCTACGGGATCCTCGACGCCGGCAGCGCCGAGGTGCAGTCCGACCTCGAGCGCGAGGCCCGTGAGCGCGAGCGCAAGGCCCTTAGGCGAGACCTGCTCGTAGCCGCCGTGTTCACCATCCCGCTGTTCCTGCTCGCCATGCTGCCCATGCTCGTGCCGCCCCTCGAGCGGGCGCTCATGGCGGCCGTACCCATGCAAGTCATGTACTACGTATCGTTCGTCCTGGCCGCGGTCGTGCAGGTCGGCCCGGGGAGGCGCTTCTACCGCCCTGGCTGGAAGAGCCTCGTGAGCGGGAGCCCCGACATGAACAGCCTCGTGATGTTGGGCACGAGCGCCGCGTTCGGTTACTCCCTCGTGGCCACGTTCCTGCCGCAAGTGCTCCCGGCGGGCACGGTGCACGTCTACTACGAGGCGTCGGCGTCCATCATCACGCTCATCCTCGTGGGTAAGTACCTCGAGTCCATCGCCAAGGGGCGCACCAGCGAAGCCATCAAGCAGCTCATGAACCTTCAACCCAAGACGGCCCGTGTGGAGCGCGACGGCCAGGAGCTCGAGGTGGCGGTTGCAGCTGTTGTCCCGGGCGACGTCGTCATCGTCCGCCCCGGCGAGCGCCTGCCCGTGGACGGCATGGTCGTCTCGGGCTCCTCCTACGTGGACGAGTCGATGATCACGGGCGAGAGCGTGCCAGTTCGCAAGACCGAAGGCGGTCGCGTGGTGGGCGGCACCATCAACAAGACGGGCGCGTTCCGCTTCGAGGCCAAGGCCGTGGGCGCCGACACCGTCCTCGCCCAGATCATCGAGATGGTCGAGGCCGCGCAAGGCAGCAAGCCACCCATCCAGGCGCTGGCCGACCGCGTGGTGGCCGTGTTCGTCCCCGTGGTCATGGGGATTGGCGCCGTAACCTTCGTGGTGTGGATGATCTTCGGCCCGCAACCGGCCCTCACGTTCGCCCTCGTGAACACCGTGGCGGTGTTGATAATCGCGTGCCCCTGCGCCATGGGCCTCGCCACCCCGACGAGCATCATGGTCGGCACGGGCAAGGCCGCCGAGCTGGGCGTGCTCTTCCGCAAGGGTGAGGCGCTGCAGGCGCTGCAGCGCACGCAGGTCGTGGCGCTCGACAAGACGGGCACCCTCACCCAGGGGCAGCCCGAGCTCACCGACCTCGAGGTGGCCGCCGGCTTCGACCGGAGCGAGGTGCTGGCGCTGTTGGCCAGCGCCGAGTCGGGCAGCGAGCACCCAGTGGCCGACGCCATCGTGCGTGCCGCTAAGGCCCAGGGTGTGGCCGTGTTGGCGGCGGAGGGCTTCGAGGCGACGCCGGGCTTCGGCGTTGAGGCCGAGGTGGGTGGACGCCACGTGGCGGTGGGCGCGGACCGGTTCATGCGCCGGCTCGGGCTCGACCCGCAACCCTTCGCCAGCGTGGCGGAGGCCCTCGCCACCACCGGCAAGACGCCGATCTACGCCGCCGTCGACTCGCGGCTGGCCGCGGTCTTGGCGGTCGCCGACCCCATCAAGCCCTCCACCCCGGCGGCCATCAAGGCGCTGCACGGCCTCGGACTGCGCGTGGCCATGATCACCGGCGACGATCGCCGTACGGCGCAGGCCATCGCCGCGCAGCTGGGTATAGACGAGGTGCTGGCCGAGGTGCTCCCTGACGGCAAAGTCGCAGCGGTCAAGCAGTTGCAGGCCGAGGGGCGCAGGGTGGCCTTCGTGGGCGACGGCATCAACGACGCCCCCGCGCTAGCTGCCGCCGACGTCGGCGTCGCCATCGGTACCGGAACCGACATCGCCATCGAGTCGGCCGACGTCATCCTGATGTCGGGCGACCTGAGGGGCATAGTGAACGCCCTCGCCCTCTCGCGCGCCACACTCAACAACATCAAGCAGAACCTGTTCTGGGCGTTCGCCTACAACACCGTGCTCATCCCCATCGCCGCCGGGATCCTCTACCCCAGCTTCGGCATCCTCCTGTCGCCCGTGCTGGCCGCCGGTGCCATGGGCTTCTCGAGCGTTTTCGTCATCACCAACGCGCTGCGGCTGCGAAGCTTCACCGCGCCCATGCCGTCTAGCGCCACGAAGGAGGCGATGCCCAGCGCCCAGTTGGCGGCAGCGTAGCGGACCGTTTGTGTCATTTAGTCATGTCGAAATAAGTAATGGGTTCTAGAGTGCCTTCGTGCGCTCCCGACTCAACCCCTTCCGCCACCCGTTATCGCTCCTGGGGCCGGCCTTCGTCGCGGCCATCGCCTACGTGGATCCTGGCAACGTGGCCGCCAACGTCACGGCCGGCGCACGCTACGGCTATCTGCTCCTGTGGGTGCTCGTCGCTTCCAACCTCATCGCCGTCGTGGTGCAGTACCAGTCGGCGAAGCTAGGGCTGGTGACGGGCCGCTCGTTGCCCGAACTGCTTGGCGACCGCATGCGCCGGAGGCCGCGCTTGGCCTTCTGGGTGCAGGCCGAGTTCGTGGCGGCCGCCACCGACTTAGCCGAGGTGCTCGGCGGGGCCATCGCCTTGCAGATCCTCTTCGGCCTACCCCTACTGGTTGGGGGCGTCATCGTCGGGGTCGTCTCGATGGTCCTCCTCCAGGTCCAGAGTCATGGCGGTCAGCGCCAGTTCGAGTTCGTCATCATCGGGCTGCTGGTCATCATCACGTTCGGCTTCGTAGCGGGCTTGTTCGTGAGGCCGCCGGAGGTAGCGGGGATGATAAGGGGGCTGGTGCCACGCTTCGTCAACGCCGACAGCGTGATCCTGGCCGCCAGCATGCTGGGGGCCACCGTCATGCCGCACGCTATCTACGTGCACTCGGCATTGGCGCGCGACCGCCACAAGAAGGTTTCGCGGGAGATGCTCCCCATGATGCTGCGGGCCACGCGCAGCGACGTCGTGGCTGCGCTGGCCTTGGCTGGGCTCGTGAACATCGCCATGTTGCTGTTGGCGGCCGCCAACTTGCAAGGCGTCAGCGGGACCGACACCATCGCGGGCGCTCACGCGGCCATCTCCAGCGCGCTGGGGCCGCTCATCGGCGTCATCTTCGGCGTCGGGCTCCTCGCCTCTGGGCTGGCCTCCACCTCTGTGGGGTGCTACGCGGGCTCGACCATCATGGAGGGCCTGCTGCACTGGCACGTGCCGCTGCTCTGGCGCCGCGCGGTGACCCTGGTGCCGGCACTGGTGATCTTGGGGTTGGATACCGAGCCCACGTCGGCCCTGGTGCTGTCGCAGGTGGTGTTGAGCTTCGGCATCCCGTTCGCCCTGGTGCCGCTGGCGCTCCTGGCCAACGACCGGCAGTTGATGGGCGCGGCGGTCAACGGGCCGTTCACGCGCGCCATGCTGGGCGTGATCGTTTTGACGGTGGTGGTGCTCAACATCCTGTTGTTGGTCTTGCTGGCGCTCGGGCAGGGTTGAGCCTAGGGCTTCGCCGGTGCATTGTGGCGCGCCCGGCGAGGCTCACGGCCTGGGGGTGGTCGGCGTGCGGGTGCCTACTGGCACGACCTGAGCTGGCAGGACCTTGGTGGGGCTGCTGTGTGGGCGTGGCGCGGACCTGGGCTGTGGCACCTCGGGGCCGGTGATCGGCTGTGCCTCGGGTGGCGCGAAGAGCGGCACGGCGGCCGTGGCTACGGCGGCGGCGGCTGACGCGTCTTCGGCTGGCCGCCTGGTGCGGTTACCGGACCCAACACCCGGAGTCCGTTGCGCGGTCCCGCGCTCGGCCAGGTCGGCGCCCGCGTACGCCCCGCGCTCGCTGACGTACCCCTCCCACGCCCACGCCAGGTCGGCGGCTTGGGCGTGCGGGTCGCGCCACACGAGGTGCCGCGGCGCGGCCGGGAAGCGCTCGAGGGTGGCATCGAGCGCCTGCCGACGACGCTCGCGTTGGGGCCAGAGGCCGTCCTGGGTGCCAACGCGCTCGGGCGAGCCGAGCTCGACGGTGAGTCGCTCGATGGGACTCCCCTCGGCGTGGCTGTCGTGTAGCGCGAAGAGGGCCTGCTGACGGATGTGCCGTGCCTGCTGCAGAGGGCGCTTTGCCAGGCGGCTGGCGCGGTGCTGCGTGCCTGCCAGGGTGGCGGTGAGTGTGAGACGGCGCGCCGCACGACCGGCGAGCGCGCGCTCGAGCTCGGCGGCGAGGCGGTCGAGGGCCGGCAGGATCTGGTGCGGTTCGCGGACCGGATCCGCGAACGTGAGGGAGCGTTTGACGCTGGCCGGGAGACGGTAAGGCCGCAGCTCGGTTCGGCGCGGGCCGTGCAGGTAGGCAATAACGGCGGCGCCCTCCTCGCCCAGGTAGGCGCGGATCTGCGGGGCGCTCCAGCGCGCCAGGTCGGCGGCGGTGGTCAGCCCCAGCCAGCTGAGACGCGTGAGATTGGCCTCCGACACCCCCACGCCCCGGAGGAAGCGCAGGGGCAGGCGCGCCAGGAACTCATCCAGTTGGGAGTCGGGTACCTCCCTCACGGCGCCCGGGTTGGCGGCCAGGGCGGCCAGTTCCGCCGTCTCGACGTCGGCCGCCAGGCCGGCGCGGACGTCGTACTCGTGCGCCACTTCCTGGGCTTCGGCCCGGTCGATGCGCGCGAACACGCGGCCGCGCGCGCCGCTCTCCAGCCACGGGGTGAGGTCGTACAGGTCGCGCAGGAGCGTGAGCCAGGCGTGTTCGAGGTCGGGCTCTTGGAAGGACCGCACCTCGAGGCCGGTCACGCGCATGCGTGCCCCCTCCAGGCGCATGCCCGGGGTTATGCCGTGCCGCCTGGCGGCTGCGTTGGCGTGCGCGACGCGCTGTTCGGCGGCCACCACCAGCGGCACGCGCTTGAGCTCCGGCTCCTCGCGCTGCGCGAGGTAGAGGGGAAGGGGACCGAACTCGAGGGCGGCTAGCACGGGGACTCCTCGTTGGCAGCGCGGTGGCAGAGGAGCACGGCGGCCATGGGGAAGAGCAGTCTGATGGGGGCGGGTGGGCGCGCGGCCGGTGCGCGGCCGGGGCGCCGGGGCCTGGCGGCGGGTGCCTTTTCGTTGCGGTTCGGCGCTGGCCGTTCGGAACGCGCCATGCGGCCGGGCCGGTCGGCTGATTGGGCCGTGAGGGGTTCTGTTGTCGTGGTGCACGGTGTTAGCATGTGCCTCACCTGGGTAGGTCAGCGTTAGCAGACCGCTTCGGGGCTATCGGAAGGACATGTCCTCTTGCTTGGCGGCGGTGGACGTGTCCTTCTTCGTTGCAGGGCGGGACTAGGCGTGGGTGGTGAGCGGGGCGCTCACTCGCTCCCTTCTATGATCAGGTCTTGCACGATGTCGCCACGCAGGAGGCCGCGGAACACCCCGTCTACATGCAGTTCCTGGGCGTCTACGGTGACCACGGGGAAGGCCGGGTTGTGCGGCCGTAGCCGGTACTCGCGCGGGCGGGGTTCGTCGAGTGACCAGTCGAGGTACTTGAGGGTGGTCTCGTCCTCGCCGACCCGCACGGCGCAGACCTCGCCGGGGCGCTGCGGCTCGGCGCGGTGGAGGAGGACCACGTCTCCGTCCTCGATGCGGTCTGCCATGGAATCGCCCCTCACGCGCAGGGCGAACTGATCCGGCCGGCCGCGCAGCGCCAGGTGCCCCTCGGGCGTGGGGTAGACGCCCACGGGGAGGCCGGCGGCGATCTCGCCGTAGAGCGGGACCCCGAAGCCGCCGCCGAGGAGCGTGAGGCGTGGGCTGCGGCCGGGGCCGCGGCTCTCGAGGAGCAGTTCGCCCTTGGTCTCGAGAGCCCTGAGGTGTTCGCGCAAGGTGGAGTAGCTGATGCCGAGGGTGCGTGACAGGGCCGTTAGTTCCGGCGTGGCGCCCGTGCGCTCGTAGGCCGCGCGGAGCGCGTCTTGGCGGACTGGGCGTGGCGGCATTGGCGCCCCCTCTCGTTACCCCCAGTAACTGGGGGTATGGACAGGATAGGGCGGGGAGGGGTCCTTGTCAACCTGGTGAATCACGAGGCCAGGCTCAACTCGACGTGATCCCTTCACCACCGCTCCGTCCACTGACCATCGCAACGGTCAGGCCGCCGTTGCGCGTGTGCGTGACGCGCACGTTAGACAAGAACTCGAGCACCGGCGCGGGGTCCTGGACGAGGATGACCACCTGCCAATCACCGCCAACGCTAGCGAGGTTGGCGAGGAAGGCGCGGGTGGTCTCGGCGGCCCCGCGACGGTCGCCCAGGCGCACGCCGTAGGGAGGGTTCGTGAGCACCAGGCCGCGCCGCGCGTTCAGGCCTTCGAGGTTGAGGCTGCTGCTGTCGGCCCGCTGGAGTGCCACGGCTGGGTAATCGCCCTCAAGGTTGGCCCTGGCAGCAGCGAGGGCGCCCTCATCGATATCGGTGCCCAAGAGGCGCGCCTCTAGCGGCCGGACGCCCGCCTCGGCGCCGCGCTTCACCTCGCGCCACGAACCCGGTCGGAACCAGGCCGCGTGTTCGAACGCGAACGTCCTGTGCCGCCCCGGGGCCAGGCCGCCGAGGGCGTCCGCCGCCTCGATGAGCAGCGTGCCGCTGCCGCAGAAGGGGTCGAGGACCACGTCGGGTGGTCCGTCCATGCGCGCCAGCCCCTCGAGGACCATGGCCGCCGCCAGCGTCTCGCGGACCGGCGCCGTGTGCACGTGCCGGCGCACCCCGCGACGGTGGAGGTGGGAACCGCTCGTGTCGAGGCTGATGGTGCAGCGATCGTCCAGCAGGCGCACGTAGAAAGCGAGTTCGGCGCCGCCTTCGGGTTTCGGGTAGAGGCCGAGAGGCCTGAGTTGGCGCGAGACGGCGCTCGCGACGGTGTTGGCCACCGCGTCGCCCGCCTGGAGCTTGGAGTTCTTCGACGTGACGTGCAGCGCGTAGTTTGCCACGAACCCGATTTGTGTCTCCCACGGCACCTGGCGCGCGCGGTCGTAGAGCATCTCCGGCGTCGCCGCTGGGAACGTGCCAAGGCGTAAGAGGACGCGACTGGCCGTGCGCAACGTGAGGTTGGCGCGCATGATGCCGACGTGGTCCATGCCTAGCTCGACGCCCCCGTGAACCACGCGTAGCTCGTCGCGCCGCGCTACGAACCCGCCCGCGAGGAGCTCGGCCACGAGCGTCTCCTCGAGGCCGGGTGTCACCTGCACGTGGCACTCGAACGGCGCTCGCACGAGCCAGCGCTTGACGCGCCTCTCGAGCGCGTTGGTCGACAAGTGCTCGGCTCCGGTTCCGGGCTGCTCAGGCATCAGTGCACTCTCACATGCTGGGGTAGGGAGGCGCAACGGCGCGCGTCAGCTTGCTGCGGCGCCGTGCAGGAAGAGGTCGAGGACCGCCGCCACCGTAACCTCAGGCCCTGAAGGACCCAAGAGCGACTGGGCGAGAGTGAGGAGGGCCGTCGCCTGCCAGCGCGGGTCGGCTTGGCGGAGTTCGCCCGCGGCCTGGCCGGCGGCCATGAGGTCCTCGATGGGCCCGGTGAAGCGTGCCCGGTACTCGCCGAACAGCCTGGAGCGTCCCACATCGCTGAGGTGGACGGCCTCGCGCTCGGCCAAGCGCATGGCGGCGCTCTGGTCGGCGCGGTGGGTGGCGATGCCCTCCAGGAGCGCTCCGAGCTTCGCCTCGGTGCTGCCACCGGTGGCCAGCGCCTGCTCGACCAGCGCGCCGGCCCTCGCCACCGCCGCCGTCAGGAGGGCGAGGAAGAGCGCCTCCTTGTCTGCGAAGTGGTGATAGATCGCCGCCTTCGACACGCCGACGGCCGCCGCCACCTCGCGCATGGACACCCCCTGGTAGCCGCGGGCTACGAACAGAGGAAGGGCAGCTTCCAGGACGCGCGCCTTGGGGTCGGAGGCGTTCGTCTAGATCCCTCCTGGCACGTAACTGGCGCCGATGCCGAACGCCATGACCGCGAACAGGAACGCCGAGGTGGTGACGGTGAGCGCCGTCCAGCGCTGGTCCCGGACCTTGCGCGGCAGCCAGTAGTAGGCGAGGAAGAAGAACAGCGGCCCGAGCCCGCCGAGGTAGTGGATGTAGAGCTGCAGGGGCCCGAGACCCTGGTCGAGGAGCTTGATGCCCATGAGGGCTTGCACCATCAAGGCCACCTGAGCGAGGACGAACGCCACGCGGGCGAAGGCCGATAAGGGTCGATGGCGCCATGCGAGCACGCCGCTGACGACGAGTGCGAGGAGTGTGGTTGCGAGCACCAGCACGCCGCTCACCACGTGAGCGGCCGGCGGTAGCCAGAGAGAGTCGATCATCAGTCCTCCATTGCCGGCGACGGTCGGGGGTAGCTTGGTTACCGACCGGCCGGTAAGGCAGAGACAGTCTACACGAAGCCAGCTGAGATATGGCTTCCACGTCCTTCAGCAAGAGCGGGTCTGCGCCAAGCGATGTCGGCGACGTCCCGAGAGCGAGGCGGCGAACATGCCTCGCCCAACCGGAGAGTACGAAGCGCCACCATGGGTCCCGGACCCGGAACTTATCCTTCCTGCGCCGTGAACCCCCAGCGCGTCAAAGCATCCCGCTTGGCCTTAGTCGCACTGATCCTCGCCCTAGCCTTGGTCGCCTGCGCACCGCGCCGCGGCGCCTCTCGCTGGAGTCAAGGCTTGTCCGCGCGGCCCAGTTGCATACCGCCGACCAGGCGAACCGTAAGGTCATGAGCCACGTGGGCCGGGACGGCTCGACGGTGGGCCAGCGGGTCACGCGTACTGGTTACGAGTGGTCGCTGGTGGCGGAGAACGTCGCGTGGGGTTACGACTCGCCGGAGGCCGTGATGAAGGGTTGGATGAACAGCCCCGGACACTGCGAGTCGATCATGCGCCCAGAAGAGCGAGAACTTGGCGCCGCCGAGCAGCAGCGCTTCTGGACGCTCGTGTTCGCCACGCCTCGCTGAGCCGCGCTGGCCCCCGGCCGTTTCACACCTACTGCGCGGGTGTGATGGTCGCTCAGGTCTCGGCCGGGGGGCCTTGGGCAGCTAGGGATGGAGCGGCGCCACGGCCCGGCAGGGCGACCCATGACAGGACCGCGGCTACTAAGGCCACAAGAGACATGCTCATCAACACCAGGCGGAACCCGCGAGTGAAGGAATCGTTGACCGCCGCCCGCGCCTCGGCCGCTTGCGAGGCGGTCAGTCCCGCCGGCAGGCGCATGCCCGCCAGGTCGTTGCGGGCGGCCAGCAGCTCGTCCTGGACCGTGCTCGGGAGGCTGGAGGCGCTCAGCTTGCTTGCCAGCTGCGAGCCGAACGTGTTCAGCATGAACATGCCGAGAAGCCCGATGGCGAGTAGCCCTGCAACGCGTGAGACGGCGTTGTTGATACCGGAAGCCGTGCCCGAAAGAGTCTCGGGCACCGCCGCCATGACCGTTGTCGTGAGGGGCGCCACCAACAACGCCATGCCCGCTCCCATGACGGTCATGGGCAGCGTGACGGTCACCAGGAAGCTCGGGGCGTCACCTAGAATTACGAACAGCATGAGCGCGGCGGCGGTGAGGAGCGCGCCGACACCGATTGGGAGCCGAGGCCCAACTCGGTCGTAGAGGCGCCCCGACCAACCGGAGGCCAGGAACAAGAGGACGACCATGGGCAGTGAAGCCGCGCCAGCGGCGGTGGCGGCGAAGCCCCTGACTTGGATGAGGTACAGGGGTAGGAAGAATCCGAGCCCGGCCAGGTTGGCGTACAGCAGCAGGGTGACGACGTTTATGCCCGCGAAGACGCGCGACTTGAAGAGGCGAAGGGGGACCATCGGCTGCTCCAGCCGGGCCTCGGCGAACACGAAACCCGCCAGCGCGACGACTCCTATGACCAAGGCCGCGATCACCGTTGGGTCCGCCCAGCCGCGTGACGATGCCTCGAGGAGCGCGTAGATCACGCCGCCCAAGCCGAGGGTCGCGAGGGCAGCGCCCAAGAAGTCGATGCGGTTGCCAGCCTCTTGGTCCCGGCTTTCCGGCACGTGCCGCGAGGTGATCACCAGGGTCACCACGGCTATGGGAACGTTCACGAAGAAGATCCACCGCCAAGATAGGTTGTCGATGAGCCAGCCGCCGAAGATGGGCCCGGCCGCGACCGCGATGGCCGAGAACGACGACCACGTGCCAATGGCGGCGCCCCTCGCGCCGGACGAGAAGTTCGCGTTGATCAGGGCGAGGCTCCCTGGAGTGAGGAGCGCCCCGCCCACACCCTGCAGGGCACGCGCGGCGATGAGCTGGCGAACGCTGGGCGCGGCGCCGCTCCACATGGACGCGAGGGTGAAGACGACCACTCCGGCCATGAACACACGCTTACGTCCCAGGTGGTCGCCCAGCGAGCCGCCGAGCATCAGAAGCGCGGCCAGGAAGAGGGTGTAGCCGTTGATCACCCACTGGACATCGATGGCGCTGGCGCCCAGCGACGCCTGCAGCGCCGGCAGGGCCACGTTGACGGTCGAGCCGTCGAGGAACACCATGCTGGAGCCGAGCACGGCCGCCACCACTACCCATCGCCCAGGCTTAGCCGTCCCGCTAGGTGCGGACATACCCAAGCATCGCCCCCGCGAGCCTATGTGGCTGTGACACCCCGGTCCTCGAAGCGCAGCAGCCTCAGTGCGTTGGCGACGACCACGAGGGTGCTTGACTCGTGGATCACGACCGCCACACCTATGCTCGCCAGGCCCAGGAGAGCGCTAGGCACTAGCAGCGCGATCACCCCGAGGCTGACGAACAGGTTCTGCACAATCATCCGCCGGCTGGCGCGCGAGAGGGAGATGGCGTAAGGGAGCTTGGTTAGGTCGTCCGCCATCAGGGCCACGTCGGCGGTCTCGAGCGCCACGTCGCTGCCAGCGCCGCCCATGGCCACAGACACGTCCGCGGCAACCATGGCGGGTGCGTCGTTCACCCCGTCGCCTACGACTATGACGCGCTTGTAACGCTGCTGCAGCTCGGTCACGAGTCGTGCCTTGTCCTCGGGCAGGAGTCCGGCGTGGACCTCGTCCAGGCCAAGCTCCTCACCAACGGCGTTAGCCACGCGCTCGTTGTCGCCGGTGAGCATGACCAGGTGTTTGATGCCCAGCCGTCGAAGGCCCGCGATGGTCGCGCGGGCCTCGGGCCGCGGCTCGTCGCGCACGGCCAGCACGCCCGCCAGTCTCCGGCTCGCGGTGTCCTCGCCAGCTGCCAAGAATAGGGTCGTCTTGCCCTGCCGCTCCAACTCGACGGCGCCCGCCTCCGCGGCGGCGGAGAGTGCTACGCCAGCGTCCGCGAGTAGCCTGCGGTTGCCGATCAGGACGCTCACGCCTTCCACCAAGCCGGTGACCCCGTGCCCAGCGCGCTCGTCGAAGTCGGACACCTCGCCTAGCGTCACACTGCGCCCCTCGGCGGCGGCCACCACCGCGTTGGCCAAGGGGTGGGCGCTGCGCCTCTCCAGGCTCGCAGCCATGCGTAGCAGCGACTCCTCGTCGGAGCCCAGCGCCACCATGTCCGTGAGCTGAGGGCGGCCCCTGGTGAGGGTGCCGGTCTTGTCGAAGACCACCACGTCGGTCATGCCGGCGTTCTCGAGGTGGGCGCCGCCTTTGATGAGCACGCCGCTGCGGGCGCCCCGCGCTATCCCTGCAAGGACGGCCGAAGGGGTGGCAAGCGCGAGGGCACACGGGCTGGACGCCACCAGCAGCACCATGGCGCGCATGAAGCTCGTCTCGAACGGCACCCCGAGCAGCGGCGGCACCAGGATCATGAGGGCGGTCGCGCCGAGGACGATGGGCGAGAACAAGCGCTGGAAGCGCTCGGTGAACCGGTGGCTCGGCGCCTTGGCGCTCTGGGCCGACTCGACGGCTTTGATCACCCGGGCCAGCGTCGTGTCCTCCGGCGCGCGGTTCGTGAGGACCTCGAGCGAGCCACCCGCGTTGATGGTGCCCGCGTAGACCTCGTCGCCGATACCCTTGGCAACAGGCATGCTCTCGCCAGTTATCGGTGCTTGGTCCACGTAGCTCTTGCCGCCGATTACCTGGCCGTCGGCCGGCAGCCTCTCGCCCGGGCGGACGATCACCGTGTCGCCGATCCGCAACTGCGCCACGGGCATGTCCACCTCGGACCCGTCACGCCGCACCCTCGCACTCCTGGGCGTGAGGCCACCCAACGCCCGGATGGCGCCTCGAGCGCGGTTCATGGCGAGGTGCTCGAGCCCATGGCCGAGGCTGAAGAGGAAGAGGAGGAGGCCGCCCTCCGCCCAGGAGCCCAGGCTGGCGGCCCCGAGCGCCGCTACCACCATCAGCAAGTCGATGTCGAAGCGTGCCTTCGCAGCGGCCCTGACGGCCTGGTTGGTGGCGTGCCAGCCGCCCGCGAGGTAGGCCACTAGGTAAGCGGGTAACCACGCCGCCACGGGGGCGCCCGCGGTCTGAGCCACGAAGCCCGCTAAGAGCGCTAAGCCCCCCACGGCGCTGAGCTTGAGGTCGGACGGCAAGCGGCGCGGACTGAACCTGCCGAAGCCGGTCGGAGTCTCGGCATTCTGCTCGCCTGGGCCAACCGCACCCGGCGTGTCGGGGAGTGCCAACCGGTACCCGAGGCCCTCGACCTCTGCGACGATCCGGTCCTGTTCGGCTACTGTGTTGTCGAGGGTGAGCTGCAACTTCTCGGTCGCGTAGTTGGCTTGAGCGTCGAAGACGCCCTTCAGCCGGCCAGCC
>CAJDWU010000038.1_pt1 | contig 28581 bp, 24 predicted proteins | sample 7391771 | NCBI WGS metagenome assembly CAJDWU01 (sample SAMEA7055737, study PRJEB34461) | soil metagenome | biome: terrestrial ecosystem; feature: Peninsula; material: soil | place: Antarctica | collected 2016 | reverse complement strand
GCCGCTCGAGTCGGAAGACGGGCGAAACGGGTCCACCCACCCGCGCGACCGGCCGGGGAAGCGCGGGCGCCCGCGCCCCCGAGAAGGCGCCCACCGAGACCCGGAAGCCCGCCCAGGACGAGAAGCCTGGCAACCGCCGCGGAGGCATCTTCGGCTGGTTCAGGCGCTCCCGCGACTGATTCCCGGGACTAGCGTCCACACGAACCCAGCAGGCTCGCAGCACCTGATACGCTGAACACCTAGCGCGGCGGTCAAGTATGACCGCCTACGCTCCGGTACGACGAGTTAGAATCGGAACGAGTCCAAGTTGACTGCCACGCCCCGCGTGGTTGCGGTGCCGGCAAGACGCGCTGACCGCCGTTGAACACTCTAAAGAGGTGTGAAGATGAGTGACAAGAAGCTGGAGATCCAAGGCCTGCACGCCCGGATTGTCGGTGGCGACGAGATCCTCAAGGGCGTCGACCTGGTGGTGCCGCGTGGCGAGGTCCACGCGCTCATGGGTCCCAACGGTTCCGGGAAATCGACGCTCGCCAAGATCATCGCCGGCGACCCACAGTACGAGGTAACGGCGGGCGACATCCTCCTCGAGGGCAAGTCGATCCTCGAGATGGAGCCCGACGAGCGGGCCCGTGAGGGGCTCTATCTGGCCTTCCAGTATCCGGTCGAGGTTCCCGGCGTCTCCATCGCCAACTTCTTGCGCCTCGCGCTGAACGCGCGCCGCGAGGAAGGCGACGAGATCGGCGTCATGGAGTTCTACAAGAAGCTCCAGCGCGCCGTCAAGGAGCTCAACTGGGACGAATCGATCATCGAGCGCAACCTGCACGAAGGTTTCTCGGGGGGCGAGAAGAAGCGCTCCGAGATCCTGCAACTCCTGGTGCTCGAGCCGCGCTACGCGATCCTCGACGAGACCGATTCCGGCCTCGACATCGATGCGCTCAAGGTCGTCTCGCAGGGCGTGAACGCAGCGCGCGGCCCCGACTTCGGTGCCCTGGTAATCACCCACTACCAACGCCTGCTCAACTACATCGTGCCCGACGAGGTCCACGTGATGGTCAACGGTCGCATCGTCAGGACCGGCCCCAAGGAACTAGCCATGGAGCTCGATGAGAAGGGCTACGAATGGATCCGCGAAGCGGTGGGCGCCTGACCGCCCCAGCCATGCCGCCCGCGCTCTACGAGCGGGCACCCCAGCAACCAGAAGGGCGGAGGGACGCCAAGTGACGGACCTGACCAATCAGATAACGCAGGATGCCCACCCCGATGCTGCCAAGCTCGAGGGGATGGACCACACCAAGCAGTACGACTTCAAGCTCACCGAGGACTACTTCTTCAAGTCCGACCGTGGCCTGAGCAAGCGAACCGTGGAACAGATCAGCTACTTCAAGAGCGAACCGGAGTGGATGTTGAAGTTCCGCCTGCGGGCGTTCGATATCGCGGAGAAGAAGGGCCGGCCGAAGTGGGGCCCCGACCTCTCCAGCCTGAACTTCGACGAGATCTTCTTCTACGTGAGGCCCAACGAGAAGCAGGGCACGGCCGGTTCGTGGGACGACATCCCGGAAGAGGTGCGAGAGACTTACAAGCGTCTCGGCGTGCCCGAAGCTGAGCAGCGCGCGCTCGCCGGCGTGGGCGCACAGTACGAGTCGGAGATGGTCTACCACAAGCTGAAGGAGGAGTGGGAGAAGCTCGGCGTCATCTTCCTCGACACCGACACGGGCCTCAAGGAGCACCCCGAGCTCTTCAAGGAGTACTTCTCCACCGTCATCCCACCCGAGGACAACTACTTCGCGGCCGTCAACTCCGCCGTGTGGTCGGGCGGCTCGTTCGTGTACGTCCCGGAGGGCGTCCATGTCGACGTGCCCCTCCAGGCCTACTTCCTCCTCAACGCCCAGAACATCGGCCAGTTCGAGCGCACCCTCATCATCGGCGCTCCCGGGTCCAAGTTCCACTACATCGAGGGCTGCACGGCCCCGGCCTACACGAGCAACTCGTTCCACTCGGGCGTCATCGAGATCATCTGCCAAGAAAACAGCCACGTGCGTTACTCGACCATCCAGAACTGGTCGCACAACGTCTACAACCTCGTGACCCAGCGCGCCATGGTCCACGCGCACGCGAGCATGGGTTGGCTCGACGGCAACTTGGGCTCCAAGACCACCATGAAGTACCCGAGCACGTACCTCGTGGGTGAGGGCGCGCACGGCGAGGTCCTCTCCATCGCTTTCGCCACCGACGGCCAGCACCAAGACGCCGGCGCCAAGGTGATACACGTGGCGCCGAACACGACCAGCAGCGTGGTCAGCAAGTCGATCTCGAAGGGCACGGGCCGTTCCAGCTACCGCGGCCTCGTCCAGATCCATCAGGGCGCCACCAACGCGCGCTCGAACGTGGAGTGCGACGCCCTCCTCCTCGACGAGAACGCCCGCACCGACACCTTCCCCTATATCGAGATCAGTGAGAAGACCGCCCACGTGGGCCACGAAGCGACCGTCAGCAAGCTCGACGACGAGCAGATCTTCTACCTCATGACCCGCGGCCTGGCCAAGGACGAAGCCATGGCGCTCATCGTGCGCGGCTTCCTCGACCCCGTCGCCAAGGAACTCCCGCTCGAGTACGCGGTCGAACTGAACCGCCTCATCGAGCTTGAGATGGAAGGGAGCGTAGGCTGAGGATGGCAAGCTTGGTCGACAACCCCGCCATCGACGCGTCCGCGGTCGAGCACATCATCACCACCTACGACGAGCCGGCCTGGCTGGCCGAAGAGCGCCGCGCCGCGCTGCGCTCCTACGACTCGCAGCCGTTCCCCACCGAACGCACCGAAGAGTGGCGTTACACCCAGCTGAAGCGCTTCGCCTTCGGAGGCCTCGAGCTGGCCAAGGGCCCGCGCGACGATTCGGTCTCGGAGCGCATCCGCATGCGCATTGACGATTCCGACGCCGAAGGCGTCATGGTTCACAAGGGCAATCGGGTAGTGCTTCGAGAGGCCAACATCACTGAGGCGGGCGTCATCTTCACCGACCTGCGCACCGCCGTACGCGAGCACGAGGCGCTCCTCAAGGAGTACCTCTACAGTGTGGTCAACGCCACCCAGACGAAGTACACGGCCCTCAACTCGGCCCTGTGGGAGAACGGCACCTTCGTGTACGTGCCCAAGGACGTGGAGGTCGAGCTGCCGCTCGGCGCCTTCACCACGGCCGACTCGGGTGGCATCGGGCTCGGTCGCACGCTCATCGTGGTCGATGTCAACGCGCGCGTCACCTTCATCGACGAGTACACGAGCGAGCCGTTCGACGAGCGCCTGTTCTTCGACGCCGCCACGGAGATCGTCCTCAAAGACGGCGCCAACCTTCGTTATGTGAGTCTCCAGAACTGGAGCCGCAACGTGGCGCACATGAACAAGCTCCGCGCCCACCTGGGCAGGGACGCCCGCCTCGAGTCGGTCACCGTCAGCCTAGGGGCCGACGCCGCCCGCGCCGAGGTCGAGAGCCGCCTTGAGGGTCCCGGAGCCGAGAGCGAGATGCTCGGGCTCTACTTCGCCGACGAGGGACAGCACTTCAACCAATACACCTTGCAGCACCACGCCACGCCGCGCGGCTTCTCGGACGTGCTCTTCAAGGGCGCCGTCCGCGACGCGAGCCAGGCCGTCTACTCGGGCCTGATCGTCGTCGACCCCGGCGCTCAGAAGACCGACGCCTACCAGACGAACCGCAACCTCCTCCTCGATGACGAGGCCGAGGTCGTCTCCATCCCGCAGTTGGAGATCGCCGCCAACGACGTCAAGTGCTCGCACGGCTCCACTACGGGCCCCGTGCCGGAGGACCAGCGCTTCTACCTCATGAGCCGCGGTTTGCGGCCGGAGGTGGCGGAGCACGTGCTCGTGACGGGCTTCCTCTACGAGGTGATGAGCCGCGTGACGCTGCCCAAGGTGGGTCAGTACGTCGAGCGGGTGGTGCAAGCTAAGCTTGGCGTTCCGGGCGCCAGGGAGAAGCTGTGAGCGCGGCTGACGCCGCCAGCTCGGAGAGCTTCGACGTTGGTTCGGCAGATGAGTTCCCCGAGGGCTCCATCACCGAGCGCACGGTGGGTGGCGTGGATATCGTCGTGATCAACCAGGATGGCGCGTTCTACGCGCTCCCCGACCGCTGCACCCACCAGCACTACCCCATTCACGACGGCGAGTTGCTGGACGGGAAGATCAAGTGCATACACCATGGCGCCACCTTCGACCTGAACACGGGTCGTGCCACCTTGCCGGCCGTGAAGAAGATCCAACTCTTCCAGGCCGCCGAGGCTGCGGGGCGCGTGATGGTGACACTGCAACAAGTTTGAACCGCCTGAACAACCTGGCCTCGCCGGCGCACTCACCAGGAGTGCGCCGGCGCTTGCGTTCTTGAGTGACGTCAACCGTCCAGGACGGCGAGAACGACGCTGGCCTGGACGTGATCGGGCGCTAACCCCTCGCTCGTCTTGAACGTCACCCCGACCGCACCCGAGTCGATCCCGAGGAGCTTAGCGATCGAGGCGCTCATGGCGTCCCGGGCGGCGCCCAGTTTTGGCGCGTCCAGCGTGACGACGGCGGCGACGTTCGCGACCCGCATTGCCGCGGCGTGGGCTCGCACCTTCTCGAGGACCTGCGTCACGATCGCTCGGCTGTCGAGCCCCTCGAACCGCATGTCCGTGGGTGGGAACAGGCGGCCGATGTCACCCAGCGCATAGACCGATAGGAGGGCGTCGGCGAGCGCGTGGAGGAGCACGTCGCCGTCGGAGTGCGCCTCGGCGCCGCGGGGGCTCTCCACCCTCACCCCGCCGATCACGAGCGGCCTGCCCGCCACCAGCCGGTGGGCGTCTTGCCCGTGCCCTACTCTGAACGCCCGCTGCATAGGCAGATGGTAACAACTGAGGCCGGCGATTGCCCACCGACCTGCATGTGAGAATGAGGCTCGTGTCTCCAACCGTCGGCGTCCTCTCCCTCGTGCTCGTGACCCTCATCTGGGGTAGCACGTTCGTGGTCGTCAAGGAGGCGCTGGACACCATCCCCGTGTCGCTTCTGCTGGCCGTGAGGTTCACCCTCGCGACCCTCATGCTCTCGTGGGCCAAGTGGGACAAGCGGGCCTTGGTGCCCGCGCTGATCCTGGGGCTGCTATCGTTCGCGGGCTTCGCCACGCAGACGGCCGGCCTAGCTATCACCAGCGCCTCCAACACCGCCTTTATCACGGGCCTGTCGGTCATCCTCACGCCCATCGTGGCGAAGCTGTGGTTGAAGCATGATCTACCGGCCCGCGTCTTCCTGGCGGGCTTCGTGGCGTTGGCGGGCTTGGCGCTCATGACCTTGCGCGACGGGGTGGAGGCGATAAACGGTGGCGACATCCTCGTGCTGAGCACAGCGCTGGCGTACGCCTTCTATATCGTCTACCTGGGCGAGGTGGCGGGCAAGGTGCGGGGCACCTCGCTGGCGTTGATGCAGCACCTGCCCATGACGGCCTTGGCGTGGCTGTGGGCTGCGCCGCAGGTTGGCAAGCTGGCCACCGTGCCGCCACTGACCTATCTCGCCATCCTCTACCTGGCCGTCGTCGCGACGGCGCTCGTTTCGGTCGTCCAGATCTACGCGCAGCGCGTGGTGCCCGCGCACCTGGCCGCGCTCATCTTCGTGCTCGAGCCTGCCTTCGCCGCTGGTTTCGCCGCCGTGCTGTTAGGCGAGAGGCTCGGCCCGCTCGGCTGGTTGGGCGGGGCGCTCATGCTCTTCGCCATGGTGATCGCCGAGTTGCGCTGGCCGGTCAGTCCGCGCCCAGGGCGCGGAGGCGACCTGCGCACGGCGAGGCGTGGGCGATGATGGGCTCAGGTACCTCGATGTCTGAGAGCAACCCCCCTATCGTCCGCATGCAAGGCCTCGTGAAGCGTTACCTGCCCGGTGGGCCGGCCGCGGTGGAGGGCTTCGATCTCGAGGTGAAGCGGGGCGAGATCGTCTGCTTGTTAGGCCCGTCGGGCTGCGGCAAGACGACGCTCTTACGCCTGTTAGCAGGATTCGAGAGCCCCGATGCCGGCACGATCGAGGTGGCGGGCAGGTTGGTGGCTTCGTCCAGCCGCACCGTGCCTCCAGAGCACCGGCGCATAGGCTTCGTGTTCCAGGACTTCGCGTTGTTCCCGCACCTGAACGTCACCGACAACGTGGCGTTCGGGCTCAAAGGTTCGCGCGAGGAGCGGCGCCGGCGCGCCGGCGAGGTGCTCGCCCTCGTGGGCCTTTCCGTCTTCGCGACACGCATGCCGCATCAGCTCTCGGGCGGGCAGCAGCAGCGCGTGGCCCTCGCCCGCGCCCTGGCGCCCGAGCCTCACATCCTGCTCCTTGACGAGCCGTTCACGAACCTCGACGCGTCTTTGCGGGGCGTCACTCGCGATGACGTGCGCAGCGTGCTCCAGCGCAGCGGCACCACCGCCATCATGGTCACGCACGACCAGGAGGAGGCCATGGCGTTCGGCGATCGGCTCGCCGTCATGCGCTTCGGCCGCGTGGAGCAGGCCGGCCGACCGGAAGACGTGTACTTGAGCCCCCGCACCCCCTTCGTGGCCAGCTTCCTGGGCCGCACCAACCTGCTCAGGGGGGTGGCCAGGGGAGGCGCGGCCCAGACCAGCGTCGGGCGGGTGGAGCTGAGCAACAGTGCAAGCGGCCAGGTCGTGGTCTCGCTGCGGCCCGATCATCTCACGCTCGTGACGGGTTCCAAGCCCGAGGGGTCGGTGGCCAGCGCCCGAGTCCTCAGGCGCGAGTTCAAGGGGCACGTGATCACGTACGAGGCTCAACTCGCCGGTAGCGTGCCCCAGGGCGAAGAGCGACTCATCGTCTACGAGCAGCCCGAGAGCACGCTAGCGGTGGGCGACGAGGCGTGGGTGGTCGTCAAGGGGCCGGGCGTAAGCCTCGCCTAGTCGCTGCGGCCCTCGTACGCCAGTACCAACCCCACGAACAGGGACGAGAACAGCACGATCGCCATGGCGTAGGGGGCGGCCGCGGCCATCATCGCCTCGTTCGTCAGCCCGAAGACCCTGACGGCCAGGCTGCGGAAGCCGGTTGGCGCCAGCAGGTAGGTCATGGGTAGTTCCTTCATGACGGCCATCAGTGTGAGGGCCCCACCCGCGAGGACGTTGCGGCCCATCAGCGGCAGCACCGTCTGGACGAAGGCCATGAAGCGGCCCCTGCCGAGCGACCTGGCCGTCTCCTCGATGCGGGGGTTGACCTGCATGAGGCCGCTGCGTACGGGCCCCAGCGCGAGGGCCAGGAACGATACGACGTACGCGAACGCCAGCAGCCCGAAGCTCTGGTAGGCGGCTGGGGCGAAGCGCAGGCTGAACATCACGAGGGCGAGGGCCAGCGCCACGGGCGGCACGGCGTAGCCGAGGTATACGAGCCTCTCCAGGAGTGTGCCCCCGAACCACCGCGCCCGGCGCGACGCCACGGCCACCGGTACCGCCAGCAGTGCGGCGACGACCGCCGTCGGCAGGGCGAGGGCGGCGGTGCCGAGGAAGGTCTGCCACACTTGCGCCAGTTGTTGGGCGGTGGGCGGTACCAGGCTCATCCAGGCCGTCAGCGTGGCGATCGGCAATCCCAAGGCAGTGCCCAGGACGAGCACTACGAAGAAGTACCAGGGGATGGCGGATGCGCCGAGGCGCTCGCGGGTCGGCTTTCGCGCGGCGCCGCGGCCGAGGCGGGAGTAGTGGCGCCGGCCCAGCAGCCTGAGTTCCAAGATCACGAGCCCGGTCGTGATCAGCAGCAGCATGAGGGAGAGCAGCGCCGCGTTGTGCCTGGCGAACGCCGCCGTGTACTGCGTGTAGATCGCGAAGCTGAAAGTCTCGAAACGCATGAGCGCGACGGCGCCGAAGTCGCCCAGCACGTACAAGGCGACCACCAGCCAACCCGCCAGCAGGGCGGGTCGCAACTGCGGGATGACGACCCGGAACATGACCTGCCAGCGGCTCAGGCCGAGGCTGCGGGCGCTCTCCTCGAGGCTGGCGTCCAGGCCGAGCAGCGCACTGCGCACGTTCAAGAACACGTAAGGGAACGTGTACAGGGTCAACGCCGTGGCCGCACCGAAGAGGCCACTCGGGCGCGCCACGTTCACGTTCAGCAGGCGCGTCAGGACTCCCTGGTAGCCGCCGAGCCCGAGGAGCGCGTAGGCCATCACGTAGCCCGGCACGGCCAGGGGCGCCACGGCGAGCCACGTTATGACCCGCCGCCCGGCGAGGTCGGTGCGGGCCACCAGCCAGGCGAGCGGCACGGCGATCAACGTGCCGGCCGTTAGGACGAGTCCCGCCAGCGCGGCGGTGTTGCCTAGGAGCGTGAGGTTGCGCTGGCGCCACACGAGCTTGACCAGGGTGGCGGGATCGACCTCGAGGGCGCGCACGACCAGGTAGACGAGCGGCAACAGTGTCGCCGCCCCCACCAGAACGGCGGGGATCAAGATGTACCAGGGGGTGCGGGGCCGCCGCGCCGGCAGCGACCTGCGTTCGGCGCGCACCATGCTCAGAGCAGGCCGACCTCGCGGAGAAGCTCGAGGGTGCCCTCCAGGTCGTCGATGGCGGTCAGGTCGACGTCGGGAGCCGCTGCGGTGGCGGCTGCGTTGGTCTCCAGGCCGGGCGCGGGCTGGACGGTCTTCGTGATCGGGTACTCGAAGTTCACGTCGGTGAAGAACTCTTGGGCCTCGTCGGAGAGTAAGAACGCGATGAAGCGCTGCGCCAGCTCCTGCTGCTCGCTGCTTGCGAGGACGCCGATGCCCGTGACGTTCGCTAAGTTGCCGATGTCGCCGTTAGCGAAGAACGTTTGCGCGACCGGGAAGCTCGGCTCCTCGACCAGACGCCGCATGAGGTAGTAGTTGTTGACCAGGCCGAAGTCGACCTCGCCTGCCGCGATGGCGTCGAGCTGCGAGCTGTTGTTCGCGTAGGCCTTGGTGCCGTTGGCCATCATGTCGCGCAGCCAGGCCTCGGCCACGCCCTCGCCCTTGGTGACCCTCAACGCGGTGACGAACGCCTGGAAGGACGCGTTCGAGGGCGCCCAGGCCACGCGGTTGCGGTAACGCTCCTGGGTGAGGTCGAGGACGCTGGCGGGCAACTCGTCTTGAACTACCCGGGGAATGGAGTAGACGAGCGTGCGGTTACGGGCGCTGATCGCCACCCAGTGCATGTCGGGGTGGATCTGTTTCGGCTGCACGTTGGCCACCAGCTCGGCCGGCACGGTGGCGAGGACTCCGGCCTTCGCCAACGCGCCGAGGGCGCCCGCGTCCTGGGCCCAGAACGCATCGGCGGGCGAGGCGGCGCCTTCCTCGGTGAGGAGGACGGCGAGCTCGGCAGTGCTGCCGTAGCGCACTCCCACCCGTATCCCGGTCTCCTTGGTGAAGGCCTCGATGATCGGTCCCGCGAGGGCCTCGCCGCGTCCCACGTAGAGGGTGATGGACTGCGCGAAGGCCGTCGTGAGGAGGCTTATCGCGGCGAGGATGATCGTGAACTTCCGCATGCCGGGCTCGCTTTCATCGGGCGCCAGGGTGCCCGAGCTGGGGGAGAGTCTAATCCTTAGTGAACTAGTATGGATTGACGCCGAAAGGTTACGACGAGGTTTTCCGTCCGTCAAGGCAGCGGGGCGTCAGGGCGCCTCGGACTTGTCTATCAACCGCCTCCAGCGCGCCATCATCGTTAGCAGGTTCCCCTGGCGCGCCAGCTCGAACACGCCGAAGTCCCCGTCGAAAAAGTGCGCCTGGCGGTACTCGGGAGAGTAGCGTTCCCGGTACACGCTTCCTGCTGACTTGGTACCCGAGAACCCCCGGGCCTGCATGACGCTCAGGCGTTCGAGCGCTTGAGCCTCGGAGCGGTAAGGGTAATGCTTCAAGAGCGGCATCTTGAGGTACGGCAGCCAACCGACTCCGTGAGGGAACACGCGGCCGTGCTCGCCACTTCGGTAGTGCGCCCGGGGCGAATCGCGGAACTGCCTCACCTCGACCCAGAAGGGCGAGTACCACCTCACGTTCTCCTGCACGCTGCCGCCCAGGGCGGGCCGGTCTTGCGGGTGCAAGAAGAACTGCATGGCGGCCCAGTTCACGCGGCCCGCGCCCATGGCTCCCGCTGCCCGAGCGATCGCCCGCGGGTCGTCGTGGAAGAACTCGTCGCCATGCATGATCGTGTACCAGTGCCCGGCACCGTACTCGGCCCGCGCCGCAGCTAACAAGGCTTGCCGGTGATAGTCCCTGACGCGTCCATTCGGGGCCACGTCCGAGTCCCGCAGCACGAGGCGCACCTTCGGGTGCGCCCTGAGCATGGCGGTCGTCGCGTCGGTAGAACCGTCGAGCGCGAAGATGGCGTCGACCGCGCCCGAGTTGTGCTCGAGCATCTCCTCAATGACGTCCTGCTCGTTATAGGTCAGCAGGAGACCGATGTTGAGGGTCGGCTTACGGGCCATGCCTCGCCGGCCGAGCCACTCCCGCCACGAACGCTAGCCGCCCTGCTGCAACTGCTCGACCACGCTGCGGTCCTCCAGCGTGCTCGTGTCGCCGATGACCTCCTGCCCCGAGGCCACGCTGCGGAGGAGCCGGCGCATGATCTTGCCGGAGCGCGTCTTGGGCAAGGAGGGCGCGAAGCGCACTTCGTCGGGGCGCGCGATGGCCCCGATCTCGGACGCGACGTGCTTGCGCAGCTCCTGGCGAAGCTCGTCGCTTGGTTCGAAGCCCTGCTCGAGGGTCACGAACGCCACTATCCCCTGGCCTTTCAGCTCGTCGGGGCGCCCCACCACGGCCGCTTCGGCCACGGCGGGGTGCGACACGAGCGCCGACTCGACCTCCATGGTGCCCAGACGGTGGCCGGAGACGTTGACCACGTCGTCCACGCGGCCCATGATCCAGTAGTAGCCGTCGGCGTCCTTGCGGGCACCGTCGCCGGAGAAGTACATGTGCGGGACCTCGCCCCAGTACTGGTTGCGGTAACGGTCGTCGTCGCCGTAGACCGTGCGCAGCATGCCCGGCCATGGGCGCCGCATGACGAGGTAGCCGCCCTGCTCGGGGGAAGTGTCGTTGCCGTCGGCGTCCACCACCGCCGCGTCGATGCCGAACAGCGGCACGCCCGCCGATCCGGGCTTGGTGGTGTGCACGCCGGGGATCGTCGAGATCATGATGGCGCCCGTCTCCGTCTGCCACCAGGTGTCGACGATGGGGCAGCGGTCGCCGCCGATGACGCGCCGGTACCACATCCAGACCTCGGGGTTGATCGGCTCGCCCACTGTGCCGATGAGACGCAGGCTCGAGAGGTCGTGCTTCTCGGGGTACTCGCGCCCCAGCTTGATGAACGCGCGGATGGCCGTTGGCGCCGTGTAGAAGATGGTCACGCCGTAGTTCTCGACCATCTCCCATAAGCGGTCGGGGGCAGGATAAGTCGGGTTGCCCTCGTACATCACCTGCGTGGCGCCGTTCGACATGAGGCCGTACACCACGTACGAGTGGCCGGTCACCCAGCCGATGTCGGCGGTGCACCAGAAGATGTCGTTGTCCTTCAGGTCGAAGACGTACTTGGCAGTGAGCGACGTGTGGACCAAGTAGCCGCCCGTGCTGTGCAGCACGCCCTTGGGCTTGCCAGTAGAGCCCGACGTGTAGAGCACGTAGGCCGGGTGCTCGGCGTCCACGGGGACGGCCGGGCAGTCGTTCGAGGTCCCGCTCATGAGCTCGTGGTACCACTCGTCGCGGCCCGCCTCCATGTCCACGACGTTCTCGGCGCGCCGCACCACGATCACGTGCTTCACGCTGGGCGCAGAGGCGAGTGCCTCGTCGACCGCGGGCTTGAGTGGCAGGACGGCGCCCCGGCGATAGCCGCCGTCGGCCGTGATCACTATGTTGGCTTGGGCGTCGTTGATGCGGTCCGACAGCGCGTGAGACGAGAAGCCGCCGAACACGACGGAGTGCGTAGCGCCGATGCGGACGCACGCCAGCATGGCCACGATGGCCTCGGGGATCATGGGCATGTAGATGGCCACGCGGTCGCCGAGCGTCACGCCCTTGCCCTTGAGTACGTTAGCGAAACGGCTCACCTCGTCCAGCATCTGTCCGTAGGTGATGGTGCGTTTGTCGCCCGGCTCGCCCTCCCAGAAGAACGCCACCTTGTTCGCGCGACCCTCGGCCACCTGCCGGTCGAGACAGTCGTAGGCGAGGTTGGTCTTGCCGCCCACGAACCACTTGACGTGCGGCTCCTCCCACTCGAGGACGCTCGTCCACGGCTCGAACCAGTGGTGACGCTTAGCGGCCTCGCCCCAGAACTTCTCCGGTTCGTCCAGCGACTGTCGGTAGAGGCGCTCGTACTCCTCCTTGGTACGCAGTAACGCGCTGCGCTGGAAGGACTTAGGGGGCGGGAACTCCCGCGCCTCTTGCAGTACGGATTCGATGGTGTCGGACATGGGTCCTCCCGAGTGCTTTACGGCAAGGAATGAGGCCGTGACGAGTTGTGGTACGCCTTTTCGCACAAGAGCATAGCCCAGGACGGCCGGCGGCGCGGGGACGTGTGACGCGCACCACGAAGGCCGCGGGCGGTGAAACGCGCCTGGGGCGGCCGTTCAGGGCGCCCCAGCCTCAACGGCGCGACCACGAGCGCGGGAGGCGCCACCAACCAGGGGTGAAGATGACGAAGACGGTGACTACCTCGAGCCGGCCGGCATACATGGCGAACATCAGCAGGACCTTACCCAGCGGCGGGAGGTGGTCTAGCTGACCGATGGGCGCGAACGGCCCCAGGCCGGGCCCAGTGTTCCCCAGGGAAGCGATCGAGGCGCTGAACGCGCTCGTGAAGTCGGCGCCCAAGAGCACCAAGGCCAGCGTGATGAAGGCGAAGAGGCCGATGTAGAGGCTTAGGAAGGCCGCCACGGAGCGCACGGCCTCTTCGGGGACGATGCGGTTGCCGAGCCGCACCGGCAACACGGCGCGGGGGTGCATGGACCGCCGGACCTCGCGCGCCGTGTTCTTGGCCACGATCAGCCAGCGCACTACCTTGACACCGCCGCTGGCCGAGCCGGCGCAGCCGCCTACGAACATCAACACCAACAGCACGGCCTGGGCCGGCAGGCCCCACTCCCGGAAGTCGGTGGACGCGAAGCCGGTCGTCGTGACCATGCTCACCGCCTGGAACAGGCCGTGCCGGATGGCTCCCGCTGGGCCGTACTCGCCCATGATCAGCACGCTCAGGAGCCCACCCGCCACGAGGAGGATGCCGATGTACAGGCGGAACTCCGGGTCGCGCAGGAGAATCCGTGGGCGCCCCGACACCGCACGGTAGATCAGGAAGAAGCCCGCCCCGGATAGGGTCATGAAGAACATCGCGATCCATAAGACGGCCGGCTGGTCGTACTCGACGAAGCTCTGTGCGTTAGGGCTGAACCCACCCGCCGCCAGCGTGCCGAAGGCATGCGACAACGCCTCGAAGGCCGGCATGCCCGCGACCGCGTAGGCAACGGCGCAAGTGAGCGTAAGGGTGGCGTAGAGAACGACTACGGGCACCGCCGTCTGGCGCAGGCGCGGCGTCAGGCGCTCGTCTTCGGGCCCGGGCATCTCGGCGTTGAACATCTGACGCCCTGCGATGGCAAGCCGGGGGAACACGGCCAAGAACATCACCAGGATGCCCACCCCACCGACCCACTGAGAGACGGCGCGCCACAGTAGCAACGACTGGGGCACCAGGCCGAAGTCCAAGATGGTGGTGGCGCCAGTGGTCGTGAAGCCGCTCATCGATTCGAAGAAGGCGTCCAGCGGAGGGAGCTGTCCACCCACTCCGTAGGGGATGGCGCCAAGGGCGGGAAGTGCCAGCCACGAGAGCAGCACCGCCGCCAGGGCCTCACGCCTGCTCGGGTCGGCCTCGGGGCTGCCCAAGCGCCGGAGGAGCAGCCCAGCCGGGAGGCCCAGCAACGCGGTGACGGCGAACCCGGACCGTGGCTCTTGCGCCAGGCTCGCGTAGATAGCGAAGACGATGGCCGCGCCGCCAAGCGCCAAGAAGCCCGTGCCGAGAACGTAGGGAACGAAGCGACCGCGGCGGTTGGCGGCGCCCCGACCCTCGGGGCGCCGCTGCAGGGCACTCATCAGGGCTGGCTCCTGGTCCTGCGCTCCTCGAGCCACGCCTCCACGGCGTCCACTTCCTCTGGCGTGGTGACCAAGTAGAGGTGGTCGCCGGGCTCGATGACGGTCTCGCCGTTGGGCACGATGATTCGTTCGTTCCGTTGCACCGCGCCGATCAACATGGTGGGCGGAGTCCCTAAGTCCATCACCCGACCGCCCTGGCACCCAACTGGGAAGGTGGCCTCCATCACCTCGGCGCGGTCCTCGATGGTCGCTAAGTGCTCCACGTCATCCACCTCGAGCCAGTTGAGGACTTCTTGCACGGCGGCGGCGCGCGGCGTGAGCGGGGCGTCGATACCCACACGGGTGAAGAGCCGGCGGTTGCGGGCCCGGCCGACGCGCGTGATGACCTTCTGGATACCGAGTTGCTTGCTCAAGAGCGACACGAGCAGGTTCTTGGCGTCGTCGTCCGTGACCGCCACCATCACGTCAGCGTCTTCGGCCCGCTCCTGCTCGAGGAGTTCGAGGTCGGTTCCGTCGCCCTTGAGAACGAGCGCGTGCGGCAGCCATTGCGCCAGCTTCTCGCAGCGTTCCGGGTCCTCTTCGATGATGGTGAGGTCGGATCGGCCATGCGCCAGCTGCTGCGCCACCATGAAGCCCACGTTCCCACCGCCGACTATGAACACCCTGGGTGAGCGCATATGAGGTGCGAAGCGCCGCTGCAACTCGCGCATGCGGTCGGTGGTGCCCATGAACACCACGCGGTCCCCGGCCTCGAACGTTGTGGCGCCGGTTGGTATCACGAAGGACTCGCCCTTTATGGCCCCCACTGCAAGCACTCCGGGCGGCAGCGTCAAGCGCCCGAGGTTCTGGCCGAGGAAGGGGTCGTGCGGCTCCATGAGGAACTCGAGCATGGTGATGCGGCCGTTGGCGAAGCGCGCGCTGTCTACGGCCCGCGGCGCCCTCACTATGTCGGCGATCTGGTGGGCGAGGATCCGCTGGGGCCAGAGGATACGGTTGATCAACAAACCGATCGACTCGAAGGCGCCGTCACGCTTGAAGGCGTCCACGTAACGCTGCCGCGTGACGAACGCCAGCGTTCGCTTGGCGCCCAGTCCCTTGGCGGCGAGACAGGCGAGGATGTTGACGTCGTCGTTAGAGGTGCAGGCAATGAACGCCAACGCGCGGTCCACTTGGGCGGTGCGTAGGTCCTCCGGGTCGGTGCCGTTGCCGCGCAGGAACTGGACGTCCATCGCCGCGAAGGCGGCCTCGCGCTCCGGAACCTGATCGACGATGGTGACGCTGTGGGTGCGGTGCAGGGCCCCGGCTATCAAAGCACCGATCTCGCCCCCACCTACGATGACGATCTGCATCTGGCGCCCATCCTAACGGGTGTGGTGACTAGCGCCTTTGGTGAGCGCGGCGCCCCACGAACCACGATAGGGTCACGGCCGCAAGCAAAGCGGCGGCCAAGATGGCCGGTAGCCATTGACCGTGACGGACCCAGAAGGTGAGGTCGTTGCGAGTCTCGAACGTTCCCGCCAGAGTGGCCGGCACCCCGCGCTCGACACGCTCCACCACTCGCCCCCATGGGTCGATGAACGCCGTGATCCCGTCATTGCCCGCGCGCAGCAGCCAGCGCCGCGTCTCGATGGCGCGCAGGCGGCCCATGTCGAAGTGTTGCCTACCGCCCGTTCCAAGCCCGAACCAGGCGTCGTTGGTGCCAAGCACGAGCACCTCGGCCCCACGCGCCACCAGCTCTCGTGGCACCTGAGGGAAGACCGACTCGTAACAGACGTAGGCCCCAACCAACCCACCACCGGTCGTGATGGGCAAAACGCTTTCGCCTGACGAGGTGCTCGCGAGCAGGGGGAGGCCGAAGGAGCGGAACACGGCGGCGTACACGCCGTTGAGCGTCTCGTAGAGGGGCCAGCGTTCGCCGAACGGGACCAGGTAGTGCTTGTCGTAACGCCCTACTACGGCGCCCTGCTTTAGGGCGAGGAGGGAGTTGAAGTTGTGGACGCCCTCGTAGGCCCGGCCGCCAAGGATGAAGGTCGCGGCCGGGGCGGAGGCTGTTATGGCGTTACGCAAGGGCGCGGCGTCGGCCTTCGTCAGGTCGTAACCCAGGACGGCGCCCTCGGGCCAGATCACCAAGTCGAAGGGCTCTTGGCCTGCTGCGGCGGCGGCCGCCACGCCATCCTCTGTGAGCATCAGATGGACGTTCAAGTCGTGCGCGGCGCTGGAGGTGCGCGAGAAGGGGTCCACGTCGCCCTGCACGAGGAGGGCCCTGGAAGCGCCGGGCGGGCTGACCTCGGCGGGTACGGGTGGGGCGTCGCTGGAGGCGGTCGACCCCAGCCAGAACGCCGCCCCCACGAACGCCGCCGCCACGACCAGGGACGTGACCACCACTGAAGCGCGTGGCCGACCGGGGCGAGACCACGGCCACGCGAGGACAGCGGCCGGGACCACGACGAGGAGGCTCAGGCCGTAGACGCCGGCGAACGCGGCGAGCTGCGCGACGGGCGTCTCCAGCCAGGCATAGCCGAGCGTGCCCCAGGGGAACGCGAAATAGCCTTGCGTGCGCGCCCACTCGACGAGCACCCAGAGGATGGGGAGGTAAATCAGCACCCGAGTCGCCCGGACCCCTGGCGTCACGCCACGCCCGAGGGCCGCTAGCCGCCACGCTACCCAGGTCGTGAGCCCCCAGAAGACGGCGAGGATGGCTAGCAGGCCTGGGTAGACCAGCCAGAAGCCCAACCCGAAAAGCCCGCAGGCGGCTACCAGCAGCAGCGGCATGAGTCTCAGAGTTCTGCTAGCAGCCCTGTCAACAACGCCAGGCGCTCGAGCGATTCCTTGAGGCGGATGTGCTCGTGCCGCGCGTGCGGCCCGCCGCCCACCGAACCAAGGCCGTCCAAGGTGGCGACCCCGAGGGCCGAGGTGAAGTTGCCGTCGGACCCCCCGCCGACGACTCCGGCTTCGAGCCTCAGCCCGAGGCCGTCAAGGACGTCCAGGGCCGTGGCGTACAGCGCATCGTTGGCCCGCGTCAGCTCGAGAGGCGGGCGGTTGAGGCCACCACTAACGGTCAGCGTCACGCGCGAGTCGCGCGGCGTGTAGCCGTTGATAGCGTTGGTGACGCGTTCGGCCTCGCTCATCTTGAGGGCCCTGACGTCCACGAACGCCTCGGCCTCCTCGGCGATCACGTTGGTCGCGAACCCCGCCTTGGCAACGGTGATATTGACGGTGGTACCGGCCACGTCGTCGCCTAGGTCCTCGACGTACAGGAGCAGGTGTGCAAGCTCGCGCAACGCGCTGGCGCCATCGGAGGGGTTGTTGCCCGCATGAGCGGACCGCCCCCGGAGCCTTAGCTCGAAAGTGCCAACGCCCTTGCGGCCGATCTTCAACGCCCCGTCGTCACGACCCGGCTCGAGTACCAGGACACGGTCATGCCCGTGCGCCAGCTCTTCGATGATGGCGCGAGAGGCGTGCGAGCCGGTCTCCTCGTCGCTGGTGACGAGCAGCGTGACGTCACCAGCCAACTGGAGGCCGAGACTGTCTAAGAGCTCGAACGCCGTGAGGGCCGTCGTGATCCCCGCCTTCATGTCGACCGTTCCCGGTCCGAACACTTTGTCGCCGTCGCGGTGGAAGGGCATGAAGGCGAGGCTATCCAAGGGCCAGACGGTGTCGTAGTGGCAGAGGATGAGAGTCCGGTCCCCGTCGCCGCCCGGGCGTCGGGCCTCAAGGATGTCGCCCGCATCGGCGCGCGCGTGACGGGTGACGGTGAGGCCGCGCTCCGCCATTCTTTCGGACAAGTGCGTGGCGAACGCGTCGCACGCCCCCTTGTCGTGCGATGGGGTCTCTCGCTCTACCAGACCTTGGAGGAGGCTCAGGTAGGGCGCCTCGGCGGCGTAAGCGGCTTCAAGGATGGTTCTCAGGCTCATGGCGCGATGTTACCCGCTGGAGACTCGTAGCAAGCAGGCGAGACTACTGGGAGCCGCCGCCGCCACGCTCAGCGCGTCCGCCCCGGCGCCCCTGACGCTCGGAGCGACCGCCGCTTTCATTGCGCTGCCCGCCCTGACCCTTGCCCGACCGGCGGCCCTGGGAGGAGCGAACGTCGCGGGGCGCGACCACGGGCGGCCTCGTGAGCCGCTCCGTCCACAGCGCCTCGGCCAGCTGCCTCACGGTGGGCTCGGAGGTGGTGCGAGCGTAGCTATAGCCCAGGCGCAGGTCGCTGTCGGCCTTCAGCGGGTCGGCGTCACGGCCCAGTAGGTAACGCGACAAGTACACCTGGGCAAGGAGCACGTCGCGCATCCGCTGCGGCTTGACTGCGTGTAGGTCACGAAGAGCGTCCTCGTAAGCGACCATCGCCCCGCGGGTGTCGCCGCGTTCGCTCAACGCCTTGCCGCGCTTGAAGTGCTTGGCCGCGTTGTAGAGGAGCTCGCGCATGAGGGCATTCTAACCGCGGGTCGTTAGGCCGGCCGCTTAGCTGGAGGGCGCACGAACGATGCGGTTGCGGCCCTCGCGCTTCGCGACGCCCAGCGCCTCGTCGGCTTGGTTGACGAGCGCCAGCAAGGCATCACCGTGGACGGCGTGGCCGGCCGTCCCCGCGACCCCCACCGAAACGGCCAGCGGCCAGGCGATGGGACTCAGATTGGCGGCGTTGAGCTGGTGGCGCACGCGCCTCAATATCTCCACCGCTTGGTCGGGCTCGGCGTTGGGGAGCACGATGACGAACTCCTCGCCGCCCCACCTCACGGCCTGGTCATCGGGCCTCAGATGCTGGCGCAAGATGCCCGCCAGCACCTTGAGGGTCTCGTCGCCTACCGCGTGACCGTAGACGTCGTTGACGCGTTTGAAGTGATCGATGTCGAGCATCGCCACGCTGAGCGGCGAGTTGTTGGACTGGGCCTCTGCCGCCAGGATGTCGTAGCGGACCTCCAGACCCCTACGGTTGAGGAGCCCCGTGAGGGGGTCCGTGAGGGCCGCGGCGGCCCAACGATCCCGGTCGCTCAAGAGGCGAATGCGCGCCGCGAGCATGGGAGTGCACATGTCCAACACGCTCGACTGGGGCGGCTTCTGCCCGAGGTAGAGGCGACCGATCTCGGCGCCGCCGGTTACCAGGGGGTAGCCGTAACCGTCGATAGTGCCGGCGGAGGCGGTGCCATGAACCTCGATTCCGCGGGCGTTTGGCAAGCGTTGCAACACGTCCTTGAGGATCGACGCGAGTGCCTCTACGTGAGGCGCGTCCGAGGCGGTGTCGAGCAGCCGCGACCAAATCTTGAGCTCGGCGTACGCCGCCTCCCGGCTCGCCCGGCTGGTCACGAGGGCGAGGACGACGACGGCGAACTGCACGTAAGCGAGTAAGGAGACAATCACGAGCACGTAAGAGCTGGCCACCATGCCTATGCGGTAGAAGGCGATCAGTAAGGCGGCGCTGACGACCTGCAGCGTCGCGATGGCTACGGCCACCGGCATGAACTCGGCGTGCTGGTCGTCCAACTCCAGTTGGACGCCGAGCGCAAGGCTCAAGTACGAGAGGAGCCACAGGAGCATGGCGTCCATGCCCACCTCCGTGCTCGACAGCCACGCGTACGAGCCCGCACCGAGCGCGCGCAGGTAGAAGGCCAGCACGACCAACACGCGCCCCTCCGAGGCCCCGCCCGTCATGGTCCCGCCGAGAAGCGGCAGGGATGCGACTACCAGCAGCGTCTCCAGGACCGGAAAGGTGAGCGTGACGGTTACGGGTGAGTCGAGAAAGAGGAGCCACACCAGGAGCGCGATCGCCGGGACGGCGGCGATCAGGAGGGACCGGGGCATGCGTTTGCCGGGCATCAGCAGCACGGCCGCCAGCCAGACGAACAGGCCCACGTAGTACGTGACCTCGGTTATCGGGGAGGTGCCGACGATGCCCGTTAGGCGTTCGACGCCCCAGGTGACCTCTTCGATGGCCCACAAGACTGCCGCCACGGTGGCGAGGCGCCAGGGAAGTGTCCGCGCGCGGCGCCGCAGCATGATGACGGCCACGGCCACGGCCGAAAGCGCCAGTGCCGCTGCCATGAACTTCGGACCGAACGAAGACAGCACTAAGAGGGCGACAATCACTGCCGCCGTGACTACTCCCTTCCGTTTAACGTTGTCCGTTATGAACGACATGCGTGCCCTAGGAAAGACGGGATTACCTGCGTCCGCGCCACGCCGTCCTAGCCCCCACCAGCCCCCGCTGCTTCACCGGAAGGCGTGGCAGGCAGCCAGGGCGCCCGCGTCGGCCAAGTTCTAGCGATTCTACATGAGAGCTTGGTGGGGCGCGCTTAGCGCCCACCGGTGAGGTGTTCGGTCTAGCGCGACCATCGCAGTTAGGCCCGTTGATGACGCAACGGGCCCCTGGCCCCTAGGCCCTTCGGCCGCCTACGGAACCTCCTCCTCGAGCTCCTCTGCGAGTGCCGCCCCGAACGGCTCGCTCATCCCTGACGTCGCCGCTTCCGTGGCCTCGAGAGGTGCGTAGCTCAACGCCAAGACCCCACGGTAGGAGCGGAGGGCCGCGTCGCGCTGGCCGGCGAGGTCGTAGACCTGACCCAAGCGTGCCAGTAAGAAGCCCGGAAGGTAGTAGGGCTCCTGGAAGTCGGTGCGCATAGCCTTCTCAAGCGCGTCCAAGGCCTCGGACAGGTGGTCGTGCTCGAGCAGGACGTTGGCCTCGTGATAGAGGGCCTCGGGGGTGCCCAGTTCCCGGAGCGCCCCTAAGAGCGCGGCCGGGTCGTCGGCGTCGCCGCGCATGGCCGTATCGAGGAGGGCGCGGTCGCGCGCCTGCGGACTGACGTCGGTGGCGGGCCTCAGCGCCTCCAACTCCACGCGGCCTTCTAGCGCGCGCATGATCTGCGGGAGCTCGTCGGCGCCCGCTAGCAGCGCCACACGCTCGTAAGGCAGTGCCAGCACGCGTTCGGCGATCACCGCGGCGCGGGCCTCCAGCCAACCGGTCCCCGGGCCCTCGCCGAACTCTGCGGTTCGCTGGTGCTGGTAGGCGTCGATGGCGGGCAGCAGCTCGTCGTGCACGCGCCGGAGGTCGAGGGGGCTAGCAAGGAGCTCCTCCATCAGCGCTTGTGCCTGCTGCACCCGCCGGAGGTGCGCCTGGCCGGCCTCGAAGCGGCTCAGGTAGTCCACGAACTCGCGCTCGTCCCCTGCCTGGCCTGGCTCGCCCGGGCCACCGGCAACGCTGGCGACCTCGTGCATCGGGATGCCGGCACGGCGGGCCCACGGCACGACCGCCAAGGGCAGGGCGATCTCGTCCGTGGCGAGCCACTCGGTACCCTGGAGCGCGCCGGGAGGCAGGGTGGCCAGAGCCAGTGCCTGGGCGCCAGAGGCCTTGAGGGCGTCGCGCAAATCGACCGCGTTATAGCGGGGGAAGCGTGTGTGGAACGGGCCCACCAGGGGCGCGGCCAGCACTTGTGATGCTCGGTTCATGCCCCCATGCTACGGGTCGCGCAAGCTGCACCGGCGCGGTAAGGTGGCGGAGCGAATGTACCGAACCGAACGACAACCGGCTTGGCAACGCGACCTCACGTGGGTAAGCGCGCTGTTGCTAGCCGTAACGGTGGCTGTGGGCGCGGTGCTTTTCAGCCTGGCTCAGCTCAGTGGGGCGCGCTCAGGTAGCGATGTAATCCAGGGCGTGCTGCAGTTGACGTTGTTGCCCGGTGAGGGCGGCACCGCCGTGGGCGTCAAGACCCTCACGCAGTACCGCTCCGGTGAATCACTCATGCTCCTCCCGGGCCTCGAAGTCTATGCCGACGCCACCGAGATCCCCACCTTCACGGCCGACGCGGCGGTCAACCGCGCCGCCGGGGTGCTTGCCGATAAGCTCGTCACGGGCGGGCAGGCGGCCCTGTTGGCGGCGGTCTCGAACGCCGAGCTTCGCAAGCAGCTCGAGATCGCGCTCGCCGGGCCTGTCGTCGAGCTCGTGAAGGCGGAGGTCGGCCGGGAGCTCCTCCCAGCTGGTCTGGACGACGGCAGCCGGCTTGCCGATTGGCCCGCGCAGGTGGCAGCCAACCCGGGCGAGCGCGTCCAACCCATCGTGGGGGTCTTCGTTACGTTCCCACCCCGCGAGCTCCAAGGCGCCAGCAACCGCGAGATAGGCAACGCCGTCCTGGCCGCTCTCGTCACGCAGGTCATGGACGGCGGCTTGCAGCAAGCGACTGCCGTCGTCACGAACGACAACCTCCGGACTCGCCTGGTGCGCGGTGTCGACACCCGGGCGCGGGCGCAGCTCCACGAGCTGTTCTCCGCCATCCTCAGTGGTCACGTGAGTGAGATGCAGGCCCGGCTGGATGAGGCCAAGAGCGTGCTGGAGGGCGCGGTGGACGAGAGTCCGGGGGGCCTAGGCGGCCTCTTGCCGGCTTCCAGCCTGGCCGGTCTCACCCCTGAACAGGCCGACACCCTCGTGCTTCGCACGCTCGCGGAGCGCGCTTACGAGGGGGGAGGAGTCCTAGCGGCTCAGCAGCTCACGCGCCTCGACCAGTCGCAACGGGTACGCGCGGTCGCGCCGCTGCTGGACGCCTTCGGGTCGGCGGCTCATGGACGCTACCTTGGCTTCACGTACTTAGCGGGCATCGTGGCGCTTCTGCTCGCAGTGGCGCTCGTCGCCTTCTCGCGCGGCCTGCAGCGGCTCGTCAACCCCGGCCTGGCCGTCATGTTCGGCGCCGCACCTGGCGCCTACCTGCTGGAGCGCGTGCGACTGTGGGTTGAGCCGAACGCGGCGCTGCCCGTGGGCGCTGCCGCCGAGGGGGTGCCGTCCACTCTGGTAGGGCTGGCCTCTTACTCCGTGGCCCGCCTGCCGGCCGACGTCGTCACGATGCCCCTGCGCAACCACCTGGCGCTCCTGATCTTTGGCGCCGCCCTCATCGTCCTGGCCCTAGTGGCACTGCTCCTACGCGGGGTCAGGCCCGGCCGACGCGGGTTCCGCTGAGGCCCCTTATCACTTGAAGCTGCTGGGTGGGAGCCCTTTCACGAACGCCGCGATGGCCCCGTCCATGGGCGCTAGGCCGGCGACCTCGGAGTACGGCAAGGTGACGAAGAAGGCTCCCTGCACGTATGGCCCCATGGCGTACGGGTCGAACACGAACGTGATGCCCGCGGGTCCAAGCGCGAAGGTCGTCGCCAAGGTCGGCAGGAGGGCCGGCGTCACGCTTACGCTTTTGTCCGTTATCCACGATGCTCCTTGCCGCTCCAGGTCGGCCGTGATCAGTTTTGTGACGGGAGTCAACCAATCGACGTTCTTCGAGAAGAGGTCGACGAGGTTTAGGACGCGTGCCTCGCCGGACCGCAACTCGTAGAGGCGCGACCCGAAGTACGAGTTCGGGTGCGCCCCGCCCGTGTAGTCGGCGGTGCTGAGCAAGAAGCTCACGTAGTCGCCCGCGGCGCCCGCTAAGTCGACGTAATCGTCGTTCGTCCAGCCCCAGCCGAGGCCGTCGTCGTCGACATTCTCACGACCCTCGGAGATGAACGTGCCTATGTTGTCGTACGCCTCCGCCTCGAAGGCGTTGGCAACCACCCGTAGCGCGCGCGAACTGAAGCGGGGCCACGCCGAGCCGGCGTCGAGCCTGCCCTCGCTCAAGCGCAGGTAGGCGTACTGCGCCACGCGCGGCAAGGTGGCGGCCAGGCTGTAGTCGTCCAGCGTGAGCGTCAAGTCCATGTTGGCGCCGTCGTCCCGCCAACTAGGGTTCAACCGGGCGCTGAGGTGGCCGACCCGCGGCGGAACCTCCTCGTCATCAGTGGCGTAGCCGAGGTAAAGGAGGGCGAAGCTGGGCGTTAAGTGCGAGGCGTCCTGATGCAGGTCGATCTCGACCACGTCGGCATCCTTCACCGTTCCCAACCCTGCCAGTACGAGGCCCTCTTTGGCCAGAAGCACCCGTACGTGCGCGGTGTCAGCGTCAATGAAGGTGAGATCCACCACCACGTTGTCGATGTCCAGCGGGCCGGCGTAGAGCGCACGCCAAGGCGCGGGGTCGGCTGCAGTCGCGCCACTAAGGAGTGAGATCACGATAAGGATGCCGAGCGCACGCAGCGGACCCCGCCAGAGGTTGTGTCTTCGCTTGGTCATGACCCTAGTGTAGTAGTGACGCGGTTGACGGCCGGGCGTCAACCGCCGCTTCGCAAGCGTTCAAGGAGCTCAGCAAGCTGGACCGGGGCAGGTGCGGGTGCGGTGCTACGCTGACGCGCATGAAGTCGATCACAGAGCGCATAACGGTCGTCGGTGCCGGCATGGCCGGTAGCGAGGCCGCACTGGCCGCGGCTCGCCTCGGCGTGCCCGTGGACTTGATAGAGATGCGTCCCGCCAAGCTGACGCCCGCCCACCGCACCGGAGAGTTCGCGGAGCTGGTGTGCTCCAACTCGTTCGGCGGTGAAGGCGAGAGCAATGCCAAGGGCCTCCTGCAGGCCGAGATGACCGCCGCCAAGGGCGTGATCATGAGCAGCGCTCACGCTAACCGCGTGCCTGCCGGCGCGGCCCTTGCCGTGGATCGTGACGCCTTCTCGGCGGCCGTGACCAAGGCGGTGCGCTCAGAACCGCTCATCACCGTGCACGGGCGCGAACTGGAGCGGGTGCCGGAGGGCGTCGTCGTCCTCGCCACCGGTCCGTTGACCTCGGACGCGCTTGCCGCCGATCTGGAGCGCTCGTTGGGCCAAGGCTTCCTCGGCTTCTACGACGCGGCCGCACCCGTGGTGGCGCATGACTCCATCGACATGAGCATCGCTTACCGCAAGGGTCGCTACGGCCAGGCCGCCGACTACATCAACCTCCCCTTCACGGCTGAGGAGTACGACGTCTTCTACGCGGCGCTGGAGAGCGCCCGCTCGCACACGCCTCACGAGTGGGAGAAGCTCGAGTTCTTCGAGGGCTGCATGCCCATCGAGGAGATAGCCCGCCGCGGCCGCGATACCCTGCGCTTCGGCCCGATGAAGCCCGTGGGCCTCGAGCATCCGGAGACGGGCGAGCGCTTCCACGCCGTGGCGCAACTGCGTCAGGAGGACCAGGGCGGGCGCATGTGGTCGCTCGTCGGGTTCCAGACGGGGCTCAAGTGGGGCGATCAGAAGGCCCTAGTGCAGCTGATGCCGGGCCTGCAGGACGCCGAGGTCGTGCGTTATGGCGTCATGCACCGCAACACCTACCTCAACGCGCCGCGCCTGCTGGCGCCCAGCCTGGCTATTCGCGAGCGGCCGAGCATGTTCGTAGCCGGCGTGCTGGCCGGCACGGAGGGTTACTTGGAATCCTCGGCCACGGGGTGGTTGGCGGGGACCAACGCGGCGCGTAGGGTGCTAGGGCTAGAGGGCGTCGTGCCGCCGGCCGAGAGTATGTTGGGCGGCCTGGCCCGGTACCTCTCCAGCGCCAACCCCGAGGGCTTCCAGCCCATGAACGCCAACTGGGGCCTCGTGCCGGAGCTGCCCAAGACCAAGGGCCAGGGCAAGCGCGAGCGTCGCGAGGCCATGTACCGCCGCGGGCTCGCGGCCTTCGGGGCCTGGCTGGCCGAGGTGAGCCAAGGGGTCGCGGAGCCTGTCTGATCCGGCAGGGCCCGCCACCGCGACCTGCTTCGCGCCTAAACCCTCGAGCGGTCATACAATGCCGCATGTTCGCCGTCGACCTGCGTTCCGATACCGTCACCGTCCCCACCGCTGAGATGCGGGCCGCCATGGCCCGGGCCGAGGTGGGCGACGACGTCTACGCTGAGGACCCCACCGTCAACCGCCTGCAGGACCTGGCCGCCGAGATGACCGGGTTCGAGGGTGCTCTGTACGTGCCTTCGGGGACCATGAGCAACCAGATCGCGCTGGCCGTGCACGTGAGGCGCGGCTCCGAGGTGATAGTCCCGCTGGGTGCCCACATCTACGAGTATGAGCCGGGCGCCATGGCCGCCATCGCGGGCGCCCTCCCGCGGCTGGTGGCCGCTCCCCGCGGCGCCCCGACACCTGAGGGCGTGCGCGCCGCCATCAGACGGAGCGTGCACCAGGCACCTACGGGCCTCGTCGCGCTCGAGAACACCCACAATTTAGCGGGCGGTACGGTCGTGCCGCTTGCGACCATGGCGGCCATCCAGACCGTTGCCAAGGAAGAGGGGCTGCCCATCCACCTGGACGGGGCCAGGGCGTTCAACGCCGCTGCGGCACTGGGCGTCCCGATCGCGGACGTCACACGCGGGTTCGATAGCGTATCGATCTGTCTATCTAAGGGTTTGGGGGCGCCTGTCGGTAGCCTCCTGCTCGGCAACACTAAGTTCCTCCAGGAGGCTCATCGCTACCGCAAGATGCTCGGTGGTGGCATGCGCCAAGCCGGCGTCCTCGCCGCAGCGGGCTTGATCGCCCTGACGCAGATGCCTCAGCTGTTGCCAGCCGACCATGCCCGGGCGCGGCGCTTGGCAGAAGCCCTCGCGGGAACTCCCGGTCTCACCATCGATGTGGACTCGGTGCAAACGAACATGGTCTATGCGGGGGTTACCGACTCGGCCGCGTTGATCGAGCGCTGCGCCGCGAGCGGCGTAGGCATCGGCGCCATGGGCCCCACCACGGTGCGGCTCGTGACTCACCACCAAGTGGATGACGCCGGGCTGGAGCTAGCCATCGAGGTCGTCTCCCGAGAGGCTCGCGCGCTGGCCGCCGCGGCGTGACCGACGGCCCCCGGGTACGGTCGGCCTGGGTCATCGCGCATCCGGTGGGCCACTCCCTGAGCCCCGTCATGCACAACGCCGCCTTCGCGGCCCTCGACGTGGCGGCGCGGTACGCGGCCCTCGACGTGGCGCCCGCCGCTCTCGCGGAGGCGTTCCAGCGGCTACGCACCTCCGACGTCCTAGGGGCCAACGTATCGGTGCCGCACAAGCAGGCCGCGGTCCGATTGGTGGACGAGATCACTCCCGAAGCCGCGGCGCTGGGAGCAGTGAACACGGTCGTGAACGAGGGTGGGAGGCTCTTGGGCAGCAATACCGACGTCGGGGGCTTCCTCGACGGCCTGCTGGAACTAGCGCCAGAACTAGTCGCCGGCGGCTTCCGCGCACTCGTCTTAGGCGCAGGTGGCGCGGCGCGCGCCGTGATCTGGGGGCTCGTGGGCCTGGGGGGCGAGCTCGTAGTCGTCAACCGCGACCCCGCCCGCGCCGCCGGCCTGGTGTCTCGGCTAGAGGCCGCTGGTCTGGAGCGGGGGCAGGCCCGTTCGGCCACCCTCGCCGAGATCGACTTCCAGGCCCTCGACCTCCTCGGACCTCGTGTACCGGCCGGCCGTGACGCCGTTGCTCGGCGCCGCGGCCGAGTTGGGGTTCAGGCGCCAGAACGGTGTGGCCATGCTGGTCGGGCAGGGCGCGCGCGCATTCGAGGCTTGGACCGGCCTGCCGGCTCCGTTAGCCGTCATGCGTGGTGCCGTGGAGGACGCACTGGCAAGGGGCTGAGGGGGTCGAGGTCTCGCGTGGGCGTCAGCCGTCGAGGTGGCTTGGTACTATCGGCCCCGTGCGCATAGCGGTCCTGGCAGACGTTCACGGAAACCTTCCCGCCCTTGAGGCGGTGCTGGAGGACATCGAGCGGCAGGACGTAGACCGCGTCATCGTCAACGGCGACTCCGTCAACCGGGGCGCGCAGAGCGTGGAAGTCTCACAGCTACTGGCCAAGTTGCCGCACGAGGCCACGCTTGGCAACCACGACGACCTGATGGTCATGGTTCACGAGCGCCACAAGGACCTGTCCGATACGCTCGACGACCCGTTCTGGGCGAGTAACGTAGTGACCGCGCGGCTACTTGCCGAGGCCGGCTTCTTGGACGGGGTGCGGGACCGGCCCATGACCCTGCGCGTGGAGGAACCCGGCGCTCCCTCTCTACTCGTCTCCCACGGCAGTCCCCGCCACTACCGGGAGGGTTACGGGCCGTCTCTCACGCCCGAGGTGATCTCGGAGATCGTCGAGGACTTCCCGGCCGACGTACTCGTGGGTTCTCATACCCACAGACCGCACCTGCAACGCTGGGCCCGCTACACGGTCATCAACACCGGTTCGGTGGGAGCACCTTTCAACGGCGACCCGCGGGCGCAGTACCTCGTCCTCATGCTGCAAGGTGGCTCGTGGCTTGCCGAATTCCGGCGGGTGCCTTACGACCTGAGTGTAGCGGTGGCGGCCTACGACTCCTCGGGGCTTCTCGACCAAGGTGGGCTCTCGGCCCACATCTTCCGCGCGGAACTGGCGCACGCCCGCTCCTACATCGTGCCGTTCCTCATGCGCTGCGAGGAGGGCCGGTTGGCGCGCGACTGGCGGGGCTGGGAAGAGTACAAGCGCCTGCGCTCAGAGCGCTTCGAGGTGCCGGTCATGGAGCAGGGGGTCAGGTCGTCGCCCGAACCGTGACCGCGAGACCGACTAGTCTGTATTACAAGAAGATGCCCTGTGGGACGGTAGGTTACTGCGGGTTCAGCGGGGCCGCCGCGCGGCAGACACCAGCAGGGCGCTGATGAGGATGAAGGCCACGAAGGACATCGTCGGGATCGTGATGAACCCCAGCCATTCGACCCACTTGACGCTGCAGGGCACGCCG
>CAJDWU010000018.1_pt1 | contig 29148 bp, 25 predicted proteins | sample 7391771 | NCBI WGS metagenome assembly CAJDWU01 (sample SAMEA7055737, study PRJEB34461) | soil metagenome | biome: terrestrial ecosystem; feature: Peninsula; material: soil | place: Antarctica | collected 2016 | reverse complement strand
TACTGGCGCACCTCCTGCCCATGTCGTCGGCGCCGCTAGAGCCCCGGCTGCGCGGCTTGGCCGGAGCGAGGCAGGCGCGCGCGCATCACCCCCGCTACGGTGCCGACCTCCTACGAAGTGCCGGCGCCTCGCCTCGCATGATCGAACTCGTCGAGCACCACCATTCAGGCGGCGCCGACCCCGACGCGGCGCTCCTCAGGGAGTGCGATGAGCGCACCTGACGCCGCCGCGAGCGCCCCCAACCTCGACTGGCTGTTCTCCCTGCAGCGCTTCGGTATCAAGCCGGGCCTCGGCCCTATGCGAGAACTCCTCGCAGAACTCGGCTCGCCGCATACGGAGCTGCGCTGCGTGTTGGTGGCGGGCACCAACGGCAAGGGGAGCGTGGCGCGCACGCTGGCCGCCTGCCTGATGAACGGTGGCGACCGCGTCGGCCTCTATACCAGCCCCCACCTGCAGCACCTGGGGGAGCGCGTACAGGTTGACCTGGTGCCAGGCAGTGACGAGCTGCTAGACGACCTGGTGGGGCGGGTAAGGCCCGTTGCGGAGCGGCAGAAGAACACGTTCTTCGAGGTCGTGACCGCAGCGGCGCTCCTGCGCTTCAAGGAGGCGGGGGTGACGTGGGCGGTGCTGGAGGTCGGCCTCGGGGGCAGGTTGGACGCCACCAACGTAGTGATGCCCGAGCTGAGCGTGATCACTTCCGTGGCGCTAGACCACACGGCCGTCCTAGGCGGCACCCTCGAGGAGATCGCGTTCGAGAAGGCCGGCATCTTGCGGGCGGGCGTGCCGCTGCTCTCCGGCGTGCTGGAGCCGGGAGCGGCAGGTGTAATCGCACGCCACGCGGCCGAGGTGGGTGCGGGCATGACCGAGTACGGCAAGGACTTCTGGGGCGAGGACGCGCGCGTAACGTGGGAAGGCACGGGCTTCACCTGGCGCCATCCTGGTGCCGATTTCGACGGTGTGCGGGTCGGCTCGGGCTTGGTGGGCAGGCACCAGGTCATCAACCTCACCCTTGCCCTCGAGGCCGGCAACGCGCTCGGGGTTCCGCTCGAGGGGGCGCTGAGCGCCGCCCAAGACACCCGCTGGCCCGGTCGGCTGGAAAGCTTCTGGATGGAGGGCCGCCGCGTGGTCCTCGACGGCGCCCACAACCCGGCCGCGGCCCGCGCGCTGGCGGCCGCCGTGAGCGAGCTGACGGGCTCGGCGGCCGTGCTCGTGTTCGGATCGTCGGCGGACAAGGACGTTGCGGGTGTACTGGAAGCCCTAGCGCCCGTGGCGCGCCGGGTCGTCGTGACTCACGCCGTGCGCAGCCCCAGGGCCTCGGCCCCCGCGGAGCTGGCCGGCAAGCTGCCGGGTGCGGTGGTAGCCGAGGACCCGGCGGGCGCCCTGCGCCAGGCGTTGGACCTCTCACTGCCGGGCGAGACCGTGCTGGTGGCGGGCAGCCTCTTCCTGGTGGGGGAGACGCGCGATTTGCTCACTGGGGCCGCTGTCGAGGGTCGCCTTCGCTGGCAGTGACCGTGCCCCCGCTCCGCCATTCCATGACGTGTTTTACCAGCACCACGAGCACGATCGGTAGCACGCCGGTCACGACTTCGAAGCTCTGGTCGCGGTCCCAGCCGAAGCGGTCGAGGGTAAGCAGCGTGAGGAAGGGGTAGGCCAGAATGGTGATGACGGCGGCCAAACGGGCCCGCCGCACGATCAGGATGAGGGCCACGATGAGCACCAGCGCGGCGAGGCCGACCTGCGGGTAGAGGGGCAGCGAGACGCCGAACGTGGTGGCCAAGGCCTTGCCGCCCTTGAACTTCACGAACATGGAGAAAGCGTGGCCGAGCACCGCGCCGAAACCTGCTGCCAGCGGGGCGAGGAGGGTGGCGTCCGCGCCACTCGCGGCGCTCGTGGCGGCGGCCATCAGCATGCCCAGGTAGGTGGCGAGGGCGCCCTTCGCCACGTCGAGCGCGAGGACCGCCACGCCTAGGCCGAAGCCTAGGTTGCGGGCCGTGTTCATGGCGCCCATGTTCCCCGAGCCAACCTTGAACACGTCCTTGCCGCGGGCCCTCGCGATCCAGGCTGCCGTGGGCACGGAGCCCACTAGGTAGCCGGTGGCGAGAGCCGCGAGCGCCTCAAGCACCGTGGGCCACCGCAGCGCGGTTGCGCGCCGCCGCGAAGCTGCGCAGCTCGCGCACGTGGTAGGCCACGTAGGCCTCCAGCAGGCTCCAATGCTGGTTGCGGTCAGGGTAGTCGGCCTCCAGCGCTGCACCCATGGGGGCACCCACCAGGAGCTGCAGCTCCTCAGCTTTGACCCCGCGTAACGCCAGGCCACTGCGGCAGGCGCTACAGGTGAGGCCGCCGGCTCCTACGTCCAGCGCCACCAGCGGTTCCAAGGCGCCACACGTCATGCACGCCTTGACGCTGGGCGCCAGGCCCGCCACGCCAAGGAGGCGCCAAGCGTAGAGGAGCGCCACGAGCTCGGGGTCGTGGTGCTCGTTCAGGCCCCTCAGGGCCGAGGTGAGGTAGTCGTATACGCGCGTCTCGAGGTGGACGTCCACGGTGAGGGCGTCGGCCAGCTCGCAAAGGAGGTGGGCCAGGGGGTAGGCCTCGGTGCCGCTCAGGCCTGGCAAGGCGCCGTTCAGCTGCACCTGCGTGAGCAGGGCTAGGTCCTCCTCCTGGCGGCGGTAGAACTGCACGGTCACGTCGTGAAAGAGCGAGAGGCGTCCCAGGTTGCCGCCTGGTAGCTTGCCTTTGCGCGCCACGGCCCGCCACTTGCCCAGCCGACCGAGGAGAGTGACCACGACGTCGCCCGACGGCAGCGTTTGGCGCTTGATGACCAAGCCGTCACTGACGGTGTAGCGCTTCATTAGGTGAGTCTAGCCCTGCTCGTGCCACACCAACACCGCCGGGGTTGCCACGCTGCGCAGCGTGGCTGTCATCCCGGCCGCTAAGCCCAAGGCGTCGCCCGGGTGCAGCACCCGGAACTCGCCGGCGGGAAAGTCGACGATCACCTCGCCGCTCATCACGAGGACCCACCGGGCCGCCGCCCCGGACGACTCGCGCGGCCTCACCAGCTGCTGCACCGAGAGCGGGCTGCCGGGGACGTCGATGGGCTCGCCCGCAGCAGAGCGCGCCAGGGCCGGGAGGTTCAGCGCCCGGCCGGGCGTAGCCACCTTCAGCCCCCGGTCTCGCTCTTCCGGGCGCGGCCGTAGCTCATGCGGAGCTTGAAGAGGCCGCGCTTGTTGCGCGCTGCCGCCTCTTCTTCGCTAAGGCCCAGGCTGGCCGCCGCCTCGGCCACGCTCGAGGCCGGGGCGCCGGCGCCCAGTGTTAGCCGCAGGACGGCCGCGTCGTCGGCGTCGAGCTCGCCCAAGTGAGCCGCCAGCTGCTCTGGCGTCGCTTTCGGCGCCTTGGCGGCGCCGGACTTGGACTTGGTGGCCTTGGCCTTCGGCGTCTTGCCCTTGCCGCCTTTGGCCGTCGCCTTCTTCGCGCCAGCCGGCTTCTTGGTGGTGGCGCGTTTTCGGCCTTGGCCGCTACCGCCACCCGCGCCCGCCGCCGCCTCCCGCGCGTCGAGCAGTTCCGCGGCCCGCTCCAGCGTGATGGCGTCCACGCTCAGGTCGCGCGGCAGCGACGCGTTCACCTTGCCGCGCTTCACGTAGGGCCCGAAGCGGCCCTCGTACAGCTCGATAGGGTCACCCGAGGTGGGGTCGTCTCCCAACTCCTTGAGGGGCGCGCTGCCTCGCCGCTTCTTCTGCGCGAGGAGCTCGAGTGCACGCTCCAGCGTGACGTCCAGGAGGAACTCGCCCTTCGGTATGGAGGCGAAGATGCTCCCGTGCTTGACGTAGGGTCCGTAACGGCCGATGCCCACGTCTACGCCCTTGTCGTCGTCCGGATGCTCGCCGAGGCGCTTAGGGAGCTCGATCAGCTTGAGCGCGAGTTCCTCGCCCACGTCGTGCGGCTCCACGGTCGGCGGCAGCGACACGCGCTTCGGCTTGGCGCCCCCCTTGCCGGCCTCGCCGAGCTGGAGGTAAGGCCCGAAGGGGCCGCGCTTCAGGTAGATGGGCTCGCCGGAAGCAGGATCTTTGGCCACCTCGACGTCGCCCATGTTGCCCTCGGTCAGGTAGGTGACGAGGTCGTCCTTGGTGAGGTCCCCAGGCGACACGTCGTTGGGAAGCGAGGTCGTCTTGGTCTCGTCACCCAGCGGCCCCTCGACGTAGGGGCCGTAGCGCCCGACTCGCACCACGTAGGGCGCCCACGCCTCGTTGTGAACGGTGGAGATCTGGCGCGCGTCAATGTTCTCGAGGGCCTCGTCGACGAGGCGAACGATGCCGTGGTCGCCCAAGTAGAAGTCGCGCAGGTAGTTGGTGGAGGTGCGCTCGCCGGCGGCGATGTCGTCTAGCACCTTCTCCATCTGGGCCGTGAACTCCGTGTCGACGAGTTGCCGGAACTGTGTCTCGAGCAGGTTGTTGGTGGCGAAGGCGGTGAACGTCGGGACTAGCTGCTGGCCCTGCTTGCGCACGTAGCCCCGAGCCTGGATGGTCTCGATGATGCTCGCGTAGGTGCTCGGGCGGCCGATTCCCTCGGACTCGAGGAGCTTCACGAGCGAGGCCTCGGTGAAGCGAGCCGGAGGCTTCGTCTCGTGCCCCTCGGCGCTCACCCCGCTGCAGGCTAGGGTATCGCCCTTGGCGAGTAGCGGCAGGGGCTGGTCGCGGTCGTCGAGGGCCGCTTCGGGGTCGTCGCTTCCCTCCACGTAGGCGCGGAAGAAGCCGGGGAAGAGGACGCTGCGGCCGGTGGCCCGGAACGTGAGCTCTGGCTCGCCGCCGTACACGGTCGAGATGCGCGCGGTCACGAACTTGACGCGCGCGTCGGCCATCTGCGACGCCACCGTGCGCTTCCAGACGAGGTCGTAAACAGCCGCTTCGAGCCCCTTGAGGCCGTGTTCCGCGGCGGTCTTCATCTCGGTGCCCGCGGGGCGGATGGCCTCGTGGGCTTCCTGTGCGCCTTTCGCGGGGCCCTTGTGCTTCCGTTCGCCCGGGTTGAGGAAGGCGTCGCCGTAGCGGCGAGAGATGGCCTCGCGGGTGGCAGTCAGGGCCTCGCTAGAGAGGTTGGTGGAATCGGTGCGCATGTAGGTGATGTAGCCGTTCTCGTACAGGCTCTGCGCCACACGCATGGTGTCGCGAGCAGCCAGGCCGAGCTTGCGGCCCGACTCCTGCTGCAACGTCGAGGTGGTGAACGGTGCGGCCGGACTGCGGGACTGCTCGCGTTCCTCGAGGCCGGCCACCGACCAAGTTGCCTTGGGCGCCGTTGCCGCCAGCGCCTCCGCCCGCTCTTTGGAGAGCTCAACCACGTCGACGCCCTTATTCAGCTCGGGCTTGAGGATCCCGGTGTCGGCGTCGTAGTCGCGGCCGCCGGCCACGCGCACGCCGCCTAAGTGGGTAAGGGTGGCCTCGAAGCCGGCCGCACCCTTGGCTAGCTTGGCGCTCAAGTCCCAGTAGCCGGCGGGCACGAAGCGCATGCGCTCGCGCTCGCGGATAACGAGCAGACGCACAGCCACGCTCTGCACGCGGCCCGCGCTCAGCTTGGGTGCGATCTTGCGCCACAGGAGCGGGCTGATGGCGTAACCCACCAGGCGGTCGAGGACTCGCCTCGTCTCCTGGGCGTCGACTAAGTTGGCGTCTATCTCGCGCGTGTTCTTGAGGGCGTCGAGGATGGCGCGCTCGGTGATCTCGTGGAACACCATGCGCTTGACGGGCACGTTCGGCTTGAGGAGTTCGACCAGGTGCCAGCCGATCGACTCGCCCTCCCTGTCCTCGTCAGTCGCGATATAGACCTCGGTCGCGTTCTTGACGGCAGCCTGCAGGTTCTTGACCACGGCCTTCTTCTTGGGCGAGACGACATATATGGGCTCGAAGCCGGCGTCGACGTTCACCCCGAGCCGCGCCCACTCGTTGCCCTTGTACTTGTCCGGGATCTCGGAAGCGTTCGACGGCAGGTCGCGGACGTGCCCCATGCTCGCCTCTACCTGGTAGTCGGCGGGCAGGAAACGCTTGATGGTTCGTGCCTTGGTTGGCGACTCGACGATGACGAGGCGCTTGATAGCAGGTGATGACGACAAGTTACTAACCCCTATCCCTCTCGAAGCGCGGACATTATACGCACGCACTTCGTGACGTCAAGGAGGGGGTCAGACGGGGCGGCGGTTGCTGATGGCGCGCCCGAGCGTGACCTCGTCGGCATACTCGAGGTCGCCGCCGACGGGCAAGCCGTACGCGATACGGCTGATGATCACGCTGGCCGGCGCCAGTTGGCGGGCCAGGTAGTGGGCCGTGGCCTCGCCCTCCACGGTGGTGGATGTGGCCAGGACGACCTCACGAACGCCGTCCATGCGCCGCTCGAGCGCCGAGATCGTGAGCTGGTCGGGCCCGACGCCGTTCATGGGGCTGAGCGCGCCTTGCAGGACGTGGTACAGCCCCGCGTACTCGCCCGAACGCTCGATGGCCAAGAGGTCGGCGGGTTGTTCGACGACGCACAGGAGCGCGCGGTCGCGGCGCGCGTCCGAGCAGACCGCGCAGCACGCCGATCCGGCACTCATCACGTTGAAACAGGTGGGGCAGGCCTCGAGGCCGGTCTTGGCGTCGACGAGTGCCTCGGCAAGCGCCCGCACCTCTTCCTCCGGGCGGTTGAAGAGGTAGAACGCCAGCCTCTGAGCGCTCTTCGGGCCTATGCCAGGCAGGCGCCCCAGCTCTCGGATCAGCGTCAGGAGCGCCGAGGGGAAACGGACGCTCAAACCCCGGTCTCCTCGCTTCGGTGGGGCCTGGTCAGAGCAAGCCTCCGAGGCCGCCCAAGCCGCCCGCGCCGCCCATGGCGGCGCCCATCTCGCGCTCCTGGAGCTCCTTCGCCTTACGCTGCGCTTCGTTCACGGCTGCGGTGACGAGGTCTTCGAGCATCTCGACGTCGGCCGGGTCGACGACCTTGGGGTCTATCCGAACCTTGGTGACCGTGCCGTCTCCGGTGGCCTCGGCGCGCACCAGTCCGGCGCCCGCGGAGCCCTCGACCGTCATGCCCGCCAGACGCTCCTGCGCCTCGGCCACCTTCTGTTGGGCGCGCTGCGCCTCCTTCATGAGCTTCTGGATGTTCACGTTTGCTCCTCTTCCCCCCGACGGGCATTTCGCGTCGCGTGTCGTGTGGGTCGCCTCAGGCGTCGTCGCCGGTGGCGTCCTGCCCGCCTTGGTCATCGTAACCGGCGGTTAGTTCGACTTCGGTTACCTCGGCGGCACCTTGGGGGCCTTCCTGGTCGGACTCCGGCTGCAGCGCAACGACCTCCACCACGCGGCCGGGGAAGAGCTCCTGCACCTCGGCGAACGCCTTGCCCTGCTCCGTGTCTGACGCGACCATTTCCCTGGCGAAGGCCGGTCGCGCCGAACGCTTTGGCGCCGTGCGGGGCGTTGGCCTGGTGCCGGCCTTGGGCGCCTTCGCAGGCCGGACCTCAACTGGCGCCTCGTTCCCGCTTGGCGCGGGGTCGGCCGTGGCGTACGCGTCCTCCCAGAGGTCGCCGGTGGCACCACCAAGCGAGGACTCGACGTCGTCTGGGATGAGATCTTGGACCTCTGCCGCGGGGGAGTCCGGCACGCGCGGCTCGGCGCGGGATGGTTCCTCGGTGGGTGGCGGCTCGGCGGGGCGCTCCTCGTTGCTCGCCTTCGGAGCGGTGGCGGCCCGCTCCGTCAAGCTTTTTTTGGACCACCACCGGCGGCTGCTTTGGGTGCCTTGGTGATGCCGCCTGGGCCGTCCACTATGAGCTCGAAGCCCGGGCCGGCCACCTCCTCCACCAGCGCGGCGAACTCGTCCAGACGCAGGAGCAGCTGCTTGTGGTGGAACTCGTTGGCCTCGGGGTAGATCACGCGGATGGTCTTCTCGTCGTGCTCCACACGGGCCGGAGCGAGGAACGCCTTGAGACGCACGTCCGCGCGACTCCTCACGGCGTGCCACGAGAAGGCGACGGCCTTAGCCGACTCCGCGTCCGAGCCGGCGTCCTGCGCAGCTTCCTCGGCCGCGGGGCCTGACGCGGCCGTTGCGGCCGCCTTGGCGCGTGGGCCGGAGCGGGCTCCCTTGAGGTCGAAGCCCGGTGGGACGGAGCTAGGTACCTCCGGGGTGCCGCCAGTCTTGGGGGCCGGCGCAGCGCGTTCAGTGGCCGGGGCAGGGGCCGTAGGCCCCGCACGGACCTGGGCCGGCGCTCCGACTACGGCCTGCTCCGCGCTGCGCTGCGCCACGAAGGCTGCCGGAACGTTGGCGCTGAGGGCGTTGCGCGATTTGATCAGCGCTACCTCGAGCGAGTAGAGGTCGTCGTGTCTCACGAAGCGCTCTTGCTCGTCGTCGAGGGCGTGCATGAGCCGCAGGAGCTCGTCCTCGCCCAGGTCAAGCCACGGCTCGCCGGCCAACTTGGCGTGCAGTGCCGCCCTCAGGGTCCGCGCGAGCTGCTCGGCCAACGTCCGTGGCGCGAACCCCGCGCGGTAGAGCGCGCCGGCCTGCTCCAACAGGAGGGTGAGGTCGCCCGTGGCCAGCCCCTCGGCCATCGACCGCAGCCGTTCTTGGGGCGGCAACCCGAGCGCGTCCTCGGCCCGTTGGAGCGTGATGGCCTCGCCACTCGCCAACAGGCGGTCTAGAAGCGACTCGGCGTCACGCATGCCGCCGTCGGCGCTGCGGGCCACGAGGTCAAGCGCGGGGGTCTCGGCGGCAACGCCCGCGGCGTTGGTCAGCCGGGCCAGCTTGCCCACGATCTCGGCGTCGGTCAGTCGTCTGAAGCGGAAGTGCTGGCAGCGTGAGAGGACGGTCGGCGGTAACCTCTCGGGCTCGGTAGTGGCGAGGATGAACATCAGGCCCGGCGGCGGCTCCTCGAGCGTCTTGAGGAGCGCGTTGGCGGCGGCCTTGCTGAGCATGTGCGCCTCGTCGAGGATCCACACGCGGGTGCCGCCACGCATGCTCGACAGCATCGCGCGCTCACGCAAGTCGCGCACGTCCTCGACGGAATTGTTCGAGGCGGCGTCGAGCTCGATGACGTCCGGGTGTGCGCCCGACTGCACGAGCCGACACGACTCGCACACGCCGCAGGGGCGTTGCTCCAAGGGCGCTTCGCAGTTGACGGCCATGGCCAGGAGCCGCGCGGTGGTGGTCTTGCCCACGCCTCGCGGGCCGGAGAAGAGATAAGCGTGCCCCACGCGCGTACGCCTGACAGCTGAAGTGAGGACGTCCTTGACGTGGTCTTGCCCGACGACCTCGTCGAAGGTGACGGGCCGCGCCCTTTGATATAGAGCCGACATCTCTGCATGAAGTGTATCACCGGCCCCTGCGCGCGCCCGTCCTGCTCCCTGTTGGGCGCGGTAGTAACATCGACTCATGCAACCGAGGCCGGCAGCCACCGGTGACATCGCGCTTGCCCTTGGCGGCGGCACCGCCCGCGGGTTGGTGCACGTCGGGGTGCTCAAGGCCCTGGACGACCGCGGCTTGCGCCCAGCCATGCTGGGCGGCACCTCGTTCGGCGCCATAATTGCTGCGCTGTACGCCCTCTGCGGCAACGGCTACGAACTCGAGCGCATCGTGCGCGAACAGGACCTCGAAGAAGTGTGGCGGCAGGGCATCGACTTTGGTCTCCACCGCGGCGCGCTCATCCATGGTCGGCGCATGCGCGACTGGCTGGACCGCAAGTACTTCATGGGCGCCACGTTCGAGGACGCGAGAGTGCCGTTGGTTATCGCTACCACCGACCTGGCCACGGGCGAGCTGGTGCGGTTGAGCTCGGGCTCGATCGCCGACGCCGTGCGCGCCAGCTGTGCGCTCCCCGGCTTGTTCGCGCCGGTGCTTTGGCAGGGGAGATGGTTGATAGACGGCGGCTTCGTCGAGCCCGTGCCGTTCTCGGCCCTCTCCGACTCGGGTGCTGCCGTGAGGCTTGGCGTTCACGCCGGCGTGGACGTGCGCCGCTCGAACGTGGTTGGAGCCATCAGGCGCTTCAACCGCACCGGGTTCGGGCGGGCGTTCCTGGCGCGGGGCGAGCGCGCTGACCCCCGCGGTCCCTTCGGCCAGATCTACCGCGGCCTCGCCATCTCGCTCGCCTCATACAGTCGTGACCTGCAGGTTCCCGAGGGCGCCACCCTGCTCCGCGTCGAGCCGCAGATCTCGTGGTGGGACTTCCACAAATCGCCCGCCGCTATCCAGGCTGGGGAGAAGGCCATGCGTGAGCTGCTCGCCGGTGGCTTCCTGGAGCCGCGGCGCGCGGTACCCTCGCCCTGATGGCTAACCCTTCCCGCTCGCTATTCCCTGCGCTGGCCGCGTCCACCTGGTGGGGGCCGTTCGTCGCCCGACGCGAGGCGAGTTCGTCCAGTGACGACCTGCCCGTCGCGCTGGCTGCCAGCGGTCACCCGGACCCGGCGCTAGCGATGGCGCACACGCTCCTCGCGCACCGCTCCGTGCTCAGCGATTACGCCACTCGGCCCGTGCCTGAGGGGCTGCGACTCCTGCTACGGGCGGAGCTGTGGCGGTTGGGCGAGATGTTGAAGCGCGTCCACCGCCCCATCCAGAGTGCGCCCACTGGTGTGAAGGCGCAGGTCCTCGAGGGCCTGGCCGCCCCACACTTAGACGAGGGGACCGGCGAGCTCGTGAACAAACTAGCCGAAGCCCTCCTGACCGCCGACGCCGACGGGGTAACCGAGGCCTTCCTCGGGCTCTTGCGGCAGGTCGGCAACGGTCCCTCGGCCCTGTACGGGGTCCTCACTTGGCGGTCGGGGGTCCTCGAACCCGTGCTTCACCCCGACACGCCGTCGTGGGACTCGCTCGTCAACCTGGATGGACCATTGGAGCGACTGGCGCGCAACACGGAGGCACTCCTGGCGGGCAACAAGGCCAACGACTGCCTCTTATACGGAGCCAGGGGCAGCGGCAAGTCGACGGCCGTGCGGGGGCTGGTGAACCGCTACGCCGGCCGGGGACTGCGCCTGATCGAGGTTCCCTTGGACGCCCTCGAAGAGCTGCCCGACCTGCTAGAGGAACTGCGGCCCCAACCGCTGAAGTTCGTGCTGTTCGTCGACGACCTCACCTTCGAGGGCGAGGACGCGCGGCACCGTCCTCTCAAAAGCCTCCTCGAAGGGGGCGTCAGACGGCGGCCCGACAACACGGCCTTGTACGCCACCTCGAACAGGCGCCACCTCGTGCGCGAGCGCCTCAGCGATCGGCCCGATCCGCTTGACGACGACGTCCACGCGTGGGACACACACCACGAGCGCCTGGCCCTTGCCGACCGTTTCGGCCTCGTCATCACCTTCCCCGCGGCAGACCAGCACCGTTACCTCGAGGTCGTGAGGTCGTTGGCGAGTAACGGACGAGTGCTCGGGCCCGAGCTCGACGAAGAAGCGCTGCGTTTCGCGGAGTGGAACAACGGCTACTCGGGGCGTACGGCGAGGCAGTTCGTCGATAGCCTCGAGGAGCACCGACCGACCGAGTGATCCGGCCGCGGCCAGGGGCACGCGGCCCTTCCGCGCCGCACGCCGCTTGACTAACCTGTGGGTGCATGGCCACCATGGCGAGAACCGAGACAACCGAGTTAGCTGACGCAGTGGTGCAGCCGTGGGCCGCCGATGCCAGCGAGCTGCTTGCACACTTGCGTGTCGATCCGTCGCGGGGGCTGAGCGGCGCCGAGGTGGAGGAGCGCCGACTGCGCCACGGGCCGAATAGCTTGGAGTTCAAGTCGGAGCGCGCGTGGCTGGGGATCCTCGCCGACCAGTTCAAGGGCGTGCTCGTGCTCCTGCTGGCGGGCGCGGCCGGGCTCTCGGCTCTGTTCGGTCAATGGGCCGAGGCGGTGGCGGTCCTGGTGGTGCTCCTGCTCAACGCCGTCATCGGGTTCGTCACGGAGCTCAGGGCCGTGAGGTCGGTGGAGGCGCTCAGGCGCTTGGGCGTATCGCACGTGCGCGTGAGGCGAGAAGGCCATCTCGAGACCGTGCGGGCCGACGAGCTGGTACCGGGCGATGTGCTGCTCGTCGAGGGCGGCGACCTGGTAGGTGCCGACGCACGCCTGCTGAGCGCAAGCCGGTTGGAGGTCGACGAGTCCAGCCTGACGGGCGAGTCAGTGCCGGTCTTCAAGGAGCCTCTTGGCGTCGCGGCCGACACGCCCCTACCGGAACGGCACTCCATGCTCTATAAGGGCACACCGGTCACGCGAGGCGCCGGCGAGGCGCTGGTGGTGGCCACGGGAATGAACACCGAACTCGGCCGGATAAGCCGCCTCGTGGATCAGGCCGGCGCGGCGGAGAGCACCCCCTTGGAAGCGCGCTTGAGTGGGCTGGCTCGGCGCCTCGTGTGGGTGACGCTGGTGGTCGCCATGCTGATCACTCTGACGGGCCTGGGAAGCGGCAAGAGTTGGTTGATCCTGTTGCAGACGGCCATCGCCCTGGCGGTCGCCGCCGTGCCCGAGGGCCTGCCCATCATCGCCACCCTCACTCTGGCGCAGGGTGTGCGGCGCATGGCGCGGCGGAACGCGCTCGTCAACCGCCTCTCAGCCGTCGAGACGCTGGGCGCGACGAGCGTCATCATCACCGACAAGACGGGCACGCTCACCGAGAACAAGATGAGCGTGGCCTCCTTGTGGTTGCCGGGCGGCGAGGTCGTCTTGGCCACGGCACCGTCAGCTGGAGAAGACCCGGGCCAGGACACGCCCCTCGGTGCCGGTTATACAGAGGAGCTCGGTGAACAGCTGAGGCACGCGCTCACGGCCGCGGCGCTGTGCGCCTCGGCGGAGCTGCCGGCGCCCGGCGATGCGGAAGGTGAGGGCGTCGGGGACCCGCTCGAACTGGCTTTGTTGCGAGCCGCTCGCTCCGCGGGCATCGAGCGCGCCGACCTGCTCTCGAGGCACCCGGAGCTGCGTCAGGAGGCGTTCGACTCAGAAACGCGTTTGATGGCCACCACCCACCGCCGGCAGGACCCGGCGGGCAACGGGAGAGCCTGGGTGCTGGTGAAAGGGGCGCCGGGGGAGGTCGTCGCGAGGGCCAGCAGCGTGACCACCGGAACCGACGCCGGGAGGTGGAGCGCCCTCGATGACGCCGAGCGGGAGGTCTGGCTCGTGCGCAATCGCGAGTTGGCCGCGCGTGGCCTTCGCGTCCTCGCCCTGGCCGAGAGGGTGACGGACGAACCGCCTGCCGGGCCGTACGAGGACCTCTCGTTGCTCGGCCTGGTGGCGCTCGCCGATCCGCCGCGCGAAGACGCTGCGGCAGCCATCGCGGGCTGCCGTTCAGCCGGCATCCGGGTGATCATGGCGACAGGCGATCAGGTAACGACCGCTCGCAGCGTGGCCGAGAGCGTGGGCCTTGATGTGACCGGCGGAGTGCTTGACGGCCGCGACGTGGCCCGGCTCCTTGCCGGCGGCGAAGAGGGTAGGGCGGAGTTGCTCGCTACCAACGTGCTGGCCCGACTGGCGCCCGAGCAGAAGCTCGAGCTTATCGAGCTGCACCAGCAAGCCGGGAACGTGGTGGCCATGACGGGCGACGGAGTCAACGACGCCCCCGCACTGCGCCGCGCGGACATCGGGGTGGCCATGGGGCTGCGCGGCACGGAGGTGGCGCGCGAGGCTGCCGACATGATCCTGCTGGACGACGCCTTCGGGACCATCGTGGCGGCCGTCAAGGAGGGGCGCGTGATCTTCGACGACATCCGCGCCTTCGTGGTTTACCTCCTGTCGTGCAACTTGAGCGAGATACTCGTCATCGGATTGGCCGGCGTGGCCGGTCACCCGCTACCGCTGCTGCCGCTACAGATCCTGTACCTCAACTTGATCACCGACGTCTTCCCGGCGCTGGCACTTGGTGCGGGCCGCGGTGACAAGCGCATCTTGGAGCGCCCACCACGCCCCGCCGCGGAGCCCCTCATCGCAGGGCGCCACTGGCGCACCGTCTTCGGCTACGGCGGTCTGCTGACGCTGTCTACGCTGGGCGCCTTCGTGCTGGCGTTCGAGCTGCTGGGCGCCAGCGAGGGCGAGGCGGTGACGGTGGCGTTCCTCGCACTCGCCCTGGGCCAGCTCTGGCACGTGTTCAACATGCGCGACCCGGGCAGCTCGCTGATAAACAACCAGGTAACCCGCAACCGTTGGGTGTGGGCCGCCACGGTGTCATGCACCCTCTTGCTCGTGGTGACGGTGGCGTTCCCGCCGCTGCGGCAGGTGCTGAGCATCGAGCTGTTGGACGCACGCGGCTGGTGGCTGGTGATCGCCGCCGGGATGGCGCCAATGATCGTCGGTCAGGTTGGAAAGACGCTCGGCCTGGGCAAGGTCTCCTGAGCCGAGGCCGCGGGCAGCCCGCCTAGGGTGCCCGCTGCGCCAGCGCCGCGGCCAGACGGTACGAGTCGCCGCGAGTGAGCGGGCCGGCCGGCTCCTCGAAGTTGGCCAGGCCGGCGGAGCGCAGGGCCTGCCAACCGTTGCCCAGGGGGCACTGGCCGAGCGAGCAGGCCGCCTGCGCCAACACGGAGGCGGCGACGTCGGCGCTTAAGGCCGCGGTCCCGTCCCCGTTATCGAGCTCCAGCGTGAGGCTCACCAGGGACGCGCCCAGATCAGTCTGGTAGTAGAAGCGCGTGGCCACATGGCCGAGGAGGTAGGCGAAGCTGAGCGCGCTCACCGGTGCCCCGAGCCTCGGGTCGTTGTCGTAGCCGCCGACGGCCAGCCCGCGCGCCAGCAACACCCGGAAAGCGGGGTACGCCGGGTCGTTCACGGGTCCCACCGCCGGGCGCGGGTGCACATTGGGGAGGAGCGCCCCGCGGCTCAGCAGGCGGTCGCGGACCACGTTTATCAGTACCTCGTCGTGTGCCACCTTAGAGGCCGGCACTCCTCGGCGCACGGCGGTGGCCGAGGCAACACCCGCCGCCTCGGCCATGGCCATGCCGAACGGCACGACGCGTGCCGACGCGAACGCTACGGGGTCGTAACCAGCGCTTCGCCCGACCACCCATAGGTCTTCTACCTGCGAGGTAGTCAGCATGCATAATCGCCCACCGTAGATCTCGGGGACGCCCCACACGAAGCCGGAATCGTGCGGCGTGAAGCTCTGGGCGTCGAGGGGGTAGCCTCCCGCTGCCACGTCTTGAGGTGTCACGACGTTGGAGAGGGTGTCGTTGGCGCTGAGCACGCAGTCGGCCAGCAGGTGTCGCGACTCGCGCACGTACAACTCGGTGGCGGCGCCCGCGAGCCGCGCCTGCGAGAAGCCGGGCAGGCGCCCCCTCAGGTAGGCCACGATCGCCTCGCCCTCCTCGAGCCCCTTGGCTCGCCCTGCGGCCAGGCTGGCGGGGTCGAGAGGGTCGAGGCCGTAAAGCAGGAGCGCGTTCACGAGCACGCTTCCATCAAGTTGCAACCCCAGGTTGAGGCCCCGCAGCCGCACTCCGCCCTGAGTGGGCACGTAAGCGGCGGGCATACCACCGAAGTGGCCCCAGGCGACGGTGCTCCGCATGCTGGCGTACCCCTTGCCCTGGACGCTGACGTCTCGCCTCAGAGTGGCCCAGTCGACGCCCGCCACGTTGAGCACTAGCGTGTCGGCCTGGCGCTGCGCTACGCCGAACCGCTCCCAGCCGAAGTCGAAGGGGGCGCCGGCCTTGGCGGCCAAATCCCCATTGGCGCTCGCGTCGATCACCTGCAACGCGTTGACTGCTACCTGGTGTTCTGCGAGGACGAGGCCACGCAACTCGCCGTCCACGAAACGCGGCTCGACCGCCCCGGCGCCAAGCCAGACTTCCACCCCGGCGTCTTCCAGCAGCCGTTCGAAGGCGTGCTCGGCCGTGAGTACGTCGAACGCGTCGTGAGAGCCCACCAGGCGCCACCAACGCTCGAAGAACCCGCGCTGGTAGTTGAAAGGCTGGGTGCGCATGTCGAGCATGTTCAGCTCGCCCAGCACGAACAAGCCGCCCACGCGCAGGTCGCCCGACACGAGGAGCGTACGCGCGCCTTCCTCGGCCGCGGCGACGGCAGCCGCTACCCCCTCGGGCTCGCTGCCGTACACGACGACGTCGAAGTAGGCCGTCCCGCCGGGCCCCGGGTCGCTGGGGCCGAGGGTCGGCTGGGCTGAGGCTAAGGCGCCGAACGTAAATAGGTAGAGCACGAGTAGGGCAGGCAACCTGCTCACTCAGGGTGCCTAGCGCGGCTGCGCGGCACGAGCTCGTCGAGGACGGTGATGGCGACGCTCTCGGCAGCGTTAGGCCGCGCAAGCTCGGCGCAGTTCGCGCGCATCTCCCGTAGGCGCTCAGGCGACTCCAGCAGCTTGCGGAGCTTGTGGCTGAAGGTGGAGATGGGCTCTACGCGCACGGCCGTCCCGTGCTCCAGGAGCACGTTGGCGTTCGCCTCTTCTTGCAGTGGGTAGGGACTGACGAGCATGAGCGGCAGGCCCGCGGCCAGCGCCTCGCTGCTCGTTAGCCCGCCGGGTTTGCTAACCAGCACGTCGGCTGCGGCCATGCGTGTGGGCATGTCGGTCACGAAGCCGGCAACCGAGAAGGTCACGGGTGCCTCCATGCGCTCTACGAACGTCTGTGCCAGGGCCTGAAGCTGGGGGCTGCGCCCACACACGACCATGACGTGAAGGGGCCAGCGGAACGTCGTCAGCTGCTCCAGGATCCCCTTGAGCGGTCCCGCGCCGAGGCCGCTGGCCAGCAAGAGGAGCACGTCCCGGTCGGGGGGCGCGCCCAGGGCGACCCGCGCCTCTTCGCGCGAGGGGAGTTTGGCGAAGCTCTCGTCGATCGGGATGCCCGTGACGCGGATGCGGTGCTCGTCGACGCCGGCGGCCAGCAGCTGAGCCCTTACGTCGTCGCTGGCCACGAAGTAACGAGCGACCCCAGGCTGCAGCCAGAAGGCGTGGGCGAAGAAGTCCGTTATCACCACCGCTTGCGGCAAGGGCCGGTGGCGCCGCATGCGTCCTGACACGATCTCGGCTCCAAGGAAGTGCGTGTGCACCACCACGTCTGGGCGGTAGCGGTCGATGATGCGCGGTACCTCGTACGACAGCAGGCGGGTGACGCGCGCGCGCAGGCGCTCCTGCACGGTCTTGTACTCGCTGGGCCTGCGGTCGAAGCGGCGCCCCACCCAATCCACCAAGTCGGGCACCGTCCTCACCAGGTCGAAGTACGCCTGGCGGTAGAGACGCCTGAAGGGCACCGCCGTGTGTTCGAGTAGGTCCACGTGTATAGCGTCGGCGCCTTGCGCCATTAGCGCCGCCTGTAGCGCCTTGCCTGTAACTATGTGACCGCCGCCGATCGAAGCCGACAGTATCAGCACGCGAGCCTGAGCAGTCACCGCCGGAGCATAGCAAGGTAACCAGTACGGGGCCAGCACGGTTACGGGGCGCGGGAGGTGGCTCAGGAGCTTCTCAAGTGCCGGGTGTTACCATCTCGTCGGAGGGTCTGATGCCAAGAATTGGGCTGTTGGTCGCGGTGATTGCGTTGTTACTTGGAGGCTGCGTGCCGACTTCGGCGCTCAAGATGCACGACCTGTACCTTTACGGCCACCAGAACGCGCGCTACACGCACTTCTACGGCGAACCGGGGCAGCTCCTGTACGCGGGGCGCACCCTCGCCCTTACCGAGCCCGACCCCAGCTCGAGCAAGTTGAAACAGTCCTTCGCGGTCCGGGGCGCCCTGTTCGTGGACGGCAACCCCTACCTGCGCGAGAGCTTGACGCCGCTTAGCGTGGCCCCTGTCACGGTCAGCCGGATCCCCAACACCACCGACATGCAGGTGGCGCTTGGCGCCGACGTGCAGGAGATCGTGTACTACGACGGCCAATCGTTCCTCCGCCTCATGCTGGACGGTGTTGCCGGCACCGTGCAGCGCGTCGTCCCGCGCCCACGCCTCAACCTGCTGCGCGGGTTGGGCGAGCTGAGCAGCGCCGAAGCCGACGCCCTCGCGAACGTCCTGAAGGCCCTTGGCCAGCCGCTGGCGATCGCGTTGTTGCCGACCTCGAGCCTGCCCGCCCACCCGGTCGACGGCCTCGGTGAGCAGCGCCGCACCGGCGTGTACGTGCAGGTCGACATAAACGTGGACGAGTCTGCGTACCAGGCGGCTCCGCAGGAACTGGTGTGGGACGTGGTTGCGCAGGGCAGTCAGGCCATCGGCTTCTCCTCGGCCTCATACCAACTTGTGTCCAGCCAGGATCAGCTCATCTCGCTGTGGCAGCGCGCCTACGGCAGCCAACTGACGGTGCCGGCCGTGCCGACACTCGACTACCGCCGCGAGACGGTGGTAGCGCTATTCGTTGGCACCAAACCGTCTGGCGGCTACGGCATCGAGGTGCGCGCCGTGCGCGAGGAGGAAGGCGACTTGTACCTCGACGTGGCTCTCACCGAGCCTGCCGCCGGCGCTATCAACACTCAGGCCATCACGAGCCCCTGGCTCATCGTGCGCGTGCAACGAGGAGGTTACGAGGCGGCGTGGCTGAGAGACGCCAAGACCCGCAACCTCATCGGGGTCGCGCGCATCGGACAGTGACGCTTCAGGTGAGGGCCATCGGGTCGAACAACCGGCGGTACTCCTCGTTGGCGTAGCGGTCTGTCATGCCCGCTAGGTAGTCGGTCACGGCGCGCTCCAGGCCCAGGTCCTTGATCTGCTTCGAGACATCGGGCGGCAGCATGTCGGGCGCCTCGACGTAGGCGTGGTAAATGCGCTCCAACACCAGGTGCGCCTTGCGCGTCATGCGGATGAGTCGGTGGTGGAAGTAGAAGTTGGCGTACAGGTAGTCCTTGAGCTGCGACAACTGCAAAGCCATGCTCTCCGACGGCGCCAGCAGCTTGCCGGGTGCTTCGCGCACGGCTGCTAGCGAGGTCACGTTCCTATCGGTGAGGCGCGCATGAGTGGCGTGCACGACGTCGGTGATGACGTCACCTAGGAGCTCACGGATAAGCACGTAGCGCTGCGACGAATCGAAGCGCTCCGGGTTCAGGCCCAGCCTCATGAAGAGTTCGCCCAGGATCGGCACTTGGGCCACGCCCACGGCGGTCAGATGGCCGGACCTCAGGCCGTCGTCCAGGTCATGGGCGTTGTAAGCGACCTCGTCCGCGACGTTCACCACCTGCGCCTCTAACGACGGCTGCACGTCGGGCTCCCAGCTAGCGTCGGGGACGTCGTACTCGGTCTCGTGCTTCATGATCCCCTCGAGGGTCTCCCAGGAGAGGTTGAGGCCCGGGAAGCCGGGGTAGCGCCGCTCGAGCTTAGTGACTATGCGGAAGCTCTGACGGTTGTGGTCGAACCCGCCAACGTTGGCGGCCAGCATGTCGAGCGACGTCTCGCCCGCGTGACCGAACGGCGGGTGGCCCAAGTCGTGGGCCAGCGCTATGGTCTCGCTGAGGTCCTCGTTGAGGCCCAGCGCGCGCGCGATGCTGGTGGCCACCTGCGCCACCTCGAGGGTGTGCGTGAGGCGCGTGCGGTAGTAGTCGCCCTCGTAGTTGACGAACACCTGAGTCTTGTACTCGAGGCGGCGGAAGGCGCTGGTATGCACCACGCGGTCGCGGTCCTTCTGAAAGGCCGTGCGGTAGGCGCTCTCGCCCTCGGGGTGGATGCGGCCGCGCGACTCCGCGGCGAGGGAGGCGTACGGCGCCAAAGTCTGGCGTTCGTTGCGCTCGAGCTGCTCACGCGTCATCAACATGATGGCGGTATCGTACCAAGCCATGTCCACGCTGAGGATCGACGAGCTGTTGAAGACGTGCGTCCAGACCGCTTACGACGCGGGCCGCCTGACTCTCGGTTACTTCGGCACCAACCCGCAGGTGGAGTTCAAGGCCGACGACACACCCGTGACCAAGGCCGACAAGGCTGCCGAGGATCTGATCAGGGCGCGGCTCGAGGCCGCCTACCCGGACCATGGGATCGTGGGGGAGGAGACGGGCACGAGCCGCGAAGGCGCCTCGCTGCGCTGGTTCATCGACCCCATCGACGGCACTAAGAGCTTCATGCGCGGCGTGCCTCTTTACGCGGTGCTGCTGGGGTTGGAGGCCGACGGCGAGGTGGTGGTCGGGGCAGCGTACTTCCCGGCCCTCGACGAGATGCTTTACGCCGCCAAGGGGCGCGGCGCGTTCCTCAACGGCAGGCAGGTGAGGGTCCGCGACACGGACACCTTGGCGCGCTCGTTCGTGGCGTTCACCGATGCCGGCTCGTTCGCGGCGCAGGGGCGTGGAGCGGCGTGGGAGCGCGTGCAGGCCGCCACCTACCACCGCGTGGGTTGGTCCGACGCCTACGGCCACGCGCTGGTGGCGTCCGGCCGGTTGGAGTTGATGCTCGACCCCGTCCTCAACTCCTATGACGCGGGTCCCTTCGGGATCATCTTGCCCGAGGCCGGCGGGTACTTCGGCGACTGGAGCGGTAACGCCGGCATCCACGGCGGAGAGGGGCTCAGCACCTCGCTCAGGCTCCTTCCCGAGGTGCTCAGGGTGCTGGGCGGCTGAGGATCCTCTGCCTCCGCCCAGGGCGTACTGGCGGCGGCTGGGACCGGTAGTAGACTCGCAGGCGATGGAACTTTCTCTCAGACGCTCGACCCCCACCACCTGGGTCGGTAAGGTGCCGCTTGGCAGTGGCCACCCTGTGGTGGTGCAGTCGATGACGAACACCGACACCGGCGCGGCGGCCACGACCGCGGCCCAGGTTGCCACGCTGTGGCGCGCCGGCAGCGAGATCGTGCGGGTGACGGTAAACGACGCCCGCGCCGCCGGTGCCGTGCCCGAGATCCGCGCGCGGCTCGACGACATGGGCGTGACGGCGCCGCTGGTCGGTGACTTCCACTACAACGGGCACCAGCTCCTGACCGCTTACCCCGCCATGGCGGCCACGCTCGACAAGTACCGCATCAACCCCGGCAACGTGGGGCCCGGGAGGCGCCACGACGAGAACTTCCTGACGATCATCGATGTCGCCAAGGACAACGGCAAGCCCGTGCGCATCGGTGTCAACTGGGGATCGCTCGACCAAACTCTCCTCACGAACATGATGGACGAGAACGGCGAAAGGGCGGACCCGTTGCCTGCTCACGAGGTCCTGATCGAGGCCCTCATCGTCTCCGCGCTCAACTCCGCCGAGGCGGCCGAGGAGCACGGCCTGCCCCACGACCGCATCGTGATCAGCGCCAAGGTGAGCACCGTGCGCGACCTGTGGGAGGTCTACCGGCGTCTGGCGGCGCGCTGCGACTACCCCCTGCACTTGGGCCTCACCGAGGCGGGCATGGGCGTCAAGGGCACGGTGGCCAGCACGGCGGCCCTGGTCCCGCTTCTCGCCGAGGGCATCGGCGACACCATCCGCGTATCGCTCACGCCCGACCCGGGGGCGCCCCGCGAACGCGAGGTCGAGATAGCGCAGGAGGTGCTGCAGGCGCTCGATCTGCGGCACTTCGCGCCGAGCGTCACCGCCTGCCCCGGCTGTGGCCGCACCACCAGCACCCTGTTCCAGGAGATGGCGCGCGACATCCAGGCGCACCTCAAGGCGGCCATGCCCGTTTGGAAGGACCGTTACCCGGGGGTGGAGACCCTGCGCGTGGCAGTCATGGGCTGCGTTGTGAACGGTCCCGGCGAGTCGAAGCACGCCGACATCGGGATCAGCCTGCCGGGGACGGGCGAGTCGCCCCGGGCGCCGGTCTACCAGGACGGCAAGCTCGTGACCACGCTGAAGGGCCCCGACATCGCGGGCGACTTCAACCGCCTGCTGGACGACTACGTGGAACGCCGCTTCGGCGCCGTCAGCGCTGAGTAGGGTCGGGGTCCCGACTTTGGTCGGGGTCCCGAGACTGCTCGATACCCCGGCCGGCTTGCCCCGTGGCGGTGCCGGCTAGGTTCTTGTCTGGGTCCACCAGCACCCGTTGCGTCGGGTACGCGAAGTCCAGGCCCAGCTCCGCGAAGCGCCGGTAGAGCAGCAAGTAGATTGCTTGTTGAGTGTCCATGAAAACGCCGTAATCGGGGTCTCGCATGTAGTAGACCGACTCGAACGTGAGCGTCCCGCCCTGCACCGAGACGAGGTGGGCGCGGTCGAAGCGCGCGTGCTCCTGCGCGCTTACGGTCTCCTTGACCACGTCGGGCACGCGCGCGACCAGCTCGGCTGGCACGCCGGCTACGATGCCGAAGTTCAGCACTGCGCGCCGGTTGCCCATGCGCTTGTAATTGCGGATGCGGCTGGAGAGAAGGTCGCGGTTGCCCACCACCAGCTGCTCGCCGCTTAGGCTGCGTAGGCGCGTGGTCCGTAGCCCTACGTGCTCCACCGTCCCGCGCATGTCGTCCACCGTTATCGAGTCACCTATCTCGAACGGCTTGTCGAAGTGAATGGAGAGCGAAGCGAACAGGTCGGCCAAGATGCTCTGCAGAGCCAACGCGACGGCTAGCGAAGTGATGCCCAGGCCGGCGATCAGCGTGGAGACGTTCACCCCGAGGTTGTCTAGCGCCAGGAGCGCGAACACCACCACGATCACGAGGCGCGCCAGGAAGGCCGCCGCCGAAAGCGGCGCACCCGCGTCGTCGGCCACGGTTACCCCGCCGCGGCGTGCGAGGAGTAACCGGTCGAGGATGGCCATCCCCCAGTTGGCGGCCTGGGCGAACACGGCCAGCGTGAGGACGTTGTCGGCCCACGCCAGTGTGGCGCCACTCACTTGGAGGACGCGGACGCCTGCATAGAGCGCCACGATGAACAGGAAGACCGCCCACGTGGAGGAGGCCAGAGCGTGCAACGCCTTGGTGGTCTCCGAGGCGGCCGGGCGCTCGGCTGCCCGCTCGAGCCGGCCGTTGAGCACGCGCCTTGCTATCAGTAGCACTGCTAGGACCAGTGCGGCTACGCCAAGGGCAAGCAGCCAGACTTGCAACGTTCGTTCTGGGCCTGCTGCGGCGACTGCCGTATCCATGTTCCGACTCTCCGGGTTCTGGGCCTGAGACCGTTTATCCTACCCTCATGAAGATCTACACGCGCACGGGTGACGACGGCAGCACCGCCCTGTTCGGCGGTTCGCGGGTCGGTAAGGACGACGCCAGGGTGGAGGCGTACGGCACCGTCGACGAGGCGAACGCAGCGCTGGGTTTGGGGCGCGCCGAGTTGGCGAAGGAGGGCGGCGTGCAGGACGCTCGCGGCCAGGAGTTGGACGAGGACTTAGCGGCCCTGCAGAGCCTCCTGTTCGAGCTGGGCGCAGACCTCGCGACGCCCAACGACACGAAGACGCGCGAGTTCATCAGACCCGTGGACGCCGAGGACGTCGACCACGTCGAGGCGCTCATCGACCATTACTCCGAGGAGCTGCCGGCCCTCACGCACTTCATCCTGCCGGGCGGCACCGCGGCTTCGGCCGCGCTGCAGTTGGCGCGAGCCGTCTTGAGGCGAGCGGAGAGGCACGCCGTGACCCTCGCGCGCCACGAGGAGATAGGGCCGCACGTGCTGCCGCTCATCAACCGCCTTTCGGACCTGTTCTTCACGCTGGCTCGTGTGGCGTGCCTGCGCCACGGTGAGGGCGAGGTCTTATGGGAGGCGCGCAAGCCCGATAGGCGGAGGAAGCCCGGCCACTAGGCTTGGCGGCGCAGGCCTAGCACGCTGTTCAGCCCACGCCTGTCGAGCTCGGCGGAGATGCCCGTGAGGATCTCGCGCACCACCCGCGGACCGCGGTAGATGAACGCCGTGTAGAGCTGCAGCAAATCGGCTCCGGCCTCCAACCGGACGACGGCGTCGTGGGCGTCGAAGATGCCGCCTACGGCCACGACCGGCAGGTCGGTGCGGGCACGGATCAGTTCCAGGACGCGTAAGGCGCGTTTAGCCAGGGGGCGGCCCGACAACCCGCCGGCCTCCGCCTTGTGCGGCGAGGTCAGGCCTGCGCGCTCCAGCGTCGTGTTCGTGGCCACCAGGCCCGAGACCCCGTTGCCCGTTGCCACGTCGACCAAGTCGGCCAGTTCGGAGTCGTCCAAGTCGGGCGCCAGCTTGAGCAGCACAGCCTTCGGACCCATGCGCGAGCGCAGCTCGGCCACCACTTCGAGGAGCTCAAGCAACGGCGCTGAGCGCTGCAACGTGCGTAGGCCCGGCGTGTTGGGCGACGACACGTTCACGACCAGGTAGTCGGCCACGGCCCAGGCTGCGGTGAGGGCAACGCGGTAGTCGTCGGCGGCGCCCGCTAAGTCCACAGCGCGCGACTTGCCGACGTTGACGCCGAGCACCGCGTTGGGCATGGCGGACCGGTCCAACCGCGCCAGACGCGCGGCCAGGGCGGCGGCACCCGCGTTGTTGAAACCCATGCGGTTGATGAGCGCCTCGTCGTCCACCAACCTGAACAGCCGGGGGCGGGCGTTGCCGGGCTGGGCAAGGGCCGTGACGCTGCCGAGCTCCACGGCGCCGAACCCGAAGGCCGCCAGTGCAGGGAAGGCCGTACCGTCTTTGTCGAGGCCGGCCGCTAGTCCGAGCGGGTTGGGAAAGCGCAGGCCGAAGAGCTCGACCGCCAAACGTGGGTCCGGGGGCGGGGCGAAGGCGCCCAACAGCTTCGGCCCCAAGACGGTGCGGCCGGCAAGGGCGAGGCCCGCCATGACCAAGCCATGGGCCCGTTCGGGGTCCATGCGGAAGAGGATCCGTTTGGCTGCTTGGTAGGGGCTCATGAGATCCTTTGGCGGTGGTGGGGGCGGCGGACCGCTAGGCCGCCCAAGCTAACACGCGGCGGAACTGGCCCCGGGAGGCCCGTGGTACCGTCGCGGCGTGCCTGAGTACGAGCAGTTCCTGGTGGAGCAGGAGAACTTCCACGGGACCCTCGGTGAGCTCGCGTACGCTTTGCGCACGCACGAGCTCGCCCCAAGGCGGATTGACCTCTACCAACTCGTCAGGTCCTACCTCGTCTACTTTGAGCGTTACGCCGCCGATGACCTCGAGCTGGCGACCGAGGCGTTGCCTAGGCTCGCTCACGTCATCGAACTGAAGGTCCGCCTCCTCCTGCCCAAGCCCCCGAGGGCGGAGGCGGAGGACGAGGAGGAGGCGGTGGCCGCCACACTCGAGGCCGTGGCCCTGCTGGAGGAACTGGAGGAGGCCATCCTGTTCTTGCGCCGCAGGCGCGAGGAGCGGCGGCTGGTGGTCCCGGCGCGAGCGCCCACGCCCGATTACCCGCGCCGCGAGAGGCCGTCGCGTGTCACCCCGCGTGACCTCGCGCGCTTGGCGGGTAGGTACCGCGTGGGCGGCTACTTCGAGTTCGCTGTCGAGCGCCTCACGTTGGCGGGTATGGCACGGTTCGTGCTACGCGCTTTGCGGTCGGCTAGGAGCGCCAGGCTGTGGGACCTGCTCGGGGCGAACGATTGGCCGACCCGCACGGTCGGGCTGGCGGCAGTGCTCGAACTCGTGCGCGAGCACCGCATAAGCGCTCACCAAGACGAACCGTTCGGCCCCATAACGGTCTCCACCATCGGTGCCGGTTCGGTGACGCAGGGGCAGGACGGGGCCACTACGGCACCGCACGGCGACTGGGCCGACGCTGCCGAGGCTCCGTCCGACGACGAGGCTGCGGCCGCGCCCGCGGCCTGACGGGGGTCAGGCCAGGGTCTTGTGGTCGCGCTTCTTGCGCATGTTCGGGTCGAGGATGCGCTTGCGCAGGCGTAGCGACTTCGGCGTCACCTCGAGCAGCTCGTCGTCGTCCAAGTACTCGAGCGCCTCCTCGAGGCTGAGGCGCTTCCGGGGGGTGAGGAGCACGTTGTCGTCGGAGCCGGAGGCGCGCACGTTGGTCAACTTCTTGTTCTTGCAGATGTTCACGTCCAGGTCGCCCATGCGTGCATTGGCACCCACGATCATCCCAACGTAAACCTCGGTCCCGGGGTCGATGAAGAAGATGCCGCGATCTTCCAGCTTGTAGATGCTGTAGGCGAACACGTCGCCCGCCTCCATGGATACGAGCGAGCCGTGGTTGCGGGTAATGACCTCGCCCGCGAACGGTTCGTAGCCGTCGAAGGTGTGGTTGAGGAGCCCCTCACCCTGGGTCATGGAGAGGAACAGGTTGCGGTAGCCGAAGAGGCTGCGGCTGGGGATGCGGAACTCGAGGCGCGAGCGCGTCTCGCCCGGGTCCATGTTCACCAGCACACCGCGGCGCGCCGTGAGTGACTCCATCACGCCGCCCATGGCGCTGTTCGGGATGTCGCAAATCGCGCGCTCGAACGGCTCCAGGGTGCGACCACCCTCGTCCTTCATGATCACTTCAGGGCGTGAGACGGCGAACTCGTAGCCCTCCCGCCGCATGTTCTCCACGAGGATCGAGAGGTGAAGCTCGCCGCGGCCGCTCACCCGGTAGCGCTCGCTGCCGATCGGTTCCACGCGCAGGGCAACGTTCACCAGCAGCTCGCGTTCAAGACGGTCGGCCAGGTGACGGCTCGTGACGTAGGTGCCCTCACGCCCGGCGAAAGGGGAGGTGTTGGGGCTGAAGGTCACACTGACGGTGGGCTCGTCCACCACCACGGCGGGCAGTGCCACCACGTGGTCGGGGTGGCAGAGGGTGTCACCGATCGTCACGTCGTCTAGGCCGGAGAGCACGATGATGTCGCCGGGAAGCCCGACCTCGGTCTCGATGCGGTTGAGGCCCAGGTGGGTGTAGACCTTGGTGATGCGCGCCTTGGTGGGCTCCTTGCCTGGAGCCACGCGCACGACCGTGTCGCCTGGGCTCACGGTGCCGTCCAGCACCCGGCCGAGGGCCAGGCGGCCCAAGTAATCGGAGTAGTCGAGGTTGGCTACCTGGAAACGAAACGGCGCGTTCTCGTCGGCCTTGGCGAGCGGCACGTGGTCGTGGATCACTTGGAAAAGCGGCGCGAGGTCGGGGCCGGGCGCGTCACCCTCGAGCCAGGCGCGGCCCTCGCGCGCGATCGCGTGGACGATGGGGAAGTCGAGCTGATCGTCGTCCGCCCCCAGGTCGACCATCAGGTCGAACGTAAGCGAAGCGACCTCGTCGGGGCGGGCGTCGCGCCGGTCGACCTTGTTTATGACCACGATCGGCTTGAGGCCACGCGCCAGCGCCTTGCGCAGCACGAAGCGCGTCTGGGGCATTGGCCCCTCGGCGGCGTCCACGAGGAGCAACACACTGTCGACCATCGTCAGGGCGCGCTCGACCTCGCCGCCGAAGTCGGCGTGGCCCGGGGTGTCGACGATGTTGATCTTCTCGCCCTGCCACTCGACGGCCGTGTTCTTGGCGAGGATGGTGATCCCGCGCTCGCGCTCGATGTCGCCCGTGTCCATCACGCGCTCTTCCAAGTGCTGGTTGGCACGGAAGACGTGTGACTGGCGCAAGAGCCCGTCCACCAGTGTGGTCTTGCCGTGGTCGACGTGGGCGATGATGGCGACGTTCCTATGGTTCATGGACTCTCCGGGTTCTGCTTGTCCGCGACTCGGGACGTGCTGAACGGGAAAGTATAGCCGATGGAGACGGACCGCGTGCGCGTAGCGCATACCGAAGGACCCGCGGCGGTGACCCGAAGGGCCGCAAGCTTGCGTTTGTTTCCTGTTGAGGAACTAGGCTTAGGACACTGGCCCGCTCGGGCTGTCGCCGCTCGCCGCTGGCCGTAGACGACAAGCTTCAACGCACGACCTTGGTAGGTTCTGCAGGGTACGAGACTAAGCACCGGACCAACGAGGACCCACATGCCCGATCCTGTCTCATCCACACTCCCTCACATCACCGTCTACACGACCTCGTGGTGCTCCGACTGCCACGCGCTCAAGGCCTACCTCGACGCCAAGGGACTGCCGTATTCCGAGGTGAACATCGAGGACGATCCGGAGGCGGCCGAACTGGTCATGCGCGTCAATGCCGGACGGCGGAGCGTTCCCACTATGGTGGCCGGGGAGTTTGCGGCGAGCCTCTCGAACTTCTCGCCGCGCAAGGCGCGCGACTTCCTCACGCGTCTCGGAGTGCCGCAGATCTGAACCCTGCAACGGGTGAGCCGAACGCCGCTTCAGGCCGCTTGTGCCTCAATGGACATGGTAGCCTCGCCCGCATGACAGCCATCGGCGCGGGGCCGGATCCTCGCGGTGACGGTGACCGGGCGGAGCGCGTGAGGGAGATGTTCTCCGACATCGCGCCCACCTACGACCTCCTCAACAGCCTGCTCTCCCTCGGTGTAGATCGGCGCTGGCGTGCCGAGGCCGCGCGTGCGGCCCTCGCTGGCGTGCCACAAGGCACGGGCTCGGTCCTCGACGTGGCCACGGGCACGGGTGACCTGGCGCTGACGGTCAAACGACAGCGGCCCGACGTCCGCGTGGTTGGTGTGGACTTCGCCGCGCCGATGCTCGACTTGGCGCGGCAGAAGGCTGCCAAGCGCGGAGTAGCGATAGAGTTCGAGCAGGCCGACGGCACGGCGCTGCCGTACCCGGACGCCACCTTCGACGCCGTTACCATCGCCTACGGCCTGCGCAACTTCGCGGAGCCCGATGCCGGGCTGCGCGAGTTCCGGCGTGTGCTTAAAAGTGGGGGGCGGCTGACGATTCTCGAGTTCCCACCGCCGCCCGCGGGCGCCTTCGGTGCGCTGTTCCGCTTCTACTTCACGCGCGTGTTGCCGCGCCTGGGCGGAGTGGTGTCGGGCGCGCCGAGCGCCTACGCTTATCTGCCGGAGTCGGTGCTAGCGTTCTTCACCCCCGAAGCGCTCGCGGCGCACCTTATGGGGGCCGGCTTCGGGAAGGTAGAGTACCGGCTGCAGACCTTCGGGGTCTCGGCGCTGCACGTGGCAGACGCCGTTCCCGCACCGGTCGGGAGGCGAACATGAGTGACGAGCTAGGACCCGCCAAGAAGGTCGATCTACATGCCGAGTTCCAGACGGGCTTCCAGAACGTTGGCGTTCGCGCCCCCTCCTCGATCTTTACGTCCGACACCGGCTTCGAGATCAACACCGACGCCTCGCTCTTCGACTCGGCGTTCGAAGATGGGGAAGAGGGGCATGATCGACGTTTCGGGCTGGCCATCGAGCACCTGAAGGGCAGCGTGAAGGGTCGTGCTTACGACAACGACGTCATGCGCCTGCGGGTGGGGCCAGGCGGTTACTACGCGCAGTCCCAACGCTTCCCGGCTGCCTTCTTCGGCGATACTGCCAAGGCCAAAGTGAGCTTCGTGAGCGACGCCGAGGCCGCTGCCGTGGTGTGGGAGGCCGTAGCGCATTACCGCTCTGAGGAGGCCAGGTCGCTTCTTTGCGTGTACTCGGACGACGACGCGCCGGACTTCTTCCT
>CAJDWU010000015.1_pt1 | contig 29497 bp, 25 predicted proteins | sample 7391771 | NCBI WGS metagenome assembly CAJDWU01 (sample SAMEA7055737, study PRJEB34461) | soil metagenome | biome: terrestrial ecosystem; feature: Peninsula; material: soil | place: Antarctica | collected 2016 | reverse complement strand
ACCCTCAGGGCATTGATAGCTACGCGTTCGCAATGGCCGGAGGGCTCTTCATCGTGGCTTTCGAGGAGGGTGGTAAGCGCCTTGAGCGTCCGCGCGTAGGTTCGGGATAGGTTCGTGACGTTTGCTTCTAGAGTGACGCGGCGCCTCGCGAGTTGGCGGCGCATGAGCCCAGAGGCAAGGCCGATGGCAACGAAATACCCCATCCGGATGACCCAGGCGTTCGCGCCGTATTCGCTGGGCGTAGAGGAGACAAAGTATGGACTGGCTGCCACGCCGGCGATCGCGCCAACGATGGCCCCTCCGGGAACGGAGAACCAGTATGCCGCCAGCAAGATGGCGAAGTAGAAGTTGTACACGAACACGAAGTTCGCTGGCCCGCCAAGGTGCAGAAGGACAGCGCAGACGGCAACGGTGGCCGTGAGTATCGTGAGGCGGACTGCTCGGGTGTCGAACATAAGGCGGCCGGGGGACCTCCAAGGATGAGCGAAAGGCAGCCGCTGGTTGCGGGCCGAGGGCGTCAAGCGGCTTACGCAGCTCGCGCAGGCATACAGCATGACACCAGCAATGTCACGCGATAATGAATTTTGGCAAAGCGAGCAACGTCGGGAAGGAGCTTGAGAGCCTATGAGAGTAGTCAGGCCGACCGAGCATCACCGGGAAACGTGGAACGAGCTTTACGCCGCCTACGCGGACTTCTACCGCGTGGCTCAAACGCAGGAGATGCGAGACCGTGTTTGGGTTTGGATTCATGATGCGGACCAGGAGACGGAGTGCCTCCTGGTGCTCGATGCCAACGACAAGCCGGTGGGCTTGGCGCACTTCCGCTCCTTCGCCCGCCCGCTATCTGCCTCGCGAGGCTGCTTCCTCGACGACCTATTCGTGGAAAGTGCCGCGCGCGGCAGCGGAGCGGCGCAGGCGTTGATGAACGCCTTGCGTGAGGAGGCGCGGCGCCGGGGCTGGTCGGTGGTGCGCTGGATAACCGCCGAGGATAACTACCGTGCGCGCCGCATGTACGACACCGTGGCGACCAGGACGGCGTGGGTCACGTACGACATGCAGCCGTGACGCTGGCAGGGGCGAGAGCCGGCTGCTGCGCCGGAAGCTCCATTAGCTCAGGGCGGCACCAACCGCCCTTGCGAGCGGGCCGATCCGCACCGTCAGCAACCATAGGGCACAGCCAATTCGGGCCCAGGTCCCTATCCTGCGGTTGACGCTTGAGTTGCGTCATGCGACTGCTCCATCACGTTGGTCGGTCGCAGGTCGGTGAGGGGTCGAACCATGAGCGTATCCGAGTACGACGCGAGTATCGCCGTTACCTGCCCAGTTTGTGGTGGCGTTGTCGAGATCTTGGCACCGGACGAGGGCTTCCTTGTCGAATGCCAACATTGCAAGGTTCTGCTGAAGCTGGCTCAACTCGAGCCACTGTTGCTCGCCGTCGTCTCTGACCACGGCGAGGTGCCGTTCCGAGGCGGGGACGAGGGGCTCAGGGCAAGCTAGAGGCCGGACAGGGGTCCGAAAGCGGCACGGTCAGCGGCTGTGCGGCCGACAGCGTGTAGCGCTGTCCCCTTACCTGGACGATGGTGAGATGGCGGTTCTCCTGCGCGGGAGACTCTTCCACAGCGAGCGAGATCGAGCCATGCGTGATCCTGGACCTTAGCCGCGCGCCTCGCCACCGCAAAGTGAACTCGAGGGCCTCCCAGCCGGTTGGAAGCCGTGGGTCGAAGCGCAGCTCGCCACCGTCGTCGCGCATGCCGCCGAACCCGCCCACCACTGCCTGCCACGTGCCCCCGGCCGAAGCGATGTGCACGCCGTCGGCCGTGTTGGCATGATGGTCGCCCAGGTCGACGTAGAGCATGCGCTCGAAGTAGGCCATTGCCAGGTCGGCGTGCCCCACCTCGGCGGCGACGATCGACTGCACCGCCGCCGAAAGCGTGGAGTCGCCCGTGGTGAGCGGGTCGTAGAAGTCGAAGTCGGCGCGCTTCTCGACCAGGCCGAACTCCCGCGCGTACAGGTAGAGCGCCAACACCAAGTCGGCCTGCTTCAGTACCTGATGCCGGTAGATCACGAGCGGATGGTAGTGCAGCAGGAGCGGTCGTTTCTCCGGCGGGGTGCTCCGTAAGTCCCACGGCTCGCGCTCTAAGAACCGCGCGTCTTGCAGGTGAACGCCGCGTTCGTCGTCGAAGCCTAAGTGCATGGCGTCGGCCGCGCGACGCCACCTCGCCGGCTCGGAGGGCCCAAGGCCGAGGCGTTCGGTCATGGCTGCGTAGGCGGCTGGCACCGAGCGCGCCAGCTCTTCCGTCAAGTTGGCGGCGAAGCGCAGGTTGAAACGGGCCGCCACGTTCGTGTAGAAGTTGTCGTCCACCACCGCGCTGTACTCGTCCGGCCCTGTTACGGCGTCGATATGGAACGACTCCGGCGGTCCGGGTTTGAAGTGCCCCAGGGAGGTCCACATCCGGGCCGTCTCCACGGCGATGTCGACGCCGGAGCTCTCGGCGAAGACGCGGTCTTCAGTTGCTGCGAGGTACTTGGCGACGGCGTATGTCACGTCGGCGTCGATGTGATACTGCGCCGTCCCCGCCGGGTAGTAGGCAGAGGCCTCCTCGCCGTTGATGGTCCGCCAGGGGAACAGGGCACCGTCCTCGTCCATCACCCGCGCACGGCGCCTAGCGGCCGGCAGCATGGCGTGCCGGAACGACAGTGCGCCCTTGGCCAGCTCGGGGTGGGTGTGGATCAGGTAGGGCAAGACGTAGATCTCGGTGTCCCAGAAGTAATGCCCGGAGTAACCGCTGCCCGTCACGCCCTTAGCGGCAATACCCCGGCCATCTGCACACGCCGCCGCCTGCGCCAGTTGGAAGAGGTTCCAGCGCAACGCCTGTTGCACGGCGGGCTGCCCCGGAACCAAGACGTCGGCGTCGGCCCAGAACCGCTCGAGCCAACCTCGCTGCCCTTCGAACAGCGAGGTGGTGCCGACCGCCGTGGCCCGGTCGAGGGTGGCGTTGCAGGCCGCGACGAGGTCGTCGAGGGCTGTGGCGGGACCGTCGTGATACGCCACCAGCTTCTGCAACGTGACACTACTTCCGCGCCGCCCCTGGACGCGGAAGGTGACCTCCGCGCCCGTGGGTGAGACGCTGGTAGTGGCCTCGTAAGACACCTCGCTCTCCAACCGTTGGTCGACCATAGCGGCCAAGCCCAGCTCCGAACGTTGCGTAGCCTGAGCCACGTAGGCGCGCGTCCCGGCGTGGCCGTGGCGCTGCGGCACGAGGGCGCCGCTCATGTCCTCCGCTTTGCGCGGGTCGAAGCCGGCAGCGGCGGGAGCTGTTGCGCCGGCAGCAATTGCGTCCGTTTCGCTCTGCCGATCGACCAGCAGCGAGGTGATGACGATGGGCGCGTCGGCGTCGAGCAGGGCGACGGTGTACTCCATGACGGCCAGGTGCTTGTCCTCGAAGCTGACCAGCCTTCGTGACGCTACGACGACGCGATTACCCGTCGACGTGCGCCACAACAGTCGCCGTTCCAGGGCGCCCGCAGCCATGTCGAGGGTGCGTTGGTAGTCGTCCAGGACGGCGGTGTCTAAGTCGAGGACGTCGGAACCGACTTGCAACCGGATGGTCTTGGCGTCCGGTAGGTTGAGGATGGTCTGGCCGACCGTTGCGAAACCGTATGCGGCCTCGGCGTAGGTGATGGGCCACGTCTCGTGGAAGCCGTTGATGAACGTGCCGTGCTCGTAGGCCTCCCCGCCCTCCTCGTCGTTGCCGCGCAGACCGAGGTAGCCGTTGCCGAGCGCGAAGAGCGTCTCGCCGTGGCCTCGGCGCGACGCGGAAGGGCGGGCGGTTTCCAGCAGCCGCCATTCGTCTACAGGGTAGTCACGCCGGTCCAGCGGGGGAGTGACCACGGTTGCGGCCAGCGGCGCTAAGTCCGCGACGACCACGTCCGCGCCCGCTGATGACAGTTCGGCGGCGCCCGCGCCGCGGTCGACGCCGACCACGAGACCGAACCCGCCCGCGCGGCCGGCCGCGACCCCCGAGAGCGCGTCCTCGACGACCACGGTCCGCGCGGCGCTAACCCCCAGGCGCAGCGCGGCGGCCAGGTAGGTGGCCGGGTCGGGCTTGCTCGCTAGGTTCTCGGTTGCTGCCACGACACCGTCTATCACGACCGAGAACCGCTCGGCCAGACCGGCCGCGGCCAGCACGCTGGCAGCGTTCCTCGAACTCGACACGACCGCCATGGGCGTGCCACTGGCCTCCAGGCGCTCGAGCAGCGCCACTGAACCGGGGTACGGCGTCACGCCCTCCTCGCGCAGGACACGCTGGAACACGAGGTTCTTGCGGTTCCCCAGGCCGCAGACGGTTTCGGCCTCGGGCGGATCGTCTGGCGCGCCCCACGGCAGTTCGATCCCCCGTGAGCGCAGAAGTGCTGCTACGCCCTCGTAGCGTTGCTTGCCATCGATGTGATCGAAGTAGTCCTGCGCGGTGTACGGCGCCGCGCCATCGTGCTCACGCAGGTAAGCGGTGAAGAGCGCCTCCCAGGCGTGCATGTGGACGGCCGCTGTGGGGGTGAGCACACCGTCGAGGTCGAACAGGACGGCTGCGAACCTCGACAGGTCTGGAAACTCACCGGCCGTTGTTGGGACTGACTCGCGCATGCCTAACCATAAGGGGGACGGGGTCAGCGAGATGCGGTCACTCGAACGCGTAATCGAGAGACACTGGATTGAAGAACTCGGGTAGACCCAGACCGGTGTGGGCACCGTACAGTGCCTGGGTGTGGAGCCTGCCCTCGGCCAGCAACGCAAGGTGGTGCTTGACGATGTCGGCGTCGAACTGGGCGCCGGCTTCTTCTTGGAGGATGAGGCTCGCTCGTTCGGAGGTCCTTGCCGCCTTGTAGGGGCGGTCGCTTGTCATGGCTTCGAACGCGTCGACGACCGCGATGATCCGGCCCAACAGTGGAATCTTGTCGCCTGCTAAGCCGAGGGGGTAACCGGTGCCGTCCCAGCGTTCATGGTGAGAGCGGATGGCGTCGGCGATGCCGCCGAAATCTGCGTTGATGCTCAATATCGTGTCGGCGCCCACGGCAGCATGTGTCTTCATGACATCGTACTCGGCGCTGGTGAGGCTACCCTTCTTGAGGAGTATTGCGGCTGGGGTGGCTAGTTTACCGATGTCGTGTAAGTAGCTGGCCCAGTAGAGCACCGCGAGCTCTTGCGGCGATAGCCGCATGCGTTCGCCGACCCTGATGGCATTAAGGGCGACGCGCTCACAATGCCCAGCGGTCTCTTCATCGTGGCCCTCGAGTAAGCCGGTAAGGGCTTTTAGGGTGCGCGCGTAAGTCCGGGAGAGGCTGATGACGTTCGCTTCGGCAAGGTTGCGGCGGTCAGTGACCTGAACGCGCATCAGGCCGGCGACAGACCCGATAGCGACGAAGTATGCTATGCGGATGAGCCACATGCTCAGACTGTAATCGTCAGGCGCAAAGGTGAGGAAGTACGAGCTAGCCGCGATGCCGGCACCAGCGCCGGTTAGAGCCCCGCCGGGAATTGCGTACCAGTGCGCTGCCAGTAGGATTACGAAGTAGAAGTTATACACAAAGACGAATCCGGCTGGGCCGCTGAGGTGCATCAGGGCACCACAGGCAATCAGTGCTGCAGCGAGTATTGAGATGCGGACTATTCGGTTCTTGAACATAGTGTGCTCGTCGGACCTCCTCGCGCCAGCGGTATAGTGCCGCCGACCAAACATAAAAGCGTCCAGCTTTGACGCTCCCCCTGGAGCACCTTAGTTTACCCCAACTTGTCACGTCAGAATGGAAATGTGACAATATGCGCCAAACATCCCCGCGCCGAACGCATGAGTGCTCTTGAGTGAAGGAATAGCACTTCCTAATAGTCATCCAACGCACAGTCCACGAGCGGCACTCGTCCGCACGAGAGTCACCGATCCAAGCGAAAACCACCGGCACGTATCACCTGGGTTAACGCCCGCTACGCCGACTCACGGACGTGCGGCGCGTGCAGCGCTGTGGCGACGGGGACGAGGTGCGCTAAGAGGGACACCCACCCGTGACCTTGTCCCGCCGCGGCCGGTCACCCACACAACGCGGTGGGTGTAGGGTGGCGCGTGATGTCACTTTCTTGGCGCTCCATAATCATCGGCCTGGCTGGTGGGTTCTTCGGTAGCATGGTCGGTCTCGGGGGGGCCGTGGTGATCATCCCCCTGCTCACCGGGTGGGCAAAGGTTAGCCAGCACAAGGCGCACGCCACCAGCCTCGTGGCCGTCGTATTTACGGGGCTCATCGGCGCGGTGGCGTACGCGGGTGGGGGAGCGCTCGACTGGGGCATCGCGGTACCCGTTGCTATCGCCGCCGTGATCACTTCCACCGTGGCCGCGGCTTACTCGGCGCGCGTGCCGGCGGGGATCTTGAAGCGCGTCTTCGGAATTCTGTTACTAGCTGCTGCCCTGGTCCTCATCTTCGGGGCCGATTTTGCCGGGCAGGGGATAGGCGGTGGCTGGCGTTTACCTGCCGCTATCCTGCTCGGCCTCATGTCCGGGGCGCTCACCGGACTCTTGGGGATCGGCGGTGGCGCCTTCATCGTGCCGTTGCTCGTGCTCGCCTTCGGCCTCGACCAGCACATCGCGCAGGGCACCAGCTTGGCAGTGATGATCCCAGCGGGCATAGCGGGTACAGCGGTGCACGCTAGCAACAAGCGCATAGATTTTAGGCTCGTGTTGGGCCTTATCATCGGCGTCGCCATCGGTGCCTTCGGAGGCGGCAAGCTCGCGCTCCTCACGCCCGAGCGGCCGTTACAGATCATCTTCGGCGTCATCCTGCTCTGGACCGGGTTCAGATACGTGCTGCCCTTGCGCAAGAAGCCGGCCGACCCGGCGAAGGTGGGCTAATAGCCCCTGCTGATGCCGCCGCGGGTGTTGGCCGGTACGCGCAACTGCTCAGGTGCGACGACTGATCGCGTTCGTTGGCCCTAGACTTAGCCACATGAGTACTAGCAACACACTGGGCCCAAACCGGGGGCTTCGGGAACCAGTCAACGCGCTTACCCACCTCGCCGGCGCCGTGCTGGCGTTGGTCGCCACGATAGTCCTGGTCGTCATGGCCAGGTCAAACTCCACTGCGCTGGTGTCGTTCGTCATATACGGGGCATCGTCAGTCTTGCTTTTTAGCGCCAGCACGCTGCTGCACGCCGTTCGCGCGGGGCCTCGCCTCGAGCGGTGGTTCAGGCGCATGGATCATGGCGCCATCTATGGCCTCATAGCAGGCTCCTACACCCCGATCGCGCTAGTTGCCATGCAGCCCGAGTTCAGCGTCTGGGGTTGGTGGCTGTTCGGGCTCGTCTGGTTGTTCGCACTTGGCGGGTTGTTGTTCAAGACATTCTGGCTGGGCGCCCCGCGCTGGTTGAGCACGGCGCTATACCTCGCCATGGGCTGGCTCGTGGTCATCGCTATTGTGCCGGTTGCCAGGGCGCTAGGCCTGGAGAACATGATCTGGCTTGGCCTTGGCGGTCTCTTCTACAGTGTGGGCGCAGTCGTCTACGCCCTGAAGCGCCCTCGCCTCTGGCCGGAGGTGTTCGGCTACCACGAGCTCTGGCACCTGTTCGTGCTCGCTGGCTGGGGTTGCCACCTCGTGATCATGGTGCGCGTGGCCGCCGGCGTTTAGGCACCGGCAACCGGGCGCAGTAGTGTGAGCGGCTCAGAAGCGTTCGGTGGTCGTCTTCATCTCCATGAAGTTCTTGAGGTAGTCGGGCCCGCCGGCCTTGGTGTTGGAGCCCGACATCTTGAAGCCGCCGAACGGTTGCACGCCTACCAGGGCGCCGGTGATCTTACGGTTGAGGTAGAGGTTGCCGACCTCGAACTCGGCGCGGGCCCGCGTCAGGTTCTCGCGGCTACGGCTGAACACGCCACCGGTGAGCGCGTAGACGCTGCTATTGGCGATCTCTAGCGCGTGGCCGAAGTCCCTGGCGCGCAACACGGCCATCACGGGCCCGAAGATCTCGTCACAAGCGATCGAGGCCCCCACGGGCACGTCGGCGAAGACCGTCGGCTTGATGAACCAGCCGTCGCCGTCGGCTGGTAGGCCGCCCGTCACGAGGCGCGCCTCGGCCTTGCCCGCCTCGATGTAACCGAGGATCTTCCGGTACTGGCGTTCGTTGATCACCGCGGCAACGTCGGGGTTCTCGTCGGCCGGGCCAACGGTGAGCTTCTCGGTCAGGGCCTTCACGCGTTCGACGAGCTGGTCATGAACCTCGTCCACCACGATCAGGCGGCTCATGGCCGAGCACTTCTGACCCTGGAAGCCGAAGGCGCCGACCACCGCGGCCTGGGCGGCAAGCTCCAAGTCGGCGGTCTCGTCGACTATCAGGGCGTCCTTACCTCCCATCTCGAGGAACGTGCGCTTGAGCCACGACTGACCGGGCTGCACCTTGGCGGCGCGCTCGTGGATGCGTGTGCCGGTGGCCACCGAGCCCGTGAAGTTGATGAAGCGCGTGCGGGGGTGGTCCACCAGGGCGTCGCCCAGCACGGCGTCGTCGCCGGTCAGTAGGTTGATGACGCCGGGTGGGAACCCGGCCTCGGCCACCATCTCCATGAACTTGGCGGCGATGATCGGGGTAGAGGGTGAGGGCTTCACGACGACCGTGTTGCCGACGACCACGGGGCCCACGGTGGTGCCGACCAGGATGGCGAGGAGGAAGTTCCACGGCGGGATGACCAGCCCCGCACCCATGGGCTGGTAAACGGTCGTGTTCTCCTCGCCGGGGTGGGAGTAGGAATGCAGCGGCTGGGCGAGCGCGAGAGCCGTGCGTGCGTAGTACTCGCAGAAGTCGATGCCTTCGGCCACGTCGCCGATGGCCTCGAGGTAGTTCTTGGACGCCTCGAACACTTCCCAGGCCGCCAGTTCCTCGCGCCTGCGGCGCATGATGGCGGCAAGCTTGATGAGCACGCGGGCGCGGTCCTCCATGCTCCACTGCGACCAGCCCTTGTAGGCCTCCCAGGCGGCGTCCATTGCCAGCTCGATCTCGCGAGGGCCGGCCTTGGTTGCGCGCCCGACCAGGCGCTCCTTGCGCGAGGGGTCGCGCGACTCAAGGTACTCCCCGGTGGTGACGTGCTCCCCACCGATGATCAGGGGATAGTCCTTGCCCAGTTGGGCCCGAACGGCCTCCAGTGTCTTCTGGAAGCGGGTCAGGGTGGCCGGGTCGGAGAAATCTGCGAATGGCTCGTTTTGGTATGGCTCGAAGAGCATGATCGTTTTCCTCTCGAGAGAGCGGCGGTAGCAGCCGCCTTCGGAAGCGCTGGGGGATCTCAGCCGAACAGGCCGCGCACCACGAACGCCAGGTTGGCTGGGCGCTCTGCCAGCCGTCTACTGTAATAGCCGTACCAGTCCGCACCGAACGGCACGTACACCCGCACGGGGTGCCCTTGTGCTGTGAGCCGCTCCTGCAGCTGCGGCCGCACCCCGTAGAGCATCTGGACCTCGTACCTGTCGTGCCCAAGCTTGGCCCCACGCACGTAGGCGAGGAGTTCGCGAAGCAGGGCCTCACCGTGAGTGGCAACGTTGAGCTTGAGCCCGGCGTCTAGAGCGCGGTAAGCGAGGTCGCGGTACGCGTCCTCAACCTTGCTCACCTCTTGGATGGCGTCCTCGGGCGCCTCCCGGTAAGCGCCTTTGACGAGACGGAGGGCCGTTACGCCCGGATACTGCTTGGCGAGCTCGATGATCCGCTCGAGGTCCGCCGGTGTGCGGTGGAGGTAGCTCTGCAAGACTGTGCTCACGCCCTCGTGGCCTGACTGGCGCAGGCGCTCATAGAGGTCGAGCGTGCCGTCCACATAAGGGACGTTCTCCATGTCGAGGCAGACGTGACCGCCCATGGCGAGAGCCCGGCCCACCACGCGGTCGGCAAGCTCGAACCCGAGTTCGGGACTGACTCCGAGGCCGAGTTGCGTGGGCTTCACGCTGAGATAGGGCTCCACCCCGGCCGCTTGGGTCGCCAGCAGGCACCTCTCTATGTCGTCAGCCACCGCTCGCGCCGCCTCTTCGTTACCCACGGCTTCGCCCAACAAGTCGAGGATCACGTGGCGTCCGCTCTGCTGGATGGCGAGCAGGGCCGGAACGGCGCTCGAGACGTCCTCTCCAGCCACGAACCGTCCGACCCCTACGCGCCAGCCGTAACGACTGATGACGGACTTCACGAAGGGGGCGTCGGCTATGGCCAAGGTGACGTTGCGGTAGAGGGAGGCGACGTTCATGGCGTTGCACTGATTGTAACCGAGCGCAACCGGGCCTCTCGCTGGTCCAGGCGGTCGAGTAAACATTCGAACAGAGCCGTGAGTGTGTGCGCTGCTAACTTGGGTCCAGCGTGTGAGCGCGGGCGAGACCCCCGGACTGGTCCGTGTGCCGCTCGTTCGCCGCGTGGAGGACCTGCTGCCGATGCCGAGTAACCGCTCGCTGTCTTCACACGACTACTTCTCTTGCGAGGCCATTTCGTGAGGCTTTACTTCGTTCGCCACGGCGAGACGGACTGGGATCTGGTGGAGTCGCGCGGTGCCAAGGGCTGGGCGAAGGACTTCGCCCCACTCACCGCGTTGGGTCGCCTGCAGATCGACACGATCGCGCGTGACTACCGGCTCGAGGAGGCGGAGGCCATCCTCTGCAGTACGTACACCCGCGCCCTGGAGTCCGCAGCGCTGCTCAGCCGCGCTATCAACAAGCCGCTCTATGTGGAGCACGACCTGCATGAGTGGCTGCCACAGAAGGATCCTAACGGGGTACTGGACCCGAACTCCTTCGAGCGCGCCCGCCAGAGCCTCTCGGGCACGCGCTTGGAGGAGAACGCGCCGTGGGAGTCAGTCGACGAGGTGCGCCAACGCGTGGTGGCGGTTCTCAGGCGTTACCGGCGCTTTCATACCCTGGTGGTGGTGACGCACGGGGTCGTGATAGGTAGTCTGGTGGGCGTGCAAAGGCTCGTCGATCATGCCGAGATCGTGCCGTTCGACCTCGACCTCGACCAGAGCGCCAAGCTCGTCCCCGGGCCCCCGCGCGTAGTCAGGTGACTGCCGCCGTCACACTCCCCACAGACGGCGTGTTGACAGGCAGCTTGGTGCGCTTAGAGCCGCTGACACACGGGCACGTGCCGGCTCTCCTACAGATAGCCGTCGCTCAGCCCGACGAGTTCAGGTTGACGTCCACACCCACCAACGAGGCCGAGGCGGACAAATACTTCGGCGCCGTGCTGGCACAGCGGGCGGCAGGGACGGCACACCCGGTAGCCGTCCTCGACCTGGCTGGCCGCGTGATCGGCACCAGCCGCTTGACTGAGGTAGACACGCGGCACCTTCGTTGCGAGCTCGGCTTCACTTGGTACGACCCCGCGCTCTTCCAGACGGGCGTGAACATCGACTGCAAGCTGCTGCTACTGGGCTTCGCTTTCGACTCCCTCGGCATGCACCGTGTCCAGATTCACACCGACACACGCAACGTTCGCTCCCAGAGGGCCATCCTCGCCCTAGGGGCGCGCTTCGAGGGCGTCCTCCGCCGCCATCAGGTGGCCAAGGACGGGTATGTGCGCGACACGATGGTATACGGCATCACCGACCTCGACTGGCCGGACGTAGAGCCGCATCTGAGGGCGAGGCTGGAGAGGCGGTTGGCAAGCGGGTCTCATGCCGCCTGAAGCTCGCCCTGCCCGAGTGGGGCAGACGTCAGCGGATGCCGTGCAGGATCTCGTCTAACCCTTGTGGATCGGTGATGAACACTTCTTTGGGCCTGGTCTCGATGACGCCCTCGGCCTCCAGGGCCTTGAGCGCCCGCGTGACCGTCTCTCGCGAGGTGCCCGCTAAGTTCGCGAGCTCCTGGTGCGTGAGGCGCACTAACGGGCGGTCTTCCTCGCGCTCCACCACTCCGCCCTGGTAAAGCCTCAGCAGCACGTAGGCCACCCGGCCTTGGGCGTCCTTGTACGAGAGGATCTGCGATTCGTCGTCCATGCCGCGAAGGCGCTCGGCAAGGGTGGCGTTGAGGTTAAGGCTGATGGCCGGGTAGTCGGCGATCAGCTTCCTGAAGTCGTCGTGGAAGAGGAGATAGGCGTGCATCTCGCCGAGGGTGCTCGCGGTGGCGTTACGGGTCGACTCGCCGAGCAGAGCCATCTCACCGAAGAACTCAGGAGTCTTGAGGATGGCCAGCGTCTTCTCGTGGCCCCCCAGATCGACTTTCGACAGCTTCACCAGCCCGGCAGCCAAAATGTAGAGCGCCTCGCCCTTGTCGCCTTCCTGGAAGACGGTGGCGTTAGGCTCGTAGATCCGCTTGCGGACGGCGGCTGCCGCTATCTCGAGCGCTCTGTCGGGGGCGTCACGGAACAGCGGGACGCGCCTCAGGAGATCGAGTACCTCGTTCAGATCGGGTTCGCTGTTCACGCTGACTCCACTTCGAGTGGCCCGATGATGGGCCCCCATCCTACCCAGGTGACGGGTTTCGGCTTGCCCTTATAGTAACCCCGTGAGTCAGGCACTTGCGACCCGCGGCCTAGTGCGGCGCTTCAAGGCTCCCGGCGGCGACGTGCCGGTGCTGTGCGGCGCGTCGTTAACGTTGGAGGAGGGCGAGGTGGTAGCGGTCCTCGGGCCCTCGGGTTCGGGGAAGAGCACGCTGCTACACCTCCTCGGCGGCCTGGACCGTCCCGATGGCGGCGAGATCTACTGGGGCGACTTCCCGGTGCACGAACACCCGCCGCGCGAGCTGGCCGCCAGGCGGGCGCACTACGTGGGGCTCATCTTCCAGAACCACTACCTGTTGCCCGACTTCACGCTCCTTGAGAACGTGACCATGCCCAGCCGGATAGTCGGGCAGCCGAACGAAGCACGCGCCAGGGCGCTGCTCGAACGCGTTGGCCTTGGCGAGCGACTGCACTTCCCGCCTTCTCGGGTGTCTGGGGGGGAGAGACAGCGGGCTGCCGTTGCTCGAGCGTTGGCGCTCAAGCCGAGGTTGCTCCTCGCGGACGAGCCCACCGGGTCCCTCGACCACGCGCGCGCAGAGGCCGTGTTCACCCTGCTCCTGGGGCTGGCCGCGGAGGACGGCACCGCGGTGATCGCGGTGACCCACGACGAGCGGTTGGTCGACCGCCCCGGCGTACGCACGCTGCGCCTGGAGGACGGTCGCCTCGTGCCCGGCGAGCCGCGTCCCCAGGCCGTGGCGGAGGCGAGCTGAGCCGCGCGGCCTGCATCTTGTGAACCCGCATCTCATGAACGAACCGTCAAGCAATGCCTCGCATTGTGAGGTTATTCACGTGATAACATCGTGAGCGTCGAACGTAGGTACAGCTGGAGCCGCGCAACCTCAGTACCTCTAGGTGGGCGCGCAGAGCCCGCGGCACCTTGCTGTCCGCGTCGTGAAAACTGGAGGCTACATGAAGAAACTGTCAGTCCTACTCGCGCTGCTGCTAACGTTCGGTCTGGCTAGCGCCCAGACCCTGGTGTTCGGGGCCAGCGGCTTCCCCTCCTCACTCGAGGGCGTCGATTCGCAAGACGGCAACTCCCTCGTCGTCAGCTCACAGATCACCGAGCGCCTTGTCGACTTCGCGCCCGGCACGACCGACCTCATCCCCGCCCTCGCAACCTCCTGGAGCGCGAACGCCGACGCCACCGTCTGGACGTTCGAGCTGCGCCAGGGTGTGAAGTTCCACGACGGCACGCCGTTCAATGCCGAGGCCGTCAAGTTCAACCTCGACCGTTGGAACGACCCCAACGATCCGAACAGCGGTCGCGATCAGGGCAAGACGTTCGTGCCCTGGGGCTGGGTCTTCGGCGGCCCCATCGGTGAGGGCAACGTCTTGGAAAGCGTGAAGGTCACGGACGAGTACACGGCCGAGCTCACGCTCACCCAGCCCACCCCGTTCCTCCCCGCGTTCTTCGCCGCCATCTACTTCCAGTTCAACAGCCCCACCGCCGTCAAGGCTAACGGTGTCAACTACGGCACCCCCTCCGTCGGCAGCGTCGGCACGGGTCCCTTCAAGTTCGTCGAGTGGGTCGAGGGCGAGCGTGTCGTTCTCGAGCGCAACGACGACTACTGGGGTGAGAAGGCCAAGGTCGACCGCGTTATATTCCGCGGCATCGAACAGCCAACCGCTCGCCTCGCTGAGTTGCAGGCCGGCTCGATCGACATCGCCGTCCTCCTGACGAGCGACGATCTCCCCACCGTCGAGAAGGACCCCAACCTCAAGGTCGCCATCGCCGAGACGGGATTGAACATCGGCTACATCGCCATCAACCAGATGAACAAGCCGCTCGACAACGTGTTGGTGCGCCGCGCCGTCGCCTACGCCATCGACCGCGACGCCATCGTCGACGCCTTCTACGCAGGCTTGGGCGTGACTGCTCAAGATCACCTGCCGCCCGTGCTCTTCGGCCACGGCGAGCCCTGGCCGTACGAGTACAACCCCGAGCGCGCCAAGGAGCTCCTGGCCGAAGCCGGCTTCCCGAACGGCTTCACCACCGAGTTCTGGTACATGCCCGTCAGCCGCCCGTACTTCCCGGCCCCGCAGCCGATCGCCGAAACCGTCGCCTCGTACCTGGCCGACGTCGGCATCACCGCGAACCTCATGACGGAAGACTGGACCACTTACCTGGCCGACTACACGACCGGTAAGTTCCCCATGTACATGATGGGCTGGAGCGCCGACTACGCTGACCCCGACAACTTCCTGTACGTCTTCTTCGGTCCGTCGGCCGCTGGGAGCCTCGGTTGGGATAGCCCCGAGACCCTGGCCCTCCTCGACGAGGCCCGCCAGATCTCGGATCAGACCAAGCGCGCCGCGCTGTACGCGGAGGTCGTGAACACTGTGGCCGACCAGGCCATATCGATCCCGGTCGCGCACAACCGCCCCCTCAACGCCGTTCGCAATAACATCGACGGCTGGGTGGCTAGCCCCATGGATTACTCCTCCGTGAGCCTGGCCCCGGTCACCAAGACCGAGTAGGTCAGCTGATTTGTGTGAGGCGCCCATTCTCTCGGGCGCCTCACACACTTGTTCATTATCTTGAGTTCAGCGCGCGCGGCGGTCCGCGCAGGGCGCGCTCGGCAGTGGGCCCGAGGGGTGCGCGCTTCAGCCCCGGGGTCAGGTAGGAGTTGAAGCTTGGCCGCCTATGTTCTGCGCCGCGTCCTGGGCCTAATACCGGTCCTGATCGGCGTCACTCTCCTGATATTCTTTCTGACGCGCGTGCTTCCCGGCGACCCAGCGGTGGCCATGCTCGGCCAACGGGCTGCTCCCACCTTGGTCGAACGTTTGCGCAACGACCTCGGACTCGACCGTCCCCTCTTCCTCAACACGGCCAAGTTCAAAGAGACGCGTAATATCAAGACGCTGTTCGACAGCCAGTACTTCTCGTACATGGCGGGCCTCTTGCGCCTCGATCTGGGGCGCTCCATCTTCACGCTCGTGCCCATCACCGACAGCCTCAAACACCGCTTCCCAGCCACCTTCGAACTGACGTTAGCGGCCATGTTCCTGGCCGTCTTCATAGGTGTCCCTGCAGGCATGTGGGCTGCTTTGAGGCGTGGCACGCTGGCGGACACCGGAGTCATGCTCCTCGCCGTTTCGGGCGTGTCGTTCCCCGTTTTCTGGCTGGCCATCGTGTTCATCTACTTCTTCGCCGTCGTCCTCGGTTGGTTGCCCCCATCTGGGCGTCTCTCCAGCCAGATACAGTTGCAGCCCATCACGGGCTTCTACGTGCTCGACTCGCTGCTGCGCGGCAACCTGACTGCCACCTGGGACGCCCTTAAGCACCTCGTCCTGCCGGCTGTGGCGCTCGGGACCATCCCGCTCGCCATCGTGGTGCGCATGACGCGCTCGGCCATGCTGGAAGTGCTTGGCCAAGACTACGTGCGCACAGCGCGCGCGAAGGGCCTGGCCGAGCGCGTGGTGGTGCGCAAGCACGCGTTGCGCAATGCGCTGCTGCCCGTGGTCACCGTCATTGGCCTGAGCTTCGGCACGCTCCTGTCGGGCGCCATCCTCACCGAGACCGTCTTCAGTTGGCCCGGCATCGGGCGTTGGGTGTACGACGGCATTTCGGCGCGTGACTATCCGATCATCCAAGGCGGAGTGATCTTCGTGGCCGCTATGTTCGTTGGGGTGAACTTGCTCGTCGACCTGTCTTATGGGCTTATCGATCCTAGGATCCAGTACTCGTGAGCATCGAGCCCATCTCCGCAGAACACCGTCACGACGCCCTCAAGCGCTTCTTCCGCCACCCCACCGGGATCCTCGGCCTGGCAATAGTGGCGTTCCTCATCCTCGTGTCTTTGATGGCACCGATCCTGAAGCCGTACGACGCCACCCGCGACCGCAACCTCCGCGCGCGCCTCACGCCGCCCAGCGCTGAGCACTGGTTCGGCACCGACGAACTCGGGCGCGACCAGTTCACGCGCGTGCTTCACGGTGGGCGCATCAGCCTGCGGGTGGGCCTGGCGGCCGTGGCGTTCGCCGTGGTCACGGGCACCATCCTGGGCCTGCTGGCCGGTTACGTGGGCGGCTGGACCGACACCATCATCGTGTGGTCCATGGACATCCTGCTGGCATTCCCAGGCATCCTACTGGCTATCGCCATCGTGGCCACCCTCGGGCCGAACCTCACCAACGCCCTCATAGCCATCTCCATCACACAAGTGCCTATCTACACGAGGATCGTGCGCTCGGTAGTGCTGTCGGTCAGGCAGTCGGAGTACGTGCAGGCGGCGCGCTCGATGGGCTCCGGCGGGGTACGCATCGTCCTCAGGCACGTGCTGCCCAACAGCATGGCGCCCCTCATCGTGCAGCTCACCCTTTCGATCGGCACGGCCATCTTGGACGTCGCTGCTCTTGGCTTCCTAGGTCTGGGCGCCCAGCCACCGGCGCCCGAGTGGGGACTCCTCATCCGTGACGGCTTCTCGCAGTTTTTGCGCGCACCCTGGATGTCGCTCTTCCCGGGCATCGCCATCTTCCTCGCAGTAGTCGGCTTCAACTTGCTGGGTGACGCGGTGCGAGACGTACTCGACCCACGCCTGCGCAACGTCTAGGACTAGGGCGGCAACTGCCCGTCTGGTCGCCGGCGAGAGCGACTAGGCGGGCTGTTCTTGGGCGCACAGCATTAGAGTGGGCCCATGAACGTCGCCCAAGAACTAGCGAGCCTGCTCGGCGCCGACAGCGTCGACACCTCTGCCGCAGTGCTCGTCCAACACTCCCACGGTGAGTCCTACGCCCACGCGGTCACGCCCACGGTCGTCGTCTACCCACGGAGCACGGAAGAGGTCAGCTCTGTGCTGCGCTACGCCGCCCGAGAAGGCGTGCCCGTCACCCCCGTAGGCGCCAACAGCAGCCTCGAGGGGAACACGGTTCCCGTGGCCGGGGGCATCTCGCTCGACATGGGGCGCATGGACCAGATACTCGAAGCTCGCCCCGAGGACCTACTGGCAGTGGTCCAGCCGGCCGTCACTTACCAGCGCTTGAACGAGCACGTTCGACAGCACGGACTTTTCTTCCCGGTAGACCCCGGCGCGCACGCCTCCCTCGGCGGCATGGTCAGCACCAACGCCTCGGGCACCGCGGCCGTGCGCTACGGAACGACTGGAGATTACGTGCTGGCACTGGAGGTGGTGACACCCACTGGCCAAATCCTCCGGTTGGGTAACCGCGCCCGCAAGTCGGCGAGCGGTTACGACCTATGCGCGCTCTTCACCGGCGCCGAGGGCACGCTCGGCGTGATCACTGAGGTCACCGTCAGGCTCGTTGGCCTGCCCGAGGCGGCGGCCGCCGCTCGCCTGCCGTTTCCCGACGCCTTCAAGGCCACGTCTTTCGTGACCAGGCTCATCCAGGCGGGTGTGCCCGTGGCGCGCTGCGAGCTCGTCGACGCCCCGAGCATCCGCTCTGCCAACGCCTACTCGGGCACCACCTATCCCGAGGAGATGACCGTCTTCCTCGAGTTCCACGGCAACCCCGCCGGGATAGGGGCCGAGGTGGAACTCGCCCGCGAACTGGCGGAGGATGCCGGGGCCACCGCGTTCGAGGCGGCGACCAACGCCTCGGAGCGCGCCCGGCTGTGGGAAACGCGTCACACCATGCTTTTCGCCTCCAACGCTGCGCACCCCGGACTCGAAAGCCTCGTTACGGACGTGGCCGTGCCCATCTCGAACTTGCCGGAGGCCCTGACCGCGGCCCTGGACGACTGCGCCGCGCACGGGTTCGACGCCAACCTAGTGGGTCACGTCGGCGACGGCAACTTTCACCTCACGCTTTACATGGAGGATGATCCGGCGCGACGGGCGGCGGCACAGGGCATCGTCGACCGCATGACCTACCGGGCGCTGGACCTGGGCGGCACCGCCACCGGCGAGCACGGTGTGGGCCTGCGCAAGCTCAAGTACATGGAACGGGAGCACGGCGCGGCGTTGGATCTCATGCGCGCTATAAAAGAAACGCTTGACCCGGCGGGGATCATGAACCCCGACAAGAAGCTGCCCAAGAAGGCCGCTGGGTGACGGGCGCGTTCTCGCCGTACCCCCTGCTCCTCAGGCCCCAGCTTTACCGCCGGCTTTGGGGCGGGACGCGGTTGGCTGCTTGGCTGGGCGCCTGCGCCGACTTGCCGCTCAGCGGTCCCGAGGGCGAGCCGGTTGGGGAGGCGTGGCTGGTGGACGCCGCCAGCCAAGTGATGAACGGGCCGCGCGCAGGGGAGACGTTGGGTGCGCTGGCCGCCACCGCAAAGGCCGACCTCATCGGCGAGGCCGCCATGCGGCGCTACGGTCCCCGGGTACCGCTCTTGGCCAAGTTCATCGACGCCGACCATGACCTCTCGGTCCAGGTACACCCGGACGACGCCTACGCGCTCCGCGAGCATGCCGGAAGCGGCCATCTCGGCAAGGCCGAGGCATGGTTCTTAGTCGAGTCCGCGCCTGGCGCCTACGTGTTGCGGGGTTTCCAGCGCGACGTGACGAAGGACCAGGTGCGACAGGCGGTTGCGGACGGCAGCCTCGAGGCTCTCATGCACCGCTTGCCGGTGAAGGCCGGCAGCGTGGTGGTGAACCCCGCGGGCACCGTGCACGCGGTGGGGGCAGGCTGCTTCCTCTTCGAGATCCAGCAGCCTAGCGACCTCACTTACCGGCTCTTCGACTATGGTCGCCTTGCCGCCGATGGCCGCCCCCGCGAGCTGCACGTGGACAGGGCGCTGGCGGTGGCGGACCTGTCCGGGGGGCCCGTGCCACCTAACCCGACCAGGACGCTGGACGACGGCTGGACGAGGCTCGTCGCGCTCCCGGAGTTCGTGCTCGACCGGCTGGCGGTGACCCCCGGTGACGCCGGCGAGTACCGAACGGAGCGCCGATCGCTGGAGGTGCTGGTAGTCGTCCGGGGTGAGGTGGTGGTGACGGGAGGCGGCGCGGAGGCGCGTCTCCCGGAGGGTAGCGCGGCCGTGCTACCGGCGGCCCTAGGTTCCTACCAGCTCGCGGGCGAGGGCGAGGTCCTACGTTCGGCGGTGGGCGAGTGAGCGGCGGTGAGCCGTCGTTGACCGGCCTCGACCACGACGCCATGACGACCCTGAGTCGGGTGGCGCTGGGCTCGACGAGCCCCGCCAAGGTCATGGCCGTGGAGGCCGCGCTGAGGCGCGTCCACGGCCATTTCGTGGCGGTGACTCACGTACGGGTGCCGTCGGGCGTTCCGGACCAGCCCGTGGGCGACGAAGAGACCCACCTGGGTGCGCGGACGAGGGCGGAGGGGGCTCTGAGGCTGGTGCCCGGGGCGTTGCTGGGGGTGGGCATCGAGGCGGGGGTGGGTTGGCCCTTGGGCGCCCACCACACGGGGCGGGCGGAGACCCGGCTATTCACGAGCGCCTGGGTGGTGGCCGTAGACCGACATGGCCTCGAGGGTAGCGCCCGCAGTGCGGCCTTCGAGGTCCCAAGCTACTTGGCCACCCCGGTGATCGCAGGCGTGGAGCTGGGAACGGCGCTCGATGCGGCCTTCGGCCTGGAGAGGGCCAAGGACGGCCCCGGCGCAGCGGGTGTGCTTAGCCGGGGCTTGGTCACGCGTTCCGAGTTGTACGTGCAGGCCTTGCTGCTGGCCCTATTGCCCTGGGTGGCTCCTGAGCCGCCCGGTGAAGCGCCGGCGACGAACCGCTAAGCGGCCGCCTGCCCGGGAACGGGAACTCAGCTGCCCGCCGTGGCTCCGGGCTGAGCGCCCGACACCTCGTCGGGGCGCGGCATGAAGCTGGCCGCATCGCCACTCTCTTCGGGCAGAAGCATGATCGCGAGCACCTCGTGGAAGTCGCTCACTGAGACGACCTTGAGGTCCTCGAGGATGACATCGGGCACCTCTTCGAGGTTGGCCTCGTTGTCCTTGGGCAGGATGACCGTGCCGATGCCGGCCTGGTGGGCAGCAAGCAGCTTCTCCTTGACGCCGCCGATGGCCAGCACGCGGCCGCGCAGGGTGATCTCGCCGGTCATGGCCACGTCGCCGCGCAAACGCCGACCGGTCAGGGCCGATACGACCGCGCTCGCGATGGCGATGCCTGCGGACGGGCCGTCCTTCGGCGTGGCGCCTTCGAGGACGTGTACGTGCAAGTCGCGCTTCTCGTGGAAGTCGGGAGCTATCCCGTACTCGGCGGCGTGCTTGCGCAAGTAGGCGATGCCGGCCTGCGCGCTCTCCTTCATGACGTCGCCCAGTTGGCCGGTTAGCGTCACGACGCCTTTTCCGGGCACGGCTACGGTCTCGATGTCGAGCGTTACGCCGCCCACCGACGTCCAGGCGAGCCCGTGCGCCAGACCCACCTGGGGCTCCTTGTCCGCCTTCTCGTCACGGTAAGGCGGCACCCCGAGCAGGGTGCGGACGGCCTCGGCGTCGACGTTGCGCACTCCCTCCCACGGGGTAGTGAGGAACTCCTTGGCCGACTTGCGGGCGGCCTTGGCGATCAGCCGGTCGAGGTTCCGTACCCCGGCCTCGCGCGTGTACTCGGTGATGATCCGCCGGAGGGCGCCGTCGTCCATGCTGAGGTGTTCGGTGAGGCCGTGGTCGCGCAGCTGCCGGGGTACCCGGTAACGCTTGGCGATCTCCAGCTTCTCCACCAGCGTGTAACCGGGGAGGTGAATGACCTCCATACGGTCGAGCAGCGGCCGCGGGACGGTCGAGAGCGAGTTGGCCGTGGTGATGAACATGACCTTCGAGAGGTCGTAGGGGATCTCGAGGTAGTGGTCAGCGAAGGTGTTGTTCTGTTCGGGGTCGAGGACCTCGAGGAGAGCCGACGATGGGTCGCCCCGAAAGTCGGCCGTCATCTTGTCGACCTCATCGAGCAGGAACACCGGGTTGACGGTGCCGGCGGTCTTCATACCCTGGACGATGCGGCCGGGGAGGCTACCGATGTAGGTGCGGCGGTGGCCCCGGATCTCGGCCTCGTCGCGCACCCCGCCCAGGCTCATGCGCACGAACTTGCGGTTGAGGCTGCGGGCGATGGACTTGCCCAGGCTCGTCTTGCCGACACCCGGGGGGCCCACGAAGCAGAGGATGGGCGCCTTGTAGTCGGCCGACTCCACGTCCTTGGTGAGCTGCCGGACGGCAAGGAACTCGAGGATGCGCTCTTTGGGCTCCTCGAGGGCGTAATGATCCTCGTCGAGCACCGCTTGACTGTTGACGATGTCTAGGTGCTCCTCGTCCAACTCGCTCCAGGGCAAATCTATGAGCGTGTCGAGGTAGGTGCGGACCACCGTGGCCTCGGGAGAGCCACCCGCCATCTTGTCGAGCCTGTCGATCTCCTTGAGTGCCCGCTCCTTGGCGTAGTCGGGCATGTTCTTGGCCTCTACCTTGGCGCGCAGGTCCTCGGCCTCGGTCTCCTCGCTGGAGCCGAGTTCCTTCTGGATGGCCTTCATCTTCTCGCGCAGGTAGTACTCACGCTGGTTGGAGTCCATCTGTTGCTTGACGCGGGCGCTGATCTCCTTCTCCGTATCGAAGCGCTCGAGATCACGCGTCAGGAAGCCGAAGACGAGCTCCAGGCGCTTGACGGCCACGGCCTCCTCGAGCACCGCCTGCTTGTCGGCCACCTCCCAAGTGGCGAACTTGGCCACCACGTCGGCAAGCGCACCCGGCTCCTTCATGGCGCGCAGGTTCTCCAGATGGAACGAATCGAGCCGCATGTTCTTGTTCTGCTGCGCGTACTCGCCGAAGGCCACCTTGACCTGCTCGATGAGGCCCTGGACGGACTCGTCCTGGCGGTCGACGCCGACCTCGTTCACGGTCGTCACGCGGGCGCGGAGCGCGCTGCCCTGCACGTACTCTTCGATGCGGGCGCGGTCGCGGCCCTCGACTAGGACCTGCAGGGTGTCGTTAGGCAGGCGGATGACCTGCTTGATGACGGCGAGGGTACCGACCTGGTAGAGGTCCTCTTCGCCCGGGTCGTCGATGCGGGAATCGCGCTGGACGACGAGCAAGACGCGGTTATCGCCGGCCTGCGCTTCCTCCAGTGCACGCTTGGACTTCGGTCGCCCGACGTCCACGTTCTCGAGTGTGCGAGGCAACACGACTTGGGTGCGCAACGCTATGACAGGCAGTTCCCAATCCATACTGCTATTGAACCCCCAACTGCGGCCTAGTCTCCGTAAGGTGGCTGACGACGCCTAGGCGACGTTCCAGGTCCGCCTCGGGGGGTAGGCACACGCGTACACCGCCTACAGTTCGATCGGCACGTCACGCTCGGGCGTCATGGCGTGGCGAGAGCCGGCGTTCAATTGGGCCGCGAAGGCGTCCATGACCTCGGGCTCGCCGTGGACGATCAGGACCTTCTCGGCGCGAGTGGGTTCTAAGAAGGCCAGCAGGTCGTCGTGGTCGGCGTGTGCCGAGAACCCCTTGATGTTCTCTATCTTCGCCCTCACCACGATCTCCTCGCCGAAAATGCGCACCCGTTCAGCCCCGTCGAGGAGCGCCCGGCCGAGCGTGCCATGCGCCTGGTAGCCCACGATCACGAGGCTCGCCTCGTCGCGCCAGAGGTTGTGCTTGAGGTGGTGCCTGATGCGCCCGCCGGTCATCATGCCCGAGCCGGCGATGATGACCGCCCCACCCGTGTCCGCGTTTATCCGTTTGGACTCCTCGGCCGTCACCGTGTATTGCAAAGTGGGCGGTTCGAAGGGGTCGTCGTCCGTCGCGAGTTGCTGGGCGATGGCGGGCCGGAAGTCGTTCGCGCAGGAGCGGTAGAGACGGGTCATCTTCGTGGCCATGGGCGAGTCGAGGTACACGGGCACGCGGGGCATGTCGTTGGCGGTCATGTAGCGGTCGAGCAGGTAGAGGATCTGCTGAGCTCGTTCGGTGGCGAAGGTCGGAATCATGACTTTGCCGCCACGCCCTAGCGACCTCTTGAGCACGTCGAGGAAGTGCGCCTCCGTGGCCGCGCGTGCCGGGTGGACCTGGTCGGCGTAGGTCGACTCGATGACGAGCACGTCGCACTCGCCGGGCGGCACTGCTGGTGTCTGGATGGTGCTCTCGCGGTTACCCAGGTCGCCCGAGAAGACCAGGCGCATGTCCGGTGTGGTGACTTCTATGTAGGCGCTCCCGAGGATATGGCCGGCAGGCTTGAACCTGGCCGTGATCTTCTCCCCAAGGGGCACCGGTTCGCCCATCTTTACCGCCTTGAAGCGCTCGATGGCCGCCTCGGCTTCGGCAGAAGTGTAGAGCGGCGGCCGGAGTTCCTGTTCGCGGCCGGCGCGGCGCGCCTTGCGCAGGTTGCGGTCGTGGTCCTCCTCCTGCAGCTTGGCGGAGTCGCGCAGGATTATGGCCGCCACCTCGGCGGTCGCGAGGGTCGAGATAAAGGCGCCACCGTACCCCTGCTTGACGAGGAGAGGCAGGCGGCCTACGTGGTCGAGGTGGCCGTGGGTGACAAGCACGGCGTCTAGCGCGGCGGGTTCGAATGGGAAGGGGCTGGAGTTGAGAGCCTCCAGCTCGGACCCGCCTTGGAAGAGGCCGCAGTCGACAAGCAAGCTGTAGTCGCCGACCTCGAGGTGATGGCAGCTACCCGTCACGGTGCGAGCGGCGCCGGCACTGGTGAACCTCATGCGCGGCTCCACTCGAGCCGTGAGTTCACGAGATCGCAAGTGATGAGCCCTAGTCCCCGAAGCCGACCCAGGTGGGCGGAGACGGCGCAGTAGTTGAGGTGGTAGCGCGCGAGGTCCTCTAGGACTATCCCCAGGGTGCGCGCAGAGCACGCCATGACTTCCTCGGTGGAGGAGCCCTCGCAACAGTCCAAGATGGCGCCGGCGGCCCGCAACACGGCCTGGCGGTTGAGGTCTGCCACGCCGGTCAGGTCCGTGGTGGGGGCGCCGTGGCCGGGGAGTAGCAAGCGGGCAGGCTGCGCCGCCACCGTGTCGAACGCCGCCAGCTGGCCCACGACGTCCTGAGCGAACGGTATCGGGTACTTCTCGAGGGTCTCGATGCCGAAGACGGCGTCGGCGGCCAGCAGCACGTCGTCTACCATCACGGCCAACTGGCGGTGGGCGTGGCCGCGCACGTCGATCAGGGTCAGTTTCACGTCGCCTACGGTCTCCTCACCCGGGCCGACCACCCGGTGAACGGGGGAGGCGTCGGCCTGCAGCCATTTGCTCGTCAGCTCGGGGAGTGGCTTGGCACCATGGAAGAGGTAGACGGACTCGAGGTAAGGCGTCCGGATGACTTCTGCCTCCACCTCGGGCGCCCACACCTGGGCCTGGGGGAACTGCCGCAGGAGGTAGGCGTTGCCGCCGAAATGGTCCGCGTGACTGTGGGTCACGAGGATCACGCTCAACTCCAGGCTGAGGGCCTCCAGTGCCTTGCGGACCTTGCGGCCGTACTCTTTGTCTTGGCCGCTGTCGATCAGGAGGGCCTTGCCCTCGCCAACATCGACGATGGCGCAGTTCACGCCTCCAATGACGGCATGGACGTGCCCCAACAGGGGCACCGAAGGGGGCCGCGCCGCGGCCACTGACGTATCTGACATGCGCTAGCCTACCGGGCTTGGCGCCTGCGCGCCATGAGCCACGGCCGAGGCGGCCGCCCGCCGAAGTGCTAGCTAGGGGGTTCGGCGCAGCCTGGCGAGGTAGAAACCGTCGAGGCCCGCCAGGGGTAACACGAACCTGCCGGCTCCGGCGGCCAATGTGGGTAGCGGTAGGTCGAAGGTTTCACCTTGGAACTCCGGGTGTTGGGCGAGGAACCGTTCCACCAACTGCGGGCCCTCCTCGAGGGTCAAGGCGCAGACGGCGTACTGCAGAACCCCGCCGGCGGCCGTGAGGGCCGCGGAGGTCTCCAGCATCAGGGCTTGGCGAGCGGCGGCCCCTTGCACGTCAGCCAACGTGAGACGCAGCTTGATCTCGGGGTGGCCGCGGAGCGTACCGGTGCCGCTGCAAGGAGCGTCGAGCAGCACGAACGGCGCTGGCTCCAGGTCGACGGGTAGTGTTAGGTCCGCGGTCACGTGCTCGGCCGTCAAGCCGAGACGCCCTAGGTTCCTTCTGGCGGACTGAGCGCGCCGGGGGTCCAACTCCACACTCGTGACGTCGGCTCCGAGGGCGGCCAGTACGGCGCTCTTCACGCCGCCTCCGCTGGCGAGGTCGAGAACCCGTTCGCCTGGGCCAGCGCCCAGTAACAATGCGGCCGCCAGCGAGGCGGGGTTCTGGGGCTGCACGAGGCCGAGCTCGAACGCCGCCAGCCTGTCAACGCTCACTGGTGCCCGAACCCGCAGCGACCGGGGCCCGCCGAGCCGCGTGCTCGCTTGCAGGGGGACAACGGTGGCGCCATCTTGGCCTAGGAGGACCTCCGCCTCTTCGCCGAAGGCGGTCAACCACAGCGGCTCCGGCTCGAGCATGGCGGCCGCCGCCGCCGCCGTGGCGTCGCCGAGCGCTCGCTCCAAGCTGTCATACAGCCACGGAGGCAGCGAGGCGTCCAGTGCTGGGTCGGTGCCGGCCTGCAGGGGCCTCACGCGCCTAAGGACAGCGTTCACCAGGCCGGCTAGGCCGCTGGCCTCGGTCTTCGTCACGCCCACCCATGCGTTCACCGCCGCGTAGGCGGGGGTGCCCCGGTAGAGAACCTCGTAGGCGCCTAGACGGAGGATGTTGAGCGCTACCGGTGGGAGCTGCTCAGGCTTGTCGAGGAGAGGCGCCAGTGCGGCGTCCAACTGGATGCGGCGCCGGGCGGCGCCGTAGGCGAGGTCCGTGACGAGCGCACGGTCCTCCCGCGCTAGGCCCGACTTCCCCAGCAGGTCGTTGAGGGTTGGCGCTAGGAACGCGCCATGCTCCATGCGGCTCAACGCCTCGAGCGCGACGCGGCGCGCGGCCTCACCGGGCCGCCGGCTCGCAGCGCCCCGATCGTCCGTTAACTTGCCAGGCCTACCCTTCGCCACCAGGCCAATCTACGCTGCCGGCAGCAAACCGTCAGGCGTTCATTGGGTGATGGTCCCGTTCCCGGAGTGCTCCTCGCCGGAAAGCATGAACGATTCGACCAGAAACCTCACCGCCGTGCGCTCCTCCTCGTGCAACTCGAGCTTCACGAACGATGGCACGGTGTGTAGCCCCAACCCCTCGGACTCGATGTACGACCGAGCGATGGCGATGGCCTTGACGGCCTGATTGACGGCGTGCGGCCCGATGGCCTGCACCTCCACCTCACTGGCGCTCCGGAGAAGCGCTGCGATGGCACCCGCAACCGAGTTCGGCCGCGAGGTCCCTGACACGCGTAGGATTTCGATGTCCGACCTCCAAGACGCAAGAGTGACTAGATTCTGTACCGCCGAGGGGCGGGTAGCCTCCTCGGCCGTCACTTCGGGGCGTCGAAAGGGGTTCCCCGTGCTCGCCTGCGCGCCTCGCCCTCGCCCCCTTGCCTTGACACGACAGGAAGACGGCCCTTATAGTGCGCGCCAATGACGGTTTCACGGTTCGGGGCGACGATCAGCTGGGGCCTAATTCTCAGCTTGAGGGGTCGTGCCGGCTAGCCGTCGTTCAAGCTTGCCCATGAGCCCCGCCGGATGCGAATCGGCGGGGCTTCTCCTTTAGGGCGTGGCGCTTGGCGAGTTACTTGAGTACAAGTTGGTGGAGGTAGTCGATGACGGGTTCGGAAGTTGTGATGAAGATGCTCGAGCGGCAGGGCGTGGAGGTGATCTTCGGACACCCGGGCGGCGCCATCATGCCCATCTACGACGCGCTGTACGACTCGACGATCAAACACGTTCTCGTGCGCCATGAACAGGGCGGGGCCCACATGGCGGACGCCTACTATCGGGCGAGCGGCAAGGTGGGAGTCTGCTTCGCGACCTCGGGGCCCGGCGCCACCAACCTGGTGACCGGCTTGGCCACCGCGATGATGGACTCGTCGGCGCTGGTCGCCATCACCGGCAACGTGCCCAGCGGGCTGATCGGCACGGACGCGTTCCAGGAGGCCGACGTCTTCGGCATCACCGGACCCGTGACCAAGCACAATTACCTCGTGAAGGACGTGAACGACCTGCCGCGCGTCCTCGCCGAGGCGTTCCACATAGCCGGCACCGGTCGTCCCGGGCCCGTCCTCGTAGACGTGCCCAAGAACATCCAGCTCGCCAAGTTCGAGGGCAGCCTCGACGTCGAGATCGACCTGCCTGGCTATCACCCGACGGTCGTCGGACATGCGGGCCAGATCCGCAAGGCCGCCGAGGCCGTCCTCGCCGCCAAGCGCCCTGTGCTGATCGTCGGTGGCGGGGGCCAGGTCGCTTCCCGCGAGGTTGCCGAGCTGGTGGAGCGCACGGGCATCCCCGTCATCACGACCCTGATGGGCATCGGCGCCTACCCACCGGCGGCGGACGAGACCCTCGGCATGCCCGGCATGCACGGGACCGTGACGGCCAACAAGGCCATCAGCAACTGCGACTTGATCCTGGGCGCCGGGATCCGGTTCGACGACCGTGTCACGGGCAAGATCAGCCGCTTCGCGCCCAACGCGACCGTGGTCCACATCGATATCGACCCCGCCGAGATCAGCAAGCTCGTCAAGGCGCACGTGCCCGTCGTAGGCGACCTTCGCGACGTGCTCCCTCGCCTAACTCAGGAGCTCGGCTACCTCGACATCGAACCCTGGCGCGAGACTCTGCAGGGCTGGAAGGCCACCTACCCCGAGAAGTACCGGCTCGACAAGCCGCTCGTGTCTCAAGAGGTCCTCGCCATGCTGCGCGCTGCCACAGCCGGCAACTGCATCGTGGCCACCGAGGTCGGGCAGCACCAGATGTTCGCGGCTCGGCTGTTGCCAACTACCAAGGCCCGCTCCTTCATCACGTCGGGCGGCCTGGGCACCATGGGCTTCGGGCTACCGTCGGCGATCGGCGCCGCGATCGCGCGGCCCGGGGAGACGGTCGTGCTGATAGCGGGCGACGGCAGCATCCAGATGAACATCCAGGAGCTTGCCACCCTCTACAAGGAGAACCTGCCCATCGTCATCGCCATCCTCAATAACGGGATGCTCGGGATGGTGCGGCAATGGCAGGAGCTGTTCCACGCGCAGCGCTATAGCGAGGTCTACCTCGCCGACTCCAACCCGGACTTCGCCAAGTTGGCGGCCGCCTACGGGATCGAGGGACACAACATCTTCGACCGTGAGGCAGCCGGCCCGGCGATAGAGGCCGCGATCGCGGCCAAGAAGCCCGTGCTGCTCAACTTCTTCGTGTACGAAGCCGAGAAGGTGTTCCCGATGGTGCCGTCCGGCGCCGGTGTGGACGAGATGATCCTGGGTGACCAGGAGCCGGGCGACGAGGCGGCACCCGAGGTCGAGGCGGTGACTCAGTGAGCGCAAGGCACGTGCTTAGCGTCGTCGTGCGCGACCAGCCGGGCGTCCTCGTTCGTATCGCCAGCCTCTTCGCAAGGCGCGGGTTCAACATCGAGTCGTTGTCCGTAGCGCAGACCGAGCGCCCAGGCATCAGCCGCACCACGTTCGTGGTGAGCGGTTCCGACGACACCATCGAGCAAGTCGAGAAGCAGCTGCAGAAGCTCATCGACGTGCTGACGGTCGTCGACCACAGCCGCAGCCGCTCCGTGGACCGCGAGCTCATGCTCCTCAAGGTCTCCGTGAAGAACCCCGACGAACGCGTGGAGATCCGGCAGATAGCGCAGGACTTCCGCGCTCACATCGTGGACGTGGCGCGCACCGCCCTCGTGTTTGAGGTGACCGGCGACGAGGCGAAGATGAACGCCATCATCGAGCAGATGCGACCCTTCGGGATCATCGAGCTGATCCGCACCGGGCGCGTGGCGCTGGAGCGCACCGTGGCGGTGCCTACCTAGCGGGCCGCGCAGTGCAAACTTGATCCACGCCCCACTAGTGTCGCCGAACGCCCGAACCTACCCTTAGCGCCGCGACCGCGGCCAAAGCCAACGAGGAGAAGACCCGAACATGGCCAACATCTACTACGACGCAGACGCCAACCTCCAACACCTAACCGGCAAGACCGTGGCCGTCATCGGTTACGGCTCGCAAGGCCACGCGCACGCGCTCAACGCCAAAGAATCCGGCTGCGACGTGGTCGTGGGCTTG
>CAJDWU010000054.1_pt1 | contig 30168 bp, 28 predicted proteins | sample 7391771 | NCBI WGS metagenome assembly CAJDWU01 (sample SAMEA7055737, study PRJEB34461) | soil metagenome | biome: terrestrial ecosystem; feature: Peninsula; material: soil | place: Antarctica | collected 2016 | reverse complement strand
ATAGCCGCAGTCAACGTCGTCTTCCCATGATCAACATGACCAATCGTCCCAATATTCACATGCGGCTTCGTACGCTGAAAAACACCCTTAGCCATGATCCGACATCCTTCCGCGGTGCTCCTGGTTGGAGGCACCGACACCGCCCTACCGTGACAGGCGGAAAAAGCCGCAGGGCGCTCTTCACGCTCGCGACTCTCCCGGCCCGCCGACTAATTTTGGAGCTCGTGGACAGGATTGAACTGTCGACCTCTCCCTTACCAAGGGAGTGCTCTACCACTGAGCTACACGAGCCGATCGCAGCCTGAGCGCTGCACTTCATTCGGCCGCAACCGCGCCGCCCTTGAGCGGGGCGCTTGCACTGGAGCGGGAGACGGGATTCGAACCCGCGACATTCAGCTTGGGAAGCTGACGCTCTACCAACTGAGCTACTCCCGCGTCCTAGGGAACCGACCCGACAGCGACCGGTCCTCGTTGTTCGCTTACTCCCGGGCCGTGACTCTCTCACGCACCACTGGGGCCGGCTGCTGGCGGTCGTTCTTACGACCCATGCGGCTGGTGGGTAGGGCTGGATTTGAACCAGCGTAGGCTAAGCCAACGGATTTACAGTCCGTCCCCTTTAACCACTCGGGCACCTACCCGCGCCTTCGCACTTCTTTCGACCAGCAGTTGGAGCCACCCATCGGAATCGAACCGACAACCTTCCGATTACAAGTCGGGTGCTCTACCGATTGAGCTAGGGTGGCAGCCATGCCGCGAACCCGAATAGGTAAGCTAGCACGCGCCGCATACCCTGTCAACCAGCGTCTAGGACGCGCCATCCGGGTATCCGAGGGGGTCGACAGAGTCCCGTTCCGAGGTGCCACGAGCGCCCACCGCCGGGGCGGCGAGGCCGGGGTTGTCCGCCGTCACACCCGCCGAGGCCCGCAAGTTGCTAGCATGGCCTCGTTTGGAGGCGTCAACTGATGGGAAGGATTGGCCCCGTAGGTATCCCAGAACTACTGATAATCCTCGCCTTGGTGTTGCTGATCTTCGGGCCCAAGCGGCTGCCCGAGATGGCCAAGGGCCTAGGTCAGTCCGTTCGCGAGTTCCGCAAGGGGGTCCGTGACATGAAGAAGGACCTCGACGACGACGGAGACGACGACAAGCCCAAGGTCGCTCCGGTGTCTGCGGCCACCGTGCCGGCACCCGAGGCACAACCGCCCGCGGCGTCGGACCACATCTCCGGTCAAGCCTGACCTCGGCCACCGGACTAGGCCCGAGCGGCGATGACCTTAATCGAACACTTCGAAGAGCTGCGCAAGCGGCTCTTCATCGCGTTGCTGGGCTGGCTCGTCGGGTCGAGCATCGCTTTCGCGTTCCGCTTCGGCATACTCGACTGGCTGAAGGCACCGCTACCGGAAAGCATGACCCTCAACTTCTTCACTGTGCTCGAACCGTTCACGGTCTCCATGCAGATCGCTGCGTTCTTCGGGCTGGTCCTCTCCTTTCCGGTGGTCCTGGGTCAGATCTGGGGCTTCGTCGCACCGGGTCTTTACGCGGAGGAGCGGCGCTACGCCGTGCCGTTCATCTTCTTCGCCGCGCTCGCCTTCGCTAGCGGTGTCGCGTTCTCCTATTACGTAGTGCTGCCGTTCAGCATCCCGATCCTGCTCTCGTTCCTGGGTGGCGAGGCGCAGGGGCTCTTGTCCATAGGGCAGTACATCTCCACTCTGCTCATGCTCATGGCTATGTTCGGACTCATGTTCGAGATGCCGGTCATGGGTTTCCTGCTTGCGCGCATCGGGATCCTCCGCCATGGGCCCCTCGTTCGTACCCGTCGCTGGGCCATCATCATCGGCGTTACCGCCGCCGCCGTCATCACGCCGACCGGCGACCCCTTCAACTTGGCGCTGGTCGCTGTCCCGCTCGTCGTGCTTTACGAGTTGACGATCTGGGTGGTGCGCTTCTCAGAGCGTAGGATGCTGCATGCAAGAGAAGATCCAGAGCCTACGAGCTCGTATTGACGAACTGAACCTGCAGTTATTAGGACTCCTCTCGACACGCGCGAAGGTGGCGGCTGAGATCGGTGGTCTGCAGACCACCGTGGGCTCCTCGCAGTACGACCCGGTGCGCGAGCAGGCCATGCTGGACGCGCTGGTAGAGGCGAACGAGGGTCCGTTCGACGACGCCACGGTCAAGAGCCTCTTCAAGCAGGTCTTCCAGGCCAGCATGCAGCAGAGCCAGAAGCAGGAGAAGCGGGCGTACCTCACGTCCCGCGCCGCGCACCAGGCCGACACGGTAGTGGAAGTGGGCGGTGTGCCGATTGGTTCCATGCATGCCCCGGTGCTGATCGCCGGCCCCTGCGCCATCGAGTCCGAGGAGCAAGTCGAGGCCGTGGCGGCGCAGGTCGCGTCGCGCGGCGTGCAGCTGTTCCGGGGCGGCGCCTACAAGCCGCGCACCGATCCCTACTCGTTCCAGGGCCTGGGCGAAGAGGGGCTCGCGCTAGGCAGGGCCGCCTGCGACAAGCACCAGCTGGCCTTCGTGAGCGAGGTCATGACACCGACTAACGTGCCGCTTTTCGAGGAATACGTAGACCTGCTGCAGATAGGGGCCCGCAACATGCAGAACTACGACCTCTTGCGGGCCGTGGGCCGCAGCCGCAAGCCCGTTCTCCTCAAGCGCGGGTTGTCGGCCACCATCGAGGAGTGGCTCATGGCCGCGGAGTACCTCCTCAGCTCTGGGAACACCCAAGTCATCCTTTGTGAGCGCGGCATCCGCACTTTCGAGCAATACACGCGCAACACGCTCGACGTATCGGCAGTGGCCCTGGCCAAGCTCGAGAGTCACCTTCCCGTCCTCGTCGACGTGACGCACTCGGCGGGCCGCCGGGACCTGCTCGTCGCGCTGACCAAGGCGGGACTCGCCGTCGGCGCGGACGGGATCATGATCGAGGTGCATCCGAACCCAGGCGTTGCACTATCCGACCAGAAACAGCAGCTAGATTTCGAGGCCTTCGATCACTACCTCCACGACACGGGCTATCACTCCAAGCTGAGCGAGAAGCGCGTAGAGCTCTACGGGTTCTAACGAAGGGAGGGTGAGCTAGTTGCCAGGCCTGGACGACCTCTTCTCGTTAGTCTTTCGTGCCATAGAGGTCACGCCCACCTACGTCGACAGCCGCTGCCTTGTGGTCCGCAGTGGCAAGGACGCGTGCAGTGCCTGCCTCGACGCCTGTCCGCACGACGCGGTGACGATCGGTGCGCGGGTCGAGCTCGACCCGGTTGACTGCACGGGGTGCGGCCTCTGCATCCGCGCCTGTCCGAGCGAGGCGCTGGCCGACCCGGTGAGGCTGGAGCCGGGGCCCGCCCTGCGCTGCAGCCAGGTGGCGGGCGACGCCCCCAGCGTGCGCTGTTTGGCGCAACTGTCGGGGCCGGACCTGGTGCGCTTGGCCGGCGGCAGTGACTCCGTCACCCTCGCCCGCTCCGAGTGTGTTGGTTGCAAGGTTGGGGGTGGCGGCGTCCCCCAGGCGGTGGCAAACTCCGCCGCCGACGCGAAGGCGCTGCTCGCACTGCACGGCCGCGAACTGCACGTGAGCGTCCAACTGGTGGAGCGCCTCGACGCGCCCTTAGCGCACGGCCGCGTGAGCCGCAGGGCGCTGCTCGGCGGAGGGGCGCGCCGCGCAGCGCAAGGCGTGGTCAGCGCCATAGCCCCGCTGGAGGCTTGGCTCCCCGGCGAGGAGGCCTTCGGGGACGGGGAACCCAAGGCGCCGCCGCCCGAGGCCGCGCGTCGCTACCGCTTGGTGGCGGCCAGCCGGCCCGAACCCGAGGCCCTCGTGCCGTGGAACCTGCCACGCGTGGCAGACGGTTGCATCCTCTGCCCCGCCTGCACGCGCGCCTGCCCGACCGACGCTTTGTCACGTGACTTCAGCGGCCCGCAGGGCACCCTCATGCTCAGGCCGGACCTCTGCGTCGGGTGCGCCGCTTGCGTCGACGTATGCCCGGTGAACGTGATGAGCATGGACGAAGAAGTCACGTGGCACGAGCTCTCGGGCGGCGAGAAGGAGGCCTTCCGAGCGGGCGCGGACCGCCTTGGCACGGGCGCTCTGCCCCGCTGAGCTCCGCCCCCTCAGTGCTTCCTTGGGCGCGTTCCGGGACTTTACTAACAAGCGTTCGGGCGTAGACTTTGGCATGACCGTAGAGGCTTGGGTACTGGAGGCGGTAGAGGCGAGTCCCTCCAAGGGGGCCACCCTCCGCAACGTCCAGCAGCACATAGACGAGCACCACTTCGAGGAGCTCGCGGTAGATACACTTGAGGCCGCGCTCTCCTCCCTTCAGGCGGCAGGTAAGATAACCCTCGATGGCGAGCGGTACTACCCCGCCAGGCGGACCTCGAAAGAGGACGCCATGAAGCAGCTCTTCGGGGACGGCTGAACACCAGCCCTTCCCAACAAGGAGGCGGTCGATGACGACCCCGATGGCCACGGGCAGCGCCCTGTCGCTGACCGATTTTTACGACGTCGACTCGTTGCATAGCCACGAGGAGCGCATGATCCAAGGCAGCGTACGCGAGTACGTGCGCTCCGAGATTCTCCCTCAAGTGGGCAGTTGGTGGCTCGAAGGCGTGTTCCCTGAGGACCTAGCCAGGCGCTTCGGCGACCTGGGCGCCCTGGGCGTTACGCTCCCTGAAAGTTTCGGGGGCGCGGGCGCCTCGTACACGGCCTACGGGCTGGTATGCAAGGAGATCGAATACGTCGACTCCGGACTGCGTTCGTTCGTCAGCGTGCAGTCGAGTTTAGTCATGTTCCCGATCAGCGCGTACGCCACCGACAAGGTCAAGGAGACGTGGCTTCCTCGCCTCGCCAGCGGCGAGGCCGTCGGCTGCTTCGGGCTCACGGAACCCGACGCCGGCTCCGACCCGGGCGCCATGCGCACGCGCTGCCGCAAGGTGGGTGACGAATGGGTGATAACGGGCGTGAAGCGCTGGATCACGAGCGGGTCGCGAGCCGACGTTGCCATCGTATGGGCCAAGGACGAAGCTTCGGGCAAGGTGCTCGGGTTCGTGGTCGAGACCGACAGACCGGGCTTCGAGGCCGTCGATATCAAGACGAAGGCGTCCATGCGAGCCTCGGTAACCAGCGAGCTCTACCTCGACGAGGTGACCGTGCCGGCCGAGAACCAGCTTCAGGTGAGCGGCCTGAAAGGTCCGCTGTCGTGCCTCAACCAGGCGCGTTTCGGCATCGCCTTCGGCGTGGTCGGCGCAGCGCAGGCGTGCTTCGACGAAGCCAGGGCGTACGTTGCGGACCGCCCCGCCTTCGGCGAACCCCTCGCGGCCAAGCAGATCGTCCAGTCGCGCCTCGCCGACATGCTTTCCGAGATCACGAAAGCTAACCTCCTCGCCTACCGGCTGGGTCGGCTGAAGGAGGAGGGCAAGGACCACCCGTCCCGCGTCTCGCTGGCGAAGCGCGACAACTGCCGCAGCGCCCTGAGCGTAGCCAGGGCAGCCCGCGACATGCTTGGCGGCAACGGCATCACCACCGAGTACGTCGCCATAAGGCACATGCTCAACCTCGAGACGGTTGCCACCTACGAGGGCACCGACACCGTCCACACCCTGGTGCTTGGACGCGAGATCACGGGCATCAACGCCTTCTGAGGACCCGATCGATCGTGCGTAGCACGTTCAGAAGCCAGGCGCCCAACTGCTGCGCCTGGCTTCTAGACTGTTAAGCCCCAATGCTAGTTGAGAAGCGTCAGCGCGCCTCAATCAAGCGCATCGACATCATGTCGCCCTCGTCCCCGTAGCGGCTGAAGCAGGGCACTGGCAGGCCCTCGGCCAGGCCGAACTCCATCACCGAGTCTTCGTCCTCGAAGACGAATCTCACGACGACGCACTCCAGGCCGGCGTGGGTCTCCGTGCGGTCCATGTAGACGCTGCCCATGCCCTCTTTGACGATCGGTTCGCTCCTGACATGTATGTCCTCACCGGCCAACATGAACGGCATCACGAAGGCGGCCGGGCCGTAGAAGGCCAGGTACGGCCCGAACATGAGCATGGCGCCGGCTCCCCCGCCCATAAGCCCGTCAGCGAGGTCACCTGCCTGGACTCCGGTGCTCTTCACTGTCGTCACCGAGGTCGTGTCGAACGTGTCGCCGACTTGCTGGTACGAGTACTCCACGTGCAGCGTCACGCCGGGGTCGAGCGAGTCGCCCTCCATCTCGAAGACGTAAAGGTGGTTACCCTCAGGGAAGTCGACGTCCTCCCAGGAGAATGCGGCGGCGATTCCGGCAAAAGAGAGGGCGCAGAGCGCCAGGACGAACGAGACGTAGCGGGAACGATTCAAGGTGAGCCTCCAAGATTGATGTGTTGCAGCGCGTGGCGTAGAACCAAGCTAGCCTGAGCACAAGCTAGCCCGCGTTGGGCCGAAAGGCGCATTAGAAATCCGATACTCCCGACAAAGGCGTCGATGGCGGGGCCGAGCGCCGTCAGTTCGCGATGAGGCGAGCGACCACGAGCAAGGCCACCAGCACGCCGGCGCGAAGTAGGTGATAGGGCCACACGACCTTGCCGATCACGAGGCGCGCGTTCAAGAACGAGGCTACGTAGCCCAGAACGGCGCCCGCCAGGAGGATCCACCAAGCCGTGCTGTCACGGAAGCCGTAGGCGACCAGCGCGACCATCAGGATCATCGCCGAAAGCAGGAAGAGCCGTGCGACCGAAGGCTTGCGCCGGCTGACCGCCCACGCCCCGAAGGCGTTAACTAACACGAGCGCCAGCGCCACCACCATCAGCACGACGTGCACGAGGTCAGTCTAGCCGGGGATCCAGCAAATTGTCGACAGGGTCACGATCTGCCAAGAGCTCCTGTAGCGTGATCACCTCGACGGGCTTATGGGCCCCGCGTTGCACGCGCCTAGCGAGCCAAGCGTCGGAGCCGGAGTCTTCGTCGACTACGAGCCGCAGCAGGCCGATCGCCGACCTGCGGCCCAGCAGCCTAGCCGCTCCCAACACCTCTGCGTCACTGTCGACGAGCCGCACGTCTACGCGCATGCCCTCGGCGCGTAGTTCCTCCGGGTCCAGGCGGTGTTGGCCCACCACGCGCTCACCCTCGCGCGCCGCCAGCTTTACCAGCGCGTCGGTCACCAGCCACGGCTGACCGAGAAGCGCCACCGTGCGCGGCGCGCCGGGCGCCGCGGCTAGGTTCGGAGCTTCCGGTCTCGGCGCCCGCGCTTGAGACCGAGTGCGGTCCAGGGCTCGACGCGAGAGCGCGGTGTCGTGGAGGTGCGCCTGCATGAACTCGAAGGCGCGAGACTCGGTCGACTCGTCGAACCAGCCGGGCACGGAGCGCAGTGTCTGCAGGCCCGGCAAGACCGAGCGCAGACTACCGCCGAAGTCCATCACCCACGGATCCTGCCCGGCGCCGCGCGCCACCTCGGTCTCGCGCACCAACTGCGGAACTACCACCGTGTCGCAGTCTGCGAGCGCGATGGCTTGCGCAGCGGCCAAGCGGAACGCCAGCCCGCGCACTGCAGCCAGCTCTGGCTCGCCGAAACGTTCCTTCACGGCATCCGGGTCGGCGAACACTGCCGTTAACCCTGCCGACTCGACCAGCGCCTGCCAGAAGTGCCCGTAACGGCGCCAGTTCAGTTGTGTTACGAAGCCCACCCGCACGAGTTGAGAGTCTAGCATCAGCGCCTATACGCCCGTCCTAGGCGTCGGCTGCGGCCACGGCCGCCCTCCCGCTGGCAAGAGCCGCCTGGAGGGCGCGGGCCAATTGGGCCGCCGCCTCCTTGTCGAGGAACTGGTTGCCGTTGCCGCATTTGGGCGAAAGCACGCAGCGGGGGCAGCCGCCCTGGCAAGGGCAGCGCTCGAGCAACTGGGCAGCGGCCTCGAGCCACGACTCGAACACGGCAGCGCCGGCCCGCACGTAACCCACGCCGCCGGGGTGGCCGTCGTAGATGAAGACGGTCGGCTTCAACGTGGCGGGGTAGGTCGGGTATGAGACGCCGCCCACGTCGGCGCGCTCACACAACACGAAAGCGGGCAGCAGGCCGATGAGGCAGTGCTCCAGGGCGTGCAAGGCCGCCGGCAGGTCCGCCGGGCCGGGAGCGCCAGGGAGGTCCATTGCTTCGAACCACATGGCGTGCGTGTCGTAGGAGAGTGCCGGGAGGTCGAGCGGGCGCTCGTCGAGGATCCCCTCGCTGAAATAGCGCTTGCGCACGAAACCGGTGACCGTGTGCGTGACCCGTACCCGACCGACGTGGACGCCGAGGGGCGACTCCCTCAACTCTCCTACCTGGCCGCTCCGCGGCGGCAGGGGCCCCAACACCTCGATGTCGGTCTCCGAGCGGGGCTGCGTGTAGTAGTCCTCGATGTGAGGTAAAAGCCGGGCGATTCCAGCCTGGAGGTCGAGTTGGGCAACGAGGTACTGCTCGCCGCGGTGCAGGTAGACGGCCCCAGGGTGGAGTTCACGCAGGGCCGTGCCGAGGTCGGAGACCCCGAGGGAGCGGCCGAACCCGTCTTTGAGCCTGATCCTCTTCCCGCTGCCCCCTCGCAACTCGACGCGCCGGTGCGGGTAGCGCCGCCGGCTAACGTAGGCGCCGTTGCCAAGTCTCAACAGCCCCTCCACCTCGTCCAAGTCGAGCCACGGCGCCACCAGCGGCTCGCCAGCGAGGAGCGGGGCCTCCGCAGCCGCGCAGACCACGTGGCGTGGGTGCAGCACGTCGTTGAAAGGGTCGGCCACGGCGTCCTCCACGGGGCCGTCGACGAGGGCGTCCGGGTGCGTCAGGTAGTACTCGTCCAAAGGATCCGCACCAGGCACAAGGAGGGTGAGGGAGCGGCCGCCCGCTCGGCCTGCGCGGCCGGACCGTTGCCACATGGCCATCTTGGAGCCCGGGTAACCCACCAGCACGACCGCGTCCACGCCACCGATGTCGATTCCCAACTCCAGCGCGCTGGTGCTCGTCAGCACCGTCACGGCGTCCGAACGGAAGGAATCCTCCAGGGAGCGGCGTGCCTCCGGGGTGTAGCCCGCACGGTAGCTCTCGATGAGGGCGGCCTGCTCGTCGCCCAGGAGGCCGGTTGCGTAGCGCCGCACCAACTCCGCGCCCTTGCGCGAGTTGCAGAAGAAGATGCTCTTCACGCCGGCTCGCACGAACTCTGCGGCCAGTGACGCCGCCTCCGAGTTGGTCGAGCGGCGCCGCTCGCCGCCGTGCGGCGCGTGCGCGCCCTTCGCCAAGGGCGGCTGCCACACGACGAACTCCCGAGCCCCCTGTGGCGCCCAGTCCTCGCTTATCAGCTCAAAGGGCCTACCCACGAGGCGCTCAGCATGTTCGGCAGGGTTGCCGATGGTGGCGGAGGCCGCGATCACTTGGGGCTGCGCACCGTACCCCTGAGCAACACGCAGAAGTCGCCGCACCACGTTCGCGACGTGTGACCCGAGCACCCCGCGGTAAGCGTGCAGCTCGTCGAGCACGAGGTACTCGAGTGAGGCCAGGAAGGGGGCCCAAACGGCGTGGTGCGGGAGGATGCCGTAGTGCAGCATGTCGGGGTTGGTCAGGAGGGTGCCGGCGTTGGCGCGTACCCCGGCGCGGCGCTCGGCGGCTGTGTCGCCGTCGTACAGGGCAATACGGTCATCGCCCAGCTCCGCGCCAACGGCAGCAGCGAGCCCCTGAAGTTTGAGGAGCTGGTCGGCGGCCAGCGCCTTCGTCGGGTAGAGGAGCAGACTGGTGGAGCCGCGCTCCAGCGCGTCCAGCACGGGCACCTGGAACGCCAGCGACTTGCCCGAGGCCGTGGCGGTGGCCACCACCACGTCGCGGCCCGCGCCTACGGCCTCAAGCGCCCGGGCCTGGTGCGCGTACGGCCTGATCTTCGCGCGGCGCAGTAGCGAAGCGAACGGGCCCTCGTAAGCGCCCTCCACTTCCCCCTTGCGGGGTGGGAAGAAGTGGTAAGAGGCCACCTGCCCCTCGTAGCCGGGCAGCTGGGTCAGGAAGGCGTGGAAACTCGTTTGTGGGTCTTTGACCACTACCCCCAAAGCCTACCTTCGCCTGAAGCGCGGCTCGGTCGCGGGCTCGGGCGCGAACGCGTGGGTGACCGATGTTAGGATTCGGCCAGAGTCCGCTTAGGAGAACGAAAAGGCCGTGCAGACCGCGTTCATCATCATCTTGTACCTAGCCGAACTGCCTTACCTGTTCCTCATGGTCATGGTCGTCGTGGGTGCCCTGCTCAAGCAAGAAGTCAGGCGCACGTCGGCCACGCCCAGCGTGAGCGTGGTGCTGCCCGCCCACGACGAGGGCGCCGCCTTGCCACGAACGCTCGCTTCGTTGGCCGCCCAGCGCTACTCCGGGCAGATCGAGTTCGTGGTGGTGGACGACCGCTCGCGAGACGATACGCGAGAGGTGATAGAACGCTTCGCGGCTTCCGACGCGCGCTTCAAGCTCGTGAGCGTCGACGAGCCCAGCCGCAAGCTCGCGCCCAAGGTCAACGCCGTTAACCACGGCATCAGGGCGTCACAGGGCGAACTGATCATGGCGACCGATGCCGACTGCGCCCACGACCCCGGCTGGGTCGCGGGCATGGCCTCGTACTTCGTGGACGACGTGGTGATGGTGGCGGGCTACGTGTCCACCAGCAGGCTCGGGACCGCCAAGTCACTGCTGCGGCGCTTCGAGTCCGTCGACTGGTTCACGCTCATGCTCGTCTCGCGAAGCCTCACTCGCTTCGGCCTGAAGTTCGCCAGCAGCGCCAACAACCTCGCGTACCGACGTTCGGCCTTCGAGGCGGTGGGTGGCTTCGGCGCGGCGGGGAGGGCGCCGAGCGGCGACGAGGACCTCCTCACCCAGAAGCTCGGCGGCTTGCCGGGGGCCAAGGTCGTTTTCGCCGACGCCCCTGAGTGCCAGGTGGTCACGGCCGGCGTCACGGCCGCCCCCGACCTAGTCCGGCAGCGGCGCCGATGGGTGAGCCGCTACCACCACGTCCTCCACTACCACCCAGGGTTCTTAGGGGGGATCGCGGTGTTGGGCCTGCAGAGCGTGCTGCTGACGCTGGCCGCCCTACTCTGCCTCGTGGCGCCGGGAATGGCGCCTTGGGTCTTGGCCGTTTGGGCGGTGAAGGTCGTCATCGAGTTCGTCGGCATGGGCGTCGGCACGCGCCAGTGGGGGCGCCCCGACCTGTGGGGGTTCACCACGCTCTGGTGGTCCCTGCTCCACCCCCTCTTCATCACGCTAGCCGTCATCGGTTCGTTCCTCAAGCCCAGCGCCTGGCATGCCGGCGCGGACGGGTACCGGACGCGCTTCTTCCAGCGGCGCCTGCGCGAGTTCAAACGCCGCGTCAAGCATGGCGCCGTCCGACCTTGACGGCCGCGAACCGCCGGGGACGGTGCCTGCGTACCGATATCCGCGTTTGGGCGCCGGGCCGCGGCAGCGCCCGGTGCTAGACTAGGCGCCACTCGCGTGCCTACCGGCCTGGCCCAGCTGGCGCGCATCCCGGAGGCAGAAAATGAAGGTCATCATCCTTGGCGGAGACGGCTTCTGCGGTTGGCCAACGAGCCTACACCTGAGCAACCAAGGGCACGACGTGCTAATCGTCGACAACTTGTCCAGGCGCGACATCGACAACGAGCTGGAGGCGGGCAGCCTTACACCCATCCAACCCATGGGGGTACGTGTCGCCGCCTGGAAGGAGCGGACGGGCAAGGAGATCCGCTTCGTGAACTTGGACGTGGCGCAGGACTACGCCAGCCTGCTCGACCTTATCCAGCAGGAGCGGCCGGACGCCGTAGTTCACTTCGCGGAGCAGCGCGCCGCGCCTTACTCCATGAAGAGCAGCCGCAACAAGCGCTACACGGTCGACAACAACGTCAACGCCACCAACAACTTGCTGGCGGCGGTGGTCGAGAGCGGCCAGGACATCCACCTGGCGCACCTGGGCACCATGGCCGGCATGAAGATCCCCGAGGGTTACCTCGAGGTAGAGGTGACCACCGACGACGGCAGCAAGGTGCGCCAGGAGTTCCTCTACCCCACCAACCCAGGCAGCATCTACCACATGACCAAGTCGCTCGATCAGATCCTCTTCGCTTACTACGCGAAGAACGACCGCCTGCGCATCACGGACCTCCACCAAGGCATCGTGTGGGGCACCAACACGCCCGAGACCAAGCTCGACGAACGTCTCATCAACCGGTTCGATTACGACGGTGACTATGGCACTGTCCTCAACCGCTTCCTCATGCAAGGCGCTGTGGGCTTCCCCCTGACCGTCCACGGCACGGGTGGGCAGACGCGCGCGTTCATCCACATCACCGACACCGTCAAGTGCGTGCAGCTGGCGCTCGAGAACCCACCGGAGCGCGGTGAGCGCGTGAAGATCCTCAACCAGATGACCGAGACCCACCGCGTTCGCGACCTTGCCAAACTCGTCGCGGAGCTGACGGGCGGCGAGGTGGCCCACACGCCCAACCCGCGGCGCGAGGACGCCGAGAACGACCTCTTCGTGCGCAACGACCTGTTCCTGGGTTTGGGGCTAGAGCCCACCACTCTGCAAAAGGGGCTGCTCACCGAAGTGACGGACGTAGCCCACAAGTACGCGGACCGAGCCGACCTATCCAAGATCCCGGCCACCAGCACCTGGACGCGCGAGAACCAGCCCGGCGACCCCGCGCTGGTCAAGCCGGAAGCGGTCGGCAAGGCCTGAACCACCGGGCAGCGGCATGAAGATCGCGCTCTTCACCGAGGTCTTCTTGCCGAAGGTCGACGGGGTAGTAACGCGCATCACGCGCACCCTCGAGCAGTTCGCGGTTCTGGGTCACGAGGTTATCGTTTTCGCGCCTCACGACCCGCCCGAGTCATACGCCGGGCACCGCGTCGTGCGGGTCCCGGCGCTGCCATTCAGGCCGTGGTACCCGGAGCTGTTCCTCGGTCTCCCGCGCCCCAGGCTCGGGCGCGAGATCGACCGCTTCCAGCCCGATGTCGTCCATGTCGTCAACCCGGTCGTGCTGGGTCTGTGGGGAACGGCGCTCGCCAAACAGCGCAACCTGCCTCTTCTGGCCAGCTACCACACCGACATCACGCAGTACGCGCTGCACCTCAAGCTCCCCATCCTCCAGCAACCCTCGCGCCGCTTCCTTCGCGACGTCCACAACCAGGCGCACGTGAACCTGTGCACGAGCGTGCCCATGGTCAAGTCGGCACGGGCCTTGGGGATACGCCGCGTGCGGCTCTGGCCCAAGGCCGTCGACACGGACCTCTTCCGGCCCGAGCGCCGGACGAAGGCCATGCGTGAACGCCTGACGGGCGGCAACCCGGAGGCCCCACTGATGACCTACGTGGGACGCCTCTCGTTCGAGAAGCGCCTCGACTGGCTGCTCGGGCCGGTGACGCAGATCCCAGGGGTGCGACTTGCACTCGTGGGGTCGGGGCCGGCCGAGGCCGAGCTGCGGCGCCGCTTCAAAGGCACCAACACCGTCTTCACGGGCTACATGGCGGGGCTAGAGCTCGCAGCCGCGTACGCCAGCTCCGACGTGTTCGCGTTCCCGTCCGACACCGAGACGCTCGGCTTCGTAGCGATGGAGGCCATGGCCTCGGGCGTGCCGGCGGTGGGCGCCCGCGCGGGCGGCATCCCTGACGTCATCCAAGACGGTGAGAACGGCTTCCTCTTCACGCCCGGCGACCTAGGCGACTTGACGGAGAAGCTGCGGCTGCTCCTCTTCGACGTCGAGACCCGCAAGCGCCTGGGCGCTAAGGCTCGCGCAGACATGCAGCAGTTCGGCTGGCAAGCGGCCACCCAGGCGATGATCGCCTTCTACGATCTCGCCATCAAGGTGCGCGACCGCTTCGACCCGCCGAGCGTCTACTGAACCGCCCGTGCGGGCACCTTCAGAAGCGCGGGACGATCACCGGCAGCAGACCGTCTCTCAGCACGTCGACCTTGGCCTTGAAAACGCGCTCCACGGTCTCGGGCTCGAGAACCTCTACAGGCGACCCCTGCGCCACGACACTTCCCCCGTCCAACAGAACGAGCCGGTCGCAGCTGCGGGCCGCCAGGTTGAGGTCGTGGATGACGAGCATTACACCCACGCCCGCGGCTGCCTGGGTGCGCGCATACCGCAGCAGGTCCACCTGGTAGCGCAGGTCCAAGTGGCTGGTGGGCTCGTCGAGGAGCAGGTAACTCGGCTCTTGCGCGACCGCGCGGGCGAACACCACGCGCTGCCGCTCGCCGCCCGACAGCGCCTCCACGTAACGCTCGGCGAAGGCGGTCGTCTCGGTCACTGCCATGGCGTGTTCCACCGCTTCTTCGTCCCCCCTACCGAAGGTGCCGAAGAGCCCGAGGTGGGGTGCGCGTCCCATAGCCACGACCTCGCGGACGCTGAACCCTTCGGGGACCTCGGGGGCCTGGGCGACCAGGGCGACCTCGCGCGCGAGTCCCAAGCGCGAGAACTTCGCTAGCGGGACCCCGTCGAGTAGCGCCTCACCTGCGCTCGGTCGCACCAAGCGCGTGAGGATTCGCAACACCGTGCTCTTGCCGGCGCCGTTGGGTCCGACCACGCCCACCACCTCGCCGGGGCGCACACCCATACTCACCCCGAGCAAGGCAAGGGCGGCTCCCCTGCCGTACGCCACCGAGACCCCGCGGAGCTCCAACCCCTCGTTCACGCGGGTCCGCCCCTGCGCCTGAGCAGCCACAGGAAGAACGGACCGCCCACTAAGGACGTGACGATGCCGACGGGCACCTCGACGGGCGCGATCACCATGCGGGCCAGCAGGTCGGCCAGCACCATGAAGGCCGCCCCCCAGAGCGCCGCGATGGGCAGTAGGCGGCCGTGGGGCCGACCGAGGGCGAGGCGAGCCGCGTGCGGCACGATGAGTCCCACGAAGCCGATGATGCCGGCCACGCTCACGGCTGCCGCGGTGACAAGCGTGGCCACTCCCAACAACAAGAGCTTGACGCGCTCCACGCTCAACCCGAGCAGCGCGGCGCCCTCTTCCCCGAGCTGTAGGAGGTCGAGGGCACGAGCGAAGGCGCTCACCAGGAGTAGGGCAGGGAGCGTGAAGAGCGCCATGATGCCCACCTGACGCCAGGTGGAGAAGCCGAAGCCGCCCAGCAGCCAGGAGAGGATGCCGGCGGCCTGTTCACGCGCGGCCACGAGGAGGAACGAGGTTCCTGCCGTGAACAGCGATCCCACCACCACGCCGGCAAGGATTAGCCTCAAGGTCGGTACGGCGCCGCCCTCCGTCGCGAGGAAGAGCACTAGCGAAACCGTTGCCAGCGCGAAGACGAACGCCACCAGTGGCGCTCCGAGGCGGGCGAGCAACGGCACCGAGGCGCCAAGTGACATGACCAGCACCGCCCCGAATCCGGCGCCGCTCGCAGTGCCGATGAGGTACGGCTCGGCGAGCGGGTTGCGGAACACGCCTTGGAACACGGTGCCGGCCAGCGCGAGCCCGGCACCCACTAAAGCGGCCAGGACGACGCGCGGGAACCGCAATTGCCAGACCACCCGGTCGAGGGCTTGCAACGGGTCACCGCGCAGGCCCTTGAGCGCGGATTGGACCACCTCGGCCGGCCCTACGCTCACGCTTCCCAGGCCGACGGCAACGACGATCGCTGCCAGAAGGGCCACCGCCGAGGCGATCAACACCCAGGCCAACGGTGGTCTACTGCCTCGAGAACCCGCTACTGCCGGCACGTCCATGCGCCCCCTGCTCAGAACTTGTCAGGGTGGAAGAGGGCCGCGAGCAGCCTCACGGCTTGCCCCAGGCGCGGGCCGGAGCGGCTGAGGAGATCTACGGAGTCGACGTCCAATTCGTAAACGCGCCCGTCCACCACGGCCCGCAGCCCCGCCCAACCGGGCCTCGCGGCCACGTCCGCGGTTGAGACTCCGAAGGGAGCATCGGTTAAGACGATGACCTGGGGGTCCTCGAGGACCACGAACTCGGGGTCGAGCTGCGGGAAGTCGCCCATGGCGGCCGTCACGATGTTGTTGCCACCCGCGGCAGTCACCAGCTCGCCAAGGAACGACCCGGGGCCAACCGAGTAAGGCGTAGGGTCCAGCTCCATGAAGACCGCCGGGGCGCCCACGCCCAGCAGCACGGCGGCCACACCTTCGATCTCACCCTGGATGCGCCCGACCAGCACGGCGGCCTGGGTCTCCCGGTCCAGCATTGCGCCGAGCGTGCCTAAGAAGGCGTAGGTCTCGGCCACCGTCTGGGGTGAGCCAGCGTAAACGGGGATGCCCAGCTCGGCGAGGGGCGCTTGCAAGCCGCTGTACTCGTCGACCAGGACGAGGTCGGGTTCGAGGGCGACGATGGCTTCCAGATCCGGGGCGAACGCGTCTCCGAGGGTGGACAGAGCGGTCACGACCGCGGGGTAGTTGCTGTGCCGGTCCACTCCCACGAGCGTCTCGCAGGCGCCGAGTGCGCACACGCTCTCGGTGTGGCTAGGCAGCATGCTGATCACACGGGAGGGTGCCGCGTTCAGGGTCAGCTGACGGCCCAGGTCGTCGACTACGGTGAGCGGGTACGCCGTAGCGTGCACGTTGCCGACTAGCAAGAGTATGAGGGTGACGACGGGAACTAGCAGGCGCCTCGACATGTAGCTCTCCTTGGCCCTGCGTGGTTGAGGAAACCGGTTGAACCCGAGGTTACGGTCGCGCCCTGGGGCCGTCGACCCTACCTCCCTCGTCCGCGCAAGGGGTGCAGTGAGGTTCGCCTGTCGGTGTTCGGACTCGTCAACCCAGCGTGTAATGCGGGGCGACTTACCGTTGCGGGACAGTGCCGGGATCTCACCGGCTTCCCCGACGGGGCGACCGCCCGCACTGTACGGCCGGGTCCGGTGGGTGTCAAACGAGGATGGTAGGCTCCCGTCCGTGACGCAGTTGTTGAGGGTGGACCAGCTCCTGCCCCCGCCCCCGCCATCGCCGAAAGACCTGCGGCCCCCCCGGCGCTTCGCGGGGGTGGCGTTCGAGACATACGAGCCCCAGGACCCGACTCAGGCCGCCGCCCGCGACCTCCTGCGGGAGTTCGTCCTGGGCCGGCCCTGGCGGCATCGCCCGCGGGCCACGGCCCGGCATCAGGCACCGAGCTGGTGGCCATGGCAGCACGCCAAGACGCAGCAAGGCACCGGGCTCTACCTCGACGGGGGCTTCGGCGTGGGCAAGACCCACCTACTGGCGGCCACGTACGCCGCGGCCGATACCCCGAACAAGCGCTACCTCAGCTTTCAGGAACTCGTTTACCTGATCGGCGTCCTGGGCATGCAGGGCGCGCACGCAGAGTTCGCTGACGCAGAACTCCTATGCATCGACGAGTTCGAACTCGACGACCCTGGCAACACACTCATCGTCAAGTCGTTCCTTGCCGCCCGTTTCGCGTCGGGCACGGCGGTCGTAACGACCTCGAACACGCCGCCGGAGGCCCAGGGCCAGGGGCGCTTCAACGCCGACGACTTCCGGCGCGAGATCCAGTCGCTGGCCGCCTCGTTCCAGGTCGTGCCGGTAGACGGCCCCGACTTCAGGGAGCGCACCAGGCGCGGCGAGTGGTTGACGGAAGCCGAGCTGGTCAGGCGAGAGCGCGACGAGGCCGCGCCGTCACCACGTCTGTCTCTCACCTGGGACGAGCTGCTGGAGTTGTTGCGGGGCATGCACCCGACGCGCGTCGGGGGCGTACTGGCCCAGGTTGGCAGCATCTACCTCCACGGCGTGAGGTGCTTGGCCTCGCAGAACGACGCGCTGCGCTTCGTCCACTTCATCGACAAGGCCTACGACCGCCAGGTGGTCCTGCGCGCCAGTGGCGAGGGGCCGCTGCTAGGCGTCTTCGACGTGTCGTACCGCGAGGGTGCGTACGCCAAGAAGCATCACCGCTGCGTTTCACGCCTGGCCGAGCTGCTGGGCGAGGGCGTCTCCACGCCCGCGAGGGCGGCGGACGAGCAACCCATGGCGGCAGGCACCTCCAGCTAGGCGGCACTCTCCAACCACGCCTGCAAGTCCGCGGCTAGCGCCGCGCTGGCCCCTGGCGTTCCCATGCGCTCCGCGCCCGCCGAGCGGGCACGCTCGTGGGCAGTGGCGTCATGCCACAACCGCGCCACGGCCGCCGCTATGGCGTCGGGCCGGGCCTCACAGGTCGTAAGCCCGCCTTTCAACAGGCGCGCCTGGTTGGCTACGAAGGCCTCGGTGTAGTCGGGTGGGAGTGGGAACACCACCAGCGGCACTCCCAGGCCCACCGCCTGCTCGTTGGCCGTGCCGGCCGTGCCTACCGCCACGTCGGCGCTCCGCAACACCGCCGCGAACCTGTCGCTCACCCACCAAAGGCGCGTGGCGCCACGACGCCAGGCGGCGACCACACCGGGTGTGTCGACCACGTCAGCCTCCCAGCCTGGGGGCGGGGCGGGACACGAACCCAACGTCCAAGACACCAACCCGAGCGCCCCCGGCAGGGCTTCGATAGCCGCGATCATCAGCGCGGCGCTTCGCGCGGCGTACGAGCGGCTGCCGGGCAACAGCGCCACCGTTGGGCCCGTCACCGAGGCGTCGGCGCCTTCTAGTGGCGCGGCGCTCAAGCCGTCCATCATGGGGTTGCCCAGATAGGCGGCACGGTCCACGCCGAGTTCACGCAGCTTCACCGCGGTGGCGGCGTCGCGTGCGTACACCTTGTCGGCCCGTCGCATGAGCACCAGCTCCGGCGCGCGGAAAGACTCCATGAACCAGCGACCGGCCGGGCCCCCACCAACGTGCGCGTGATGCACCGACACCAAGGTCTGCAGCACGCGCCGGGGAGAGCGCACGAAGCTCGCCATGAGCTGGGCGTAGAAGTCACCCACGACGAACACGGCACGTGGCTTGGCCCTGGCTAGCCACAACGCCTGCTTGAAGCTAAGGCCGAGCAACCCCGCCCTCAGGTCGGCCCAGAGGTAGCGCCAGCCGTGCATGGTCACGCCTCCCGAGGGCAACGCGCGCCTCGGTCCCACTAACGTCGCGCCTGCCGCGGCAAGGGCCCGGCCCTCGCCCACGATGGGTAGCCCCTCCACGCGAAGACCTGGAGAAAGTGCCAATAGCGCCTCTATCACGCGCGCAGCCACGACGTCCTCGCCGTGCCCGTTGGCGACGACCAGGAGCGCCTCGTCAGAGTTCATGTCTTGTCTGGCAGTGGTGGGAGCGGCCCCTCGCCCCAGGCCAGCTTGTGACGCAGGACGTCGAACGCCGTGCGCTTGCCGGTGGAAACGAGGTAGAGGCCACGCGGAGCAGCGGTGAGGAGGAGAGTGTCTCCGACTTCGAGGTCGACGCGCTCTTGGCCGTCGATCACCATGGCGATCTCGTCAGACCTGGTCAGGATCTCGAGCCCGATCTCGGCCGAGCCGGGCAGGACTATCGGCCGGTTGGTGAGGCTGTGGGGCGCCACGGGTGTGACCACGAGGGCACGAAGAGCGTGGTCGATGATGGGACCGCCAAGCGAGAGGGAGTAGGCGGTCGAACCGACCGGAGTAGACACGACCAGGCCGTCGGCGCGGTACTCGGTGGCGTAGGCGCCGTCGACCCGCATCCGGACACGGATGAGGCGCGTCATGACTCCCTGAGAGAGCATGACGTCGTTTAGGGCATGCCACACGCCTGGCCGGCCCTTGATCCGGACGTCAAGCATCATCTTCTCGCGGATGGGCCACGCCGGCGCGCGTCCGGAGGTCGCGTAGGCCAAAGCCTCCTCGGCGCCGAACTCGGCCAAGAACCCCAGTTTGCCCAGGTTGACCCCCATGAGGGGCACGTCCAGGCCTGCCAAGCGCCTGGCAGCCGCCAGCAGCGTGCCGTCACCGCCTACGGAGACGGCGAGGTCCGCGGTCTTGGCGCGCAGTTCGAGTCGGCCCGTCCCGACGAAGTCATAGATCACCGAGGCGCCGGCGCGCTCCAACAGCTCGCCAAGCTCGCGCGCCAACGGGTGCGCCTCCGGCTTGTGCTTGGTGCTGGCGATGACTACGAGCCGCAGCTCGGACGCCGCCTTCGTGAAGTGGCGCGACTCGGTCACGTGTTGACCGCCCTATCGGGCAGGACACGGAGAACAGCCGTCAGAACCCGCTCCACGACCTCCGCCAGGGTCAGTGGGCCCGTGTCGATGACGACGGCGTCGGCCGCCGGCACCGACTGGCGCTTGTCGCGTTCGTCTCGCCTCGAGAGCTCGGCGGCGATGGCTTCCACGCCAGTGGACCGCTCACCTGCGCGGCGCTGGGCGCGCACGGCGGGGTCGGCAGTGAGGTAGAACTTCGCGACGGCATCTGGGAACACGTCAGTCCCCATGTCGCGCCCGTCGATGACGAACGAGCCGCCCATCTCGCGCAGGCGGTCGTTGACCCAGGCGCGCACCTGTGGGTGCTTGGCAACGACCGACACGCTCGCGTCCACCGCGTCGGTATGCAGGTCGTCGCTCACATCGCGCCAGTCGACGGTGACCCGGTTACCTCCGGCCTCCGGATGAAGCCTCACGTCTTGCGCTGCGAGCAGCGCAACCATCGCGCTTTCGTCGGCTACATCCACCCCTTGCCTGAGGGCCATGAGGGTCGCGCCGCGGTATAGCAGGCCGCTCGACACGTACGCGATTCCCAGTCGCTGCGCTAAGAGCCGCGCAGCGCTCGACTTGCCGGAGGCCGCTGGGCCGTCGATGGTTATGACCATGCGCGCCCCCGACGGCTCTTCCGCTCGGTCGAGGGGCTCAGGGGACCCATCGCCTGTCACGCGAGACGCCCCGAGAGGAAAGCGAGGAAGTCCTCGAAGAACCTTGGGTAGGTCTTGGAGACGCAGCCCGGGTTCTTGATGATCACGTTCGGGAGGCGAGCCCCCGCTACGGCCAGCGACATCGCCATGCGGTGATCGCCGTACGTTTCCAGCGTCACGAGGCCCTCCGGCGCGCTCTGCAGTGGGTGAACGCGAAGCTCGTCGTCGCCCTCGTCGACCCTGGCGCCCAAGCGCGTGAGTTCGCTGGTCATGGCTGCCAAGCGATCGGTCTCCTTGATCCGCATGTTGGCCACGTTGGTGATACGCACGGGCGCGTCGGCGAACATCGCCACGACGGCGAGCGTCTGGGCCTGATCGGGCATGTCGTTCAGGTCGAAGGTCTGGCCGCCGCGTAGGCGCCCCCCGCGGGGTCCGCGGACGGTGACGTGATCAGCACCCCGTTCCACCTCACAACCCATCTCCCCTAAGACACCTGCCAACCGCGCGTCGCCCTGGTGAGTTCCGCGGCCGAGGTTGTCGATCCGCGCCTGCCCACCCGAGATGGCCGCGGCGGCCCAGAAGTAGCCGGCGGCCATGGCGTCGCCTTCCACGTGGTAGTCGCAGCCAACATACGTGGAGGGCGTCACCTGAAAAGAGTGGTAACCCTCCCGCTGTGTCTCGACCCCGAACGTCCGCATGAGGTCGAGCGTCATGTCGATGAACGGCTTGGAGAGGAGTTCCCCCTCCACCAGCAGCGTCACTGGGCCGCGCGCGTAAGGGGCTGCGAGCAGTAACCCGGAGAGGAACTGCGAACTGCGGTCGCCCCGCACCCGCACGGTTCCACCGTCTAAGCCACTGGCCTCGATCATCACCGGGGGGCACCCGTTTCCAGCCTCACTGAGGGCGTGGCCGCCAAGTCCGTTGATGGCGTCGATCGTCTCCTGGATAGGGCGCTCGCGCATGCGCTCGCTGCCGTCCAAACGGAACCTGCCATGCCCTAGGGCCACCAAGGCCGCTAGGAAGCGGAGGCTCGTGCCAGAGAGCCGCAGGTCGAGTTGAGCCGATCTGGCCGGAACCGGACCGCCGGCGCCGTGGACGCGCAGGTCATTGCCGACCGCCTCCACCCGAACGCCGAGCCCTCCGAGCGCGCGCAGCATGACGTCGGAATCCTCCGCCACGAGTGCGCCACGGATGCGGGTGACGCCGTCGGCCAGAGCCGCGGCGATGAGCGCCCGGTTGGTGAGGCTCTTGGAGCCGGGAACGCGGAGGGCGCCATGCGCGGCGCCTTGGGGTCCAACATGAACGGTCGGCGGCAGGCGTACCATCAGCAGCGCCAGGATACACCGCTGCTATTTGGAAGCCCACAACCGCCTGGTCGACCGCCGCGCCAACCGTCTGGGCGACCGCCGCGCCAACCGCCCGCATCACCCGCCGCTGCGACTCGGGGCGCGTCACGTTGCCCCCGCCCACACTGTTAGGCTGGGCGCGTGAGTGTGCCAACCAAGCTGCAAGAGATCATCGACGAGTTCCGCGGAGCGCCCAGGGCGCTCAGGCTGCCGCTGCTTCTCGAATACGCGAACAAACTCCCGCCGCTGCCCGCGGGAATGGCCAACGACCTCGAACGGGTTCACGAGTGCCAGACGCCCCTCTTCCTCAAGGCCGAGGTCGTGCCGCCTTCTCTCGTAAAACTCTATTTCGAGGCCCCGGAAGAGGCCCCCACCACGCGCGGTTTCGCCTCGGTGGTCCACGCCGGTCTGGTGGGAGCCACCGTCGACGAGGTCCTCGGGGTGCCGGACGACTTCTACCAGGAGATGGGGCTGGCCGAACTAATCTCTCCTCTCCGCCTGCGTGGCATGGGCGCCATCGTCGGGCGCGTGAAGCGCCAGCTGGCCAAGGCGGAGCGGGGTCCCAAAGCTTAGTCTTCTCGGCCCGTACGTGCTAACATCACAAGGTTGACGATTTCGGGCTCTGCCCGTGATGGTGGCCTGCAAGGTCATCTGCGACGGCCAGGTCGTAATGGAGACATACAGCACGAAGCCTGAGCTTCACGTCGACGTGTGGTCGGGCAACCACCCGTTCTACACGGGCGAACAGCGGTTCATCGACACGGAAGGCCGCGTCGAGAAGTTCCAGAAGCGCTTCGGGGACTCCTACCGCCGCACTAACAAGTAACAGACCCAACTAAAGGGCGGCGCCGGGCAAGCTCGGCGCCGCCCTTTCTCACGCACCGTGAGGGCGATACCGGCCCTGCAGCGCGTCAGGCCGGTATGGCGGCCAAGATGGTCGTGCCGTTGCCGTTGCCCGAAACCACCTCGAGGCGCCCGCCGCGCGCCTCCACCCTCTCACGCATCTGCTTGAGCCCGATGCCGCCCGCGCTGGTCACGCGATCACCAACGGCCTGCGGGTCGAAGCCGCGACCGTCGTCCCTGACCGACACGAACGCCATGGCGTCGGCGGCTGTGCCCAGCTCCACCTCTACTGCTCCGGCCTTGGCGTGTTTGGCGACGTTGTGCATAGCCTCTTGGAAGATCCTGAAAAGGACTGCCTCCTCCTTGACTGAAAGCTTGGGCAGGCTGCCCATCGCGATGTGCACCCTCATATCGTTCTGCTGCCCGAAGTCGACCACGTAGCGGCGCACGGTTTCCACGAACCCGTAGCGCTCGAGGTCGACCGGCCTGAGCGCGAATATCGAACGCCTCAGTTCCTTTATGGTCTCGCGCACGGTCTCCCGCGCTTGCTCCAAGGCCTCCGTCGCCTTCTCAGGGTTCTTCGACATCAGCTTGTCGGCCAGCCCGAGCTTCAACAGCGTGAAGGCAAGGAGCTGTGCGACACCGTCATGGATCTCGCGCGCGATCCTCGCGCGCTCCTCGGCGATGGCCAACTCCTCGGAGTGAAGGTACGCGGTCGCGTTGCTCACCGCTAGGCTGACTTGGGAGGCGAGCAGGCCGAGGAACGGGATGGCGCTGCGGTCGAAGTGATCCTCGTCGGGATGCGAGAGCACTATGACGCCCAGCAGACGGTCGTCGCTCGTAAGCGGCAAGGCGACGGCGCTCCCGGCAGCCTTCAGGAGTGGCCCCGCGACGCTCCGGTCCGCGTCGGTGAGGCGCTCAAGCACGGTGGGCTCGCGCTGGAGTGCGACGCGGCCAACTATGCCCTCCCCCACCTTCCATGACGGCGGCGTCCCTACCCTGTCGATGCCGATGCTCGCGCTCAGTTGCAGCCGCGACTCCTCGTCCATGAGGAACACCCCTCCGGTCGTGGTCGCCACGCGCGTCGTCATCTCTTTGAGCACGGCGTCGAGGAGCCGCTCCAGGTTCCCCTCGGCGCGAAGCCGGCGGTCGACCTCGATGAGCGTGAGGAGGTCGCGCATGCGCAAGCGCGTGGCCTCGGCCACGGCCGCGAACTGCGACGCCAAAATGCCGAACGCCTCCCGGCTACGCAGGTCCGGCTCCCCCTTGTAGTAGGCGTGTAGGGAGCCCTCCGGCCTACCGCCCCACGAGAGCGAGGAACTCAGAACCGCGAGGCGCTCGCCGGAGCCGGCGCCGAACTCGCCCTCTACGACGGGATCTCCCTCCAGACCGCTCGCGCGTAGCCGACTGTCGCGCTCCTGGGCATCTGCCTCCAGCACCGGCGTGAGCCCCACGCCCTGGGAAGCACCGAACTCCGCCGGGCCCACCACCAACGCCACGGCCACGGCGTCCGTGACCTTCGCGACGCCACGGGCCGCTATGGCGATCGTGCCCTCTATGTCGGGCGCGGCTGCGTAACGCAACGTGACGTCTTGGATGGCACTAAGCAACTCGTGGCTCGTCCTCAGTTCCTCGTAGAGGCGAGCGAGGTCGGCCTGCGCCCGCTCATGTTGCTGCGCCTCCACGGCGATCCAGTTGAGCGTCACGTAGGTCGCCAGTGGTCCCAGGATGCCGTAGAAGAGCAAGGGCGCCCAGAACTGGAAGGTAGGCCCGCCGCGGGGCACTATCACCACCTGGTAGATGATGACCACGCCCACGATGGTCAGCGGCAACCATAGGCGAGCCAGCCGTACACGCTGCGAAAGGCTCTCGCTCGCCTGCCGTGGAAAGAGTGCCTTGAGGGCTTCGTTCATGCCGCTGCCGGGGTGAAGGGGACGCCATGAGCGTACGGGGGCAGTCTCATAGCTCGATTCTAGTCGGGACCGCTACCTTCCGCCCGAAGGAGGCCGAGGGATGACGTGGCCGCGTGAGGGTAAACTCCGGCATGCGAGATGAGTCTAATGCTGCCTCCGACGCGTCAGAGGCCGCGGCCGGCGCCGCGGCGAGCGATGGGGCCGGCACGGCCCTGGACGAAACCGGTCGGACGGACCCAGTCACTGAGCCACCCACCGAGGCCGAACTGCGGGCGCTAGCCGGCGACCAGCCGCTGGAGTTCGTGACGCAAGGCGGCGTGCATTACACGCTTCTGGGTACCGCCCACGTGTCGAAGTCCAGCGCCGAAGCGGTGACCAACATGATCGAAGGTGGCAGTTTCGATGCCGTGGCGATCGAGCTCGACGCGGGCCGCTACCGCGCCCTGACGGACCCCGACGCCTACTCCAAGATGGATCTCTTCAAGGTCCTCCGAGAGGGTAAGGCCGCCATGCTCGCCGTCAACCTGGCCCTGTCGGCTTTCCAGCAACGGATGGCCGAGCAGTTCGGGGTGGAGCCCGGCGCAGAGATGAAGGCCGCCATCCAGGGAGCCAAGCAGCGGAGCCTCCCCATCCTCCTCGTCGATCGCGACATCGGCGTGACCTTGAGGCGCGTATACGCCAACGTGCCTTGGTGGCAGAGGATCACGTTGTTCGGTGGCTTGCTCGCGTCGGCGTTCAGCACCGAGAAGATCTCGGAGGAGGACATCGAGGCCCTGAAAGAGGGCGACCTCCTCGAATCGACCTTCACCGAGTTCGCCGCCAAGAGCGAGCGTATCTACCGCCCTCTCATCGCCGAGCGCGACGAGTACATGGTCTCCAAGTTGCTCCAGCAGGGGCCCGGCCACGCGGAGGTCCTCGTCGTGATGGGCGCAGGTCACCTCAAAGGCGTCACCGCCGGGCTGAGGGAGCCGGCCGAGGGCGCAGCCCAGGACAGCTCGCGACTAGAGGTCCTGCCTCCGCCCAGCAAGGTTGCGAAGGTGCTTCCCTGGGTGATCGTCGCCATAGTGGTGGCTGGGTTCGTGGTGGGCTTCTTGCGCAGCCCCGACGTGGGGCTGACGCTGCTGACGGATTGGACCCTCATCCACTTGGTCCTCAGCGCCCTCGGCGCGGTGATCGCGCTCGCACACCCCGTTACAGTACTGGTGGCCGCGGCCGCGTCGCCCTTCACGGCGCTCAACCCCCTGATAGGCGTGGGCTTCGTGGCGGCCGGCACCGAGCTGTGGCTGAGAAGGCCGAACGTCGGCGACTTCGAGGCGCTCAGGCACGACGTCACCAAGTTATCTGGTTGGTGGCGCAACCGCGCGGCGCGGGTCCTGCTCGTCTTCATCCTGACGACGCTCGGCTCGGCGTCCGGAACCTACATAGCAGGCTTCCGCATCTTCCACCGCCTCTTCAGCGGAGGCTGACACCCAGCGACAACCAGAGCGTGGCCAGGCGAGGGCTTGGCTGGGCACGGGCCCCTCGGAGCCGTGCCCGCGCCCTCGAGTTCGGCCTACGGCGTGGCCGGCGCCCCGTCCAACGCCCACTGGGCGTAGCCGTCAACGAACACGAAGCGGTAGTCACTGACCCCGCCGGCTAGAAGGTAGGCGAGGTAGTCCTGGACGTCCTCAGCCGTACTGCTCTCGAAAAGCGCCTGGCCGGTCAGCCCAGCGAAACGGCCAGACTCCACGGTCGGTAGCGCCTGCTCGGCAGCGGCGGCGCCCGAGGACAGCTCGGCCAAGAGCGTGGTGACGAGCGATTCCGGCCGGCCGAGGTCCTTCACGCTGTAAAGGGGCGCCGAGGTGATCAGGGAGGTCATCACCACGCCACGGCTCAAGAGCTGGCGGAGCGGCTCGGGAAGTCCACCGACCTCGAACGTGGTGGCGTCCTGAACGTGCGTGCCGTCGATACCGTTGACCTCGACGTCCAGCGCGTAGGTCCCGGCCGCCGCATCGTCCGGCAGGTCGACGCCGAGCGTATCGATAACGAAGCCAACGGCACCCCTCGGCACGACGATCTCACCGTTCGCGGTAGCCGACGGCTGGCCGTCCGGGCCCGTGAGCGTCAGGACGACGTCCAGCGTGTTCGGGAGCTCGTCACCGGGGGTGCTCACCTCGAAAGAGGGGAAGACGCGGTCACCGGAGTGGAAGGGTCCTTCGTCGGGGCCACGGACGCCCAGCCTGGGCATCACGCCACCCAGGATCTCGAGCGGCGGTGGGGGCGCGTCGAGGACTTCCAGCCGATCGCGCGCGGCGGCCACGAACTCGGCGTAATCACCTGCTGCGCCGGCCAAGCGCACGAAACTGCGGAGCTGCTTGCGAGCGTCGTCGCGCCGGCCCTCTGCGTCGTAAAGGTAGCCGAGCGAGTAATGGACGGCCACGGCTCCGGGGTAGTCCTGTACGGCCTTCTCGAGGTCCTTGACGGCCTCGTCGTCGACGCTAGGATCGAGTCCGATAGCCAGATCGTAAGACTGGATTGCTTCCGCCAGACGCCCCGTCACGCTGAACACGAGGCCGAGGTTGTAACGCGCGATGTACTGGTTGGAGTCGAGCTCCACCGCATGTTCCGAGGCCGCTTCGCTTCGCTCCAAGAACCCGAGCAGGTAGTAGGCCCATCCGAGGTTCGTCCAGTAAAGGTCCGACTCGGGATCGAGCTCCACTGCCGGCAGCAGCGCCTTGGCGGCCGCCAGCGCGTCGTCGCGATCGAACGCAAGGAACGAAAGGCGCTCGAAGGAGTAGGCGAGGAACGGTGCAGCGCGCGTGAGCGCGTTCAGCGCGGCCGTCTCGCGGCCCGGGTCTTGCGCCATCTGGGCGACGATCGACGCGCCGAGGAGTGCGGCGGAGCCGCTGCGGGTCCCGGCGACGGTCACGGAGTCGACCCCGTTCAGCGCCGCGGCGGTGTCGCCTTGCGCCCACGCAAGTGACGCCTCGAGCGCACGGCCGTAAGCGTAGGAGCCGGGCGCGGTCGCAGCTCCCAGGTAGGTTGCGGCCGTGGCGTAGTCACCGACACTGGCTGCAAGCACGGCGGCCCAGGCCCCGGCGACGGGCAGTCCCGTGTTATCGGCGATTGCTTGGAAAGCCGTGAAGGTCGCGTCGGTGTCGAACGCCTCCACGCCCAGGCTTAGTAACGCGCGGCGCAGTCGGCGCGTGGTGGACGCCACCTCGTCCGCAGCCGAGAGGTCGGCGGCGGCGGCGAGGTCTTCCTCGAAGCGCAGCCCCCGTTCAGGCAACTCGCCACTTGGGACGCTAGCCAGCAGCGACGCCGCGTCGTCGATCAGGCCGCTACTGGCGTAGACGAGGGCCGTGACGTAGCTGGCGTAGGTTCCGTCCAAGGGCGGCGAAGGGGGTGGTGTGGGAGCGACGGCACTACCGAGCGCTCTGGCGACGATGCGTGCGGCTCGCGCCACGAGTCGGTCGCGTCGGCCGTGCGGCTCTTCGACGGTGGCCTTGGTGATCCCGTCGGGGCCCGCCACCACGAGTTCCAGGCGGTAGGTCTCGTCCAGCACGAGCACGCGGCCGGTCGCGGCAACGTCGACCCCGAGGCCGCCACGGAGCAGCTCTAGCCCGGCAAGGCTGTACATGGGGTCGGCGCCGACAACGCGCGTCAGCCCTATGAAACCCCCACCGGCCATGATCGGTGGGATGGCGCCGGCCGCCACTTCGGGGCCGATCACTACGTCGATACCACCGAACGATGCAGCGAGCTCGTTGGAGACGGCCATGCCCAGCAGGGGGTCGTCGCTTTCGAACGGGTGGATAGCGATGGACGCCGCCCAGGCGGCGGTGAAAGGGGCTGCCGCCACGGTAAGGACGGCAAACAGCGAGAACAGCAAACGTCGAGTGGGACGGGGCATCTGTTCCTCCAGGGTGCCCCAGGCTAGCACGCCTCCATGAGCCTGGAACCAGCCTTCTATATCAAGTGAGCAGTCGCTCGAACCCCTCTAGGAGGGTCTCGGCGGCCGCGGCCGTGCGCGCTACGACAAGGATGGCGTTCTGACCGGCGAGCGTCCCGACTATCTCTTCGCGCTCGAGCTTGTCGATCACGAAGGCTACGCCCGAGGCGTGCCCCTCGTCGGTGCTGATGACGATGATGTTCTCCCCGCGATCAAGGTGCCTCACGAAGAGCCGGAAGCGGTCGCTCAGCTCACGCTCTACGTCGACTTGCATGACCATCGGTGTGGCGCTGTAGCGGTGACGGCCGCGGCCCGAGGGAACGCGTACCAAACGGAGCTCGCTCACGTCACGGCTGATGGTGGCCTGAGTGACCTTGATCCCGCTCCTAGCGAGTCGTTCTGCTATCTCGGCTTGGGTCGAGATGAACTCGTTCTCAACGAGTTCCGCAATGAGGCGTTGACGGTGTTCCTTGCTCGCCATGCATATTCATCCTAGCATCCGGCAACATATCCGGATGGCTAGACTCCAAGCCTACTCGGCCAGCGGCCGGGTGTAAGCCTTCACTCGTCTCCGTCTTCGTCGAACGGGGTGCCGACTAGGGTGCTGGCCGGGTCGGGCCTGCGGATCTCGACCAGGCGCTTGAACTCGTCTTCGGCGGGAAGCTCGTCGCCCCACTTGACTCCCGCGCCCGTCTCGAGTTCCTTCATGGCGACCGTGACGCTGTTCTCCAGATTGGACAAGGTCCCGGGCTCGAGCACCGTCGGGATCCCCATCTTGAGTTGCGCCGCGCGACGCGCGATTATCATCGACAGGCGGTAGCGCGAGTCGGTGAGCGCGATTAGCTTGTCGTAACCTTCTTGAGCCATTGGGTCCTCCGAGCGCGGAGCGCGAAAGCTGCCGCGAGGTGAATCTCTGCGCCGGCGCCAGGGCGCACGACGACCTTGCATGTTACCCCGAACCGCGCCTAAGCGAGGCGAGTGACGCGTCAGCGGCGCGCTTCTGGCCCCGCCCGCAAGAACTCCGCCATGCTCGCGTCGGTCACGCGTTTCGCCCTGGCGCGCTCGGCGCGGATCACCGACTTGAACTCGGTCACGGCCCGGGACAGGTCGTCGTTGACGATCAGGTAATCGAACTCCCGCACCGCGCGGATCTCTTCTCTAGCTCGCGCCAGGCGCTTCTGGATCTTCTCCTCGCTGTCGGTGCCGCGGCCCCTCAGGCGCCGTTCGAGCTCCTGCAGCGAGGGTGGCACGATGAACAGCATGACCGCATCGGGCAACCGCTGCTTCACCTGCCTCGCTCCCACCAGCTCTAGTTCCAACAGCACGTCCTGGCCCCGGGCGAGGGCCTCGCGCACGGTCGCCTCGGGTGTGCCGTAGTAGTCGCCCACGTAGTCTGCGTACTCGAGCAGCTCCTGCTCGGCAATCATTCGCTCGAAGCTCTCCTTGCTCAGAAAGTAGTACTGGACCCCG